>WUUC01228886.1_pt1 | contig 12366 bp, 11 predicted proteins | sample 6278441 | NCBI WGS metagenome assembly WUUC01 (sample SAMN13675441, study PRJNA597444) | soil metagenome | isolation source: soil | place: USA: Washington | collected 2017-10 | reverse complement strand
CGACACGACACGACACGACACGACACGATACCGAAGGAATTTCTGATTTTTATCGATCCGACAACGCGTGCTGGCCGGACCTCATTCGGAATGGCGCATTTCAAACCGTTGCGGACGTTTTACGACCTCATTCCAGGGTCCGGCATGTGCGCGAAGGCAGACGTTCGTGTATCGATCTTGATCGACTCCTTGTGGCCGAACCCAGAGGTGCAGCCGCGTCGTGTCTGGTGAAAGCTAACGCACTCACGAAGCCGGCTTCTTGCGAGGAGCTTCAGGCCAAGGCCATGCCGACAACGCAATATCAGCCAACTGCTTCAGCGTTTCCCTGCTTGCCCCGTCACAGGATTGCGCGGACATGCCTTGCACAACTGCGCCATAAAAGCGTGCGAGCGCGTCGGTGTCGGTCTCAGTGGCAAGCTCACCCTCGGCAACGGCGCGGTCGAAGCGTGCCTTGATGGTCTGTAGCGCAAGCTCTCGCCGCGCGGCGACCGTCTGGGCGACAGACTCGCTCTTTTCGGCATGTTGAAGAACAGCAGTCGAAATTATGCAGCCGCGCGGCCTTCCCGGGTCGGTGAAGCGTGCCGCGGCGTCGTGCAGGTAGAACGCTATCGCATCGTAGGCCGGCATATTTCCGCGCAGCGCTTCCAGCCACTGCTTGCTCTCACGCTCGCTGATATGGTCGAGCGCCTGTCTGTAAAGGTCCTCCTTCGTGCCGAACGTTGCGTAGAGGGAGGGCGGCGGGATACCCATGGCCTCGGTCAGGTCGGCTATCGAGGTTCCCTCGTATCCATGCTCCCAGAACAGCCGCGCGGCGACATCAAGCCCCACGTCGCGCTGCAACAACCTCGGTCTGCCACGTTTCCGCGCTGGTTTGCTCATTTTTATATTGATCACTATAAAATTCGTTGACACGGGACTTCAACCGTTATTATTATAGTGATCACTATTAATCTAGTCGGAAAGGAGTAATTATGTCAGCAAAACTCTCAAACAAGGTGGCCCTTATAACGGGAAGCTCGCGGGGTATCGGCCGTGCTGTAGCACTGGCCTTTGCGAGAGAAGGGGCCGCGCTCATCGGCGTGCACTACGGCAGCAATGCCGATGCGGCTCACGCCACCATCCGCGAGATCGAGGCTCTCGGATCAAAAGCCGTCGCCATCAAGGCGGACTTGAGTCGCGGGAAAGAAGCAACGGATAGTCTCTGGGAGCAGTTCAAGGCAGCCGCGATCGCTGTCACGGGCGAACCTCGGCTTGACATTCTCGTCAACAATGCCGGCGTGGCACCAGCGATTCCCCTGTCTCAGACTAGTGAGCCCGTCTTCGACGAGGTCATGACGGTCAACTTCAAGGCGCCGTTCTTCCTGATCCAGGCTGTTGCCGATCACATCCGCGACAATGGACGAATCATTAACGTTTCGACGGGTTTCACGCGTGTCGCGGCTCCGACGCATCCCGCCTACGCCGCCTCGAAAGGTGCCATTGAAACGCTGACGCTGGCGCTTGCCCCTGAGTTCGGTCCGCGTGGCATCACGGTGAATACGGTCATGCCGGGTGTGACGGAGACGGACATGAATGCAGCGTGGATCACGGTGCCGGAGGCACGTGCCGGCGCGGAAGCCATGTCGGTGTTCTCGCGAGTGGGTCAACCTGTCGATGTGGCTGACGTCATCACCTTCCTCGCATCGAACGAGGCTCGCTGGACTACGGGGCAGGTGATCGACGCGACGGGCGGTACCCGGCTCTAAACGTTCCCTCCGCCAGATAGAAAGACCGCACCGACATCTAAAGAGCGATTGACGTATCCGTTAGGTATCCTTCTAAACGAGAGCGAGAGGAATGGTCCGATTCGCTCGCATCCCCAAGCCGCCACCAGGGGCGAAGCATCCGGATGTTTGAGGCCGCCCCTGCTTAGGTTTTAGCTGCTGCCGGTAGGCAGTATTCCAGCCACTACCGCAAGCGATTTCTCCTGCTCGTAAATCGGACCAGTACGGCTGATGTCGGACTTGAAGCGGTCATTGCCGGTCACTGACCAATCGTCTACGTGCAGCAAAAAGTTGCCATAAAAAAGCCCGTTTGTACGGGCTTTTTATCACTGCAATTGTCGATTTCCGATCATCTGGGATTTGGGATTCCGGTACCGTGCCCGGAAAGTGCAGTACGCGCGCGAAAAGCAGCCACCTTCATCCTGTTTCCGCAGACAGCCATGCTGCACCAACGCCGGCGCCGAGACTTGTTCGCGTCCAGGAAGCGGAGTGTGCAATCGTGCGCTTCACACTGGTGTACCTGTGTCAGGTCGCCCTCCGTCAGCAAGTGCACAAATGCCGTTGCAATGGATTCGAGCAAACTAGCCACGTTGTTATCCCGACGCTGTTCCTCCAAGACAAACTGGGCATTGGCATCCGGAGCGAGCTTCCGTATCGGGTGACCTGCTTCCAATATCTGATTCACCACTTCCAGGTCGCCTGGAAGAGTTGGCGTAGACGCGTCAATCAATCTTCCCCCAGCCTCCCGCAGCAACCGGGCATGCACAGCAAGTCCCACCGCTGGCTCATCAAATTCAGGTTCAAGCTGATTGGCTGCCTTTAGCCACGCCACGGCGCTCGCATCATCTGCCAGCCAGTCGTAGCTGCTCTCTCCCAATCCGAAGGCGCTGTTGATGAAATCCAGCGCCAAATTGTTCGCGATGAAATGTGGACCATGAGTGGCCTGCGTTTTCATTTTGTAACCCCAAAATAATTAGTTGACAGGTTACCATAAATCGATGTAACCTACAAATCAACATTTAATAGGTTACAAAGATCGAATGATGAATATCAAAGCCGCTACCCTCGCAGTTGCAACGACATTGGCCCTCAGCGCCGGTGGCGCTGCCGCCATGTCTACTGCCGAAAAAGCCCACGTGCACTATCGTTTTGAAAAAGTCGGAGACGTGAATGTTTTCTATCGTGAGGCGGGCAATCCCGCCGCGCCGACTATCCTGCTGTTGCATGGATTCGCAGCGTCGTCCTTCATGTATCGCGATTTGATCCCGGCATTGAGTGATCGCTACCACGTCGTGGCGCCGGATCTGCCTTCGTTCGGCTTCACGGAAGCGCCTACGCGCGAAAAATACTCCTACACCTTCGATAACATCACGAAGACCATGGATCAGTTCACAGAGCAGCTCAAGCTCGACCGGTACGCGGTGATGGTGCATGACTACGGTGCGCCGGTCGGTTGGCGCCTCGCTTTAGCCCATCCTTCCCGCGTCACGGCGATCATTTCGCAGAACGGCAACGCCTATGAAGAAGGATTGGCCAAGGGTTGGGACGGGATCAAAAAGTATTGGAATGCGCCCACCGCGGAAAACCGTGCGGCACTGCACGACTTCCCGACAGCGGCCTCCATCCGATGGCAATATCTTGAGGGAGTGAGCGATCCAAGCGTCGTTTCGCCGGATGGGTACACACTGGAAGGTATGCGGGTCGAGCGGCCGGGCAACGCCGACATCCAGCTGGACCTCGTCCTTGATTACGCGTCGAATGTTCGGATGTATCCGCAGTTCCAGGCCTACTTCCGCAAGGAGCATCCGCCGCTTCTTGCCGTCTGGGGTAAGAACGATCCCTACTTCCTGCCCGCCGGTGCAACTGCATGGAAGCGTGACATTCCGGAAGCTGACATCAGGTTCTACGATACGGGCCACTTTGCCCTCGAAACGCACGCCCATGAAATCATTCCAGTGATCCGCGCTTTCCTGGACAAGAATTTGCGTAATGAGACAGAAAATAAATAGCACTGGAAGAAGGCGATAAGACCTCCGACTTGAGCAACATCAGCTCGGAGGTCTGCTACCGGCCGAGACTGTGTAAAAACGTGATTGGTCCGAAATCTTCTGTCTCTGGCGCCCTTATCAATGCAAAGAAAATGCATTCTGGTGCGATTTAATGGCTTGTTCTTGCACAAATCCAGAAGTGATTTTTGTTTTTACACAGTCTCGGCCACAAGCGGCCTTCGTGGGCAACGGGGTTCGGACATTCAGACGTCCGTTGCACCCTAGATGCGGCCATTTAGATCTCGAGGATAGAGGTCGTGACATCGGCCATCCGAGACGCTCGGGAAGGGGCGAGCTTCGTTACGCAGATTAGGAATTACTCGGCGAGCGGCTGGCAAGCAATGTAGTGCAGCGCTCCCGCAGGAAGGCAGTCAACTCGTTAACCGCCGGCGTCAGTTGCGCACGGTGGGCACAAACCAAGTGCAACGGCGCAGGCTCGCAATACTCCGGCGGAAATAACTCTACCAGTCGTCCTGCCTTCAGATCGTCGATGAGATCCAGTCGCGATTTATAGACCAGGCCTTCCCCGGCGATCGCCCAGCGACGAACCGCATCGGCATCGTCGCTGATGCGATTACCTGTGACAGCCACGGAGCGGTCGCCGCCGGGCAGGGTAAAGCGCCAGCGCTCATGTATCTGCTCGCTCCATACGTACCGAAGGCAGTTGTGTCGCCGCAGGTCGTCAACTTTGGTCGGTGCGCCATGCCGTTTGATGTACGACGGTGCGGCGCACAATGCGCGTCGGTTGTTGTCAACCAACTTCATGGCCAGAAGCGATGAGTCAGGTAGCGTTCCGTAGCGCACGGCTGCATCCAGCGGCTGGCGGATGAGGTCGGCCGCACGGTCGCTCATTTTCAGGTGCAGCGACAAACCAGGGTGCTGGCGCTGAAAATCATCCAGCCACGGCAACAGCAGGTTTCGTCCAAAGTCAGACGGAGCGGACAACCGCAGAGGCCCAGACAGAGCACAACGGTCGTTTGCCAAAGCCTGCTCGCCTTGCTCCCGTGCGCCAACCATTGCCCTCGCATAGGGCAGATAGCGCTCCCCAGCCTCCGATAGTTGCATGTTGCGCGTGGAACGCGTGAACAGGCGGGCGTCCAACGCCTTCTCGAGCCGCTGCACTGAAGCACTCGCATGTCCGGGCGCGATGTTTAGCTGGCGTGCCGCCTCCGAGAAGCTGCCAAAGTCCACCGTGTGCACGAAGATCTGAACGTCATCAAGCCGAATCATTTTCATTGAAATGAAGAAAGTGTTTATGTATGGAGGTCATTTATCCGAATTTTCCAGAAAGATACCATGGCGCCTCATCACCTCAAACCCGAAGGAGTTTTCCCATGAAGGCCATTGGCTTCTATCAGAACCACCCCATCAACCACCCACAGGCACTTCAAGATATTGAGCTGCCGACGCCGGAACTGCGTGACCACGACCTGCTCGTGGAAGTCAAAGCGGTGTCAGTCAACCCGGTGGATACCAAAATCCGGCGCGGTGGAGACATTCCAGAAGGTAATGCGCGCATCGCCGGCTGGGACGCGGCGGGAATCGTCCGCGCTACCGGTCCGTTGGCCACGCGCTTCAAGCCAGGAGACCGTGTGTGGTACGCCGGTGACATTACGCGGCCCGGCTGCAACAGCGAACTGCACGCCGTGGACGAACGCATCGTCGGACCCATGCCGGCATCGCTGGACTTCGCAGAAGCTGCATCGTTACCGCTGACAGCGATCACCGCTTGGGAGTTGCTGTTCGACCGCCTGCGTGTTCAGGCTGCCGACCCCACCGACCACAACGTGCTGCTCGTGATAGGGGCAGCGGGCGGCGTCGGTTCCATTCTGACCCAACTGGCGCGCGCGCTTACCGGTATGACCGTCATCGGTACGGCCTCGCGGCCGGAAACCCGCGAGTGGGTACTGGCTCATGGCGCTCATCACGTCCTCGATCACCATCAGCCCTGGGCGCCCCAATTGGCCGCGCTCGGCATCGAACACGTCACCCACGTTGCCGCTTTGAACCAAAGCGCCACCTATGTGCCGCAAATCGCCGCCGTGCTGCGCCCGGAGGGCCAGTTCGCGCTCATCGACGACCCGGTGGGTCTGGATATCGGGCCGTTCAAGGCGAAATCCATTTCGATTCACTGGGAGCTGATGTTCACCCGCGCGATGTTCACCACGAGCACTCTCGCACGGCAACACGCCTTGTTGCGCCGCGTGGCGGAACTGGTCGATCAGGGCATCCTCAAGCACACCTTGACCCGGCGCATTGACGACATCAACGCCGCAAGCCTGGCCCAAGCGCATGCGCTGGTCGAGGCTGGCAGCATGATCGGCAAAGTCGTCGTCGCCAACCGCTGAACCTTTCTAACAACGAGCATAAACATGACATCGCAAATCATCAGCACGACCACGATCAGCCTGGAAGCCGCGCAAGCATTGCTGGCAGAGGCCCGCCGCGCCTGCGCAGCGCGCGGATTCGCCGCGACAATCGCCATTACCGATGCGGGCGGCCACCTGCGCGCTTTCGAGCGCGCGGATACGGCACCTTTTCTTACCGTTGACGTCGCCATCGACAAGGCATGGACCGCCGCCTCGTTCGGCATGGCCACGCACCAATGGAATCAGTACATGGCAGAACCGGCCGTTGCCCCGCTGGCGCACCATCCGCGCCTGACGCCGGTGGGCGGCGGCGTACCGCTCTTCCACGAAGGACGTCTGGTGGGCGGCATCGGTATTTCTGGCGGAACATCCGTTCAAGACCATGAGGCCGCTGAGGAGGCGCTGCGCAACGCAGGGTTTCTGCAATGAAGCCGGGCGCTGCTCGCAGTCTCTGTGGCAGTCGCACTCATTGAAATGACTTCGCTTCACGTCAGTGCTTTTTCCGCAGCTCCCGACTAGGCTGGAGAAGCAACTTGCGGTCATCCGCGCATATTGCCGTGTCGAGGTATGCGGCGATCCCGAAAGGCGGTTGAGGAAAAGATATCGGTTTTCGTGTCCCTAACGTGCGCAGAAGCCGAACTGCTGCTCGTGAGGTGCCGGCGTGGATGACCGGACCATTCCGGTAGCTGCGGTGAAGCTGTGGCGAATCGAGTGTCGGCTGTGGGTCGCACTGAGACGGCTGTCTGGTCGCCAGCAGCGATCGGTACCTGCCAACTTCGTGCTACCCGTATCCGCCCGATGCACTGCCGGGAGCACCACGACCGGACATTCCTCCGGAGGCAATATGACATCTCCCTCAGATTTTCCGCAGCATGGCTGGAAGAGAAACCCCACGAATTTGCGACGGAGGTTCTGAGGGGGGGAACGCATCGACAGAATGCGAGGCCGTGATGGGAAGAAGCTCTCCGACGCTCATTTGGTGGCTACTCTTTCGGCTGAGCATCCGTGGTTGCCGAAGGTCTACGCTAACCTTTCTGGCTATGCGCACTTTTCGGGTTCTCACATCATCGATTCGTTTGGCGCCTTGGAAGACGATGGAAGAATTCAGTTCGTCGTGACAGCAGAGGATGTGAAGTTCCTTGAGTTCAGCTGGATTGAGGTGCTGGAATGTTTTCGGGAAGCTACCGCTATTCTGGCGAAGTACTTACATGGCTACCGACTCAACAAGAGCATGTCGCCTGAGGAGTTAGCAGCAGTGAAAGGTGAGGGTTAACATGGCGTTCGACACGGACGCCTTGCGGTGTTCCGTAGCTTCGCCGCTTCCGACCGCATGTCGCCGATCAACTTCACGTTGAACGTCCGCTTTTCATCTTGCCGATAGATAGCTCCGGGTCGGGTCAAGTCGGTCAGCGGTTGATCCAAAATGTCGGATGACGAATTCATACCGGTCGCTCTCTGATTGCGATGTGACTTCTCGGATCGAACTATGGCAGCGGCCACCCCCGACGAACTTTATTGTCGCCCGACGGACTTTATTGTTGGGCGACAGTGCCGACCCAGTGGCCGGCTCTTTTTCTTTGTCCCTCGGTCTTCAGTCGCGTCACATATGTTGGCGCCAGTTGAGACCTCCATAGCGCGCCAAGGTCCGACCACCTCTCATGCTCGACCGACTTTCTTTTCGCCCGACAGACTTTATTTGTTGCGATCATCTCCAGTTAGTGGTCAGATACCTTATTCCACAGTCACAGACTTCGCCAAATTCCGCGGTTTGTCCACATCGGTGCCACGTGCCAGCGCGGTGTGATACGCCAGCAACTGCAAAGGCACCACATGCAGAATAGGTGACAAGTCACCGTAGTGCTCCGGCAGCCGGATCACATGAATGCCTTCGCTGGAGGTGATCTGCGAGTCGGAATCGGCGAATACGTAAAGCTGGCCGCCGCGCGCACGCACTTCCTGCATGTTGGACTTGAGCTTTTCGATCAGCGTGTCGTTTGGCGCCACCGTCACGACCGGCATTTCTTCCGTTACCAGCGCCAGCGGGCCATGCTTCAGTTCGCCTGCCGGATAGGCCTCGGCGTGAATATAGGAAATCTCTTTCAGCTTCAGCGCGCCTTCCAGCGCGATCGGGTAGTGCAGGCCGCGACCAAGGAACAGCGCGTTTTCCTTGCGTGCGAAACTTTCGGCCCAGGCGATGATGTGCGGTTCCAGCGCCAGCACGCTTTGCAATGCGGTCGGCAGATGGCGCAGATTCTTCAACTGGTCACGTTCCTGTTGCGGTGTCAGCTTGCCGTGCAGTTTCGCCAAAGTGAGAGTGAGCAGGAACAGCGCGGTCAGTTGCGTGGTGAAGGCCTTGGTCGATGCGACGCCGATCTCCGCACCGGCACGGGTCAGATAGGACAGTTCGGTCTCGCGCACCATTGCGGAAGTGGCGACATTGCAGATGGCGAGCGAATGCTTGTGGCCGAGTTCTTTCGCATATTTGAGCGCGGCCAGCGTATCGGCGGTTTCGCCCGATTGCGACACGACGACGATCAATGCATTCGGATTGACGGCCGGTTTGCGGTAGCGGTATTCGCTGGCGATTTCGACATTGGTCGGAATACCGGCGATCGATTCCAGCCAGTATTTGGCGGTCATGGCCGAGTAGTAACTGGTGCCGCAGGCAAGGACTTGCACCGCATCGATCTGCTCGAACACGGCGCTCGCCTTGTCGCCGAACAGCCCCGGCACAAATCCTTCGACGCCCTGCAAGGTGTCGGTGATGGCGCGCGGCTGTTCGAAAATCTCTTTCTGCATGTAATGCCGGTACGGCCCGAGGTCGATTGCGCCTGAATAGGCGTTGACGGTGTTGACCGTGCGTTCGACTTCGACATCGTTCTTGTCGGTGATGCGCACCGAATTGAGCTGCACATCGACGACATCGCCTTCTTCCAGATAAATGATCTGGTCGGTGGTGCCGGCCAATGCCATGGCGTCCGATGCGAGGAAATTCTCGCCCTTGCCGATGCCGACCGTCAGCGGGCAACCGAGGCGGGCGCCGACCACTCGGTGCGGCTCATCCTTGCAGAACACCGCGATGGCAAACGCGCCATGCAGCCGCTTGACAGCCTTTTGCACGGTACGGAACAGATCGCCGTCGTACAGGTGATTGATCAGATGGGCGACCACTTCGGTATCGGTCTGCGACTCGAACTTGTAATCCAGCGCCTTCAATTCGGCGCGGATTTCTTCGTAGTTTTCGATGATTCCGTTGTGCACCAGGGCGATGCAGTGCTCGCCGTCGCGGCTTGCCGAAAAATGCGGATGCGCATTGGTGGTGACCGGCGCGCCATGCGTCGCCCAGCGGGTGTGGGAAATCCCGGTGCTGCCTTGCAGGCCCGACTGGTCGATCTGCGTTTCGAGCTCAGCCACGCGCGACACGCTGCGGGCGCGCTTCAATCCGCTGTTGTGGACCGCGACACCGCAGGAATCATAGCCGCGGTATTCAAGACGCTTCAAGCCTTCGATCAGGACGGGGATGATATTACGTTGCGCAACTGCGCCGACAATGCCGCACATGATGGTTTCCTATTATTTCTTCAGTTTGACGGGGCGCTTCCAGCCTTCGATGGTCATTTGCTTGCCGCGCGAGATGGTTAGTTTCCCTTCCGGCGCATCCTTGGTCAGCGTAGTGCCGGCACCCAGTGTCGCGCCTTTGCCCACGCGCACCGGCGCGACCAACTGCGTGTCGCTGCCGATGAATGCATCATCTTCGATGACGGTGCGGAATTTGTTCGCGCCGTCATAGTTGCAAGTGATCGTGCCGGCGCCGATGTTGACGCGCGAACCGACAGTCGCGTCGCCTACGTAGGCCAGGTGATTGGCCTTGCTGTGTGCGGCGATCTGGCTGTTCTTCACTTCCACGAAATTGCCGATATGGACCTCTTCCGCGAGTTCCGTGCCGGGACGCAGGCGCGCATAGGGTCCGATGACGGAGGCTGCGCCGATGACGGCATCCTCGATATGGCAGAACGGTTTGATGCTGGCGCCTCTGGCGATGCGCGCATTCCTGATCACGCAGTGCGCGCCGATCGTCACGCCGTCCTCCAGCTCGACCGTGCCTTCGAATACGCAGTTGACGTCGATGCTGACATCGCGCCCGCATGACAGGCTGCCGCGCACATCGATGCGTGCCGGATCGGCAAGAGTCACGCCTTGTTCCAGCAATCTGTCGGCGAAATTGCGCTGATGGATGCGCTCGAGTTCCGCCAGTTGCGTCTTGCTGTTGACGCCCAGGGTTTCCCATACTGCGGCAGGCTGCGCGGAGACTACCGGCACATCGTCGGCTACCGCACGCGCAACGATATCGGTCAGGTAATACTCGCCTTGCGCGTTATCGTTCGACAGAGTTGTCAGCCAACGCTTCAGCCTGGCAGTGGGCGCAACCAGAATGCCGGTATTGATTTCACGGATCGCGCGTTGGGCTTCTGTTGCATCCTTTTGTTCAACGATGCTGACGATGTTGCCATTTTTCCGGACGATGCGGCCATAACCAGTCGGATTGTCGAGTTCGATCGTCAAAATCCCCAACTTATCTTTGCCGGCACTGTCCAACAATTGCCGCAGCGAATTTGCTGTTGTCAGCGGCACATCCCCATACAAGACCAGCGTTGGCTCGTTGTCATCGAGGTGAGGAATCGCCTGCATCACGGCATGGCCGGTGCCAAGTTGCGGCTCCTGCTTGGCAAATGCGACATCGGATAAGCCAATCGATTCCGGAACCGCTTCGCCGCCGTGCCCGTATATAACGCACAATTTTGAAGGGGAGAGTGCACGAGCCGTATCGATGACATGGGAGAGCAGCGGTTTGCCGGCCAGTGGATGCAGCACTTTGGGAAGCGCCGATTGCATGCGCTTTCCCATGCCGGCAGCAAGAATGACAACGTTCATAAGTAACTAATTGAAATGATGCAAGATTCTATCATGCGACCCTACCAAGCTTTTATCCGGAAAGTGTGTCTTTTCCTCTCGATTTGTCTGCTGGTCAGCTGCAGTGCGCTGCGGCTCGGCTACAGCAATGGCGAGAGTGTTGTTTATTGGTGGCTGAATGGTTATGTTGACTTTGAAGCTGAGCAGGACCCTTGGGTTAAAAGGCATATTGCAAATCTGTTTCAATGGCATCGCAACACCCAGCTCAAGGAGTATGCCCAGCTGTTGACCCAGGCCCAGAAGCAGCTGCAGGGCAACATAACGCAGACCGAGGTGCTCGCAAGCTACGACACTGTCAAAAAAAGCACGTTGCTAGTCCTCGACAAAGCGCTGCCTGAACTGACCGATCTGGCGCTGGCATTGCAGCCGCAGCAGATCGCGCATCTCGAAAAGAAGTTTGCGTCCAATAACGATAAGTATCGTAAAGAGTACCTCCGTGGCGACCTTGAGGAGCGTCAACGTCACCGTTACACGAAAATCATGAAACAAGCCGAGTACTGGTTCGGCAATTTTAGCCAGGAACAGGAGGCGCAAATTCGCGCTGCGTCAAACGCGCGGCCTTTGAACAACGAATTGTGGATGGAAGTGCGCTTGCGTCGCCAGCAGGAACTGATTGCACTTCTGAAAAAGATCCAGAATGACAAGCTTGGCCGCGAGGCGACAATGAAGATGTTGAAAGATTATGCCGACGGCGTTTTCGGTCAGTTCGGCAATGCCGAGCACAAGGCGTTGTCCGATGCGTCGGCCAGGGAAACGGCGCGCATGGTATCGGTGATCGTCAATATTGCAACCCCCGAGCAGAAAGCCCGGGCGCACAAGCGTTTGCAGAAGTTGATCGACGACTGCCATGCGATGGCAGCGAAAGCATGAGTTCAGTCTTTCAAATCATCCAATCCATCAAACCGCACGACATTGGATACCGGCGTTGCGCATGGCTCTTCGTCGAAGGCAATGTCGCCATTGGCCGATGCTTCGCCCGTCACTTTCAAGTCCGCAAAGCCGAACAGGTTGCGGTCCATCAGATGCGACGGCGTCACGGTCGATAATGCGGAAAAGATGTTGTCGACCCGGCCGGGGAATTTCTTTTCCCATTCGCGCAGCATCGCCTTGATCTGCTTGCGCTGCAGATTTTCCTGGCTGCCGCATAGGTCGCACGGGATGATCGGGAATTGCTTGACCTCTGCATAGCGCATCATATCCGCTTCCTTCACATAG
>WUUC01114439.1_pt1 | contig 12366 bp, 10 predicted proteins | sample 6278441 | NCBI WGS metagenome assembly WUUC01 (sample SAMN13675441, study PRJNA597444) | soil metagenome | isolation source: soil | place: USA: Washington | collected 2017-10 | reverse complement strand
CGCGGCTGCGCGGGCGCCCGGTGATCGTCGGCGGCGGGGTGGTGCTGGCGGCCAGCTACGAGGCCAAGGCCTGCGGCGTCAAGACCGCGATGGGCGGGCGGCAGGCCCGCCAGCTCTGCCCGCAGGCGATCGTCGTGCCACCCCGGATGAGCGCGTACTCAGCCGCCAGCAAGGCGGTGTTCGCGGTCTTTCACGACACCACGCCGATGGTCGAGCCGATGTCCATCGACGAGGCCTTTCTCGATGTCCGCGGCCTGCGCAAGATCTCCGGCACCCCGACCGAGATCGCGGTGAACCTTCGACGCGCGGTGCGCGAGCGGGTCGGCCTGCCGATCAGCGTCGGGGTGGCGCGCACCAAGGCCCTGGCCAAGGTCGCCAGCGCCTCCGCCAAGCCCGACGGCTTGCTGGTGGTGCCGGTCGACGGTGAGCTGGACTTTCTGTACCCGCTGCCGGTGCAACGGCTGTGGGGGGTCGGCAAGGCCACCACCGAGAAGCTGCACAACCGCGGGATCTTCACCGTCGCCGAGCTCGCTGCGGTGGACGAGCGGGCGCTGAGGGCGATGCTCGGAGCGGCGTCCGGACGTCACCTGCACGCGCTGGCCCACAATCGCGATCCCCGCCCGGTCACCGCCGGCCGCCGGCGGCGCTCCATCGGCGCGCAGTGCGCCCTGGGCCGGCGCCGGCTGTCACCGGCTGAGCTCGACGGCCGCCTGATCGTTCTGGTGGACCGGGTCTGCCGGCGGCTGCGCGGCGCCAACCGGGTCTGCCGGACGGTGGTGCTGCGGCTGCGCTTCGACGACTTCAGCCGGGCCACCCGCTCACACACGCTGGCCGAGGCCACCGATGACACCGGCGTCCTGCTGAGCGCGCTGCGCCGTTTGCTGCAGGCCAACGCCGGGCTGATCCGAGAACAGGGCATCACGCTGATCGGAATCAGCCTGAGCAACCTCGACAACGCCGACGCCATCCAACTGGAGTTGCCGTTCGAGCGCCGCAGCTCGCACGACCTCAACGCGGTGGTGGACCAGGTCCGCGACCGCTACGGTAGCTCGGCCATCACCCGCGGCGTGTTGCTCGGCGCCTACCAGGGCATCACCGTTCCGCTGCTGCCTGACTAGCCGGCCGCGGCAGCTTGTCACCGGCCTGAGCCGGTCCATCGACAAAGTAGATAACGACGATTCCTATTGTCGGTTTAACCGGCTATAGTCAACTTGTCCGCATTGCCCGTCTTGGCTTCGCTAGGTCACGCGCTGAATATCTCTCCCTCCTGGACGGCCGCTCGTGCCGTGGTCGGGTGAGTGAGCGTTGGTCCTGGCGAGTGTCAGCGCTCACGCCATGAGCAGCAACCAATCTTTGGAAGGGAAACCATGACTACTTCTTTGGCCTCCGCGCCCAACTGCCTGGTCTGTGACACCCCGATCGACGTGGATCCCGCGTGGGAGAAGGGCGAGATCGTGGAGTGCGGCTCATGCGGGCAGGAGCACGAGGTAGCGGAGAAGTCGGCCGCCGGAGCCAAGCTGGACCTTGCTCCTGAGGTCGAGGAGGACTGGGGCGAATGATGCCGTCAACGGCTGAGGTGCTGCTGACGGTGACGATGTTGCGTCCCGATGAAAAACTGCTGTTGAACGCTATTCGCGCAACCGGCCTCGAGGTGCAGACGGTTCTTCCCGCGGATCTGGGCGAGGTGCTCAGCCCGGGTAATCGAGTACCGGGGCTCGCGGTGATCCGCAATCTCTCGCACCGGCAGGCAATTGACGCTGCTCAACGCCTACGACACGTCGGCGTTCGCACGCTGAACTCGGCCTCGGCTATCGAGGTGTGCAATGACAAGGGGCTGCAAGCCCTGCTCTTCGCCGGCAACGGTGTGGCCCATCCGCAGTCCCGGCACGCCTTCAATTACCAGCAGGTCCGCGACGCTGCCGAGACGCTTGGCTGGCCGGCTGTCCTCAAGCCCGTGAGCGGGTCCTGGGGGCGGGGGGTCACCAAGCTATTCGACCAAGACAGTGTGGAAGCCTGGGCCGGCGGTCATGAATCCGGTGATGCCGCAGGCAAAAACTTTCCGGTGATCGTCCAGCAGTACATCGAAAAGCCGGGCCATGACCTGAGAGTGGTCGTCGTGGGCCGCAAGCCGGTGGTGGCGTTCAAGCGGAGTTCGGCGGACTGGCGGACCAACACCCATCTGGGCGCCACGGTCACCCAGGTCGAGATCAGCCTTGACATGCACAAGCTGTGCACCCAGGTGGTCGACCTGCTCGGAGACGGGTTCTACGGGATAGACCTGATCGCTGACCGGGACACCGATGAGCTGATGGTGCTTGAGGTCAATGCCAACCCGGAGTTCGCCCAGTCATCAGCGATCCACGGAGTGGATGTCGCCGCACACCTGGCCGGCTATCTCCTTGACCTGATGGCTAACCGACAAGACCGCTGAGGCGGCCTGGCCGAACCGACCGCGAGGAGCAATCCGATGCAACATTTCGAAACCGCCGTTGTTCTCACCAGAGTGCTGACCTCCGGCGTGGTCATGAGTATCGAGAAGAGTGACCGGGAGCTGCCCGGGCTGGAGCGCCTGCTGATCAAGATCACCGGGCGCTCGCATGCCGTCCTGCTCAACAGCCGAACCGGCGCGATCCACGCCGCGGTGGCCGGTCAAGGCATCGGGCACGGCGATGAGCTGGCCCACCCCGGTCTCGATGACCGGACGGCTGCCTTCCTCGCATGGTTGGGGATCACCGTGCGCTGTGACGGCGGCCAGAGCTTCGACGACCTAACCGTGACACCGAACAACGTCCACCGGGTAGGTGAGCTCGCCCGTGCCTCGACCGCTCCCGCGCTTGTGCTGGATTTGACCGATCTCGGATTCGGCCCGGCCGCGGCGATGCTGACCGACGACCCGGCCGTGTGGGGACGGGCCGAGCGACTCAAGATCTTCGGGCCGCATGACCTGCGGACCATGTGGACCCAGGTGGAGGACGACCCGGACCTGGTCCCGGGCGTTCAGTTCAACTATCGGCTCAGCCCGCTGGTAGCCGCCTGCCTTCGGATGGCCATGTCCACTACGAACTCGGGAGCAGCAGCGTGATCACCGATTTTCCCGCAGAACTCCAGCCGCTTCCGAACGCCGAGGACGTCCATGCCGAGCTGGCCGCACTCGGCGGGGCCGCGATCATTCCCCCGCAGTTCCGTCGCACGATCTTTCCGGTCATCACCAAGGAAGACGTGTTCAACTTGCTGCTGGCGCAGAAGATGGCGCCCGACAAGGTCGTCGCGGACTTCGCCGAGTCATACCGCGCCTATGTCGGCGCGCGTTATGCGATACCTACCGCAAGCGGCACGGCGAGCCTGCATCTGGCCTTGATCGGAGCCGGGGTGCAACCGGGCGACGAGGTCATCGTGCCGGCTTTCACGTTCATTGCCACCGCGCAAGCCGTTGTCGCCGCGCACGCCGTGCCGGTGTTCGTCGACATCGACCCCAGGACGTACTGCCTGGACCCGGAGGCGGCGGCCGCCGCGGTCACTGGCCGGACGAAGGCCATCATGCCGGTCCATGTTCACGGCCTTCCGGCTGATGTCACAAGGCTGCGCCAGCTCTGCGCTCAGCAGAACCTGGCGCTGGTGGAGGATGCCTCGCACGCGCATTCGGCGCGGATCGGCGCCGAGGTGGCTGGCTCGATGGGTGACACGGCCGGTCAGAGCCTGATGGCGGACAAGAACTTTCCCCTGGGCGGTGAGGGCGGTATCGCATTCTTCGCCACCGAGCAGGCCTTCGAGCGCGCCACCGACTACGTGCAACGGCACGGCATCGACTACCGGATGTCGTGGATCGCGGCAGCCTTCGGGTCCAGTCAGCTAAAGCGGCTGCCGTATTACGACCAGATCCGGGCGCGCAACGCGGAGCTACTCGGCGCGGCGCTCTCACAGACGGGGCTGTTCCGACCGCCCTACGTTCCCGAGGGCCACGTCCATGCCTACAACATGTACCGGGTGAGCCTGGTACGGGAGGCGCTAGGTCTGGAGGACCTTCCTGCTTACGCGGTCAACGAGGCGGTTCACAAGTTACTCGTGGCCGAGGGGGTGCCGGCACGTGAGTGGCAGAACTCGCCGATCCCGTGCCACCTGCCGTTCCAGCATCGCGCCGGCTTCGGCAACGGGTACCCGTTCACGCTCAATCCCGCAGCGGTTCGAGACCACCGCCCGGAAGACTTCCCCGTCACGCTTGCAATGATCGAGTCCACGCTCGTGATGTGCCGGGAGTTGCGCTCACCGGTCGAGTACGAGCGTGCCCTGCGTTATGCCAACGCCTTCACCAAGGTCGCCCACCGGCCCGACGCGATTCGCAAACTGGTCGCCGACGGGGATTACCGGCCGCCCCACACCAAGGCGGCTCGCCTTGGCTGACAACAAGATTCGAGTGGGGATCGTTGGCGCGAGCGGCTACACCGGCGGCGAGCTCACCCGGCTGCTGCTTGATCATCCACAGGTCGAGCTGGCCTTCCTGTCCTCCGAGCGCCATGCGGGCCGCCCCGTCTCAGGAGTTCATCCGGCGCTGCGCAACCACCCGATGGCCGGTGGCCTGAGGTTCCGGCCGCTGCGAGAACTGCCCGAAATCGACGTGGCGTTCGGCTGTCTGTCGACTGGCGCGCTGCCCGCGCACCTGCCGTTGCTTGCGGGCCAGGCAAAGCTCGTCCTCAACGTGGCAGGCGACTTCCGGCTGCGCGACCCCCGCGAGGAGGAGGCCAATTATCCGGCCACCACGGCCAATCCGCCATCGGAGCGGTTCGCTTACTACATCCCGGAGCTGTCGGACGCAGTGCCGGACAGCCGGTTGGTCAACCTGCCCGGTTGCATGGCGGTCGCCTCCATCTACGCCCTGTACCCGTTGTTCGCGGAGTCGCTCATCCAAGCCGACGTCATCGTCGACGCCAAATCCGGCTCGACCGGCGGCGGCCGTGGCAGTGACGAGCACCCCGCCGAGCGGGCAGGAAACTTTCGGGCGCACAAGCTGCACGGGCACCGGCACGCCCCAGAGATCAGGCAGGCCTTGACCGACAGCACCGGCAACCGGCCCGACCTGCAGTTCTCCACCCACAGCCTCGACGTCTCTCGGGGTATCTTCGTCACCGCCTACGCGCGGCTGCTACCGAACGTGACAGCGCTGGACGTTCGACGGGCTTTCACCAAGGCTTACCTGGGTAAACCATTCGTGCGGGTGCGTCCGGCGCCCAGGTCCGCCCAGGACTGGCCGATGCTCAAGTCTGTGGTCGGATCCAATGTCGCCGAGGTCGCCGTGGCCGTACGCGACGGCCGGTGCGTGATCGTGGCAGCCCTGGACAACCTGATCAAGGGCGCCGCAGGGCAGGCCATCCAAGCGTTGAACCTGATCTCTGGGCTGGACGAGACGCTCGGCCTGCCGTTGACGGCGGTGTCACCATGAAGCCGCTTTACGTGGTCAAGCTCGGCAGTGCCACCCTGGGTCGATCCGCCATCTTCGCCGAGCTGGCAGCCCTGGTGGCCGGCGGCGCCAGGGTGCTGGTCGTGGCAGGCGGAGCCACCGGAATCGAACAGCACTACAGGACGTCCGGTCGGCCGATGCCGGAGCTACGGCTGGCCAACGGTGACCTGATCCGCGGCTGCCCCGCCGAGGAGATGCCGCACATCGTCGCCGCCTACGAGCAGGTGACGCTGCCCGCGGTCCGCGCAGGGCTGGAGGAGCACCACCTCAGCGTGTTCGCCTCGATCGCCACCACCGGCGAGCTGGTCACCGGAACGCCGAACCGGCCACTGCGTGCCATCACGGCCGACGGCCGGAGCACGGTGATCCGTGACCACCGGGTCGGCCTGCCGGAGCACGTCGACGTGAGGCGGTTGCGTGCCCTGCTCGACAGTCACGACGTGCTGTGTCTGTCACCGCCGATCGCCACCTCGGACGGGGGCACGCCGTTGAACGTCGACGCCGACGTGCTCGCGGCGGTCTTGAGCAACGCCCTACAAGCCGATCATCTCCGGCTCGTCACGGGCACCGCTGGGCTGCTGGCAGATCCGGCGGACGCCGGCTCGACCCTGCCGGACCTGCACCCCGGTGAGGGTGGTCGTTATGCCGGCGGGCGGATGCGGCAGAAGGTGCGGGCTGCCGAGCTGGCCGCGGCGGGCAGCGCCGACGTCGCCATCACCGGGCCGCACACCCTTGCCGACCCTCGCGGCTGGACCAGGTTCTGGCGCACTCGCGAGCCGTCTGCCGACCTGCGGCTGCTGAGCCGCGCGGTAGGCATTCCCTCCGTGTCCGAGGATGAGCACGAGCTGGCCCGCTACCTGCGCGACTGGTGCGAACAAGCTGGGATCGATGCCGGGATCGATGCCGTGGGCAACCTGGTGGCCGTTCGCGGCGAGGGCTCCCGCCGCCTGATGTTGCTGGGGCATCTTGACACGGTGCCCTCGCCGTGGCCGGTTCAGTGGGACGGTGAAGTGCTGTTCGGCCGGGGCAGCGTGGACGCCAAGGGCTGCCTGGTCAACTTTCTCGAGGTGCTGGCCTCGGCTGACATCCCCCCGGGCTGCCAACTGCGGGTGGTGGGCGCGGTCGAGGAGGAGATCTCCTCGTCCAAGGGAGCCTTTCACGTCCGGGACCACTATCCGGCCGACGCGGTGATCGTGGGAGAACCCAGCGGTTCGAGCACCTTGACGCTCGGTTATTTCGGCCTGTTCAAGCTTCGGGCACGGGCGACCGTGCGCAGCGGGCACTCCGCCAGCATGGACGCGGTCTCGGCCCCCGATGCCTTGATCCGCGCTCTGGAAGGCATCCGGGACTCGGTGCGCAAGGACTGCCCCGACGCCCTCAGCTCGGTCATCGACGTGCGCTGTGAGGCTGGGCGTGACTTTCAGCAGGCCAGCGGGGTGCTCAACTTTCGGGTGCCCCCGGGCGCTGACCTTGAGCTGCTGCGGGCCACCGTGCTCGAGCACGCCAGGGACGACCTCGAGATCGAGCTGCTCAGGACGACACCGGGCTACGCGGGCAAGCGCTCGACCTCGCTGGTCAAGGCCTTCGGCCGGGCATTCCAACAAGCTGACATCCGGCCGCGGTACGTGGTCAAGAAGGGCACCTCTGACATGAACACGCTGGCGACCACCTGGCGCGACGTGCCCATGGTGGCCTACGGGCCCGGTGACTCGGCACTGGATCACACCGCCGAAGAACGGATCGACGGCGCTCAGGTCCGCCTGGCGCGCGAGGTCCTCAGTGACGCCGTCGAGGCCTGGTTCGCGTTGTCCACCGGAGGAGCCCGATGACTGCGGTGTTGGCTGAGCGGGCGGTGCGGGCCCGCAAACTGGTGGTGGACATGGCCGCCAGCCCTCGGGGATGCCATCTCGGTGGCAGCTTGTCCGTCCTCGACATCCTGATCGCCGGGCTGGATCGCACGTCAGCCGACGACGGCTCGTTACTGGTGCTCAGCAAGGGTCACGCCGCCGCCGGGCTGTACGCGGCGCTGCACGTCAGCGGCGTGCTGGAGGTGAACCCGGCTCCGCTCTACGGCAGGTCGGGCCATTACTTCACCGGGCATCCCAACCCCGCCGTGCAGGGAGTCGCCTTTCCGACCGGAAGCCTCGGCCACGGGGTGCCCTATGCCGCCGGCTGGGCGATGGCACGCAGGCTGCGCGCCCTACCCGGGCTGGGTATCGCCGTGGTGGGCGATGGCGAGCTTCAGGAGGGCCTGGTGTGGGAGGCCTGCCAGGTGGCTGCCGCGCGTGAGCTCGGAAATCTCGTCGTCGTCGTCGACGTCAACGGCGGGCAGAACGACGGCCTGGTTCGTGACATCTCGCCGTTGCCGAACATCGAGGACCGGTTCGCGGCCTTCGGGTTCGAGACCGCGGCTGTAGACGGGCATGACCTGTCCGTCCTCAGCCTCCTGCTCGCCGGTGATCGCCTCGGGAAGGGGCGCCCGCTGGCCATCATCGCCCAGACGGTGAAGGGCAAGGGCGTGCCACCCATCGAGGGCAAGGCGGCCTCGCATTACGTGAGCATCGACGCGGCTCGCGCCGCCAAGTGGAAGCAGCTGATCCGATGACGACGTTGTCCGGGCGCGATGCCTACCGTGACGAGTTGACCCTGCTAGCGAACTCCGACGAGACGATCCTCTGCCTGGAAGCTGATCTGGGCGGCAAGAGCCACCCGTTCGCCAGAGCGCACCCTGAGCGGTTCTTCAACCTCGGCATCGCGGAGGCGACGATGATTGACATGGCCGCCGCGCTGGCGGTGGCCGGATACAGACCGTTCGTGAGCACCTTCGCGCCGTTCGCGGCGTTGCGAGCAGCGGAATCCCTCAAGCTCAGCCTCGGTTACCTGGCGGCCGGCGTCACGGTGGTGGCGCCGTACGCCGGGGTGTCCGGCGCCTGGTTCGGCACCACCCATCATTGCCTGGAGGACCTGGCGGTGCTGCGCAGCATCCCGGGAGTGGTGATCGCCGCACCCTACGGTGAGGCTGAGATGCGTGCCGTCATCCGCGCTGCGGCTGTCTCCGGGCGTCCGCACTACATCCGGGTCGGGCGCAACGCGGCGGACGAGAGCCTGCCCTGGGAGGGCGCCGCTATCCCGAGCGTGAACTGGGAGCAGTCGGCGCCAGCAACAGGAATCTGCCTGGTGTCGGTCGGGGAGGAGGGGACTCGGCTATGCCTGCAGGCCCGCCAGCATGACCCCCGGCTTGCGCATGCCCACCTCTGCTACCTGGACCATCCCACTCTCGCGCTGGCGGCCGAGCAGCTGGCGCGACGGCACTCACGCTTTGTGGTGGTGGAGGAGCACCGCGGCGAGGGCGGCATCGCCGAAGGCCTGGCCCTGCTGTTGCCTGGCTGCCAGGTGATCGGCGTCAACGCGGGCCACGACTGGCCCAGCCAGGGCGGAGACCACCAGGAGGTGCTCGAACACCTCGGATTTGACGTCTCAGCCATACTCGCGGCGGTGCACAAATTTGCCCAAACCGTCATCGAGGAGAAGTCGTGAGCACAGCACGCGTCGGCCTGGGCCAAGGCACCGCGATCTACGTCGGAGCCATCCTCGGAGCGGGCATCCTCGCCCTGCCGTCACTGGCAGCCGAACAGGCAGGCCCTGCCTCGGTGCTGGCGTGGGGCTTATTGCTACTGCTGTGCGTGCCGGTCGCGGCCACCTTCGCGGCACTGGGCGCGCGCTATCCCGACGGCGGCGGTATCGCGACCTTTGTCTCGAAAGCTTTCGGACGCCGAACCTCGGCGGTGGTCGGGTACTGGTTCTACTTCGCCCTGCCGGCCGGAGCGCCTGCCACCGCCTACGTGGGCGGGCAGTACATAGCTCACGCCCTCGGCGGTGGTGAACGCCAGACGATCCTCATCGCGGCAGTGCTGCTCATCGCGGCGTTAGCCACCAACACCGTCGGGCTCAAAATCTCGGCCCGCGTGCAGTTGATCCTGGTCGGGCTGCTCGCGGTGCTGCTTATGGTGGCCTGCGTGGCGGCGCTGAGCGCTGCTGACACTAAGAACCTCACCCCGTTCGCTCCGCACGGTTATCCCGCAATCGGCCAGGCCGCCAGCCTGCTGTTCTTCTCCTTCGCGGGCTGGGAAGCGGTGACGCACCTGTCGGGTGAGTTCCGCAACCCCGCCAGGGACCTGCGCCGGGTAACGGCCCTGACCTTGGTGATCATCGCCGTGCTCTACATCGGACTTGCCCTCACGTCGGTGCTGGTGCTCGGGCCGAGCCTGGCCGACACCTCCGTTCCGCTGAGCGCGTTATTGGAGGTCAGCGTCGGCGGCGCCGCCGCGGCGGTGACCGCGACGCTGGCTGCCATGCTGACCCTGGGCACCATGAACGCCTACCTTGCCGGGGCCTCACGGCTGGGCGCGGCGCTGGCCCGCGACGGCGCCCTGCCGCTGTGGCTGGCCAAGGGGAACGCGCCAGGAGAGGTGCCCCGCCGCAGCCTCGGCCTGCTCGCGGTGCTTGCCGCGGCGGTCTCGGTGATCGCGGTCGTCGCCGAGGCAGAGCTTGGCCACATCATGCTGGCTGCCTCCGCCTGCTTCCTGGCGGTGACCGTCGCCGGACTGATCGCCGGAATCAAGCTGTTGCCGGGGGGCAGGCCGGTGTGGTGGGGTGCGGTGTTCGCGGCGGTCGCGATGGGCGCTGTGCTGTTGTTCTCGGGCCTCTTTCTCGCGGTGCCACTGGCACTGGCCTTGATAGCGATGCTGTACACCAGGTCTACCCGGCCCACGCCTGACGCCGGAACCCCACCGCTGGGCCGCGAGTCAGCTCCAGCGGTGACCGGCTAAGCCGGCCGGGTCGGGCTGCCTTGACCCGGGCGAGGGCCGGCTACTCGCAGCCGACCCCGTCGCCGTCGCGGTCAAGGCCATAAGGATCGCTGCCGGTCACCTGTACCGGACCAGCGATATAGCGCGGCCCGTTTCCAGCTCCGCCCTCGCAGTCGACGTCGGACCCGGCCGGGATGCACGGGCTGTAGCCGCCGCAGTCCTGCGCCGGCGCGGGAGCCTGACTGGCCGCCGCGCGCTGGGCGGCAGCCCGCGAAGCCGATGCGGCAGCCGACTGTGAGGCGGCAGCTTGCTGAGCCGCGGCTGACCGGGATGCCGCGGCAGCCTGCGAAGCGGCAGCGGATTTCGAGGCGGCAACAGCGGCGGCCTTCGCGGCGGCGGCCGATTGTGAGGCAGCAGCGGATTTCGCGGCGGCGACGGATTTCGCGGCGGCGATGGATTTCGCGGCAGCGGCAGCCAGCTGGGCTGCGGCAGACTGCGACGCCAAGCCAGAGGCGGCCGCTGCCGCCTGCGATGCACTCGGGTTCGCACTCGAAGAGTGCGAGCCGGTCGCTGTTGACTGCATCGACATGGTGCCTGAGGTCGACCGCGTCTCCGAGGCCGAGCCGCAGCCAGCGAGTCCCCCCGTCAACAGCACAATGGCCGCACATGAAGCGAGCACTCTCGGCTGTGATGCCTGCCGGGTGCTGCTGTGGGGGGCGAGAAGCTTCATGTGTACATCCTCACTAGGTAATTAACGCGAACCTAACGTAGCTCACTGAGGGCTGCACATGGGTGGAATAGCCGAGACTGATAGTCACAATTGCCTCTGCAAAAAGGCAGGCGTTCGTCGCTCCGCCTAGCGGCCCGCTGGCCTGTGATCGGCCTTGCGCAGAGCTGGCGGCTGGTTCAATTGCAGTCCACCGACCCCGCAAGGGCCGAACCCACCCCGCAAGGCGGAAGGACTGCTGGTGTCAGAGCGCTGGTACAAGGAAGCGGTCATCTACTGCATCGAGGTCGACACCTACCAGGACTCCAACGGCGACGGCTGCGGTGACCTGCCCGGCCTGACCAGCCGGCTGGACTACCTCGCCCGGCTCGGCGTGACCTGCCTGTGGCTGAACCCGATCCACCCCTCGCCCAAGCTCGACGGCGGCTATGACATCAGCGACTACTACGGCGTCCACCCGCAGCTGGGCACCCTCGGCGACTTCGTGGAGCTGGCCACCCAGGCCCGGTCGCGGGGCATCCGGCTGGTGATGGACCTGGTGGTCAACCACACCTCCGACCAGCATCCGTGGTTCCAGTCCGCGCGCAGCGACCCGAACTCGGAGTACCGCGACTTCTACGTCTGGGCCGAGGACGAGCCGCCGGACCGCCGCCAGGGCATGGTGTTTCCCGGCGAGCAGACCGAGACCTGGACGATGGATGACGCGGCCAAGCTCTGGTACTACCACCGGTTCTATGAGTTTCAGCCTGATCTGAACTGGTCAAACCCCGCCGTGCGCGCCGAGATCAAGAAGGTGATGGGCTTCTGGCTGCAGCTGGGAGCGTCCGGATTCCGCATCGACGCCGCGCCCTTCGTGATCGAGCAGACCGTCCCCGGCGTCAACCCCGGCCCGATGGATTTCACCATCCTCGATGACTGGCGCCAGGACATCCAGTGGCGCGACGGCCAGGCGGTGCTGCTGTGCGAGGCCAACGTCGCCCCCGAGGACCTGCCGAAGTACTGCGCCGCGGCCCCGGACGGGCCCAACGACCGAGCGCACCTGATGTTCGCCTTCGGCCTGAACGCCAAGCTGTGGCTGGCATTGGCCCGCTGTGACGCCGAGCCGCTGGTCGAGGCGCTGGGCAGCATGCCCAAGCTCGCGGCGATGGCGCAATGGGCGACCTTTCTGCGCAACCACGACGAGCTCGATCTGAGCAAGCTGACCGACGAGCAGCGCAACGACGTGATGACCGCCTTCGCGCCCAAGCCGGACATGCGCATCTACGGCCGGGGCATCCGCCGCCGGCTGGCCCCGATGATGAGCGGCGAGCGGGCCCGGATCGAGCTGGCCTACGCGCTGCAGTTCAGCATGCCGGGCACCCCGGTGCTGCGCTACGGCG
>WUUC01132122.1_pt1 | contig 12371 bp, 16 predicted proteins | sample 6278441 | NCBI WGS metagenome assembly WUUC01 (sample SAMN13675441, study PRJNA597444) | soil metagenome | isolation source: soil | place: USA: Washington | collected 2017-10 | reverse complement strand
CAACGCTCTCCCCGGAAGGCGAGTATTGCGGCGATCTGGACTGCGCATTCAAGCCAATCCAGGTCTTCGCCAGCAACGTGCCATAAACCCTCGTGCCGCTTAACTAGCGGCATGGGATTATGGGGCGTTAGAACTACCGAGACCTCCATGTCAAACACGAAACTCCTTGTGCGCAGGATCTACGGGGATCTTCGCGCTCTGGCACGGTGGGCCAACGAGAACGGCGTCCAGACGCTGCTCCGCATCGACCACCACCCCGCGAACGGCATCACGCATGGCGACGTTTACGACGTTCTGCTGCAGCTGCCGTCCGATCACCCCATGTGGTTAACGTCCGACGAGTGCCGCAGTCTGGCAAGGCATCACGACCTGTCTCCTCGAGTCTAGGCATCAGAGACTCTGTTGAAACCCGGAGGCGATCCGGGTAAAATGGGCTTTCCCATTCACCAACGAGGAATCCTCATGAGCACTGTCGATAAGAAGTTCGCCGACCGCATCATCGCCAACAACGGTTTCTACAGCGAGTCCAACAAGGCTGAGTACGAGGTCGCCGGCTACCGTGGCGGCGACAACTCGCGTTGCGTCCGGCTGGTCGAATACACCAACGCCTGGGGCAACAAGGCATACGGGGCGACGTTCGAGCACGAGACCCCCGAGCGCCAGAAGCGCTACCTCCAGGCCAACGAGTACATCCGCGATCCGCTGGTGATCTGGTCGTATGAAGAGCCCAGGGAGAACGCCAAGGCCGTGGACGCGAAGCAGGTTACCCCCGAGCAGACCGGCGTCCGCTCCCTTCCAGTCAAAGAGCACATGGCTCAAACTGTCGAGGTCGGCAAAATGCTGCGGGTGATGGTCAACCAGGATGGGGTATTCCTGGACTTCGGGAATGCCATCGTGCATGTCGATTCAATCGGCCCGCAGAGCCCCATGAGCATCATCCGCCGCAATCTCAACAAGTGGTGCGAAGAAGTGAAGAAGCTGGCGGCCAAGTGACGACCGAGTGCGTGGGGTGCGGAGCCCCTCTCAATCTCCGCCTCCACGAGTGCGAGTACTGTCGGCGGGACATTGCGCCGGCACGGCGGGCAGAGGAGCACCCGCAGCTGAGTGCTTTGTACAACCAGCGGTACGCACTCGGCTATACTGACCCGCGGCGGCTGTACGGGGCCTGTCAACAACAAAACTCGGCAAACCAGCAGAACACTCAAAACTACTGGAGCCATCTCGGTCTTGGAGGATTCTTCGGTGGCGGCTGAACTTGCTTCCATTCGGCCGCCAGACGAGCTCTTAATCGAGCGTCTCGAGGATCTGCTGGCTAACGCTAAAGCAGGCGTTGTGCGTTCTGTCGGCTACGCTGCCATCCTTCAAGACGGCACGGTTCAAACTTGCATTGTCAACAATGCTTTCAACCCCTTCGCCATGCTTGGGGCTCTCGAACGCGCGAAGATGCGCTACCACAACGTTGCTTGCGATGGACCAGCCGATTAAGCCCCCGGAGGAGAGCGTCTTCCCTCGTGACGACATCAACGATCACTTCCGCCCGACGATGCAGCTGATGCAGATCACTAGCGACATCGATTGGCGTATCACAACCGTGGTGCAGAAGTGGATTTCCGATGACGGCTCGAAAGAGGTCTGGAAGCCATTGCCGTCGATGTCATACGGGGAAGCTTACCGCTTGCGAATAATCTAAAAAGTGTTACCGGCAGCATTAATCCGGCTATAATTGGGACATCAACCACACGGAGCACGAAATGCCTGTTGCCTCGCAGAAGAAACTTGATGACTATGCCCAGCTTCACCCCGAAGAAATCGACTGGGTAATCACCAATCACACCAATTCCGGCTTCGCTTTCAACTGTCTTTCTCAGATCCGGAATGAAGGCAGCCTAACCGCGCGCCAGCTTGTGGCTATACAGAAGACCATCAAAGAAGGATCTTCTCGTGTTTGACCAACTCGTCGCATCTCTTACCGTCGCGGCGCCTCGCAAGTCGAGAGAAATCCGGGCAGGCGATGTGTTTACAAGGCTGACCGCCACCGCCGAGGTCATGAAGGACAGTTACGGCACTCGCTTGAGGTTTTGCGTCTGTTCTTGCGGCAATGACGGCTGGTTCCGGGAGTCACAGCTCCGAGCTGAGAATTCCAAGTCGTGCGGCTGCTATCGACGCGACCGGGCCATCGAGATGCTAGTCAAAGCCAGAGAGGCAGCATCCAAAAACGTCGTTAGAGGTGTTGACGGAAAGTTCCGGCGGCAGGATAATTAAAACATGAACGAAGACACGATCCTCCGCAAGATTCAGAAGGCCCTTGCGCTTGCCAACGACAAGCGGGGCGACGCCAATACCGCTGCTATTGCGCTTCGTCAGGCCCAAGCCATGATGGAGAAGCATAACATCAGCCAGCAGCGCGTCCTGGCCGCCAACTGCGCGCATGCCGACCTGCGCTCCAAAGTGTCGGTGAAGAATCCAGCCCAATGGGAAGCCAACGTGCTATTTTTCGTCGGGGAAGCCTTCGGATGCAAGTGTCTGTGGACCAGTGGTGGACCGCAACCGACCAACAAAGGGTATTGGACCGTCATTGGCCCTGCCCAGTATGTCGAAGTGGCCCAATATACCATCGCTGTCACTATGCGCGCCATCCTGAAGGCCCGTGCGAATTTCGTAAAAGAGTTCCGTGACTCTCCGGGGATGGGGCGTAGCCAGAAGAGCCGCTTCGCGGATGACTTCTGTCTCGGCTGGGGCTGGGCGGTACGGCGTGAAATCCACAAGATGGCCGATCCTGACGGATTGGTGGATACTGCTACCAAAGCCTACATGGAAGAGCATTTCAACCTCAAGCCGATGGATAAACTCAATGATAAGTCCTCGGAGGGCACCACCTTCGCGATGAAGATGGGGGCTGCCTCCGGAAGCGAATTCAAGATCCACCGCCCGATGAATGATGACGGTACCGAGCAACTGAAGATTGAAAAGGAGTAACGATGGACCGACCAGACCTCATCCCCGTGACGCAGCAACAGCAATTGCACTTCCAAGCCATGCGCCACAAGTACGGAATGCCCCAGCACGGCGCCCGCGTCGAGACGCCCGCCATGACGCCGGTGCACCTGATCGTCCGTCGCATCTGCATCCACCTTGCGAACGGAGGTGCATGGTGAGGCGTACATTCTGTGACCTGTGCGGTGTCGAGATCACCAAAGACACCGACCTGAGCGTCTTCGCGGAGATGCGCGGCTACCATAACGGCGAACTCATCACCATGGGCCTCAAAATCGATGCGGAGAAACCTAACGCCTATGGTCCGCGCTCGACGACAACCCTCGACGACATCTGCCGGCACTGTGTCATCGACACTGTGATGAAGCAGGACAAGCGGCCGAAGCCAGCGCCTCCGTTGGCGTTGGCGGACGCAACCGAAGATCAGCTGCGGGCGCGTCTTGACACTATGGCCGGACCTTCGGCGCCGCCCTTGGATGTTCCTCGCCCTCTGCGGGATTGATCATGGCAAGGATCATCTACCCGCATGAGGTCACGAAGGGTTATGACCCCTCTGAACCTCTGCCGATGTCGTTCGACGAGCTCATCGACGAGTACCACACGGCGTCCGACCGTGCGGACTACGCCGAGTTCGTTCTGCTGGTCTACCATCAGCTGATCTGCTTGGCCGACCTGGAGAACCTCCGTGCCGTGGAAGAGATGGCAAAGAACACCTATTCCACCCCTTCCAAGACGCCAAGCCTTGAAGGGGGGTCGTCCTGGGCGCCTCTTGCACTGCGGCCCGATACGGGGAAGACGGCCTACCGTCACAACCACATCACGGACGAGAAGTGGGCCGGCATGACATTCGAACAGCGCTCGAATTGGATCAAAGTCGCCGCCCAGACGCTCGGAAAGTCAATCGTCTCATGAGATATATCCACGACCTTGTTGATCAGTTCCGCCGGCTGGACGCGCTATCCAACGACTCTCTTGTGGTTAACGAGGACGGCTCTACGGTCGATCCCTACGTCGAGATCGCTGCTGAGATGCTAGGCATCAAGAAGCAGTTTGTTACGTTCGAGGACCGCAATCAGGCCATGCGCCTTGTCCAGACGCGACTCCAGCAGTCAGTATTCCAGCAAGCTTACACCAATCAGCAAGGCACCCCCTGGGGCGGGTGATCTAAAAAGACAGGTTCCTGAGTAATTGGGAACAACCTATAATCCCGGCCAATTGATCAGGCTGGGATATGGGCGCTTACGCTGTCGTACAATACACGCACGAGAACACTACGGAATCGAAACGCCTTATGCAGGCGCAGATTCTGGAGATGCGGAATGCCGGGCTCGGCTTCGAGCATATCGGCCGGTCGCTGGGCGTGACGCATGGTTACGTCTACAAGCTCTACAAAGAAGCCCTCAACGCCATCATCATCCCGGGCGTCGAGCTCTTGCGCAAGCAGGAGGCTGAACGCCTGGACGCCATGCTCATTCCTGTCATGGGGAAGATCATGGAGGCCCGTAACGCTGCCATCGCTGGCTTGGCTTACGAGGCTCCTCTCGACGAAATTGCGGCTGCTCTGAAAATCTCAGAGCGCCGTGCCCGAATCTTTGGGTTGGATGCGCCTACCAAGATCGCATCGACGCCCCAAAGCGGCACACCGCAAGAGCTGATCCAGAATCTGGATCTCACCAAGATGGACAATGCAGAGCTGCTGAAGTTCCGCGATCTCCTCGCCAAAGCCTCAATGGCTGATCAGGGCGCGGAATATGCTCCAAATGCATGATCCACGGATCAAAGCCCTATTCCAAGCCGTTGACCTAGAGTTCGCTCGTAGGGAGTGCCGTGACTCTCTCTACGCCTTCGTAAAGCGCTATTGGTCGGTCGTCGAGCCCGGCGTCGAGTACGTAGACAACTGGCACATCGAAGCCATCTGCGAGCACTTGGAAGCGGTCACCAAGCGCCAGATCAAGCGGTTGGTGATCAATGTCCCGTTCCGTACCGCGAAGTCCACAATCACCTCGGTCCTCTGGCCCGCCTGGGTCTGGATCCGCGAACCGTCGCATCAATGGCTGACCGGCTCCTACGCCGAGAAGCTGGCCCTGCGCGACGCCCTGAAGATGCGCCGGCTGATCACCAGCCCGCTGTATCGGCGTGATTTCGGCGAATGCTTCCAGCTGACCCACGACCAGAATCAGAAGCACCGGTACGACAACGACAAGAATGGCTACCGCATCTCCTTCGGCATGACCGGGGGCGTGATGGGGGACGGCGGCAATACCATCCTCTTGGATGACCCGCACGACCGCCGCGGCGCGCACTCGGATGCCGAGCGCCCTGACACGCTGACCACTTATGACGAAGCAATCGTCACCCGTCTGAACAAGCCGGCGACCGACGCCATCGTGATCATCATGCAGCGTCTGCACCATCTGGATCTGTCGGGCCACGTGCTCGCGCAGGGCGGATGGGAGCATCTGATGATCCCAATGGAGTTCGAAGTCGGACGCCGTTGTGTCACGTCGCTTGGCTGGCGCGATCCGCGGACCGAAGAAGGCGAACTGATGTTCCCGGAGCGGTTCCCGGCTGCGACCGTCAAGAGCCTGAAAACATCGCTCGGGGAATACGGCACTGCCGGCCAGCTGCAGCAACGGCCCAGCCCCGAGGGCGGCGGTATCCTCAAAGTCAAGCACTTCCAGCTGTGGCCCCTGGGTCGCCCCATCCCCCAGCTGGAATGGGTGGTCCAGTCCTACGATACGGCGTACACCGAGGACACCGCCAACGACCCGTGCGCCTGCACAGTGTGGGGCCTCTTCAGCCTGTCCGACAAGGATACTGGAAAAATCAAGAAGTGTGCGATGCTGATCGACGCCTGGGGCGAGCATCTGGACTACCCGAAGCTCAAGCCGAGGGTCATCAAGGATTGGAATCAGCCTTACGGCGGAGACAAGAAAGACCCTCTGAACAACCCGCGCAAGCCGGACACTCTGATCATCGAAGAGAAGGGCTCTGGCATTTCGTTGATTCAAGACATGAGGCAGGCGCGGCTTCCAGTCGTGCCGTTCAACCCTGGGAGGGCTTCCAAGACCACCCGCGCGCACTTGGCTGCCCCGCTGTTGGAGACGGACTGCTTCTTCATCCCCGAGACGGCGCGGAAGGAAGAAGCCGGGCAGTTCGTGAAGTGGGCACGCCCCTTCGTCGCAGAGCTCGAACAGTTCCCGAACGCCGAGCACGATGACTACGTAGACACCTTCACCCAGGTAGCTGTCTACCTGCAGCGGTCGGAGCATCTGGACATGCCGAAGGTTCCCGAAGAAGTCCAGGAAGAGCGCGATTACAATGCAGAGCGCAAGAAGCGCGTGAACCCATACGGCTAAATCATGAGCATGTCGATCAACGGCCCCACCGGTTCTACCATCCTGTCGGTAGGAGGCGAGCCGCCCGCCCCGATGCTCCAGGAGGTGCCGCCCCCGACCACTGTGGCTACCGTTACCCAGGTTGCCGAACAGCCTTCCGGTACCCCGTCGATCGTGTTCTGGGATGATGTTCAAGGCAAGCCGCTCTTCGGGACAGCATCGACCCGGGATGTGCCGGCTGCCGGAGATGCTGCTGTCAACGAGGTGGTGCTGGGCGACGATACCCGGCTGACTGGCGACCGCCCGACCAATTCCAATCTGATCAGCGATGCGACGGTGGTCGGCAAGGCACTTCTTACGGCGCCGACGCAAGTGGCGGCGCGGGGGTCGTTGGGCATCTCCGCGGTCGGTGAGGCGCTGTTCACTTCGGCAACCCCGCTGGATGGGCGCAATACCCTCGGCCTCGGGACCATCAGCACTCAGAACGCCAACGCCGTTAACATCACTGGCGGAACGATTGCCGGGATCACCGACCTCGCAGTTGCGGACGGAGGCACGGGCGCTTCGACGGCTGCCGGGGCTCGTACAAACCTGGGTTCTGGCGCCAACGGCGATGCTCTCTTTACGGGCGCCACCGCCGCTGCCAATCGCACGACCCTGGGCGGCTCGACCATCGGGCAGAACATCTTCACCGCGGCCGATTTGGCAGCCGTACTGGCTCTCTTGAGCTCGACAAACCAACCGACCTTCCGCAACCTCGCCATCAACGGGGATTGTGTGATCAATCAAGCGGTAGCCACAGCGAGCACTGTCACCGGAACTTATCATGCCGACATGTGGCTGGTTTCGACTCCTGGTTCGCGGATTACTGCCCAGCAAACATCAGCCGCAGGGGGCGCTCCTGGATTCCCATTCAGCTTCCTCTCTACCGTCACCACCGCCGGCGCACCAGCAGCAGGCGAGAACGGATTTCATCAGACATGCATCGAAGGAACCTTTATGCGGTTTCTCGGCTGGGGCGCCGCGGGAGCCAGCAGCATAGTAGTTAGCTTCAAAGTCATCAGCTCTGTGGCTGGCACTTTCGCTCTCGCCGCGCGTAACGCCGGAGCTAATCGTAGTTATGTTACTCCTCTAGTAATCAATACTCCGAACGTTTGGGAAGACAAGACATTTGTTATCCCAGGGGATGAAACTGGCACGTGGCCGACTGGCAACGCGGGGAGCCTCCAATTTTTCATCACGAACACTGTTGGGAGCACTTTCGCTACCTCTAGCTCAAACGTATGGCAAGCGGGCAATCTAGTCGGGCTTACCGGGCAGACTCAACTAAGCGTAACACTCGGCGCCACCTTCCGTACGACAGCATTCCAGGTGGAACCTGGAATCGTGGCGACGCCTTACGAGCGTGTGCCGCTCGACGTAATGATGCTTCGATGCCAACGTTACTGGCAATCTAACTACGCTTATGGAGTCACACCAGGGGCAGCGGGCAACTCTATGGATGCCTGCACCGGCATGGCTATCAACGCCAACGACTTAATTGTGCTCAAAGGCGGTCTTTTTGCCGTACCTATGATGGCTGTCCCGGTAGTCTCTGTATTTGCTATCAACGGGGCAGCATCCAATATACGTAGAGTCAATACCGGAGGTAATATCGCAATCACTACCGGTATGACCGAATCTTCTCGCGGGATGTACTCGTGCAGCGCTGCAGGCGCCTTGACGACCAATGAACTATATGATTTTTACTACGCCGCGGCTATCCGTATCTAAAGGACCAACCATGAAACTCGAACTCGTCTCCAATGCCAGCGAATGGGGGAAGATGTACTCCGTCCAGGTGTTCTTGTTCATCGAAGTGATGGGCATCTGGCAAGTCGTCTCGCCACTCGTGTCCTGGGCTCTCCCCGACTGGCTGCTCGGCGTCGCCACGATGCTGGTCGCCCTGGCCGGCATCTTCGCCCGTCTCGTCAAGCAATTCAACCTCACTCCGAAAGAAGCATCATGAAGCCACAGTATCTTGCATTCGTCGGCGCCACCCCCGAAATCGTCGGGCTGGATGTCAACTGCACCTCGTTCCAAGTCCTGATCCGGTGCGATGCCGGCGTCACGCTGGAAGCGACGATCGACAACCCGGACGACTCCGTGAGCCAAGGCGGGCTGCCCCCGGTCAATCCGAACGCCCCCGTGTGGCAAGCGCTGACACTGGATGCCGCCGGCTACATCAACATGAGCGCCGGTGAAGTCGTGGCGGCTGGTCTCGCCCCCGGTCCGTGGCGCGCTGTGCGCTTCACTCCTACGGCTGGCGGCGCGGCGACGATCCTCCAGCAAGGCGTCCGCTGAAATGGACGGCGACGTTCATGTGATCCCCAATGGGGATCTTCGCGAACATGAAGCATCCAGCAAGTGCTGGTGCAAACCGTCGCCTGACGATGATTGCGATCGCGTCTGGGTCCACCACGCGTTGGACGAACGTGAAAGTTATGAAGAAGGCAGGGCATTGCAATGACTCCCAAAGAACCGACTGAAGCGCAAAAGAAGGCTGGCAACTACCAGAAGGAGCATCGCTTCATGCACGGGATGCGTCTGTCTGTCGAGAACAAGGCCGGTTCTACCCGCAGGGGCGTCGGAGAGGATGGAAAGCCGTGGGAGTCCAAGATGGCCCACGACTACGGGTATATTCGCTACACCACCGGCAAGGACAAAGATCACATCGATGCTTTCCTCGGCCCGGATGCCGAAGATCCCAAGCGCAAGGTCTATGTCATCGACCAGAGCAACAAGAAGGGCGAATTCGACGAGCACAAGGTGATGATGGGCTTTGCCGACTCGAACGAGGCCTACCACGCTTATCACGAGAACTACCCCGACGACTGGGATGGCTTCGACGCGATCACCGAGATGGAGCTCCCGGAGTTCAAACAATGGGCCTACTCCGGCAAGTCTGGCAAGCGCAAGCGCGTCAGCGAGCTCCGGTCCCGCATGAAGCGCGGCGGGCGTGTCGGTTTCGAGGACGGCGGCAGTACTGGCGCGGGGGACTCCGGGGGTGATTCGGGCGGTGACGCCGGCGACGGCGGGGATGGCGGAGATGCCGGCGTAGGCGACACCGGCGGTGATGTCGGAGGCATCGGCGACGGCGTAGGCCCGAGCGCTGGCCCCGGCTCCGGCCCGGGCGGTCCAGGAACCGATCCTGGCGAAGGCGCGGTAGGATCTGACTCGGGGGTGAGCGGCGGCGATGACGGCAGTGACGCGTCTGTTTCCGATGCTGACGTAGATGCAACACTGGCGGATATGGCCGCCAACCCGCCAAGCAGCAATTCGAACGGTATCGCCGGGCAGATGGGCATCTCCAACCCGGCCATAGCTGCAGCCGTCAACCAAGGTCTTGGTATCGTCGGCAACATGGTAGGTATCCCTACCGGCGTGATCGGTATGACGAATGCCGCTATCAACAACAACTCCGGTCAAGCAGCTGGGGTGATCGGCGGCGCGATCGGAATGGGTATTGCCGGCCCGGTCGGTGGTATCGCTGGTCAAGCGATCGGAAACGCAATCGGCAACATGGACGGCGTTCCGGCCGCCGATGTTCCAGCTGACCCGACTGGCGGAGGATCAGCTTCTTCGAACAACCCGCAGGGCGCGCTGGCTCAATACGAGTACTACCGCCAGCGCGGAGATTCGGCCATGCCTGCGCCAATCGCGGCGAATCAGTCCTACCTGCCCGGCTTCATCCCGCAGACGATGCAGCTGTATGCGAAGGGCGGCAGCGTCCAGCCCCTCGACTGCGCCTGTGGTCACACGGGTTACGCGGAGGGCGGTTCGGTCGAAGAGGAGCGCCCGTTCGTCGGTTACCGCGGTCGCCGGCAGGAGCGCAACAATGACCGCGAAGGTGCGAAAGAAGTGCCCCTCCAGGCTGCGCGCGGGATCGTTTCCGGCACACTTGGCTTCGGCGGTGACATTGAGGGGCTGATGCGGCAAATCACCAATCTGGTCGGCGGAAATGTCGATCAGACCCCTGCACTTCCCACCAGCGACTTTTACAAGGATGTCCTGCCCTTGCCCCCGAAAAGTGCCGCGGGAAGGGCGGCTTCCGGCGCTGGTAGCGCCCTTGGCATGCCCATGTCGGGGGTCGCCTTGGGCGCTGTCAGAGGCGCCAAAGCCGCAGCTCCCGCTGTTCGCGGGGCTCTGGAGCAAGTTGCCCAGAACGCAATGGCGCCTCGCGCCCTATCTTCCCAGGCTGGCGCGATCAAGATGCCGGGCGGAAACTGGATGAATGAATTTGGCCCTCAAAACCTCATTGAGGATCTTCAGGGCGCCGCCTGGGATCCCCAAGCGAAAAACTGGGTCGAGAAGAAGATCGGTAAGTACGTCAAAAACGATCTGGGAACCGCGACTGATCCACTGATTGGTCTCGAAAGTCAAGGAATTTCCCACCTTAATGATCTAGGTCAGCGCGCGGAACAAGTGAACCCGGGTCCGGCCCGATTGAAAAAACATGTCGAACTTACCGGGCGCCAAGAGAAAACGCCTTGGGAGAAGTTGTCGGATAGTCAGATCGCCCCTCACACTTACAAGGAGATGAAGAGTCTTTACGACGAGTTCGAGCTTCCTCTTGCGCCTTGGGCTCAGGGTGAAGCGGGTAAAGCTTCTACCTACTACGATATTCCCCCGCGGGCCGCAACCGACCTCGGCTTCGACCATATTGTGGATTATATCAATTCGGCCGTCGAAGCTGGCAACGCCGCGAAGCTTTATGGAACGCGTGGAGGTTTCGGAGGGGAGGATGGAGAGCGCATGAACAAGCTGTTGGCGCGAGGTCTGGATATCGATCCGGATAAGCTAACGCAGATGTCGTTCCCAGACATGGTGCGCAAGGTCAGCGAATGGAACAAGTACCTCGAAGAAACGAAACGTATTGCTGATCGGGCGAAGGGCGTCAAGCAGACGCTGAAGAAGTACGACGATACCGGTCTGCAATGGGACGAGCTGAATGAAGCCGGGCTGGCTGACGAAGGCAACGCCATGGGGCATTGCGTCGGAGGCTATTGTTCTCAGGTGAAAGGCGGGAACACCCGGATCATCTCTCTAACCGACAAGGGCGGCCAGCCCCACGTGACCATTGAACTAGGCAGGCCTGCTATTCAAGTTCCCGAAGATTTCATTGAAGGAAACCTGGATAGCATCTATCAGCGCGCGTATAAGATTGCTGAAGACAATAAAATTGATCTCGAAAAGGACGATCAAGCTCTTCAAGAGTTTTTCGACCAAGCCTCAGATGAACTTTATCTAAGCTCCCCCGACGCACCTCAAGTTCCCTGGAACATCCGCCAGATCAAAGGCAAGGGGAACCTCGCGCCGATCAAAGACTATCAGCCAGCAGTTCAGGATTTCGTGAAGAATATGGGTCCGTGGGGTGAAGTGCGCGATTTGCAGAATTCCGGATTGTTCCGCTACGGCGATCTGCATGGCATAGATCCGGCTTACCGAGATCGTGTCTGGGGACTACCGAATGATGCTCCTTCTGGACTATATACGCGCGAGGAACTGAAAAAAGCCTTCGAAGATGCTAATCCTGAACGTCATGTTGACGACGAGATGCTCGATATCGTAGCCCCGCGCTATAACCGCGGTTACGCCAAGGGCGGTCTCGTCTCCGGACCTCAGACTGTCGGGCTGGCTCAGTTCGGTCAGGGCGACGGCGGGGGCGGCTACATGCAGAACGGGCTCGGCGGTATCGGCGGAATTGGCGGGCAGGGTCTCGGCCAAGGGTCTCCAGCACCGCTTCCTCCCATGCCCGCCATGCCGCAATTGGACCTTTCCGCGTTCATCCGTAGCATCGGTCCGATAATGCCGGGCGGAGAAATATCGCCGAATGATATCGGTGGAATCTTTTAATGATCTATATTGATCTTGCCAAATCCCTTAGTTCTGGCCCGTTTTGAGCCATAATTGCCGCCATTGAAAGATCCTCATGCCCACTCCTGAAATGCTGCCTGCTGTCCGCGAGAAGTTCGATCCCGAAATCCGCGACACGCTGGT
>WUUC01075447.1_pt1 | contig 12371 bp, 5 predicted proteins | sample 6278441 | NCBI WGS metagenome assembly WUUC01 (sample SAMN13675441, study PRJNA597444) | soil metagenome | isolation source: soil | place: USA: Washington | collected 2017-10 | reverse complement strand
ACCGGGTCCTACCGGACCTGGAGAGGGAGGGGCGGATCCGCAAGAAGGGGAAGGGCTACCACCCGGGCTGAGCTACTTCCGCTTCTTCCGCTTCTTCTTGACGCACTTGCCCTTCTTCAGCTTCCGGCCCTTCTTGCACTTCTTCTTGGCGCCGGTGGTCGGGGCCGGCACGGGGGTCGCGACTGGCGGGTTGACGACGGCCGGTGGGGCCGGCTGGGCCTCGAAGGCACCGATGTCGCAGACGCCTGCCCCGCCGCCGCGCGGCTGGCCGCGCTGGTCGATGGTCTCGCACGCCATCCCTGGGCCACTGCCCGGGTAGCCGGCGTTGAGCGCCGGGCTCCCGCCGAGCAGTGCGTGGGTCAGGGTCGGCCCGCCGTTCGCCGCGAGCAGGGCCAGTCCGGGATCGGGGTTGGTGACGTTTCCCGTGGTGACTCCGCCGACGATGCAGGCGACGACGATGGTCCCGAAGAGGTTGTAGCCCTGTGAGTTGAGGATGCCGTCGCAGTCATTCGCGGCCGCACCGGCACGGTCGTCGGCGACGACCGTGTTTCTCAGATTGACCGTGGCGGGCCCTGTTTCGAAGATCCCGCCGCCGGCTCCGCCCGGCGGGTAGGGGTCGGAATGGTTGCGATTGATCGTCGCGTTGGCGAGAGTCGTGGTTCCGTCGCCGGCGTAGATGCCGCCTCCGGAGCTTCCGGACTCGTTCCCGCTGAGGGTGGAGTTGGTCAGGTTGAAAGTGCCTGTGCTGGAGTGGAGCACCCCACCGCCGACGTCGGCCGTGTCGTTGCCGTGGATCGTGCTCCTGGAGATCGCGAGATTGCCGGAGGTGGTGTGGACACCGCCGCCGTCGCTGCCCGACTTGTTCCGGCCAACGGTGCTGTCGGTGAGGGTGGCCGGGCCGGTGATGCCGCCGCCATTTCCGCCCGCCTCGTTGTCGCTCACCGTGCTGTCGGTGAAGGTCGCACCGTCGCCCGCATCCACGCCGCCGCCCGCGGAACCGGCGACATTGCCGCTCACGGTGCTGTTGTTGAGTGTCGCATCCGAGCTGATGTCTATCCCGCCACCGGTCGCCGCAGCTTCGTTGTCGCTCAGTCTGCTGTTGGTGAGCGTCGCGAAGTTGGCGAAGATCCCGCCGCCTTCTGCTCCAGCGCCGTCCGCGGTGTTGCCGCGGACATCGCTGTTCGTGAGCATCGCGTTGTCGGCGGGGCCTAACCCGCCGCCATCGTTCCCCGCGGCGTTGTACTCGACGGTGGTGCCGGTGAGGGTCGCAGTCCCCCCTGCGGCGACTCCGCCCCCGCGATCGCCCGCATCGTTGCGGGTGACCGTGCTGCTGATCAGGCTGAACGAATCCGCGTCGATCCCGCCCCCCTGGCCCGTGGTCAGATTGCCGACCACCGTGACGTCGGTCAGGGTGCCGTCGTCCATCCGGATACCGCCGCCGTCCTCGGTCGTCGATCCGTCGTGGACGGTCAGCCCGGAGAGATTCAGCGCCGGGATAAGGGTCGGTGTGTTGAGCACTCGGTCAAGAGCGTTGGCGTCTATCCCGGTCGCCTCCGAGCCGGCGCCCTGAATGGTCAGGTTCCCGGTGACGTCGAGGTCGCCGTTGACGTTCGTATCGTCGCTTCCGGTCCTGGTGAGGTCGTAAGCCCCGCCGCCTAGGACGATCGTGTCCGCGTCACCTACGACGTTGTCGGCGTCCGTGCAGCCGCCGCCGGTCATATCGTCGTTCGCGAAGCGGACCGCCTCGCGGAGCGAGCAGGGCGCCACCGTGTCGAGTTGGTCGAAGGTGCTCGTGACGACGATCGCGTTGGTCGCCGGCGGCGGCGTGGGCGGTGCCTGGGCCTCGAACGCGCCGATGTCGCAGACGCCCGCCCCACCGCCGCGGGGCAAGCCGCGCTGGTCAGTTGCCTCGCAGGGCTGGCCGGCGCCGCTGCCCGGATAGCCGGCGTTTAGGGCCGGGCTGCCCGGGAGCAGGGCGTGGGTCAGGGTCGGGCCGCCATTGTCCGCGAGCAGGGCGAGGCCGGGATTGATCGGGGTGGCACCGGTGCCGACCTGGTCTCCGGTCGTGCTTGCGATCGTGCAGCCAGTGTTATTGCCGAAGAGGTTGTAGCCCTCGGAGGTGAGCGACTGTCCGTCGCAGTCCGGGCTACCCGGAGTGAGATCGATGTTGCCGGCGAGGATCGTGTTCCTGAGGTTGACTGCGACCGATCCGGCGCTGCGAACGAGACCACCCCCGCTACCGCCCACAGCGGAGTCGGAGTCCGCCACATTCCGATTGATCGTCGCGTTGCGAAGGTTGGTCGTGCCGTCGTCGGTGTTGATTCCCCCGCCAAAGTCGCTGGCGCTGTTGCCGCTCACGGTCGAGTTGGTGAGGTTGAAGGTGCCGCTGGAGCTGAAGTAGAAGCCGCCGCCGTCGTCGGCGGCGTCGTTGGCGGCGATCGTGGACCGCAGGGCGGTCAGGTTGCCGAGGGAGGTGAAGATGCCGCCGCCGTCAGACGTGGCGGAGGTGGCGGAATTGCGGATCACGCTGCTGTCGGTAATCGTCCCGCCGAGACTGGCGATGCCGCCACCGTTTCCTCCAGCGGTATTGCCGCTAACGGTGCTGGCGACGAGGTCCGCTGTGTCGTCATCGGAAAATATGCCGCCGCCGTCAGTCGCGGCGTCGTTGTCGCTCACGGTGCTCGCAGTCAGATTCGCTTCCTCGCCGGTGAAGATCCCGCCACCCGCTGCGCCAGCGGTGTTGCCGCTGACCCTGCTGCCGGTGAGGTTTGCGGTGGACACTCGGAGGCCGCCGCCATTCGTGCCGGCGGTGTTGCCGCTCACCGTGCTGTCGGTGAGGGTGACCGGAAGGGAGGAAAGGAAGGTGTGGATCCCTCCGCCCTCGCCGCCCGAGTCGTTGCCGCTCACGACGCTGCCGGTCAGGGTCGCCGTACCGAGGGTCTGGAGGCCGCCACCGGACCCTGTGCTGCTATTGCCTGTGACCCTGCTGTTCGTGAGCGTGGCGCTCGTCCCGGCCCGGATCCCACCGGCACTGTCACCCGACTGGTTGTCCCTCACCACGACATCGGTGAGATTGAGTACCGCGGCGTCGATGCCACCCCCGTCGGAAGCGCCCACAGAGCCGTCATGGACGGTGAGCCCGGAGAGCGTCAGGATCCCCCCCGATCCCTGAATCGCTCGATCTCCGGTGACGGCGCCGTTGGCGTCGATCCCGGTCGCGGCGGATCCGGCACCCTGGATCGTCAGGTCCTCGGTGGCGTCGAGATCCCCGAGGGAGTTTGTGCTGTCGTTGCCGACCCGAGTGAGGTTGTACTCGCCCCCGGAGAGGACGATCGTGTCGGCGACCACGGCGTTATTCGAATCTGTGCAGCCGCCGGTGTCGATGTCTCCGTTCGCCGTGCTGACTGCCTCGCGCAGCGAGCAGGTGGCATTCCCGGGGGTCCCGTCGAACTCGTCGAAGGTCGTCGTCACCGAGATCGTGCCCGCCTGGGCCGGCGTGGGTAAGGCGAAAGCCAGGGCGACAGCGACCGCTGCCAGAGCGCCGATCCGGCCGGAGACATTGCCAGCGCGTGCGCTCACTTCTTCTTCTTCTTTTTCTTCACGCACCTGCCCTTCTTCAGCTTCCGGCCCTTCTTGCACTTCTTCGGGGCGGCGCTGGGCGTCGGCGTGGGCGTCGCCACCGGCGGGTTGACCACGGGCGGTGCGGCCGGGGGCTGCGCCTCGAAAGCCCCGATGTCGCAGATGCCCGCGCCGCCGCCGCGGGGCAGGCCGCGCTGGTCGGTGGGCTCGCAGGGGACCGGGGGGATTGTGTTGCCGGTGCCAGGGTTGCCGGCATTCAGGGCGGGGCTGGAGCCGAGCAGGGCGTGGGTCAGGGTCGGGCCTCCGTTGTTCGCCAGCAGCGCCAGGCCGGGGTTGGGAGCGGTCACGTTCCCGATGTTGGTCCCGCTGATCGTGCAGCCGGCGGTGGTCCCGAACAGGATGTACCCAGAGGCGCCGATGGTCCCGGCGCAGTCCGTGGCGGTGCCGGAGGGGAGACTGTTTCCGGCGAGGATCGTGTTGCTGACAGCGACCACGTCCGCCCCGGCGCTCACCACCAGCCCCCCGCCGGTGCCGCCCCCCGCCGAGTCCACGTCGGCGACGTTGCGGTTGATCGTCGCGTTGTTCACGGTCAAGGTCCCGTCGTTGGAGTTGATCCCGCCGCCGTCATCGGCGGCTCCGTTGCCGCTCACGGTGGAATTTCTGAGCGCGGAAGTGCCGGGGCTTTCATAGAAGAGCCCGCCGCCGTCGTCGCCGGCGTCGTTGGCCGCGATCGTGCTCCGCGACACGGTCAGCACGCCCCTGTCCGTGAAGAGCCCGCCGCCGTCGGAGGTCGCCGATGTTGCCACGTTCCGGATCACGGTGCTGTCGGTAATCGTTCCCCCCTCGCTGGAGATGCCGCCCCCGTTCGTCCCAGTCGTGTTTCCCATGACGGTCGAGGTGGTCAGGTCAGCCGTGCCGTCGCCCGCGAGGATGCCGCCCCCTTGGGTTGCGGCCTCGTTGTCTCTGACGGTGCTCGCGGTCAGGCTCACGTCGACGCCCGCGGCGATCCCGCCACCCTGGGCTGTGGAGCTGTTGCCAGCGACGGTGCTGCCGGTGAGCGTGGCGTCATCGGAACGGACCCCGCCGCCGGCGCTGCCGGCGGAGTTGCTGTTGACGGTGCTGTTCGTGAGGGTGGCGTTGATCCCTGCACGGATCCCGCCGCCGCCTGAGCTCGCCTGGTTTCCACTCACGGTGCTGCCACTCGCGGTGACCGAGCCAAGGCTGACGAAAACCCCACCCCCTTCACCACCGCTGACGTTGCCCCTCACGAGGCTGTTGTTGAGCACAATCGGGTTGATTTCTGAGGCGATGCCGCCGCCGTCGGCCGCTGTGTCGTTCTCGCTCACGGTGCTGTTGGTGAGGGTCACGGTTGCGCCCAGGATCCCGCCGCCGTCGCCGCCGGCTTGGTTATCCCTGACCGTGACGTCCGTGAGGTTGAGCGTGCCGCCGAAGATGCCGCCACCGCCGTTGGCCCCGGCGGCTAAACCGTCGTACAGGGTGAGACCGGAGAGCGTCGTGATCCCGGCGGCGCTGAGAACGCGATCACCGGTGGCGGCGCCATTGGCGTCGATTCCGGTCACTGCGGATCCCGCGCCCTGGATCGTCACGTCCTCGGTGACGTCGAGATCGCCGTTGAAGTTGCTGTCGTCCACGCCGGCCCTGGTCAGGTCGTAGTCACCCCCTGAGAGGACGATCACATCGGGCGCGGCAGGATCGGAGTCGTCGCAACCACCCAGGTTGACGTCGTCGTTGGCGGTCTGCACCGCCTCCCGCAGCGCGCAGGTGGCGTCAGGGATAATCGGCGCCTCGTCCAAGGTGGTCTCGACGGTGATCGTGCCCGCGTGGGCCGGCGTGGACAAGGCGAAAGCCAAGGCGACGGCGCTCACTGCAAGTGCACCGATGCGGCTCGCGACATCACCCGCGGTTGCGCTCACTTCTTCTTCCTCTTCTTCTTCACGCACTTGCCCTTCTTCAGCTTCCGGCCCTTCTTGCACTTCTTCGCAGGCGGAGCCGCGGCGGCCGGCTGAACCGCCGCGGGCGGCGGAGCGGTCGGAGGGGGAGCCGGAGGGGCAGGCGGCACGAACAGCGCCCGGTTGACGGTCTCGCAGCCTGTAGCGGGGTCGTCAAAGGGGAGCAGGTCGAGTTGGGCGGTGTTGTCGACGTCGGGCCCGCAGTCGATCGTGTCATCGGCGCCGTCCCGGGCGTTGATCGTGTCGCTTCCCGCCTCGCCACCGAGGGTGTCGGCGCCTCCGGCGCCGTCGATGGTGTCAGCCCCTAGGTGGCCCAGGAGAATGTTGACCCCGGCGTTTCCGGCGAGCCCATCGTCTCCCTGGCTCCCCTGGACGGTCTCGATGTCGGCCGGGATGTCGTCTCCCTCGCAGCCTGGGCCCGGACAGCCGTTCGACCCGTCGTTCGCGCCGTCCCCGATCGTGATGTTCACCGACTCAACCCGAGACGTGTAGCTGACGACGTCTCCCTGCGCAGTGACATTCTGGCCCGTCGGCGTCCCGTTGCCACCGCCGATGAAGACGTCTCCCGCCCCCGGGGGGGCACTCACGAAGTTGAGGTCGCCGCCGAGGACGTCGTCACCAGCGCCACCGTCGAGGCGGTTCGCCCCTGCGTTCCCGCCCAACTGGTCGTCGCCGTCGCCACCGGTGAGGTTTTCGATGGTCGCGAGGGTGTCGCCCTCGCTCGCGGCGGTGCCGGTGTGGAGAAAAGCGTTGATGTCGTCGTCGCGGGGCGCGTAGGAGACGGTGTCGCCCGTCGGGCCGTGCGAACCGCCGATGAACGCGTCGATGGCGTCCGGCGCTGCATTGTTGAAGCTCCCGTTGAGAATGTCGTCGCCGCCGCGTCCGTCGAGGGTGTTCGTGTCGGCATCGCCGGCGAGGGTGTCGCCGCTGCTGCCGCCCACCAGGTTGTCGACGTTGCCGTTGATGAAGTCGTTGTCTCCGCCGGGCGTCCCGATTCCGATGATCGCCTGGATCGTGTCCGCGCGGTTCTCGAAGCTGACCGTGTCATTGGTATTGCCGCCGCTCGCGTCGAAGTTGTCGGCGCCGTCCGGCCCCGTGCCCTGACCACCTCGCATCGTGTCATCCCCCGCCCCGCCGATGAACCGGTTCGCGAACACATTGCCGATCAGTGTGTCGCCTGCCGTGCCACCGGTGAGGTTCTCGATGTCGCCCTGGACGTCGTCGTTCTCGCAACCGGCCCCGGGACAAGTTCCGCCGCCGTCGTTCGCCCCGTTGCCGATCGTGACCGTAACGGCGGTGGTCCGGGCGGCATAGGTGACGATGTCCCCGTTCGCCCCATTCTGCCCGCCGGCGAGCCCGTGCCCGCCGCCGATGAACACGTCGCCCTCGTCAGGAGTCGTGCCCGGGCTGCCCTGCAACTCGTCGTCGCCGCCGGGTCCCCCGTTGAGCGTGTCCCCTGTGACGTTGTCGTCGTCATCTTCGCCGCTGAGGTCATCATCCACGGTGCCGCCGACCTGGATCTCGGTGCTGTCGTCGACGTCGTCGTCCTCGCACCCGGCTCCCCCGGGACAGCCACCCGCGCCGTCGTCGGCGCCGCCGATGTCGGTGACGATCTCGTCGGTACGGGCGGCGTAGGTGACCGTGTCAATGTCGCCGCCGCCGTTGAACCTGTCGCGGCCATCGGCGGTCGTCGCGCTGCTCCCCCGCATCGTGTCGTTGCCTCCTGCGCCGGTTAGAACGGTGGGAGTCGTCGAATCGGGGTTCCCGGTGAGGGTGTCGTTCCCGTCATCGCCGGCGAGGTTCTCGACGCCGTCCCCGGTGGGGTCGGTGGCGGCGGTGTTGATCGTGTCCCCGTCACAGTCCACGCCGGGACAGTCGGGGCCGTCGTCGCCCACCACCCCGTCGATGTCCGCGGTGACGGCCGCGATTATGAACATCGAGTCGAAGTAGCTGACCTCGTCTATCCCGTTGCCGCCGTTGTACGTGTCCGGCCCGTCGGAGTGCAGCAGCGTGTCCTGATCCTCGCCGCCGTTCAGCGTGTCGGTGCCCCCGGGGGTGGTGGTGACGGACTCGCCGCGGAGGCTGTCGTTGCCGTCGCCGCCGTTGAGGGTGTCGTCGCCCGCGCCCCCGTCGATCGTGTCTGCGATCGAGCTCCCGGTCAGCTGGTCGGTGGCGTCCTCGCCGAAGATGTCCACGTCGTTCATGTCCGCCGCGAGGCTCGTGACCGTGAACACGTCGTTGCCGCTGACCGACGTGCCCAGTGGGCCTCCCTCGATGAACAGATCGGTGCGACCGGTCGCGTCGCAGGTGACGACCATGGTGTCGTCCCCCGTGCACTCCCCGGGATCCTGCTGGTTGGCGTCGACATCGATCGTGACGTTCGCGGTCATCGTCACGTTGTCGCCGCTGCCGGTGACGGTCATCGTCTCCGCGCCTCCGTCACCGCGGTAGACGATCGTGTTCGACTGACGATCGACGAAGGCGTCGCCGAGCGCCGGCGAGGCGGTCGCTCCCAAGCAGGCGAACGAAAGGGTCGCGACGAGCGTTGCCCTCCGCGCCGATCTCTCCCTTACTAGCTTCACTGCGCTCCCGATCTCCCCTAGTGCTTTGCTGCCGATCTAACTTCCCCCGGACCTCGCAGCTTAGCGCCGGGGATCTGCTCCAACCACGTACATCTCCACTGACATTTCCGCGCTCAGGCCCGGCGCGGCTAGACCGGCGCTTGTACTTCCTCGTCCCCCCTGACCAGCGTCCCGGCGAGCTGCTCCCGGGAGCCGATGTCGAGCTTCTGGTAGACGTGGCGGAGGTGGGTCTCGACGGTCCGGACCGTCACGAACAGGGTCTGGGCGATCTCCTTGTTCTGGAGCCCGTCGGCGGCCATCCGCGCCACCCGACCCTCGCTCGGGGTCAAAGACTCGACACCGCCGCGCAGGAGCTTGCGGGGACGGGCCCCGGTCGCCTGGAGCTCCTCGAAGGCGCGCTCGGCGAGCGGGGTAGCGCCGCAGCTGCGCGCCTTCGAAAGCCCGACGTTGAGGGGCTCGCGCGCCTTGGCCTTGTCCCCTGCTCTCCGCAGGGCGGAGCCGAGCTCGACAGCGGCGTGGGCGTGCTCGAGCTCGGCGTCGGAGTCCGCCAGGGCCTCGGCCGCCTCCCCAAGAAGCTCGACGGCCTCAACGCCGTCGGAGACGATTCCCCGGGCGCGTAGGGCAATCCCGAGCGCCTGGCTGTTCTGGGCCCCCCGGGCCACCTTGACCTGTTCCTCCGCGAATTCCCGGGCCTCCTCGTCACGGCCCAGCCTCGACAGCGCCAGTGCGGCATCAGCCCTCCACCTGGCCGCCGCGGGGTTCCGCATGCCGATCGACTCCCAGCGCCGCCCCGCTTCCCGCAGCTCCCCCACCGCCTCCTCCAGGCGCCCCTGGGCCAGGCGGAGCCGGCCCCGGCTCTCGAGCAGCAGACCCCAGGTGAACTCCGGGAGCTCGACGGTGAGGTTGCAGGAGGCGTGCTGCCGATCGGCCTCCTCGATCTGGCCCTGCTCCACCAGGACGTCGGAGAGGACCGCGACGGGCCACGGGGTGGCGGTGTCGGTGTTGCGCTCGCGGGTGAACTCGGCCGATGCCGATGCGTCCGCGCCCGCCTCGGCCAGGTTGCCGCGACGGAACTCGATGTTCGAGCGCAGCCACTGGGCGTAGGCGAGGGGGCTGGGCCAGCCGCGACTCTGGGCCTCCTCGATGCCGAAGTCGCAGAGCTGCGCCGCAAGCTCGAACCCCTCGTTCAGCACGAGGACGGCGGCCGACATCGACGGCAGCAGCGAATCGGACTCGCCGGCGAGGGCCCCGCTGCGGAGCGCCCGCTCGGCCAGCGAGCGGGCATCCTCCGCGCGGCCGCCGTCGAGCGTGATCGCCCAGGCGCGATCGATCATCATCAGAGCCTCCGGGCCGCTGCCGGGTGAAGGCGCGTCGACGTGGCGCTGGAGCAGCTCGCGGGCAAGTTCCGCCGTATCCGCGAACAGGGAGGCATTGAAGATCAGCTCCGCCGCCAGGCGCTGGAAGACGGGGTCGTCAGGATCCTCGCCGCCCTCCAGGCCGAGCCGTCCGACCGTAACCGCCCCGGCCTGCGAACCCCGGCCGAGCGAGCGGATCCCACGCAACGCCATTTCGCGGAGTTGGTCGCGCCCGGCGGCGAGCTCGACCGCGCGGGTGATCACGTCGGGCGCCTCGGGGACCCCGGTGCGCACGAGGACGAGCCCGAGCTCGAGCTGGATCTCCGCCAGCGCCTCACTGGAGGGCGGCTCCGCCAGGGCTCGCTCAAGGTGCGTCGCCGCGATGTGCAGGGCGCCATGCTCCGCCGCCGCCGCGGCCGACTCCCTGAGCAGCTCGACCACGCGGGCGTCGCCGGAAGGCTCGATCTCGAGCAGATGGAGCGCGACGTCCTCGCCCGCGGCCCCGGCCTCGACCAGGATGCGAGCGGCCCGGCTGTGCATCTCCGCCCGCTCGAGCGGGCCCATGCTGCGGTAGATCGCGGTGCGGACGATCGGATGTTGGAAGTCGAGCGGCCGCTCACGCCGCAGGAGCTGCACCTCGGCGAGCGCGTCCGCGCAGCGGGCCGCCTCGTCGGCTTCGAGCTCGGCCAGGGCGGCAACGTGTCTGAGCTCCGCTCGGTCGCCGAGGATCGCCAGCGCCCGCGCCAGCCTGGCGCAGGCTTCGGGGAGGCGGGCGAGGCGGACGAGGACCGCTCGGCCGACCGTCTGGGGCCCGATCTCAGCGACGAAGGAAGCGGCCTCCGCGTCCGGAGTCACCCCGTCCGCCCTGGCCGCCGCCAGCAGCTCCTCGCAGTAGAACGGGTTGCCGCCACTCGCCTCATGGCAGGCGCGGGCGAACTCGGGTGCAACCTCGGCACCCAGCAACGTCTCCGCCAACTCGGCGACGGCCGACTCGGACAGCGGGGCGGGCTCGACCACCACCGCCTCGGGTGAGCCCAACAGCTCGTCGAGCAGTTCGTACTCGGTGCCGGGCTCGGCGGTCCTGACTGTGACCGCGATGAGGATCGGCAGCCCGTCGATGCGGCTGGCGAGATAAGCGAGAAAGCGAAGGGAGTCGGGGTCAGCCCAGTGCGCGTCGTCAACCAGGAGGGCGAGCGGCGCGCGCTCCGAGAGGTTGGCGAGGAGCCAGTAGAGGCCGTGCATCGCGGCGAAGGCGGGATCCTCGGCCTGGCTCGTCTCGTCCGCCCCGCCCGGCAGGCCGAGCAGCGGGCGTGCCAGCCCGGCGGCTCCGCCCAGCAGCTCCTCGGTGTCGGTATCCGAGAGGCCGGCGATCGCCGGCTCGCAGAGCTGCCGGGCGACGCCCAGCGGGAAGCCGGTTTCGAGCTGCGAGGCGCGCGCGGTAAGTACCCGCATCTCGTCCTCGTCCGCTCGCTCACGCACCTCGTCGAGAAGCCGGGTCTTCCCGATTCCCGCCGGCCCATGGAAGACCAGCACGCCCCCTTCACCGCTCCGCGCCTGCTCGAGCGCGGTCGCCGCTGCCTGAAGCTCCCCCTCGCGCTCGAGCAGCGCCCGAAGAGCGGTATCAGCCATCGGGCGCAGGCTAGCGCCGCAACCCGCCTCCCGCCAGCGGACTATTTGGGTCTTAGCCGAGCGTTAATTCACAGCCCTGCGCGGGGCTTCGCATCCTTCAGCCAGCGCTCGAGCTGTGCCGGGAGGTCGCGGAGCTCCAGCCGAGCTTTGCGCCCAGTCCGCACCTCATGGACCGTCGCGGGCCCATCCTGGTCGCGGACCGAGACGACGAATGTCTTGCGGGTCGAGGGCATCGCTCAGCAGTCCGAGCCATGGCTGCCAACCGTCGTGAGGTTCTGCGTCGTGCCGTCGTCGAACTTGATCACAAGGGTCTGCCCAAACCCCGGCGCGTTGCACGCTAGGTAGAGGACCGCATTGTTGTCGGACGGAGTGCCTGGCGAGACTGCATGCGCGGGTAGGAACAGCGTGTCGCCCTTCAGGTTTCCTCCCACAGTCAGAGCGAAATCCGAGCGCAGGGTGTTGACGCCGGAGCGGTAGAGGTTGGTGTCGCCTCCGAGCACCAAAGCGTCGGCGCCCGAGGTCGCGTTCGGAAGGTTGACGGGGCCGCCGTTGAGGGTGACCGTGTCCGCGGCCGCGTCGCCTAGCGTCGAGTTGCCGTCAACGACGAGGTTGCCGTCCACATCGAACGAATCGTCGGTGTGAAGGGTGTCGGCGGCGCTGCGGTAGAGGTTGGCCGGGTTGGTGGTCCCGAAGACCATGGCGTCTCCGGCCACCGTCGCGTTGGGCAGGGAGGTGTCGCCCGTCAGGTTCATCGCGCCGAAGACGCTGACCCCGGATGGAGCATCGAGCGCCAGGCTGGCCGGGAAGCCGGCCAGGTTGTAGATCTCCGACCCGCCGGGGCTGAAGGTGATCCCGGGCGCTGCCGGCGACGAGGCCGCCAGCTGGAGCCCGTCAACGGTGCCGACCTCGGGATTCGGGTAGGTGCCGGCGAGCTCGCCCCCGGCGGTGCCGCTGGGCGGGCCGCCGACGCCAGAGGGGCCCTGCGGGCCCTGGATCCCTTGCGGCCCGGCGGGTCCCGCCGGCCCCTGCGGACCGGCGGGACCACGCTTGGCCTTCTTCTTCGCCGCCTTCTTCGCCGTGGTCGTCCGCGAGTCCCCCTCGCTTGCCGTCTGCACCGCGACCGCGGTGCCATTCAGGGCGATGAAGATCGCGACGAGGCCGAGCACGTTGCTGCGGAGCCAGTCGTGCACTACCGCTTCTTCCGCTTCTTCTTGACGCACTTGCCCTTCTTCAGCTTCCGGCCCTTCTTGCACTTC
>WUUC01076370.1_pt1 | contig 12372 bp, 12 predicted proteins | sample 6278441 | NCBI WGS metagenome assembly WUUC01 (sample SAMN13675441, study PRJNA597444) | soil metagenome | isolation source: soil | place: USA: Washington | collected 2017-10 | reverse complement strand
TAATCAGCCCACTTCTGCATCATCGGGCGGCGTTCTTTCAAAAATTGCGTTCTGGCATACGTGTCGGCCAGTGGGCCGGGCACGCGATGCGCTAGCTGATTCTCAATGATGTTTGGGTTGAAATGTAGCTGTTCATGCAAAAGCGTTCTCGCGGTCGCTCTCAGTCCATGCGCGGTGATATCCGCTCGCGTGTCGAAGCCCATGCGACGCAGAGCAGCGTTTAGCGCGGCATCACTCATGGGTTTCGTGGGATCGCGGCCTGGAAAGACGTAGCGCCCGCGGCCAGTGAGCGGTTGAAGTTCGCAAGATTGCCACGGCCTGCGTTGACATAGGAACGAGGTGCGGCCGGCGCAGCTTCGTTTTCTCCGCCGCGATGTTCCACTCTGCGCGGTCGATTTCCGACCATTCCGCTTTGCGTAGTTCGCCCGGTCGCACGAATACGAGTGGTGCAAGCCGTAGTGCGCACTTGACGACTAGCGTCCCCTCGAAACCATCGAGTGCTCTCAGCAACGCGCCCAGTTCTTTCGGTTTCGTGACCGCGGCGAAGTGCTCAACCTCGACAGGTGCCAGCGCGCCACGCAAGTCGGCCGTAGGATCGCGTAATTCGAAGCATGTCACGCGATGGGCACCGGCGCACGCCACCAGGTAGCGACGACTATTTATAGGTTACAAATGGACTGCTTTGGATGCTTACTTGGTAGGCCGTGCAGGAATCGAACCTGCGACCAACTGGTTAAAAGCCAGCTGCTCTACCGACTGAGCTAACGGCCCGCGAGAAAAGGCGTGAGATTATACCGGCTTGTGAAAAGCATCCTCAACGGCCAACGTCGGCGCGTAGCGAGTCGGGTCCGAGATTCCTGCAGAGAGAAACCCCTGCGCGCGCAAGCGGCATGAATCGCACATTCCGCACGCGCGTCTATCGTTCGTTGCTCGATAACACGACACGGTCTCGCTGAAATCGACGCCGAGTTGGGCACCGCGTCGGATAATCTCTGCCTTGCTGAGCGCGATGAGCGGCGCGTGAATCGCAACAGCCGCACCTTCGACCGCGGATTTCGTCGCCAGATTGGCGAGTTTCTGAAACGCCTCGATGAATTCCGGCCGGCAATCCGGATACCCCGAATAATCGACTGCATTCGCACCGATGAAGACGTGCCGTGCGCCGGCAACTTCCGCGTGGGCAAGCGCCAGCGCGAGCAGGATCGTGTTTCGCGCCGGAACGTAAGTGGCGGGGATGCCTTCGCTCGGGTCGAGCGGAACAGCGATCGCTTCATCGGTCAGCGCCGAGCCACCGAAAGACCGAAGGTCGATCGCAATAATCTTGTGTTCGGCACAAGCTTTTGCGATCCGTCGTGCCGCGTTGAGTTCAGCGCGATGGCGCTGACCATAGTCGATCGTTAAACAGAAGCAGCGAAAATCCTGGCGCGCAATAGCGAGCGTCACAGCGGAATCGAGACCGCCGGACAGCAGCACGACGGCGTTCATCTGCCCGGCGTTTCGCCCCACAAGGTCTTGTGCAACTGTATCTGCATCCGGACCGGAAGCTGATCACGCAAGATCCACTCCGCAAGATCGCGCGCCGGCAGCTCATGGTACGACGGAGAAAAAAGCACCGGGCAGATGCGATCGAGCCGCTTCTCGCGCAACACGGTCTTTGCCCAATCGTAATCGGCTTCGCTGCACAGCACGAATTTGATCTCATCGCCGCGGTCAAGCGATCCCAGGTTGCTCCATCGGTTCTTGCTCTCTTCGCCGGAACCAGGAGTTTTTATATCGATTATCTTCGAAACTTTCTTGTTGACGCGAGACACGTCGAGCGCACCACTGGTTTCAAGAGATACCGAATAGTCGCGCTCGCAAAGGTGATCGAGCAGAGCAAGACAATTTTCCTGCGCGAGCGGCTCACCGCCGGTGACCGTGACGTAGCGAGTCGCATACGTCTCGACCTTGTTCAGGATCGATTCGATGCTCATCATCCTGCCATTGTGAAAAGCGTAGCCGGTATCGCAGTAGTGACAGCGCAATGGACAACCGGTCAGTCGGGTGAAAACGGTCGGCAGCCCGGTGCGGCTCGTTTCACCCTGCAACGAGTAGAAAATTTCGGTGACCCGAAGCTTTTTCCCGAGGAGCGAGGCCTGTCCTGACCTTGGTCGAAGGGAGTGGGGAATGACTAACGGAGAGACCTTCATGACGACCGCGGATAAAATCTTAATGATCACTATAGCGCTGGGCCAGGCATGCGCCGGGATAACCCGCTCCGCGCCTCATCGCACGTCGCTTGTATCCCCGCCTACGCGGGATGACTCGCTGCGCGAATCACTTAAGGCTAGCCAGGCGCCTTTTTGCTTTCTCCGCGGCTTCCGAGACCGGGTATTTGGCGACCAGTTCCTCGAGCGTTTTTTTTGCTGCGGCGTTATCGCCAAGCTCGACCTGTGAGCTCGCAATATTGAGCCACGCATCCGGCACTTTCTGGCTGTCCGGGTAAGTCGACAGCAGTTTCTGCTGGCTGCTGATGGCGTTCCGGTAGTCCCGCGCCGCGTAGTAGCTGTTGCCGATCCAATATTGCGCCGAAGGCGCAAGCGGACTTCGCGGATAGGTCTTCAAAAAATTCCCGAAGCTGCCGATCGCGCCCTGATAATCGCCAGCCCTGAAGAGCTCGTAAGCGGTCTCATACGATCGCGTTTCCGCGGCCGGCTGATCGGGAGATGAGACCGCGCCGGTCCATTGCGGAGCGGGCGGCAAACGCGGAGCATCGGCCGCCTTGGCGGGGGCTGCAGCATCCGCGCCTGAGCTTGGGCTCGGCGCAGTGGAAGAAGGCGGCGCTGGAGAAGCCGGCGGAGCTGCGTCCGGTGCGCTCGATGGAGCAGCGGGAGCGGCGGGAGCAGCAGGAGGGGTGGTGGTGGCTTGTTCGAGGCGGCGAAGTCGGCTGTCGAGATCGACGTAGAAATCTTTCTGACGCTTTGCCGCCGCATCGATCCCGTGTCCCTGCTCTTCGATCCGCCCGCGCAGCTGCCGTACTTCCTGCGTGAGCGCTTCGATCTGACCCAGGAGTTCGAGAGTTCCCTGCGTGTTCGACTGACTAAGCTTGACCGCTTCCTCGAGCTTCGCAAGCCTTCCCTCCAGCGCCTGGTTCTGCGACTGGAGTTTAGCAAGTTGCTCCTGCTGCACGGCGATCTGCCGACGCGCCTCGTCGTCGTCGAAAAGGCCGGCACCCGCTTGCGCCGAGGCGAAAAGCAAAAACAGGCCCGCCTTCGACCAGCCAGACGGGTTCATCTCTTGACCTTTTTATTCGCCCGGATAAACGAGATCGCTGCGCCGGTTCTGCGCCCAGGCCGATTCGTTGCTGCCGCTCGCTTTCGGTTTTTCCTTGCCGTAAGAAACGGTATTGATCTGGTTGCCCGAGACGCCGAGCAAGGTCATCGCCTTTTTCACGCCCTCCGCGCGACGCTGCCCGAGCGCCAGATTGTATTCGCGGCTGCCCCGCTCATCGCAATGACCTTCGACGGTGATGCGGGTGTTGTTGTTCGACTGCAAGTACTTGGAATGCGCTTGAATCATCGGCTTGTACTGCTCGTCGATGGCGGCACTGTCGTACTCATAGAAAACGCTGCGCTTGGAAAGGATATTGTTCGGATCCTTGAGCGGATTTCCCGCGATTTCGGAAGACGTCGCGGCTCGTGCCTGCGAAGGCTGTTCCGTCGTCTGTGCCGGCTGGCTGCTGGCCGCGCTTCGGTCCTCCACCTGCGCTCCCGATTGCTCGGGCTTGACGTCCTTGCTTGCGCAACCCGCAAGGAGGCTCAACACAAAAACACTCGCGATCAGTTTCCTCATGGCTTCTCTCCTCACTGAAGTTTTGGTAAGGGTCCCCAAGCGGGTTCCCGCACGTCACCTGTCTGCACTGTCAACTTCTGTTTGACTCTGCCGTCTGAAGACACCGCGGCGAGGACTCCCCGCCCATTGCTTTTCGATGCGTACAATATCACTTTCCCGTTCGGTGCAAAGCTGGGGGCATCATCGAGCCCCGTGTCGCTCAGAAGCTGCGTCTGCCCCGTCACCAGGTCCTGAACCGCGATGTTGAGATTCGATCCACTGCGCTGCATGAAAGTGAAGCTGCTGCCGTCCGGAGAATATTGCGCGTCATAGTTGTGATTGCCGCCGAACGTGACGCGCTCCGGATTTCCGCCCGTGGCGGGCATGCGATAAATCTGCGCGCTTCCTCCACGATCCGACGTGAACAAAATAAATTTTCCATCGGGTGAAAAGGTGGGCTCGGTATCGATCGCCGGGCTGTTCGTGAGACGGGTCAAGCCGCTACCATCCGCGTTGATCGTATAAATCTGCGCGCTGCCATCCTTCGTAAGCACGATCGCAAGCTTGCTGCCATCGGGCGACCACGCCGGCGCGCTGTTGTTGCCGGGATAGTTTGCGAGCACCTGGCGTTTGCCCGAGGTGAGGTCCTGGATAAAGACGACCGGCTTTTTCTTTTCAAATGAAACGTACGCGAGCCGGGTTCCATCGGGCGACCAACTCGGCGAGATGATAGGCTCCGTCGAAGTCACAACGGTCTGCGCGTTGTAGCCATCTGCGTCGGCGACCTGCAATTGAAAGCGCGGGCCGTCCTTGATCACGTACGCGATGCGCGTGCTGAAGACGCCGACGTCCCCGGTCAGTTTCTCGTAAATGATGTCCGCGATCTTGTGCGCAGTCAGACGGAGCTGACTTGGTAGAACGTTGTATGAAAGCGCTGCGAGCTGCGTTTGCTTCACGACGTCGATCAGCCGGAATTTCACCTCCACCTTGCCGTCGGCGAGCGGCGTTATGCTCCCCATCACGAGCGCTTCCGCGCCGCGCTGACTCCAGTCGGAATGCTTAACTTCAGTGAAGTCGGAAGGAGCCGCAAGGCCCGCTACATCGACGAGGCGGAAAAGTCCGCTGCGAGTCAGGTCCGCGCCGATGACCTGAGAGATCGTCTGTTGCGAATTACCGATCGGGGTCTCGTTCTTGAACGAAGAAATCGCGATTGGAATCTGATTCGCGCCGCCGACCGTTATTTCAATATCGAGCGCAGCGCGAGCGGACGTTCCACAAAAAATACCGAGGAGAAAAAACCAAAAGGCAAAACTGCGGGTGATGCCGTTGATGATCAACATGCCAAGTCGGGGAATCGAGTGCGCAGGATTATATAACAGGCCGTCAGTGAGACCATTAGTTTCGAAGCTCCTGAAGGCTAATCCCCAGATTCAATTCGCGAAACTCCTGAAACAGAATTGGATCGTCTGGCCGCGGCAAGGGCTGGGACTTGTAGATCGCGCGTTCCACTGCGGCGTCGTAGATTGAGTTTCCGCTTGGTTCGGTAATGTTCACGCTCAAAACCTCTCCGCTCGGTAACAGCACGACGCGGACGCGCACTCTTGGATTTCCCTGGATCTCCGGGCCGAGGTAATTGCGCTTTATCTTGCTCTCGATCTGCGCCGTGTACTGGGCGAGCAATTTGTTACGCGCCGTTTGCTGCGCAGCAAGTCGCTGCGATTCTGCTTCACGCATCGCCGCGAGCCGCTCCTCGGCAACGCGCTTCTCGTCAGCAAGCCTCTTTTCCTCGGCGAGACGCTTTTCTTCTTCGAGTTTCTTCTTTTCTTCTTCTGCCTTGAGGCGCCTTTCTTCTTCGATACGCTTTTTCTCTTCTTCGGCTTTTACGCGCTTTTCCTCTTCAAGGCGCTTCTTTTCCGCTTCGGCTTTTAGCTTCTTTTCTTCTTCGAGCTTGCGCCGTTCGATCTCCTTCTTCTTGAGCTCCTCCTGCCGCTTGACCTCTTCGAGCCGTTTCTGCTCTTCGAGTTTGCGCTTTTCCTCGGCTTCTTTGAGAACAATTTCCGGATCAATTTTTGGCTCGGGCTTGGGCTCCAGTTTGGGTTCCGGTTTAGGCTCCGGCTTTGGTTCTGGCTTGGGCTCGGGCTTTGGTTCCGGCTTTGGTTCGGGCTTCGGCTCTGGTTTGGGTTCGACCTTCGGCGGTGGTTTGACTTCGGCGACTGGTTTCGGGGGTGGCGGAAGCGCATCCCAGAGCTCGGCGGAAACGGGCTGCGGGCGCTTGCTTTGCCAAGTTACGCCGACGACGAGCAGCGCGAAGAACAACACGTGGACGATGATCGCCAGCAATCCTGCTGAAAACTTCGGCCCGCTATCCATCGACCGCCTTTTACTTCGCCTGCGACCTCGCAAGCAGGCCGACGCGCTTGACCTGCTCTTTCTGCAAGAGATCCATGACTTCGATCACGGCTTCGTAGCGTACTCTCTTGTCGCCCGCGATCACCACCGGCTGGTCGGGATTTCTCATCTGCTTGTCCTTGATTGCCGCGATCAATTCCGCCTTTGTGATTTCCCTCGCCGTCGCCCCCTTTTCCGGATCCTTGAGCAGCAAGGTCTGGTTTTCGCGGACCGTCACTTCCAATGGAGCAGCGGGGGTGGTGAGCGACTGGCCAACCTGCGGCAGCTCTATCTCGCCCGGACTGATGAGCGGTGCGGTGATCATGAAGATGACGAGAAGCACCAGCATCACGTCGATATAGGGAACGACGTTGATCTCGTTCATCTGCCGCCGCGAATGTCGCGCGATCATGCGTTTGCCCTCCGCTGCAGGATATTCGAAAACTCTTCGATGAAGCTTTCGAAGCGAATCGCGAGCCGATCGATGTCGTGCGTATAACGGTTATACGCGACGACCGCCGGGATCGCCGCAAACAGGCCCATTGCCGTCGCGATCAGCGCCTCGGCAATCCCCGGCGCGACGTGAGCGAGCGTGGCCTGGACAACGTTGGATAATCCGCGAAACGAATTCATGATTCCCCACACCGTACCGAATAGACCAACATACGGGCTGACCGATCCCACCGTCGCCAAAAAAGAAAGATTCGCTTCCAGTCTATCCATCTCGCGTTGATACGTCGCGCGCATCGCGCGGCGCGTTCCTTCCATCAAAATGCCGATGTCGGGATTGGGTTGACGCTTGAGCTTCACGAATTCGCGAAATCCCGCTTCGAAGATGCGCTCGAGCGAACCCGAGCTATGGCGCGAATTGGCGGCATTCTGGTACAGCACGTTGAGGTCAGTACCGCCCCAGAAATCGCGTTCGAACTGATCCGTCTTCTTCGTCGCCCGGCCGATCACGAACATCTTGAGAAAGATGTACCACCACGAAAGAAAAGAGACGAACAACAAGAGTCCCATCACCAGCTGCACCAGCAGACTCGCGTTGGTGATGAGATTGATGAGCGAAAGATCCTGGGTGATGTTCATCGCTTTGCGTTTTTAGCCCTGAGCTTCGACTTCGAGTTGAAGCGCAAAACTCGACACCCTACTCGAACAAGCTTGCGGTCCCAGGGGCGGCGGGAGCGGCGAGCCCGAAGTGGCGGTACGCGGCGACAGTCGCGACTCGCCCACGGGGGGTGCGTTTCAGATATCCCTGTTGAATCAAGAAAGGTTCCAGTACGTCTTCGATTGTTTCTGCTTCTTCGCCGATCGCAGCGGCGACATTATCCAGACCTACGGGCCCTCCGCCAAATTTATCGATGACTGCGTGCAGAAGCTTACGGTCCATCACGTCCAAACCCAGCGCGTCGACTTCGAGCAGAGCCAGCGCGGACTTTGCAACTTCGCGCGTGACTGCACCCTCGGCTTTCACCTGAGCGAAGTCGCGGACCCGTTTAAGCAGACGATTTGCAATCCGCGGCGTACCGCGCGACCGGCTCGCGATTTCGAACGCGCCTTCGGGCGCCACTTCAATGTTGAGTAGGCGCGCGGAGCGGGTGACGATCTTCTTGAGTTCTTCCGCCGAATAAAACTCGAGCCTCAGTACGATTCCGAATCGATCGCGTAATGGATTTGTCAGCATTCCCGCTCTCGTCGTCGCGCCGACGAGCGTGAAAGGCGGAAGATCGAGCTTGACCGAGCGCGCGCCCGGTCCTTCACCGATCATGATGTCGATCTGAAAATCTTCGAGCGCGGGATAGAGAATCTCCTCGACGACGGGACTCAAGCGGTGAATCTCGTCGATGAATAGAACATCGTGCGGCTCAAGGTTGGTCAGGAGCGCGGCAAGATCTCCCGCTCGCTCGAGCACCGGTCCCGATGTGTGTTTGAGATTGACGCCGAGCTCGCGCGCGATGATGTGGGCCAAGGTCGTTTTTCCGAGACCAGGCGGCCCGTACAGCAGCACGTGATCGAGCGCTTCTTTGCGCTGCTTTGCGGCCTCGATAAAAATTGAAAGCTGGCCGCGGATCGTTTCCTGCCCGACATACTCCGCCAGCACCCGGGGTCGCAGCGCGTGCTCGATCGCATCTTCCTGCATTGGCGCCGCAGTGATGAGACGATCGGTTTCGATCATTCAGGATTCGGGATTAAGGATTCAGGATTCAGGGTTAAGAACCAGAGACTCGGGATTCAGCGAACGAATCAGAACCACAGGCTATCGACAGCGCATTGAGGTAGTAGACTCCAGTGGACTTCTGTCCGTGTCCTTCCGCGATGTTCGATGGAATTGATACTGCTGCTTTCCGCAGTTGGCTCGTTAATCCGAATCTTTCTTCTTGGGGGAACGACTGAGTCAGCCTATAAATCGCTTCGACTGGATCCATTGACTTCTGCCAGACGAGCAATTCGCTATATTTCACTGGATCGCGGCTTTCACTGAATCCTGACTCCTGAATCCTGAATCCTGAATCCTAGCTCTTGGAAAGGAGCTTGAGTGATTGACGTATTCCCTCGCTCGTCGACAAATTAGGTGGCAATTTCTCCATTGCCCACGCGGCTTCGCGTGCATTATAGCCCAGCGAAATTAACGCATTGAGGACGTCGTTGCTGCCGTCATGCGCGTGCGCCGCGCCTTCTTTTGCATGCGGCAGCTTATCGCGCAGCTCGAGCAGCAGGCGCTCCGCGGTCTTTTTACCGATGCCAGGGATTTTCGTCAGCGTCCCGGCTTCCTGCGCGACGATTGTTTGTCTGAGGTCGTTAACGCTCAAGCCGGAGAGCACCGCGAGCGCGGTACGCGCGCCGACTCCACTGATTTTGATTAGTTGGCGGAACGCGCTTCGTTCGTCTTCAGTCGCGAAGCCGAAGAGAAGGTGCGCATCCTCGCGCACCACGAGATGAGTGAGCAGCGTCACCGACTCGCCGGCGTTCGGAAGCGTGTAGAACGTGCTCATCGGGACGTCGATTTCGTAACCGACCCCGTGCACGTCGAGCATGATCTGCGGCGGCCGTTTATCGACCAGCTTGCCCTGAATTCTGCCGATCAAACGAGGCGGCCTTTTCTCACTCGCAGTTCGACTCGTGCGAAAACACCGCGATTGGAATATGCGTGGCAGATCGCGCACGCAAGCGCGTCTGCTGCGTCGGCCTGAGGCGTACCATTCAGCTTGAGCAGGCGGCGCACCATCTCCTGAACCTGCTCTTTCGTCGCGTGGCCGTTACCGACCACCGCCTGTTTTACTTGCAGCGCGGTGTACTCAAAAACCGGAAGCTCTCCGAGCACACCAGCGCATATTGCTGCGCCGCGCGCCTGACCGAGAGCGAGTGTTGACTGCGGATTAACATTGACGAACACCTGCTCAATCGCGACGAGATCAGGACTATGCAGCGCAATGATTTCGCGCATGCCGTCCAGAATTGTTTTCAGCCGCGACGGAAGAGTAGCGCCGGAAATCTTGATCGCGCCGCTCGTAATGTAGCTGACTCCGTGGCTTGCGCTCTCGATCACGCCGAAGCCGGTGACAGTCGAACCGGGATCGATACCAAGGATGCGAAGCGGCTGGCCGGCGGTCACGCGTGCGAGATTTCGCGCATTGCGGTTTTTCTACCCATTCTGCGCTGCCGACGGAAGCGCAAAATGCGGAGCAGTAGGCAAGCCCGCTCAATTCTTGCTGCCCTCATCGCATAAACGTCCAGGCTTCAGGATTCCCGTTCAACATAACGCAAGGGTCGTTTTCCTAAAACGTCAATCTAGGTTAGCCGTCGTGTAAACGTCCTGCACATCGTCGATATTCTCGAGCGCGTCCAGCAGCTTTCGCATTCTCACCGCATCGTCTACCGAAAGCACGACTTCGCTCGTCGGTTTCATCGTGATCTCGGCCAGCTCGGACTTGAGGCCGCCTTTTGCAAGCGCATCCTTGACGGCGAGAAAATCGTGCGGCGACGTCAGCACCTCGATGCTTCCATCCTCCTCCGTCACGACATCGTCCGCTCCGGCGTCGAGCGCCGCTTCCATGACCCGGTCTTCGTCGAGACCCGGAGGAAAAATCAGCTGTCCGCAGTGCTTGAACAAGTACGCCACCGAACCGTCGGTGCCGAGATTGCCGCCGTGTTTAGTAAAAGCATGCCTCACGTCGGCGACCGTGCGAGTGCGGTTGTCTGTGAGACATTCGACGAGCACTGCCGCGCCTTGCACGCCGTAGCCTTCGTAGCGAACCTCCTCGTAGTTGACGCCCTCGAGCTCGCCCGCGCCGCGTTTGATCGCGCGCTCGATGTTGTCTTTCGGCATGTTTTGCTCGTACGCCTTGTCGACTGCAAGACGCAAGCGGGGGTTATGCGCGGGATCGCTGCCACCCAGACGTGCGGCGACCGTGATTTCCTTGATGAGGCGCGTGAAGATTTTTCCGCGCTTCGCGTCCTGGCGTCCCTTGCGATGCTGGATGTTCGCCCACTTGCTGTGGCCCGCCATGCTCTCTCGTGTCAAAAACTTTGCTGCTAATATTACATCGCCCATCCCCAAGAACCTATCTCATGAACCCACATGATGCGTGCCGCGAGAAAGGGTGTCTGCTGCGTTGCTTGCCTTGCCAATATCCGATATTGGCGGCGCCTCGCATTCGATTTCTGATCGCAAGGCATCATGTTGAAGTCCATGAGATAAGCTCTCAAAACCAACGGAGGAATTTATGAGCGAGCCTCTACTCATCGCGAAATCGGAACAAGACATCCATCTCTTGCCGGCGCTCGCCAATCGCCACGGTCTCATCGCAGGCGCGACTGGAACGGGGAAGACGGTGAGCCTGCAGTCGCTCGCGCAGAGCTTCAGCAAGATCGGCGTCCCGTGCTTTCTCGCCGATGTCAAAGGCGATCTTTCCGGGATGGCCAAGGCGGGCGGAGACCATCCGAAAATCAAAGAGCGGGTCGAATTGCTCAAGCTGAGGGATTTCGAGTATGCCGAAACCCCCGTCGTGTTCTGGGACGTTTTCGGAAAACAGGGGCATCCGGTGCGCGCAACGGTCTCGGATATGGGGCCGCTGCTCCTTTCACGCATGCTGAATCTCAATGAAGTGCAGTCGGGAGTGCTAACGCTCGTGTTCAAGATCGCCGATGACAACGGGCTGCTGCTGCTCGACCTCAAGGACCTGCGCAGTCTGCTCAAATTCATCGGCGACAATGCGAAGAATTTCACGACCGAATACGGCAACGTCTCCGCCGCGAGTATAGGCGCGATCCAGCGCGGCCTGCTTGCGCTCGAAGAAGACGGCGGAGATCAGTTCTTCGGCGAGCCCGCGCTCAACATCGAAGATCTGATGCAGACAGATTCCAAGGGATGCGGCGTCATCAACATCCTTGCCGCGGACAAGCTCTTCGAGAAACCGAAGGTCTACGCGACTTTTCTTTTGTGGCTGGTCTCCGAGCTCTTCGAAAACCTTCCGGAAGTCGGCGATCCGCAGAAGCCTAAGCTCGTTTTCTTTTTCGACGAAGCGCATCTTCTTTTCACCGACGCCCCCGACGCACTGCTCGAGAAGATCGAGCAGGTGGTGCGTCTCATTCGCTCGAAAGGCGTCGGCGTCTATTTCGTCACGCAGAATCCGATCGACATTCCGGACAAAGTGGCGGCGCAGCTCGGAAACCGAATTCAGCATGCGTTGCGCGCTTTCAGTCCGCGAGATCAGAAAGCGGTCAAATCAGCCGCGACAACGATGCGAGCGAACCCCAAGATCGATGTCGAGAAAGCGATTACCGAGCTGGGCGTCGGCGAAGCGCTCGTGTCGCTGCTCGACGAGAAAGGACGTCCGGGGATCGTCGAGCGCGCTTACATCGTGCCGCCGGGATCGAAGCTCGGTCCGATCACTGCAGCTGAGCGCGAATCCACCATCAAGCAGTCGGTGTTGTTCGGCACCTACGAGCAGACGGTCGATCGCGAATCCGCGTACGAGAAATTGAAGCAGGCGACCGAAGCCAAGCAGGGGCAGCAAACCACGACGCAATCGCCGCAGCAGCAACCCGGAATTCTCACGCCCGAGCCGGCGCAACCGGTCGGCACCGCGGAGAAGCAGGGCGGGTGGGGCGAAGTGCTCGGCAACGTGCTCATGGGCAGCGGCAGCCGCAGACAGGGCGTGATCGAGGCGATGG
>WUUC01096925.1_pt1 | contig 12375 bp, 11 predicted proteins | sample 6278441 | NCBI WGS metagenome assembly WUUC01 (sample SAMN13675441, study PRJNA597444) | soil metagenome | isolation source: soil | place: USA: Washington | collected 2017-10 | reverse complement strand
TCGGCACCGGTGGGGTCGGGTTGTCGATGCTTCACGCGACCCACCTCCCTGCGCAGATGAGACCACAGCGGCGCCCGGTAGGCACGTGTGATTTCGATCTGACGCGCCGAACTGTCGGTGCGGCGCGGTCACCTCACCGCGTCGAAGGCGGCGATGACGTCCGCGACCAGGTCGGCCGGGCTCTCGCAGCCCGCGGAGAAGCGGAGCATCCCGGGCTGAACGCGTCCCCACCGCTTCCGGCGGTCCGCGGTGCAGCGCAACCCACTGAAGCTGGTGGCCGTGCCGATTAGCGGGAGGCGTCCAGGACGAGGGTCGACGCCGCAGCAGGGTGGGTGAACCGCAGCACCCGTTCCAACGGAACATTGCATGGTAACGGGTGGTCGCCGGTCTCAGGCCGTCCCGCTACCGGGCCGCCGTCGGCGGCGGGATTCGATGGATTACCCGATACTCCGCAACCTCGGCCGCGTCTGTCCCCGGCTCGATCCAGGCGTGCGCGACGACGACGCCCCGGTCGGCGGCGACCCCAACTACGATGTGCACTGGCTGCTCGTGCGCGCTCAACCAGGCCTGCATCACAGTGGCCCGTTCGAGACAGGTCGGCTTGGTCCTGCGCAGCACGGCCAGCACGCCTCGGATCGACCCGACCGGCAGCGGCGGTGGTGGCGGAATCCGCCCGTCCACGCCGCGTGACCGCAACACCCGTCGGGCCCGACGCAGCGAGATCGCCGACCAAGCCGCCGCGCGCAGCGTCGCGGGCGCGAACCGGCCGACCCATCCGCCGCTAGTCCGGGGCGTCACGACTCGAAGTAGCCGCGTTCGCCGCACGAGCGCAAGAACTCGTCGACGTCCTGGCCGGCCCGCTCCTCGGCCACGTCGAAGTTCTCACACAGCCGGGCAACCAGCGCTTGGCGAGTGGTGCCCGCAGCGAGCTCCGACCACAACACGCTGCCGGACGGGTTGGTTCCCAGGTACATGGACGCCTCGAGGTCGAGCAGGATCGTCTCGCCGTCGATCTCCTGCCAGGCCACGGCGCCCTCGCGTAGCTTGAACTGCTGTTCGGTCATCGGTTGTCCTCTCCTGGCCAGGGGCGGACTCGGCCCACCGCCCAGCTGTAGTCCTTCGTGCCGAAATCGATCAGGTCGAAACCACCGTCCGCGAACTCGCCGGCCAGCTCGTCGCGGGTGAAGAAGTGCACCAGGTTCGGCACCAACGCGTCGCCGACCGATACGGGCTCACGGCCGAGCACGCGGCGCACCGGCGCGGCGACTCGGGCCGCCGCCCGAAGTCGAAGATCAGGGCGCTCCACGGCCACGAAGGAGACCAGGATGGGTGCCCCGACCGGCAGGCTGGCCGCCGCACCCCGAAGGAACGCGACCCGCCGGGTGCGCCCTGGGGTCAGCATGTAACCCCCCCAGCCCACCACGGCGGCGTCGAACCGGACACCGTCGGCGGGCCATACATCGCGCCTGCAGGTGTGCACGGTGGCCACTGCACCTGTCATGCTGAGCAGTCGGCGGGCGACGCCAGCCAGGTCCGGGTGCGGTTCGAAACCGGTCACCTCGAACCCGGCCTTGGCCAGTGCCAACACCTCGCGACCGCCCCCGGCGCTGGTGACCGCGAGCGTCTCGGCGCCACCGAAGTACCGCTCGATCGCCTCCTGCTCCCAGCCGAACAGGCCGGAACGGTTGTAGTGCTCGTCCCGGTACCGGGATGCCCGGTCGTAGTAGATCTCGTCGATGCGGGCCAGCTGCTCACGATCGAGCATTCCCAGCCACACCCCGTCGAACGCTCCGCGAAGGCCTCGTAGCGTGGCGCCGCACCACCGGTCCGAGGCGAGGTAGGCGCGCACCGCGCGATCAGTCGTCGCGGTCATCGATAGGCCTGCGCCTGCATGGTGAACAGCTCCTTGTAGATGCCGTCGGTCGCCATCAGCGCGTCATGTGACCCGGCCTCGACAACCTGCCCGTCACTCATGACGAAGATTCGATCAGCGGTACGCACCGTCGAGTAGCGGTGCGAGACAAGTACTGCGCAACGGCCGTCGAGCATGGCCCGCACGTCCGCGAACAGGGCCTGCTCGGCGCGCGGGTCGAGCGCCGAGCTGGGCTCGTCGAGGATGACGAGTGGGGCATCCCGACGCAGTGCCCGGGCCAGCGCCACGCGTTGCCACTGGCCGACCGACAGATCGGTTCCGCCGGCGTACTCCTTGCTCAGGATCGTGTCGTAGCCAGCGGGCAGGCTCTCCAGGAAGCCGGCCGCTCCGGCCCGGTGCGCGGCGTGACGGGCCGCGTCCAGATCGTCGACATGGTCGGGATCGCCCAGGCCGATGTTCTCCCGCGCCGTCAACTGATAGCGGACGAAGTCCTGGAAGATGACGGCGACGCCGCGTCGCAGGTCGGCCGGGTGAAAGCCGGCCGCGTCGACACCATCCCAGGCGATGCGCCCGCTGGTCGGGCCGTACAGACCAGCGATGATCTTGGCTAGGGTAGTTTTCCCGGATCCGTTCTCCCCGACGATCCCGATGACTTCGCCCCGCCGGATGTCGAGACTCACCCCGCGCACCGCAGGCCGCTCAGATCCCGGGTAGGTGTAGGAGACTCGATCGAGAGTCACCGCCTGGCGCAGCTTGGGACCAATTCCGGTACAGCCGGTGGTCTCGGACGCGCCCAGCCTCAGAAACCCGTCGACGTCGTCGAGGAACACCGAAGACTCCAGCAGGCCGCCAACCGACGAGAAGATCTGGTCCAACCTCAAGCTGAGCAATCGGATGCCCAAGGCCGCCGCGCCCGCGTCAGCCACCCCTATGCGGCCAGCGGACAGGAACCACACCAGAACGGCCAGCGCCACGGCGAGCGCCACCGTCGTGGCCAGCACGACCCCGAGCCCGTAGAGCTGGCGCACCCGCACATGCCGGCGAAGAGACTCCAGGAAGGTGGCCGACCGCTCGTCGTGGCGGCGTCGCAGCGCCGATTCCATGCCGAACGCACGCACCTCCTTGGCCTCGTCGCGACCGGTCAGCACCCCCCGCAGGTACTCCCGCGCGCGGTAGATCGGTGACGCGGCCGCGACGAACCTGAACTCCAGGCGGCCGGAGCGTCGAGTGAGCAGCACCGCGGGAACCCCGGCCAGCAGCAGCACCGGAGCCAGCAACGGGTCGATGGCCAGCAACACGACCAGCAGACCCACCGTGGCCACGGTGCTCCCGATCAGGCCGAAGACGGCCGTCGTCACCGCGGCCGGCCGGACCGCCACGTTGGCACGCACGCGCTGCAACTGGTCGTAGAACTGCGGCGTCTCGTACATCTCCAGTTCGACACGACCGGTGACGTCCAGCACCCGCCGCCAGGCCGCTACGGCTACCTGCTCACCGAGCAACCGCTGCTGTTGTTGCTGGAGCGAAGCCGTGGTGGAGCCGACAGCGGTGGCGGCGGCCAGCAAAATCATGATCACTACGAGGCCGTCGATCCCACGCGAACCCGCCGACCCGAGCGCGAGCAGTGCATCGAGTGCCCGTTGGCCGATGATCACCAAGGCGGCCGTCGAGAGCGCCGCCACGATCTGCAGGGCAGCCGCGACGACGAACCCGCGTCGGCTGGCCTGCCAGGTCAGTCGCAGCGCCCCGAGCAGTGTGCGGGGCAACATCTGACGGTCACCGGTACGTCCGATCACCTCCAGCTGCAGCTGGGTCGGATCGAGACGGCGACTCGGTGACGCAACCAACGACTAACCCCTCGGGTGCAGAGCGCGCCGCCCGTCGACGCCCACCCCGAAATCGCCTCCCAGAGGCGGACCGTTAGCGAGAATCTGTAACAGTCGGTGAATGGTTCACGACGGAGAGGCACGGAGCCCTGGGGGCTTCGCCGACCTGGAGGCTTTACGTTCCATGAAGCGGCTACGTGTTGCAGTGCTCGACCGGCGGGGCCTGGTGACTTCGGCGGTCGGTCGGCACCTCACTTCGGCCGGCATTGACGTCGTGCCGTTCGACCTCCAGCGGCCGGAGGCCACTTCTGACGTGGACGTCGACATCGTCCTGCTCGGCGAGCTGGTCCAGCCTCTGCACCGCTCGCGTCGATCGAGAACCCGGGTCATCCGCTTCACCGACGACATGACCTTTGACGGACTCACCGCAGCTGTCCTCGGACCTGGCCGACTGCCGTCGCGAGCCACCGGCAGCACGGACGGGCAACTCACCGCTCGCGAACGGACCGTGCTCCGATGGGTGGCTAGCGGGCTGCGGGCCGACGAGATCGCCGCGATATTGGGGATCACCCGCGCGTCGGTGGTGAATCACAAGCAGCGAATATTCAGCAAGCTCGGGGTTCAGAGCCAGGCTGAGGCCGTTGTCGCCGCCCGCAGGTCCGGCCAGCTGACCGTGGTTGGCTCGGACGGTTCACGGGGGCATGAATGAGGGTCATTGTCGCCGAGGGCTCGGCCCTACTACGCGACGTGATGGCCGAATCGCTTGGTATCGCTGTCGACATAGACGTGGCCGCCGTCCTTGACTCACTCGCCACGCTGCTCGACGCCTGCCGATCCGAGACTCCGGACGTGGTGATCACTGGACCGGCACTCACCGACGGCAGAGTCGCGGACTATCTGGCGGATATCCTGATCAGCGGGGCCCGGGTGCTCGTGATCTGCGATTCTGCAACGTCCGCAGAAGCGACGGCCTTGCTCTTCGCGGGAGCGTCCGGATGCCTGCCGTGGCCGGACTGTGATGCTGCCGAACTGATTCGCGCCACCCGGACGATTGCCGGTGGCCACGCCGCGCTGCACCCTGCGGCCGCCGCAGCCGTGCTCGCCCGTTGGCGCAATGACCGGAAGGCCGATCCCTCCCGGACGAGCGGCGACGCATCGCCAGCCCGGGATATGTCGTTCACCTCGCGGGAACGTGACGTACTCAACGCCCTCGGACGCGGTCTACCAACGAAGACGATCGGGCGTGAGCTGTCAATCTCACCCAAGACCGTCGAGTCCCACATCACCCGGGTACTGACCAAGCTCGGTGCCCGCTCCCGGGCCCAGGCGATCGCTGTCGCGCACGAGCGAGGGCTTCTCAGCGAGGACCAGCACGCACTCATCGAAATGCCGCAGTGAGGGCGGACGAACCGCCCCCGCCGCGGCACGCTCCTAATTCACGCTGAAGTTGGTGATGTCACCGGTTGCACCGGTCAGACTCGTCAGAACGTCGGCGTTCGTGCCGATCTTCGTCACGGTGACTTCCTGCAGCGTCAACTCGTGCAGCGACCCGATCTCTTCGAGACGGGGCGACTGGTATTCACTTGCGGGAGGCATGTCGGTCCTTTCCTTCAATTCGGAGCAGCAGTGGAACTAGCACAGACTATTTCGGTGACTCTGAGGTGTCACCGGATGAGAAACCCCTAGGAGTAGGGCGACGATGACCACAGCCGACACCACCGAAGCCGGCTCGGCGCCGGGCGCGTACGGCCTCAGGCTGGCCGGACTCGAATCTCTTCAGCCTCAGCTCATACCGGCACCGGAAACATGGCCGCGTGTCACGGTCAGCCGCTCCGTGTTGATGACCTCAGTTCGATCCGAGCCGCCGGTGGATCACTCCAGGCTGGACGCAGGTGGCCCGGTCACGCTCCACGGAGTGCGGCTAGGACGAAACCCGCTGGCCGCTCACTTCGACAACAACGCGAGCCACGACGACGCCGCCATGATCCATCCCGGGCTGGCGACGGTCGCCGCTGTGATCAATCGATGGCTCGATCGCGACGTGTTCCACGCCGGCGCCTTCTGCCGCAACGGTGGCGCATGGGCGTTGCTCGGGGCCAAGGAGGCCGGCAAGAGCTCGCTGCTCGGGATGCTGGCCGCTGGTGGTCACGGAGTTGTGACCGATGACGTCCTGGTACTCGAGCATGGCTGGGCGATGGCCGGCCCACGCTGTATCGACCTGCGTGCCGGCGCCGCGCAACGGCTGGGAGTGGGAACCGACATCGGCCTGGTAGGCCGCCGTCACCGGTGGCGGATGGCCGCGCCGCCGATCTCGGCCATGCTTCCGCTGCGTGGCTGGATCCTGCCGGTCTGGGGTGACGCCATCAAGGCGCATCCACTGCCGGCCCGGCAGCGGCTGGGGTTGCTGCACGCGAACCTCGCGATCACCCGGGCGCCGCTGGCTCCGCTGAGAATGCTCGAGCTGTGCAGGCTGCCCTTCCTGGCCCTGCACCGACCCCGCCGTTGGGAGTCCGCTCGCGACGCGATGGACACACTGCTCGATGCCGTCGACCGCCATTCCAACCGCACCGCTGGCTAGTCTGCGGCGGGCGTCCGGATCGCCGGCTCCCCGAGCAGGTCGATCCGCAGCCCCTCAAGGTGCAGCCAAACAGCCTGAAGCAGGGAGAACGCTCGGCTGTCCGGCTGCCCTGGACTAAGCCACATTCGTCGCAGGGCATCGACATCGACCAGGGCGGGATCGATCCCGCCACCGTCCCAACGCGACGCGAGGGCGTGGGCGTGCTGGTTCCCGAACGCCCTCCCGAACTCGGCTTTCGACACCCGGCCCACCAGCTCCGGCGGCAGCAGGTCGCCGACCAGGTGCTGCATCGCCGCAGACCGGCTGGAGAAGCCGCAACGCCCGCCCTCACCAGCAATCGCCGCCAGCATCGTCGGGTCCGCGAACGGGCTGCATGCGGTGGCACCGTGCAGAGCGGCGACCTGCCCCAGACTTTCCACCCCGATCTTTCGATACCGGGTACGCCACCAACCGTGATCGACCGACCGCCCCCAGTGGACCGGGTCCTCGATCATGGCCTGCACCGTCGCCTCCCGCACTGCGCGGGCAGCCGCCGGCCGCAACCACGGGTAGGGCGGGGCCGCGCGCAGTCGCCACCGCATGCCGGCTCGCCGGACTGGCTTCGGGCCGTGGCATACGGCAATCCGCACCAGGTCCCTAGGCCGGAGTCGAGCCTGCCCGGTCAGCACCGTATTGACTCGGTAATAGAACGAGGAGGTGGTCAGCAGCTCGTCGCCACCGAACCCGGTCAGCACCGTCCCACCGGCCGCTTGTGCCGCGATCGGCAGGTGCGAGTGCACGTTGGCCGGCCAGAGCAGGCCACACCGGGACAGGACGGTCCGCGCGTGCGGGCCGACCACATCCAGCTCGTCGTCGAACGGTAGGCGGATCCAGTCCTCGATCCCGAGGTGCCGCAGGACCAGCGCCTGCCAGGCGGTCTCGTCGGCCGACTCACACCCCGGAAAGGTCAGCGTGACCGCGATCGGCGGAGCGAGCTGCTCCCGGCGAGCCACGTGCGCGGCCACTGCCAGGACGGCGGACGAGTCCCGGCCACCGGAGAAGCTGACCACGCAGGGTGGGCGCAACAGCGCGCGACGCACCACCTTCTCCATCGCGGCGCGCGCGGTCACCCCCGGTAGAACCGCTGGCAGCGGACCCATCACCGAGCTGACCCCTCTGACCATCCCGCTGACGAGCTCCAGCGGCGTCAAGACCGAGAGTGCGCCCGGCGCACGCTCGAAGCGCGGACCCGACCCGCTACCAGGAAGTCTCAATGGACGCAATCGGTTCGTTGGAATATCGATCGTCTTTCACCTACCTTCGCCATGCGACTTGCGCCGCATAGTCGGCGTCGAATCGGCGGGCACGTCGGCCGCGATAACCACCACGATGTTCGCGCCGGCGCCGACCGATCCCGACTAATCCCGGCCACCGAGAAGCTGACCGCATGGCCCACTCCAGGGCTCAGCGCAGCATCTACTCGATCGCTCCGCGAGTGATCCCAGTCGGTGCATGAAGCAGGGGCGGGACCTCGAGTTGACACCGTAACTGTTCCGTGGGCCCGATCGAGCGGGGTCACCCGGTTTCCGTAGCGATCATCCCGCCTACCACGAGAATCGATTCCTCTCGGCCTGATCCAATCACACGTCAGCGTTTCGCAGAGCTAGGGATGCCTCCTCTCTTTCCATCGGCGGCCTAGACCGAAGCGGCCGACACCACGGATGTGGACCAGCTCACCGGCCCAATGCGGAGTTCGGGCCCGAAGGGGTACTGGCGACGTGCATTTCCTCCGGCCAGTCGCAGCGGCCGACATCGATCAGCGAACGCGCTGCATGACGGTCCGGGACCGAATTCGAGCCTTGCTGACGCCGGTCAGTCCGGCTGCCACGGCCCGGCGGGCAAGACCGGACAGGTGTTTGACCGGATGCGGCGGGCCCCAAACACGGAACAGCGATCGCCCGGACACCTCCTGCGACTCGTAGCTAAGCGCCGAGGTTGGCAGCCACGTCGACAGCGCGGTACGCCACTGTTCGGTGTTGCCCCACGTCGCGTAGAGCTTCATGCCACTGATCGCGATCGGATTCATTCCCGCCGCGACAGCCTGCCATCCCGCCGCCGCAACGCCCGGGGTGTGCTCGGAGCGAATGTCGTCGAGCACGACAACGCCGTCGGCGAGCAAGAGCCCGCGGGCAACCTCAATGTCGCGGCGGACGTGTGGGAACAGGTGCGAGGCGTCGATGTGCACAAATCGGTGGGCGCCAGCCGCGGCGTGATCAATGATCGTGTGCGACAGCCCTTCGACCACGACGGGAAGCTGGTCATGCACGGACAGATAGTGTCGTTCGAACTGGTTCCGTTGCAGGCCTCCGTACTCCCGTGCCTGCTCCGCCGCGTTGGCCGCGTCGGCGCCGGTGTCGTCGCGGAAGAGGTCGACGACGGTGAACGTCTCGCTCTGCTTGAGGTAGCCGCCGATCACGGCGGCAGATTTGCCACGGTACACGCCGAGCTCGGCCACGTCGCCGACTAGCTGTCGCCGGTTCTGCTCGCCGAGGATGAACTGGAACAGCCGGAAGTCGACGCTATTCATCCAGCCGGGAATCGTGCGTATGTGGTCATAGGAAGGAGGTTCAGCCACGCCTAGTTCCTCTCGATTTGCCGTTCCTGAAGTTCACGACTATGGAAAGTTTGGTCAGGTCCGGAAGTCTGCGGATTTGCTTCGATCGAGTCGAATCCTATTCGACTCGGTGACATATTGTTCTTAAGGTCATCCAGGTCAGCATCCCCAGAATCGGGGACGGCATGGCAGGTGGTGGACCTGACCGAGCGATCGCGATCGCGCACCTCACGAGGGTGCACCGCTTGTCGCGGCAAGCTGCTGAGCACGATGGCGGCCGAGTCGAGCCCGACCTGCGCGCATGATGGGCCGCTCCATGCCGTAGTAGGAGATCACCGCGATAAGCAGCGCGATCGGCATGGCCACCAGCGTCACCACCGCTGAGCCGTAGCCCGCCGGCGTCAAGATGTGCCATGTCAGCGTCCACAGCGGCAGGTGCCACAGGTATAAGCCGTAGGATATCTCCCCGAACCAGCGCAGCGGCCGCCACGACAAGGTGCGAGTGAGTTGGCTCGACGGACGAAGGGCCGCGATCAGCAAGATGGCCGATACCAGCGCTACGACCGCCCAACCACCGAGGTAGTAGCCGCCCGGATTGTGCGGCAATAGAAAGACCATCCCAGCCAGCGCCGCCGCCGCGACCGGCCAGCTCAGCCCCGCCAACCGAATGACCGTGGACTGATCGGGATCCACCTGGTGATGCCAGAAGGCTATCGCTGATCCTGTGAGCAGCATGACGGCGCCGTGGCTCTCGGTGCTTGCGTAGAGGACGTTCGTGGACGTCCCAGTTGACACCCGCACCGCCATGACCAATACAGCCACCCCCGCTGTCGCGAGCAACCAGACGGCCGCTTTCCGACAGGAGCTGCCCCGTCGGAGCAGCAGGAGCATCACGATTGGCCAGATCAGATAGAACTGCTCCTCGACCGCAAGTGTCCAAGCGTGGGTCATCATCCCACCCTCGTCAAAATACGCGATCTTCACGAAGTTGTGCACGTAAAGCAGAGGGCCGACGATGTCGCGGATGTTCACCAACTGAGCGACTGTGCCCACTCCGGCTAGCGCTCGAACCGAAACCGCGACGAAGGCGAGTACTACCAGCAGGGCTGGTAGTAGGCGAAGGGCTCGCCGGGCATAGAAGTGGCCGAACGAGATCGCACCGGTCGCCTGATGCTCGCCGATCAAAAGCCCGGTGATGAGAAATCCGGACAGCACGAAGAAGAGGTCCACGCCGCGGCTACCACCGGGGAAGTGGCTGCCGGCACCGTGCACCCCGAGCACCAGGAGCACCGCGATGCCACGCAGACCGTCGAGGGCAGCGATGTGGGGCAGCCGCGCGGGCAGGTCAACCGCATCCGAACTCAATTTCTACCTCAGATCTGAATAGTGCCACTTCATCAGAACAAGTTCGAACCGGACATATCAGGAACGGGCGATCGGCGCCGTCACAACCGGACCACTGCACCCCCATGAAGATGGTTCGACTAGCTCGCATCCGAAAAAAGCGCCGTCAGCGTGCCGCCACCTCGCCGCGTCGCCGTCGAAGTCGCAAACATTTCGATGCGACCACCTCGGGTCGCTTCAACGAGATTCTGGTAGTTGACGCTCGGCAAGCTGCTGTTCGTGAGGAAAACCAGCGATTCGTCGCTGTTTGCCGACGAGAATGTAGGCGCTCCGTCAGTGACCGGGTGGACAGGGTAGACGAAGCCACCGAGCAGCTCAGTTTGCGCGTTGTCTTTGCTAGCGATCACAGTGCCCGGGGCCTCGGTCTTCAGCCCGAGGATCCACAGCTTCGCGCCGCTGTTGCTGATCTTCGGCTGCGTCTTCTGCTCGGTGTCGAACTGACGTGCCCAGATTTCTTGACCGGCCGTGAACTGCCAGCCCGCCCCGCCTTCAACATCAGTGATGAAAAGCTGTCCGGCACCGCCCCGGAAGCCCAGCCCGTGAATGTGCACGTCAGTCAGCGCCACCGGCCGGGATCCGGGCCGCTCTACCGACATGGTCGTCGGCGCACTCCAGAAGTTGATCTGCGAGAGAATCACGGGCATGGGCGAGCTGCCGCTCACCGAGAAGATCGCAGCCGGCGAACCGCCAACGAATGCACCAGTCCGTGCGTCGATCTGAGCTTCAAACCCGACGACCGCCTTGACCGAGCTCGGCACTGTCAGCGTCCGCGACACGATGTAGCGACCCGCCCTGAGGTAGACAACGGAACGGCCTGAGTCCAACGCGCGCTGGATGGCGGCCGTGTCATCGTTACCGTCAGTCGGATTGGCGCCGGCCTGGTCCACCCCGGCGTAGTCGGAGAGCGGGACAGCCGGCAATTGAGGAGCGTCCAGGATGGGAAGTTGCAGTGACACGGGACGCGCGCCGAACAGGACCGTGGGCGGCTCCGACGACCACCCACTGCTGCTGCCGATCGCCCGGTTGACGCCACGATCGCGCACCGTGCTGCTGTAGCCGGACGTATTTATCATTCGAAGATAGGCCCCCGCGTCATTCACGACCGCGGGAACGTCGCGAGAGCCACCGAGTAGGTCCGATTCGAGCAGCGCGAGTAAGCCGATCGGAGAGCCGCCATTGAGGATCGCAGACACCTGGTTGAAGCTGATCAGCCGCCGGATGCTGAGCATATTGGAGCTGTTGCTGATTCCCACTCTGCGCTGCCCGGACAGCCGGAGGTTCTCCATCGTCATCGAGTACTGAATCTGGCCGATCGAAACCCCGGTGTCGAACCCGTCGATTCGAACGTCCTCCAGGAGGCCGGGTCCTGGCCAGCGGCGGTTCATCGAGATGCCGAAATGCCCGCTGTCCGCCGGCGCGCGGATCACGATATTCCGGAGTGCTCCCCGGTTGCTCACCATGTAGTCAATGCCGTCAGCCCCGGGATTGCCAGCGCCAACATCAACTGTCAGATCGAAGATGAAATTGTTGAAGGCTTGATTGCCGCCGCCGTTCGCATCCGCGTTCTGCGATCCCGTGATGATGACTGCCTGCGGGCGCGTCGGGTCGCTATAACCGGCTGCCTGGTCGTCCAATTTGATGATCGTACTGTCGCGGTTCTGGCCCATGATGGTCAAACCTGTGGACCATGTTCCCGTGGTATCGCGCCACTCCAGAGGTTTGGTTACCCGATAGGTGCCCACGGGAAAGTACAGAACAGCCCGCTTGGTGAACCCGATGCCCTCTGAGATGGCACGCTGAATGGTCGCAGTGTCGTCGGCACGCCCATCGCCTACGACGCCGAACGCTGCCTTGACGTTGACCACGGCATCCGCCGGTGCCACTCGATCGACCGCTGGCCGGTCGATCGTGGAGGTAGCGGGCACCGCGGCGATAGCGTCCGGCAGTCTTTGTAGATCGACGGCCACTATCGTGGCGGCGACTACCGCGATGGTCACCGCAACTGCCGGGCTGACGTTGCGCCATCGTCGCGCGAGGGCGGGGCTCCGCCTACGACCGCACACCGGGCCCCTCGGTGTATGACGAATGCCGTTCGGCAATC
>WUUC01037415.1_pt1 | contig 12375 bp, 11 predicted proteins | sample 6278441 | NCBI WGS metagenome assembly WUUC01 (sample SAMN13675441, study PRJNA597444) | soil metagenome | isolation source: soil | place: USA: Washington | collected 2017-10 | reverse complement strand
GCACATGACGCTCGTCCCGTACTTGAAAGCGGCGGGCGAGGTGAAGACCAAGCCGACGCAACACTCGGTCCAAGAGCTGCGCAAGATCGGTATTCAGCCGGACATCCTCGTCTGTCGCAGCGACAACGCGCTGGATCTCGAGCTGAAGAAGAAGATCTCGCTGTTCTGCGACGTCGATCTCTCCTGCATCATCAGCGCACCGGACGTGGAATCGATCTACGATCTGCCGCTTCATTTGCACCAGGAAGGTCTCGACGAAAAAGTCGCGGAGCTCTTGAACATTTGGTCGCGTTCGCCGGGCCTCGAGCAGTGGCACCACATCGTGCAGCGGATCAAAAAGCCGAAGTACGAAACGATCATCGGCGTCGTCGGCAAATATACGGGCCTCGTCGAATCGTACAAATCGCTCGCCGAAGCGTTGGTGCACGGCGGCATCCCGCACGATACGCGCGTGACCTTGAAGTACATCGACTCCACCGATCTGCGCGATCCGAGCGCGGTGCTCACCGGCATCGACGGCGTGTTGGTGCCGGGCGGATTCGGCGAACGCGGCACCGAAGGAAAGATCGAAGCGGTGCGTTGGGCGCGAGAGAATCGCGTCCCGTTCTTCGGCATCTGCCTCGGCTTGCAGATGGCGGTGATCGAATACGCGCGCAACATGTGCGGGTTGAAGGGCGCGAACTCGACGGAGTTCGATCAGACCTCGCCGCATCCGGTCGTCGCGCTGATGGAAGAGCAAAAAGCGATCACCGACAAAGGTGCGACGATGCGACTCGGCGCGTACCCATGCGTCATGCCCGAGGACTCGCTCGCGGCGCGCATGTACAAGTCGACGTCGATCAGCGAGCGCCACCGCCATCGCTACGAAGTGAACAACGCCTACCGCGAGAAGTTGGAAGCGGCGGGCATGCGTTTGTCGGGCACGTCGCCGGATAAAACTTTGGTGGAGATGGTCGAGCTTTCGGATCACCCGTGGTTCCTGGGCTGCCAGTTCCATCCGGAGTTCAAGTCGAAGCCGTTCAAGCCGCATCCTTTGTTCGCGGGCTTCATTCAGGCTGCGCTGATGCAGGGCGGCCGCCGATTGCGGAGCATCGAGTGATCTTCAAGGTCGGCGGCGGTGCACCGCTCGCGTTGATCGCGGGTCCTTGTGTGGTCGAGAAACGCGACTTCATGATGGCGCACGCGCGTCGTTTGAAAGAGATCGCCGAGACGCACGGCTTCCCGCTGATCTTCAAGTCGAGCTACGACAAGGCGAACCGCACCAAAGGTTCGAGCTTTCGTGGGCCCGGGATGGAAGAGGGCCTCGACATCCTCGCGGAGATCAAAGCGAAGCTCTCGCTTCCGATCATCACCGACGTCCACACCGCCGAGCAGTGCGCGATCGCCGCAGAAGTCGCGGATGTGCTGCAAATCCCGGCGTTTTTGTGCCGGCAGACTGATCTTTTGGCCGCGGCCGGTGAAACGGATCGCGCGGTCAACGTGAAGAAGGGTCAGTTTCTCGCGCCGGAAGATATGGCGTTCGCGGTGGAGAAGGTCGGCAAGGCGCGGCGCAATTCGAGCACGGCGGGGCAGGTGTTGATCACCGAACGCGGGACCTCGTTCGGCTATCGCGATCTGGTCGTCGATTATCGCGGGTTGACGGTGATGCGGCGTTTTGCGCCGGTGGTCTTCGACGGCACGCATTCGGTGCAACGTCCGGGATCTCAGGGCGGAACGACGGGCGGAGATCGCCGCGAAGTTCCCGCGTTGGTCCGTGCCGCGGTCGCGGTTGGCGTAGATGCGGTCTTTCTCGAAGTCCATCCCGATCCGGATCGCGCGCCTTCCGACGGCCCGAACTCGCTCGACTACGACGGGCTCAATCAAGTGCTTCGTGAGATGAAGGCGATTGCAGGCGCCCTGTCCTTTGGATCATAGTGCCTCCATGACGATGCCGCCGGACCCAGCACAGATCGAAGCGCGCGCGAAAAAAATCCGCGCATTGGTGCTCGACGTCGACGGCGTGCTCACCGATGGGCGCCTGACCTATTTGCCAGGTGGTGGTGAGTCGAAAACTTTCCACGTGCGCGACGGCCTCGGCATTCAGTTGGCGATCGCCAGCGGTGTGAAGGTGGCGATCATCAGCGGTCGCGAGAGCGAAGTGGTGGTGCGCCGCGCGAAAGAGCTCGGCATCGACATGTTGTTCGTGGGCATCGCGGACAAAGTCGAAGCGTTCGAGACGGTGTTGAAGCAGACCGACGCCACTGAAGAAGAGGTCGGATATGTAGGAGACGATCTGCCGGATCTCCCCCTGATCCGCAGGGCAGGTCTCTCTTTTGCGGTCGCCGATGCTGCGCCGGAAATCCGCGCCGCCGCTCACGTCGTGTTGCGGACCGGCGGTGGACAGGGCGCTGTTCGAGAAGCTTGCGAACGTATCCTCAAGGCCAAAGGCGCTTGGCGCGTTTAGCGGTCTCCCGCAATCCACGGTAAAGTTCGCGCGGGGAACGCGCGGTGAGTTGGTGGAAAGATTTCATGCGTCTGCTCGGACTCACGAGCGACGCGCGTGTCCACATCAGTGCGCCCGGGATAGACGTGGTGATCACCGGCGAGCCCGACCAGGTTCGCGCGCTCTTGTCGGTGGTGAAGTACGAGCTCGAACGCAGCACCCGCTGGAAAGATCGCGACCGCGAAAAGTCGCGCATTGTCCCCGGCGAGAAACCTCGGCGCTCGCAGCTGGTGCAACCGACCGAGCTCGACGAGATGGATTCGCCGTACGCGTTCTCCGAAGCGTTGGTGATGCCGGTCGACGAGATCACCGACGAACGCGATCGCCAACCCGCTTCGCGCAAAGCGAGCCAGTCGCCTGCGGAGCTCGTGCGGGCCTACGAAGGTGAGCCCGCGACGCTGGTTCCCGATGTCTACGAAACGCGCGACGATCCGAACAAAGGCAAACGGATCGATGCGCGCCCGATGTTGGTGCGAAACGAGTCGCCGCCGCAGGAAGTTTCGGCGACGAAGATCGATTCGAAGCCGCCGGTTTCGGAAGACGAGCCCGAAAAAGAAGTCACGGCGGTGAGCGCAAGTCCAAGCGGCCCGACGCCTTCACCGGATTCGTCGCCGGCGATCATCCGCAGCAACAATCCATTCATCACCGATGGCGGCCCGACGCTGACGCCGTCCGCGAGCGACTCCGATGTAAAAGCGCTGCGACGGGGCGACGTCGAAGAAGACACCAAAGAAACGCCGCGCTCGTAATTTACGAGGCGCGGCGTTCGCGGCCAGCTCAGTTGTTTTGGTAACCCTGCGCGATCCAGTTGTAGATGATCAGATGGCGAGGATCGGTCACATCACCAAACAGCTTCACCGGGTGCAGCTCGGGCGAGGCCGCCAACGGATTCGTCAGCACCAAACTGCGCTCCGGCGCACCGAGCTTGTTCACCCGATAGAGCTCACCCGTGAGTGAGTTATCGAGCGCGAGCTCGTTGACGAGCTCCTCGTACACCTCGAGCGGAGTACCGCCCACGTAGAATCCGCCCGGATTCTCCAGCAGATCTCCGTGGCAAGACACACAACCCGCGCCGCCGGCGTTCGTCAGATTCGCCAGGATCGGCAACACATCACGAGAGAAGCTGACCTGCGGAACGATCACATCTCCGCGCGTCGCACCTTCCGTGATCCAGCGATGGATCAGCTGATACGCAGGATCCTGCACGCTGACGAACGCAAAGATCGGATGATCTTGTTGTCCGCTCGCTTCGTACAACGGTTTCCGCAGAACCAGTGAAGCCTCCGGGCTCGCCGTATTCACGCGATTGGGATGTAACAACGGATTGAGCGCTTCGTACGCGATCTCCGGACCACCAAACAAATTCATATTGCCCGTGGGGATCGCGCCGTTCTCGTTCGTGTGGCAGCCCTGGCAACCGAATCCGCCCTGATTTACCGGCAAAAACAGCGGATAGATCTGCGTGTCGAAGTCGATGTCACCCGGCGGCGGCGGAGGCGGCGGCTGGCCCGTCTCGTGGATCGGCGCCCAAGTCACGCCGTACGAACGGAACACCGAGGTCACCACCGGACCGAAGTAACGTGTCACCGGCGGCGTCATCGGACCGACCGTCGAAGTCGTGGTGGTCATCGTGTACTCGATGCTCACCGTCAGATCGCGCGATTGCGGTCCATCGACGCGCGGCACTTCCGCGAAATAGAGGTAATAACCGCCGCGATAGTTGCCCTGCGGATCGACCACGACGATGGAAGTGGTCGAGGTCGAAGAGGTCCCTGTCGCGTCGAGGAAATACGGGCCCATGGTGAACCACGGCGTCGCTTCCACACCGTAGCTGATGGAGAAGTCGAGCGCCGAAACACCAGCGACCGGTCTCCTGGTCCCATTGCCAGCTGTACCATCGTCCAGGATACGGCCGACGCCGATGCCGTAGACGCAGCGTTGCAGTGGATCGAGCGAACCGAGCGGCGGACCGTGGCACGCGAAGTCGTTTGTCAGATCGACACCGTGCGCGAGCGCGATCTCGTTCAGCCACGCCGCTTCCGCGACGTAGATGTTCTTGCCCATGATCGGCGTCGTCTCGGTGGTGACGTTGTTGTACGTCTGGTTGTAGCCCTGCTTCGAGGTGAACAAGAGCCCGCGCCCATTCGCCGGAAGCTCGAGCGTGTACTCACCGAGCGTCGCCGGCATGTCCGAAGACGCGGTCGACACCGACGGCACCACGCCCAGCGCGAGCACGTTGGTCGCGCCGACAGCGATGTTCTCGCCGCTCAAATAAGAAGCGAGACCGAGCGTCTTGCCGCTGACCATCACCGCGCGGGGTGGCGGTTCTTCGGCGTCTTTTCCACCGCCCGCATCCAAGCCGTTCGCGTCGGCTTCACCGTTGGCGTCCGTGCCTTCGGACGCGTCTGCTTGTCCGTTCGCGTCGGCTTCGCCGCCTCCGTCTTCGTCCACGACCGTGCCCGCGTCTTCCGACGGCGTCTCGGTTGGATCGCCTCCGCAGGCTGCGAGCATCGCAACGGCAGAGAAGGTGGCGAGATACTGTAACGTGCGGGTCATCGATTCCCCTCGAGTCGCGTGCAATATGCCATACCTGTACCGATGGCCCTCAACTTGTGGCGACGCCCTGATCTCGAGCGCTTGGAATCATGACAAACCAGTCGACGGAGAGGGCGCACACCGCCGCCGGGGAGTCGAGGCCACACCCCCGGCGAGGATCTAGAGCCCGAGCTCGGCGCTGACGCGGAGACCGACCTTGATCGCGTGCAGCGCGCCGGCTTTCTCGTAGCTCGCGGCGAAGCCCAGGCCCGGAAAAAACCAGAGCTGTTTCGAGGTCTGCGCGCCGACCGCAGCGCCGACGTGGAAGCCGTGATCGAGGCGTTTCTCGTCTTCGGTGATGTGCCCAAACCAGCCGCCTTCGACTTCGACGTACGCGTTCACGAAACGGTAACGCAGCATCAACGGGACGACGCCGTCCAGGCCGAGCACCAAGTTCGAGCGACCTCCATCGGCATCGCGCGGAAAGCTGGCGACCGCGCCGACCTCTGCGCCGAGATAAGCCGCCCAACGTTCGCCGAACCCGCGTCCGATCATCAAACGTCCTGCGCCGCCGAAGCTGATGTCCTTGCGGCCATCGTTCGAGACCAAAATGGCTTTTCCGCCGGTGGCGACGAAAATCAAGAAACGATCATCGAAGATTTGTTCACCGCGAAAATCTTCCTCGACGTCGATCCAAAACGGACAGTCGGTGCTGCGCCAATTCATCGCGTGCGCGAGCAACATGCGAATCCGCGAGATCTCCAACAGCTCGTCCACCCGATCCAGACTGCGCTCTCGTTTTTCGTACGCCTCCTCCACCGGACCGCCGAGCTCGTCGATGCGGTTGTCGAGCCAGCCGAGCAGCCACGTCGTGGTGCTGGTGTCGACGCGACACACCGATTCGAGCGCAGGCTCGAGCATCGCGTCGAGCTCCAAACGATCGATGCGCCATCCCGCGGAATCGGAGATGGTCACCAACCGCTCGAGGTCGCGATAGAGCTCTTTGCCGGTGTCCGGCGGGGGGATCGTGCGCGCCGCGCAACCCGTGCTCAGCACCAAGAACACAAGAACGACGCCGCGCATCGAAATCTTCGGTAACATAACCCGCGTGCGCGTGCTGCGGGCTGACCACCTGTTTTCTGCTTCGGGATGGCTCTCGCCCGGCTTCGTGACCATCGATGACACGGGCATGATCAGCGCCGTCGGTACCGAAGGTCCAAGCGATGCCGAGCGCCTGCGCGGATTCGTGCTCCCCGGCCTACCGAACGTTCACTCGCACGCTTTTCAACGCGCGCTCTCCGGGCTCACCGAACAGTCGCCGCCCGGGGTGGAAGACTCGTTCTGGACTTGGCGCACGCGGATGTACGGCCTGGCGCACGCGATCTCGCCGGATGATCTCGAAGCGCTCGCCGCGCAGCTCTACGTGGAGATGCTCGAACGCGGCATGACCGCGATCGGCGAGTTCCATTACGTGCACCATGACAAAAACGGCGCACGTTTCAGCGATCCTCGCGAGATGTCGCTGGCGATCCTCCACGCAGCCGAACAAAGCGGCATCGCGCTGACGCATCTTCCGGTGCTCTATCTTCACGGCGGATTCGGCGCGGCACCGATGCCGAAACAACGTCGATTCGTCTTTCGCGATCCCGAAGATTATCTCGCGTTCGTCGACTCTTTGCGCGCACCGATCGCGGCGCTCGACAACGCACGCCTCGGCATCGCGCCGCACAGCTTACGCGCAGTGGACGAGCGCGAATTGCGCATAACGGTCGCCGGCGTGCCGCCCGATGCGCCGGTCCATCTGCACGTCGCGGAACAGAAAAAAGAAGTCGAAGAATCGCTGCAACATCTCGGCGCGCGACCCGTGCAGTTCTTGCTCGATCGAATCGCGATCGATGCGCGCTACACCTTCGTTCACGCAACGCATCTCGATGATGCGGAACGGACTGCGTTGGCGAAGAGCGGTGCGGTCGCCGGTTTGTGCCCCACGACGGAAGCGAACCTCGGCGACGGCGTCTTCCCTGCGCTCGAATATTTCGAGGACGGCGGTGTGTACGGAGTCGGCAGCGATTCACACGCCAGCGTGAGTGTGACGGAAGAATTGCGATTGCTCGAATACGGACAACGTCTCGTTCGATTGCGGCGAAACGTGTTGTCGGCTTTGTATACGCGCGCCGCAGAGGGTGGCGCACGATCACTCGCGCAACCTGCCGGGAAAATTGCGCCCGGGCTTCGCGCCGATCTCATCACGCTCGATGCGGAACACCCGCGACTGATCGGACATGACACGCGTACGGTGATCGACGCGTGGATCTTCGGCGGCGCAGATGATGCCGTGCGCGAGGTCATGGTCGGCGGACGTCGCGTGGTTCGAGATGGGAAACACGTCGATCGCGAACGCATCGCGTCGCGCTTCGGTGCAGTCATGCGCAGGCTGATCAGCGAAGCGAGCACGTGGTAGAGTCGGCTCGCCTGACGATGTCTACGAGCTCGAACCAAACGATCCCCCTCATCGAAGATGCAGACACCACGGAGCCCACGCCGTTGGTTCGACCGGAGCACCTGCTCACCGGTCCCATGGAGATCCCAACCGATATCGACATGCTCAAAGGCCAAGAGGTGAGCTTCACGCCACCATCGATCGCGCCCGCACGCTCGGGATCGAGCGGCGATCCAGTGATCGGTTTGGCGAGGCCGAAGGGCAACGCGTCTTTCGTCGAACGCAAATATCGATTGCCGACCGAGAGCGAGATCAAAGCCGCGATCGAGTCGACGCCGACCGAAAGTTTGCCCGTCGTCGAAGTCGAGTGACGCAGAAGCACCACGGATCCCGTCTCTTTCCTGCGCCACCACCATTCATACTCAGACGTCGGAACGCCAGCTTAGCCGCTGGCCGAGCCCCTGCACTTGGGTGTTCGCATGTTCAAGACGACGTTCGTTTCCGTGCTCGCCTCCGCCGCTCTTCTCGCCGCGTGTGGCTCCGACCCGGTCGAAGCACCCGAAACATTTGATCCGACCGAGTATTACCGCAGCTTCGACAGCGCCCACGACATGCTCACCAGCGCCAGCCCCGCGATCGATCGTGCGCGCGATCTGCTCGAGCTCGCCGGCGTGCTCCCGAGCTACGAGTGTGGGGAGGAACAACGTTCCTTCGTCGGCAAGATGGCCGAAGATCTCCGCGTCGAGTTGGCCTGCGCAACGATCGAAACACAGAACTTCGGCGTCATCGACGCGGTGTTGCTGAGCACCGGCGAAGCCACCTGTACCATCGGACAGGTGGAGCTCCAGGGCAAAATCACCGTTCTCTATTCGACCGGCGACGACCGCACCAAGATCTTAGTCAGCGCGATGGACAGCACGCTCGACGCGCAGCTTGCGTACGACGTCTGCGGCGACGAAACGAAATACACCGTGCATGCCAGCTACGAAGATGTGCACGTTCGTCTCGAGCTCACCAAACGCGACGCGCTCTTCGGCGGCTCGCTCCCCACCAGCGGCGAAATCGAGATCACTTCGGGCCTCGACACCACGCTTGTTCGGTTCAATGAGGAATCCGCTGTGCACGGAACCGTCGAAGTCACCTTCAACGAAGAAGCGCCGGTGACCATCCCGTACCCGATGATCTAATCCGACTGTGGCGAGCTTATTTCGACCGGACTTAGGTCCCGGTGCGCTCAACCGTCTTGTGGATGAGCTTCGGCGGCGCGCCCTCGGTGATCGTCTCTTTGGTGATCACGATCTCGAGAATGTTTTTCTGCGCCGGGATTTCGTACATCACCTCGAGCATCGTGTTCTCGATGATGGCGCGAAGACCGCGAGCGCCGGTGCCCTTGTTGAGCGCCTTGTGGGCGATCGCTTCGAGAGCACCATCCGCGAATCCGAGCTTGGCGCCGTCCATCTCGAGCAGCTTTTGATACTGCTTCACCAGCGCGTTTTTGGGCTTGGTGAGGATGTCGCGCAACGTCTGTTCATCGAGCTCCGACAAACAGGTGACGACCGGCAGACGGCCCGTGAACTCCGGGATCATTCCGAACTTCAACAGGTCCGAAGGCTGTACTTCGCGAAGGAACTCGCTCGCCTTCTTCTCCGCTTTGCCGCGGATGTCCGCGCCGAAGCCGAGCTGCTTTTTGCCGATGCGCCGCTCGATGATCGTCTCGAGCCCGCAGAACGCACCGCCGCAGATGAACAAGATGTTCGTCGTGTCCATCTGCACGAAGTCTTGCTGCGGATGTTTGCGTCCACCCTTCGGCGGAAGATTGGCCATGGTGCCTTCGAGGATCTTGAGCAGCGCTTGCTGCACGCCTTCGCCGGACACGTCGCGGGTGATCGACGGCGACTCGCTCTTTCGCGCGAGCTTGTCGATCTCATCGATGTACACGATGCCGCGGCTCGCACGTTCGATGTCGTTGTCCGCGGCCTGAAGCAGATTGACGAGGATGTTCTCCACGTCTTCGCCGACGTAACCGGCTTCGGTCAGCGTCGTCGCATCCGCGATGGTGAACGGCACGTTGATGATCCGCGCCAACGTCTGCGCGAGGAGCGTCTTGCCCGAGCCCGAAGGACCGATCAGCAAGATGTTCGACTTCTGCAGCTCCACGTCGTCGGCAGGAGCGTTCTCCTCCTTCTTCGACATGATGCGCTTGTAGTGATTGTGAACCGCGACCGCGAGCGCCTTCTTCGCGCGCTCCTGTCCGATCACGTATTCGTCGAGGACTTGTTTGATCTCCGAAGGCTTCGGAATCTTGAAGCTACCGTTGCTCCCCGAGTCCTTGTCTTGTTCCTCCGCGATGATGTCGTTACAGAGCCCGATACATTCGTCGCAGATATAAACCGTGGGCCCGGCGATCAGCTTCTTCACTTCCTTCTGCGACTTCCCGCAGAAAGAACATGTCAGGTTCCCGCCGAAACCGTCCTCGCGCTTACCTCGTTCAGACATCCTATTTCACCAGCTTCGCGCTCATCGCGGCCTTCTCATGACGCCTGAAATCGGCTCCGAGCTCAAGACCTGCTCACCCCAAGTTTCTCGGCCGAATCCACATTCAATCAAGTCTTGTCCGCGGGGATCTCTTTCTTTCGGTGAACCACCACATCGTCGATCAACCCGTACTCTTTTGCCTCGATCGCCGACATGTAGAAGTCGCGATCGCCATCCTTCAAGATGCGCTCCAGCGGCTGGTTCGTGTGCAGAGCCATGATTGTGTTTAGGATGTCTTTCATCCGCAGGATCTCTCTCGCCTGGATTTCGATGTCCGACGCCTGACCCCGCGCACCGCCCAACGGTTGGTGAATCATGATCCGCGCGTGGGGGAGGGCCTTCCTCTTTCCCTTGCTACCGGCGGCCATGATCACCGCGCCCATGGACGCGGCTTGTCCGATACAGATCGTGGTGATCGGGCAGCGGACGTACTGCATCGTGTCGTAAATGGCGAGGCCGGCCGAAACCGACCCGCCTGGGCTGTTGATGTAGAGGTTGACGTCCTTGTCGGGATCTTCGGACTCGAGGAAGAGGAGCTGCGCGACGATGACGTTCGCGATGTCGTCGTTGATCTCCGTACCGAGAAAGACGATGCGGTCTTTCATCAAACGCGACCAAATATCGTAGGCGCGTTCTCCGCGGTGTGTTTGCTCGATGACGGTTGGAACGAGGTAGCTCACGGCACGCAATGTTGAGCGCGCGCAGCCCTCAAAGCAAGAGAGACAAGCCCTCCCGAATGATTTTCGGGATCTAGGATCGAAGCGCGCCTACCCGATCAGGGAGTGGCGCACGCCTTATTTGTGGTCGTGTCCGTGATGATCATGGTCGTGGTCATGATCATGGTCGTGACCTTCATGATCATGGTCGTGACCTTCATGATCATGGTCGTGACCCTCATGGCCCGCGTCGGCGACCGGATCTTCTTGGACCTGAACGTCTTCACGATCCGCGGCCGCGGCCTCTTCCTCGGTCATCACGCGCTCGGTGACCTTCGCTTCCTTGGCGAGCATGTCGAGCGCTTTGTCCTGACGCATCTGATAGCGCAGACCTTCGAGTCGCCCGTCCGCCTGCAGCTGTGAGCGCAGGTTTTTTATTGGAATCCGGTGCTCTTTCGCCAGCTCCGCCAATCGCGCATTGAGCTCGGAGTCGGCGACCTCAATCGTCTCCTGCTTGGCGACGGCCTCGAGCAACAACATGCCCGCGACCTGTTTCTCTGCGCGGCCGCGAGACTCGACGCGGATCTTGTCGACCGCTTCCTTCAACTTCGGATCCTTCGACTGCTCCACCATGCGCATCGCATCTTGGAGAATGAAGTCGAGCTGGCGCTCCACCATCAGCGGCGGAACGCTGACCGGATTCGACTCCACCAACTTCTCGAGCACCGACTCACGGATCAAACGGCGGCTCTTCGCGTCGTGGCGTGTCGCCAAATTCTCGCGGATCTTCGCCTTCAATTCTTCGAGCGTGTCGTATTCGCCGAGGTCTTTCGCGAACTCGTCATCGAGCTCGGGCAAGATCTTCTTCTTGATCTCTTTGAGCTCGACCTTCCACTCGACGTCCTTGCCTTTGACCTCGTCCGGACCTTCGCCCGCCGGGAAATTCAGCTGGAACGTGCGCTGTTCGCCGAATGACAATCCGAGCAGCTTGTCCTCGAAACCGGGGATCATCTGACCCGCGCCGACTTCGACGGTGTAGTTGATACCTTTGCCGCCCTTGAACGTTTCGCCGCCTACGTATCCGAAGAAGTCGACGACCGCGAGGTCACCTTTTTCGACCGTCTTCCGATCCGTGACTTGTTCGATCACCGTCGCCTTCGTGCGCAGCTGATCGAGCTCCGCCTTCACTTCGGCGTCGGTCACTTGGCGCGTCTTCCGTTCGACCTCGAGCGCCTTGTAATCCTTCACTTCGACTTCCGGCTTCACCTCGACGGTGGCGACGAATCGAAACGGAGTCTCCGCTTTGATCTGCGGTTGCTCGCTGAGCACCGGCGAGTTGATCGGAACGATCTGCTGCTCGCGCACGGCCTTCCGGAAGAGCTCGTCGACCAAGCGATTCATCACCTCGCTCTCGACCGCAGTTTTGTAGAACTGCTCGAGCACTTTGCGCGGCACATGACCGGCTCGGAACCCTTTCACCTTCGCGCGTTTCGCTAGGCCTTTGTATGCGAGGTCGAGCTCATCGCGGACGGTCTCCCAGGGGACTTCGATCGCCAGGCGCTTCTCGACAGGGGAAAGAGTTTCGACATCGATTTTCATGAGCTGAGATTTCTTCCTTCAGGTGATGGGTGCGTTAGGCTTGCGAAGAGCGGGAGTCGAACCCGCACGGTTTTACCCGCTGGAACCTAAATCCAGTGCGTCTGCCAGTTCCGCCATCCTCGCACGTC
>WUUC01118253.1_pt1 | contig 12377 bp, 4 predicted proteins | sample 6278441 | NCBI WGS metagenome assembly WUUC01 (sample SAMN13675441, study PRJNA597444) | soil metagenome | isolation source: soil | place: USA: Washington | collected 2017-10 | reverse complement strand
GTTTAGGGCAAAGGTTCAGGTGGGTTGAGGGGCGAGGGTCACGCAAACGAGCAGGCATAGGACATCACCGTACGGACAGTTGCTATTCACCTAACCTCGAACTGCACCTGCACGAGAACCTAAACCTAAACCTAAACCTACACCTAAACCTAAAACCTAGACCTAGACCTAGACCTAGACCTAGACCTAGACCTAGACACCTACACCTACACCTGCACCTTCACCGAAACCTCGACCTGACCTTTGCCCTTTGACCTTTGCCCTTTGACCTTTTAGAAGTTTTGACCAATCCCGAAATACCACCGGCCTGAACGATCCGTTGGGCCGGGCGAGAACAGCCGGCCGTAGTCGACGCGGAGCAGGGCGAAGGGGGTTTCCAGGCGTAATCCGAATCCTGCCGAGCCAACCAGCCGCCCGAGATCGAGATCCGATCGTTCGGCGAAGACGTTTCCGCCGTCGATGAAGCCAACGCCGCGCAGCCAGCGGTAGATCGGAAATCGGACCTCCTGATTGAGCACGACCACCGCTTCCCCACCAGTTGGACCGAAGAAATCGCGTGGCCCGAGGCCGTCTTCTTCGGCACCACGCACGCTATGCGCTCCACCGGCGGTGAATCGCTCGGAGAGGAGGAGCAGCTGATCGTCGAGTGCGCCGGCTAAGCCGAACCGCACCGCAGAGGCAAACACAAGGCGGCGCCACGAGCGGAAGTGATAGATCTGCGCGAGATGCTTCGCGAACCGGAACTCCGAACCAAGCGCGGCCGGCGCGTAGTCGAAGCTCGATGACATCAGGGTTCCGCGCGTCGCGTCAACAGGATCGTCCCGCGTATCGTAGGCGGCGCTCGCGTTGAGGCGGGCGACTCGAACCGTGATGTCGCGCGGCCCGACGATGGGGTCCGGTTCTCCCGTGTCGAACGTGTGGTCGCGCTCGAACCGGTAGGTTACCGACAGCCGCAGATTCGGCACCACACGATAGCGTTGCTCGAGCGCCACGCCAGAACGGTCGGTCGTCAACGTATCCGCCGTAAAGGTCTCCCGGGACCGTTCGACCACCGCCAGCGACTCGATTGGCCACCCGAACATCGTCGGCGCGCTGAGGAACGCGCGGCCGGCCTGCTCGCGCCGCTCGTAATCGACAGCAGCTCCAAGCGTGACCGCGCGCCCGAACACCGTGCGGCGCGTCAGGTCTGCCGAGAGGCCGGGCACGAGTTCCCTGCCGTCCACCTCTCCTTCGGGACGCGACTCGGCCACCTGGAAGCCGTACCGGAGCCGCAGCGCCGGCCAGGGCTGAACGGTGACCCTGACGCGCATCGGCTGCGTCTCGGCATCGTCCGGGACGGCACCCAGCGCATCGGCAGCCACGTCAACCCTGCGGAACAGGCCGGTGTCGAACACCCGGCGCCGCGCCTGCAGCCACGCATCGGAAGCGAGCGGTTCGTCCACTTTCATCTGGAGGGCGCGGGTGACCACGTCTGCGTCGACAGCGCGAGATCCCTGTACATCAATCGCAGCGATGATCTGGCGCGGGCCCTCGTCCACGCTGAACGTCACCGCCACGCCGGCAAGCTCGAGCCGCGGAATCTGGCGCAGCTCGACGCGCGCTCGCGCAAAACCGGCGCGCCGGTAGGCCGCGATGATGCGTTCACGTGCAATCTCCACCGCGGCAGGATCGAAGGGCATTCCTGGCGTGAGCTCGGACGCGGCGAGCAGCGTATCGGACGGGATCCGCACCGCCCCGAGGAATGCGATGTCGGCGATCGTGAAGACACTGCCTGGTTCAACCTCGGCCCGCACCTCGGCGCCTGCACCAGTAAAGACCGGCGCGCCCACCCTCACGCGCGCCTGCAGGTATCCGCGCGACCGGAGATATGTCGTCAACTCGCGCTCGACGATTCCCGGCGCCGCCACGGCACTGTCCTCCAGGCGGCGCGCCCGAACGACGCCGGTGAGCTCGTCGCGCAGGCCTTCGTCGCGCGTCGCAATGGTGATGACGCGCGACTCGGTTCGCGGCCCGGGATCGATGACGATCGCCAGAACTTTTTCGTCGGGTTCGCGGCGGAGCGACGCGTCGACCTTCGCCTGCAGGAACCCGTCATGCGCCAGCTCCGCCGATACGATGTCCCGCACCTCCTCGACCAGGAATTCGTCGACAACGGCCTCGCTCCAGGCGGTTTCAACGCGGTCGATGGTGGCGGGGCCAATTCGATGCCCGGTGACAACCATCCGGGTTCGGGGGCCCGGGGCGATCTCGTAAGCGAGCGTCATCCCTGCGGCACCTTCGCTGCGCTGCGAGTCGATGCGCGCCTCGAGATAACTCTCGCGCCTGTAGAGCGCCTCGATGCGCTCGCGATCGCGCTGCCACTCGCTGAAATCGAATTCGTCGCCCGTCTCCAGCGAGAGCGCGGACAGGACGCGCGCTTCAGGAATCGGGCCGGTCCCCCGAACGGAAAGATCGGTGACGCGCAGTTCTCGACGACGTCCGCGGTCCTCCGCCGTTGGCGCAGTCTCCGACAGCGACGCGCCGCCGATGGATACGTCGTGCCGCAGCTCATACGACCGGAGATTCTCGTCGTCTGAAACAAAGCGGGCCTCGACGGCGCGCCATGGGCGATAGTCGAGAATCCAGGCCTGCGCGTTTCCATCGCGGAGGCTTTGCGAGTACGTGACGTCGAAATCGGGGCCGAAGCTCTTGCCGAACGTCAGCCGCGTGGTGGGATCGATTTCGGTGGCGGCAGCCGTGGGGTCGCGGCGAAGCACGTCCTGCTCGACGCCGCCAAGGCGGATGGTATCGAGGCCGACCGCACGACTTGCCAGCCCGAGTACATCGCCCGACAGGTACCCGAGCACCTGCTCCCCCACGATCTGTCCTTCCTCGCCCGTGACCTCGTCGAGCGTGCGGCCGGTCAGCAGCAACGAATAGAGATCCGCCTCGCCGAGTTCCGGGGTCTCGGGCGCCTCGAGCCGCGTCTGCAGGGTCTCAGGCGTGCCTTTCACCGTCAGCACGATATCCTCACCGCCGGCGCGCGTGCGCGCCTCGATGTTCACGTCTGGCTCAATCGTGGAGGGATTTGCGAAGTCAATCGTCCCCGACTCGAGAACGTAGATGTTGCGCCCGAAGAACAACCGGCCGCCCTGGCGCAGTTCCGCGCGTCCGGCAATCGAGGGTGCCGCGACCGTCCCGATGATCCGCACATCGGTCCCGACCTGCAGGCGGCCAAGATTGTTGTCCACGAGGATGTCTTCATCCGTCAGGACGCGGACGTCGAGCGTGAGGTTGTCAGTGAGTGCCGCCTCCGCCGTGCCCATCTCTCCGGCAAGCCGCCGCGTGCGCAACGCGGCCAGCAGGCCCGTGACGACTGCCAATGGTTCCCGGTAGGCACTGCGCAGAACGGTGACCGTTCCGGTGACCGAGCCGGTGGGCTCGACGATGTCCCCGGCCGGAACGGCCAGGCTGATCCCAAGTGCGGCATTCAACTCGCTTCTGAGGCCTTCGGGAAACTCGAGGGCCATGCCGTCGACATTCACCGCAAGTGTCGCCTCGAGCGGTGAGCGAGCCGCAAACGCCAGTCTTCCCGAGCCGGAGAGCTTCCCGCCGTTCACTACCCCGCTCAACTGGGTCAGCTGTGCGGCGGTTCGCGTGACCACCGCGCGAGCGTTCAGTCCGGTGGCGATCACGCGGGGATCGGCCAGGCGCACCTCACCTGCCCGAACGGTCAGGTCGCCATCCACCCTCGGGTCAGAGAGGACTCCGGTGATTGACAGCCGCGGCTCTATGAAGCCCGCCGTTGTCATGCCCGCGTCACGCACGAACGGCGTCAGCATCCGCAGGTCGAACCGGCCTGTCGCAAGCAGCGCCGCTTGCTGATCGGCGAGGCCTACCCGTCCCTGTAGGCTGAGCGATCCGCCCTGCCCTGTCCATTCCCACGCCTCCACGCGCGCGAAGCCACGGTCGATGGCGATACGGGTTGGCACACGCTGTGTTACCGGCAGTTCGGCAACGCGTACGTCCAGGCTATCCAGCTGCACGTCGCCAGTGACTGAGGCGAGGTCGGGAGCGCGGCCCTGGAGGCGCAGCGAGGCGTCGACTGAGCCCTCGATTTGCGAAAGCGTGTCCGCGTCGACGAAGGGTGCGAGCACCTGAGGGGTCAGCGACGACAACCGGGCGTTCAGCGTCGCGGCGGCCCCGGCGGGCCCGCCATCTGTCAGCCCTACCCAATCGAGAGGCATGCGGCCGCTGGCCTCCACGCGGCTGCCCTGCCACTCCGCTCTCAGCTCCCGTAGCTCCACCCACTCACCATCGGCGTGAGCCCGAATCTGGACATCAGTGGCCGCAGGGAGATCCGTCGCGCGAAGCGTGCCTGGTCCAAGCTCGAGGTCGGCCGCGACACGCGGCTGCTCGAGCGAGCCTGTGATCCGGGCGAGTAATGCGGCCGGCCCGGTGCCGGAGACATCCGGCAGTTCGACCACGCCGGTCGCGCCGATGGCGCGCGTGAACTGCGCGAGGTCACCGGTGGCCGTCACGAGCATGGCGCCTCCGGTCACCGAAGCGCGCCGAAGCGGCAGTTCGCCCGCAGCCGAGAGTCGCGTGTCGCCGGCGAGCACCTCGAGCGACGTGACGCGAACCGCCTCGTGTTCGTACTCAACGCGGGCGGGTGCAGCCAGCCGAAGCGGCAACGCTCCAACGGTGGCGTCTATCGAGGCGACATCGAGTGTTGCGCGCCCGCGGCGCGGTTCGTCCAGTGGGCCGGCGATGTCCGCTGTCACATGCGCGGTGCCGGCAACGCCGACCGGCATCTCGATGCCACGCAGCGCCCGGGCGAGGTCCAGCGCAGGCGCGGAAAGGTCGAACGCAGCGTCGTACGGCGCGCGAAGCGCCACTGTGCCCTTCGCGGAGGCATTGAAGTCGTGGAGCACTCCATCCACCAGGACTTCGTGCTGCGTGGCCTCGAACGCGACGTCCATCGGTCCCGAGATCGGGGTATCGGGTACCAGCGGCGCCACATCGGCCACGCGGGCGGCACCTCTGGCTTCGAACGATGGCGAACCCGCCGAGCCACTAATGCTCACGTCTGCATTGACGGTACCCTCGACCTGCGGCATCTCGACGGCGGCAAGGTTCGTCCGCCGCAGGAGATCCACGAGGGCGGAGATTGCTACGGGCGGCACACTGATGGTGCCGTTCACCGGAGATCCCTCGAACCGGGTTGTATCGAGTTCACCGCGCAGCATCGCGTGAACAGGCACGCCGCCGGCGTGCTGGTTCGCCGTCAGGCGCCACGCCCCTCCCTCGAGTGCGAGTTGAACGCTGCCATCGAGAGCGATGCGGTTCGCGGCCGTGCGCCCGCCGCGCGTTCGTGCCCGGGCGTCTATCGTCCACGTCGACAGGTCGGCCCCTGTGCCGCGCGCTGAGAGCGCCCCGGTTGCACGACCGGTCGGTCGAGGCAACACGTCTGCGGCAAACGACCGCATCAGCGCCGCGATGTCGATCTCGGCCCACGAAGCCGCCGCCCGTGTGTCGCCGGTCCCGAGCGGCAGGATCGCGGTTGCCGAGATGCGGCCGCCGAAGAGATTGGCGTCGAACTGGTGCACCTCGACCGCGTCACTCGTGACGCGGACGCCTGACGTGATGTTCGAGACCAGCACGTCTCTCCACGCCAGGGCCGCAACACGCCCTCTGACGTCCATCACGAGCGCGTCGAAGGGACCGCGAACGGTCCCATCAACCTGTAGATCTCCTCGAGGCGCATCAATCAATTCCGCCCAACGCGCGAGCCGCGCGATGTCACCGCGGCCCTGCACACGGACGTCGACGGTGGGGTCGTCCGCCAAGACGTGCAGGCGTCCATCGACCGTGAATGCCGCTTCGTCGGAGCCGAGGGTGAGCGCCGTCAGGGAGACCGAACGGCCGTCGAAGCCGAGGCCCCCGCTCAACTCTGAAATCGTCGTGGAGGTCTCGCCCCGTACCGCTCGACCCGGCTCTCGTAGTTCGATCCGCCCGTTGTCTCCCTCCAGCAGGATGTCGGTGGCAGGGAGGACGACCGCAACCCGCTTCGCCTGGTCGGAAAACTCGAACGCCAGGCGTGGCGCGCTGATGGTTCCGAGCTGAAGCGGCTGCGACGCGCCGGTTCCCTCGCCCGATGGAGGAAGATTCACGCGGCCGTCGGCAGCGCGGACGATCCGGACGCGACCTCCTTCGATGTCGATCCGGTCTTCGGGCTGTAGCTGGAATACGGGTTCGTCACCGCGGAAACGGAACCCTCCGAAGCCGTTCAGCGCAAGGCTTACCCGCTGCGCAACCAGGAACGGCTGGCCGGACGTCCCAAGCGTCGCAACGCGCACGTCGCGCAGGGTCATGCGGAACGCGAACAGGTTGTACGAGAGGTCGGCAGCCTCAACGCGCAGCTGTGCGCGCTCCTCGAGTGTCGTGATGGCGCGCCGCAGAGCATACCGTCGCACCGGCGCCGTGTGGACCCCGACTGCCACGACGAGCGCGACGAGCACGAGGACCGCGGCGATGCCGCCCACCCACAGCGCCCACCTGCGCCCGCCCCGCTCCGCTTCGGTCATCCCTTACCGCATAATAATCTGCGTTGAAACGAGTGGAAGGGGCTCCATGACCTGTATCCGGACCGTTCTGGTCGCGCTCGCCCTGGCGGCTGTCACGATCACAACCACTGCGCAAACCGGGACATCGCGTGACATGGCGGGCGCGCCATATGTCGCCGAGCTCCAGCCGTTGCTCCGGATCCAGCCGAGCGCATTGCGCGAAGTCGTTGACCGATACGCCGCGGACCGCGCGGCGATGATGCGCCGTTACGATGCTCTGTACTCACCCGTCCGGCGCGAGCAGCTTCGCGGGTTCTACTCCGGCTGGCGGAGCGCCCTGCAGGATCTGGACTTCAACGGTCTCGCGCAGCCCGCAAAGGTTGACTATGTCCTCCTCGATACGCAATTGACGTACGAGCTGCGACTGCTCGAGCGGGAAGGCCGAGTACTCTCCGAAACCACCGCTCTGGTGCCGTTCCTCGATACCATGTTCGAGCTGCATGAAGCGCGGCGCCGCCACGAACCAATCGACCCGCGGATGGCCGCGACCGCGCTGAACGCGCTGCTGGACCGGATCACGGAGACTCGCAAGGCTGTCGAGGCCGGGCTCTCCGACAAGCCCGCGCCCACTACGGCCAGTGCCGGCGTAGCCGCGCCTGCCAACGCGCCGATCAAGACAACGAAGATCGTCGCGTTCCGGGCGGCGGAGATCGTCGGCAGCGCGCGGAAGACGCTCGACGAGTGGTACAAGTACCGATCCGGCTACGATCCGCTGTTCACGTGGTGGGCGGCCGGACCGTTTGCCAGGACTGACGCGGCGCTCGGCGACTACATCAAGACGCTCCGCGAGAAGGTGGTGGGCGTCAAGGAAGGGGAAGACGAGCCGATTGTCGGAGATCCCATCGGCGCGGTCGGCTTGCGCGAGGATCTCGAACACGAGCTCATTCCGTACACGCCCGAAGAGCTGATCGACATCGCAAACCGCGAGTTCAAGGTGCTCGAAGCGGAGATGTTGAAGGCCTCGAAGGAAATGGGCTTCGGCGACAACTGGAAGGCCGCACTCGAGAAGGTGAAAAACGATCACGTCGAGCCCGGCAAGCAGCCCGACCTGATTCGCGATCTCGCCCGCGAGGCAATCGACTACGTCACCACACACAACCTCGTCACCGTGCCACCGCTCGCGCGCGACATCTGGCGCATGACGATGATGACGCCGGAGCGGCAGAAGGTGGCGCCGTTCTTCCTGGGCGGCGAAGTCATTCAGGTGTCGTATCCGACCGACACGATGGAGCACGACGACAAGCTCATGAGCCTGCGCGGCAACAATCGCTGGTTCTCGCGCGCGACCGTCCACCACGAGTTGATCCCCGGACACCACCTGCAAGGCTTCATGTCGCAGCGGTACGCGACGCATCGCGCCGCGTTCAACACGCCGTTCTGGATGGAGGGGTGGGCGCTGTACTGGGAGATGCTGCTCTGGGATCGCGGCTTCTTCCACACAACGCCCGAAAGCCGGGTTGGCGCGATGTTCTGGCGGATGCACCGCGCGGCGCGCATCATCTTCTCCCTCAATTTCCACCTTGGCAAGATGACGCCCCAGGAGGCGATCGACTTTCTCGTGGACCGCGTCGGCCACGAGCGCGCGAACGCTACGGCGGAAGTGCGCCGGTCGTTCAACGGCTCGTACTCACCGCTGTATCAAGCGGCCTACATGTTGGGCGGGCTGCAATTCCGCACGCTGCATCGGGAGCTCGTCGAGTCGAAGAAGATGACCGACCAGCAGTTCCACGATACGGTCCTGCAGAACGGGCGCATCCCCGTCGAGATGGTCCGCGCACTGCTCACGAACCCCCCGCTCACGCGCGAGTACAAAGCTAACTGGCGGTTCTGAACGAGGGCCGCGAGTCATTTCGAAGTGGACCGCCGCCCACATGACTCCCGACGCTGTTTGCACCCGGGTCCATGAGCGCCACCCGTGACACGTGCCCAAGCTGCTCGATGCGGTCGAGGATTGCGCGGGCGAAACGCGCGGCCTCGTCGTCGGTGGCGCCGCTGGCCATCAAGCCTTCACGCAGGTGCGCATCGGTCAGACGCGCGGCGTACTTGTAGAACCAGCGGACGTGATCGATGGGAATGTCGTAGGCCACGTCCGCGGTCCGCTGCCCCACGTATCCGAACGTGACGATGCCGTCATCGCGGATGCCGGTGACGAATTGGGGCGTCTGTGCCTCGAAGCCATCCGGGTCCCATCTTCCTCTCGACACGACATTGGTGCCCCACTTGCCCATCGCACCGCCCCAGTCGGTGATGAGATAACGCGCCTCGCGGGCCCAGCGCGCTCCCCGCTCGAAAATTGCCGTGTTCGACCCTCGGGCCACGTCACGCCGGTCTTTCGTATCCCAGTTCGACACCAGCATCACGAGCAGCTTGAGCCCGGAGAGTTGCGGCGTGCCGATGAACGGGTTGTCGTCCCACGACCAACTGTGCTCGTCGAACAACATGCGGACGTCGCGGTCTTCCAGCTCGAAACGGGCCTCCCGAAAACGGCACTCCGCGTCAATACAACCCCTGGCGCGCGTCAGCTCCTTCACCCCATCGATCACGCCGTCATCGATGTAGTGAGTGACCTCCGCAAAATAGCCAAGCGCGTGCGCGAGCCGGACGGCAAAGGCCTCCGGCCGGACCTCGCTGCCCCACTTCACGCGCCACAGGCGCCCGTTCGCGTCCCGCACGGACACGCAGGGCTGGGATCCAGAGAGATGTTCCTCGATGAACGTGAAGGGGGCCTTTGGAGCGCCCTCGCGTCCTCCCGGGCCGAAGCGGAGGTCGGCGAGCGTTGGCGTGCCCCGGTCGCGCCACAGCCGATGACGGCTGGCGAGCAGCTTCCGCGGACCTGCGCGTCGGATCCGCCATTGTCCGCGCACCTGCCATACCAGCCGCAGGACGACGCCGCCCAGGAAGACGCCGGCCGTCGCGATGCCGATCCAGAGGAGGAGGTCTGGCCAGTCCATCGCCCCCTCCCATGCAAACGGCGAGACGGCCCGCCGGCGCCGGACGATCGAGCCGGATCGAAGGCTGCCCGCAAACTGCTGGCAAATTTAGGGAAACGTGCGTACCGGGTGTGTTACGCTACTGTATCTGTTCGATTTCGTAGAGAGGGCGATGGCCGCAGATCCGCTCGATTTGACGCTCGAGCTAGCTCCCAACGCGCGTTTCGATGTAGTCGAGTTGAGAACCCGCTTCGCGGCCGAGCACCGCGACGCGCTGGCGCCGTTTCAGCACTGCCTCTACTGGTCGGCTCACACGACCGCTGGCTTTCTCGACCGGAGCCTGACCGCGCGCCTCAGCCCCCAGGGTGTGCCCACCTACGTCGAAGCGTTCCGGTCGATGTTTCCCGAAGGCGCTGGCTACGAGCACGACCGTCTCGAGCGGCGGCAGGATCTCGACGCCGCCCAGCGTGCCGTGGAACCGCGGAACGCCGACTCCCACCTGGCCTTCATCGCCGGGGGGCTGCATTCGTGCGTCACGCATCCCAATCGTGCGGCGGAAACCGTGCACTTCGTCGATCTGGACGGGGTGTGCGACGGCCGTCCGCGCCGCCGGCGGATGCGCGTGCTCGGGTTCAACCAAGAAGCAATTGTCGCGCGGACCCGGATCGCGGTACCCGTGTCGGGCCACCCGATCGACTCGATCAACCTCAAGGATCCGAGGCTGGGCATTTACGAGCAGCTCGAGGCGTTCGTCGGCAGGGCCGGTGTCGAAAAGGGACGGCTTCGGCTGGCGCTGAGCGACACCGAACGACATTCGGGCCTGACCGTCAACGAATTCGAAACGCTGCTGATGAAATACGACCTCGCCGAAGTGCTGCGGAATCCGTTGCGCTTCGCTGCCGAGAAGTACCGGCACGCGATTGCAGACCCGCGAGCCGTGCCCGGGAAGGCGCTGGGCTACGCGAAGTACGACTTCGTGCGCGTCCTGAACTCGGGCGTCGATTTCCTCGGCCTTCGCGGGTCGATCGTCGAAAAGGTGCTCGCCAAAACCCTGGGGGTCCCGGCGGCACGGTTCTTCCGCATGCGGCGGTCGGTGAGCCTGCTCGTGGCCGATACATGCGACGCGCGCCCCGGCATCGTGGAGGGGACCTACCAGAGCCCTATCCTGGTGCAGTGGCAGCAGGCACCACGCGAGGCACGGATGCTCGACGTCACGCTGTCCGAGCTTCGCTGACCGGCGCGGCCGAGGCCGCGCGCACCTGAATCCATCGATCGCAAACACCAATTCCATGCTCTGGCAGGACGTCCGCCTCGCCGCCCGGCTGCTTTTCAAGGACCGCTGGTATACCGCAGTTGCCGTGCTCGCCCTCGGGCTGGGCATCGGCGTCAACAGCACGATTTTCACTTTCGTCAACGCGGTGCTGCTGCGCGGTCTGCCGTACGAGGACTCGCACCGGATCATGTACGTCAACCTGACGAACATGACCGCAGCGGGGGACGAGCGCCTCATTGGCGCGTCCTACTCGGATTTCGAAGACCTCCGCACTCAGACGCGCACCTTCGAAGATCTCGGCGCGATCCGCAACGGCACGATGAACGTGAGCGATGCCGAACGGCCGGCCGAACGCGCCTCCGGTGCATGGGTGTCGGCCAACGCGTTCGGCTTGATCGGACAGCAGCCACTCGTGGGGCGCAACTTCCTGCCGGGTGAAGATGCTCCTGGCGCACAGCCGGTAGCCATCATCGGCTACGGACTCTGGCAGAACCGCTACGGCGGCGATCCGGCGATTCTCGGCCGGATGATTCGCGTGAACGAGATCCCCGCGCGGATCATCGGGGTCATGCCGCCGGGCATGAAGTTCCCGGCCACGGCTGAAATGTGGATGCCGCTCGTACCGGACGCCGCCTCGCGCCGCCGATCGGCCCAGATTCTGGGACTGTTCGGCCGCCTGCGCCCGGGCACGACGCAGGAGCAGGCACAGGCCGAGTTCTCGACGCTGATGGGCGGTATTTCCGCCCGCTATCCGCAGACGAACACGGGCGTCGGCGCGGTCGTGCAGCCGTACAACGAGCGGTTCAACGGCGGACCCATCAAGCGCACGTTCCTGTTGCTCATGGCGGCGGTCGCGCTCGTGCTCCTCATTGCCTGTGCCAATGTGGCGAACCTCCTGCTCGCCCGCTCCGCCTCGCGCGCCCGCGAGATGGCGTTGCGCGTGTCGCTTGGCGCGACGCGGTGGGCCATCGTCCGGCAGTTGCTCGTCGAGAGCATCCTCCTCGGCTGTCTGGCGGGGATTGCCGGGCTCGCGCTGTCGTATGTCGGCGTTCGCCTGTTCGATCAGGCGGTCAGCAGCGTGCAGAAGCCGTACTGGATCCACTTCACGATGGACGCGACGGTCTTTGCATTCCTCGCCGGCATCTGCCTGCTCACGGGCCTCCTCTTCGGCCTCGCGCCCTCGCTCCAGGTGTCGCGAGCGAACATGAACGAGCTGCTGAAGGAAGCCGGCCGTTCCGGCAGCGCCGGTGCGCGCTCCCGCCGTTTCAGCAGCGTGATGGTCGTGGCGGAAGTCGCGTTCACGATCGTGCTGCTCGTTGGCGCCGGCCTGATGGTGCGCAGCTACATGAAGCTGCAGACCATGGAGCTCGGGTTCGACTCACGCAATCTGCTCGGCGGCGTCATCACTCTGGCCGAGTCGCGGTGGAGCACGCCCGAGAGCCGCCTCCGCTTCCAGGAGGCGCTCACCGAACGCGTCGGTCACGTGCCCGGCGTGACCGCGGCTACCGTCGCCAGCAGCTTCCCGCTGACCGACAGCACGCGGACGCGACTTGAACTCGAGGGGCAGCC
>WUUC01084579.1_pt1 | contig 12379 bp, 11 predicted proteins | sample 6278441 | NCBI WGS metagenome assembly WUUC01 (sample SAMN13675441, study PRJNA597444) | soil metagenome | isolation source: soil | place: USA: Washington | collected 2017-10 | reverse complement strand
CGGCCTGGTTCGGCGACGAGACGCCGCAGGTCGCCCGCCGCCTCGCCCCGTACCGCATTGCCCGTCATCCCGTCACGGTCGCCGAATTCGCCGAGTTCGCCGACGCCACCGGTCATGTCACGGACGCCGAGTCCCGGGGGTTCGGCATGATCTACGAACACGGCTGGACCGAACGCGACGGCGTCACCTGGCGCGCGCCCGCCGGCCCCGGTTCGGGGATCGCCGGTCGTCAGGACCACCCGGTGGTGAACGTGTCCTGGCGCGACGCGACCGCATACGCGGCATGGGCCGGCAAGCGCCTGCCCACTGAGCCGGAGTGGGAGTACGCGGCGCGCGGCGCGGCTTTCCGCATCTGGCCGTGGGGCGACGACTGGGATCCGGCCCGGGCCAACACGGCTGAGCACCATGGCGGCACGATGACCACCTTGGCGGAGTGGCGCGCCTGGTGGGCGACCGTGCCCCACCGGCGTGTGCCGTTGACGACGCCGGTCGGTGCCTTCTCACCGGACGGCGACAGCGGCTTCGGGTGCGCGGACATGGCCGGCAACGTCTACGAGTGGACCGCCACGACGTCGGACCTGTACGCCGAGACGGCCCGGTACGACCCGTCGATCAAGCCCGCCCTCGGCCACTACCGGGTCATCCGGGGCGGCTGCTGGATGAGCTTCCGCTACCAGGTCCGCTGCTCCGAACGGATGCACGGCGATCCGCTCGGATGGTCGAGTTTCGCACTGGGTTTCCGCTGCGCAGAGGACGCCTGATCCACTATTGGAGGTCTCGTGGTCACGATCATCATCCCGTCGGTGTGGACGCGGGACCGGCGCTCGTCCTTCACCGTCGAGGAAGGACCATTGCCGGAGGTGCTGGACCGGTTCGTAGAGCAGCGCCCGGACTGCCGGGAGCGTCTGATCGGTGCCGACGGGCAGCCCCTCATGTTCATGAACGTGTCGGTGAACGACCGGCTGGTGCCCCGGGAGGAACGCGCGGCGACCGTCGTTCCGGCCGGCAGCACCGTCATCCTGATCTCGCCGATCGCCGGTGGCTGATCCGGCTCGGACTTCGCGGAACCTCAGGAGGAGCCATGCAGTATCACCTGCTCGTCATCGTGGTCGGCGGTTCCGGCCACATCCTTCCGACGCTGGGTGTGGTCAGCGAGCTGATCCACCAGGGGCATCGGGTCACCGTGGTGACCAGCGCCGACTACGCGGAGGCGGTCGCGGTCACCGGCGCCGGCTTCGCCGTCTACCGCTCGGCGTTCGAGACCTTCCACGTGCCCGACGCCATGGAGCAGGACAACGCCGAGGAACTGCTCAACGACGTCTACATCGCCGACAATGAGGCGATGCTGCGGTCCGCCGAGCAGGTCGCGGCAGCGGACCCGCCGGACGCTGTGGTCTACGACGTGTTCCACTTCATCGCCGGAAAGCTTCTCGCCACCAAGTTGAAGTGCCCCGGCATACGGATCAACGGTGTCGCGTCGAACGAGCACTACTCGATCTGGGAGGACATGCGGCAGAGCCTGGGACAGCGTTACCCGGAGGAGTTCGAGAGAACGCGCCTGCAGCTCACCGCACTGCTGTCGGAGTTCGGGATCGACCGCCCGATCCGCCAGTTCTGGGACGAGGTCGACGAACTCAACATCGCTTTCATCCCGCGCTCGTTCCAGGTCGCGGCCGACACTTTCGACGAGCGGTTCGTCTTCACCGGGCCGAGTTTCAGCCCGCAACGCCTGGAGTCGCGGTGGGAGCCACCGGAGGGGGATCCGCCGATCCTGGTGGTGTCACTGGGCTCGACGTGGAACGAGCATCCGGAGTTCTTCCGGACCTGCGCGTACGCCTTCGAGGGCACGCCCTGGCATGTCGTGCTGGCGATCGGGGAGTTCCTCGACCCGGCCGCCCTGGGCGAGCTGCCCGCGAACGTCGAGGTGCGCACGTGGGTGTCCTTCGTGGACGTGCTGCAGCACGCCTCCGCCTTCATCACCCAGGGCACCATCGGCGCGGTGATGGATTCTCTCTACCGTGGTTGCCCCATGCTGATCTTCAGCCATTTCGCCGCCGAGGCCGAGCCGTTCGCGAAGCGCACCATCGCGATGGGGCTGGGTCATCCGCTCGCCATCGAACAGATCACCACCGCGGGGCTCCCCAAGGCGGTGGCCGATGTGGTCGCCGACGACGAGGTGCGGCGGCGGGTCGCCGACATCCGGCAGGAGATCCTCCGATCGGGTGGTGCTACCCGGGCCGCCGGCGCGATCGTCGATCACCTATCCCGCCACGGGCGACAGTGAGACGCAGGACCGGGCATCCCCCGGTCCTGCGCCTCAGCGCGGTTCGTTACCGCGACCACCACCGGTCGTCGTCCTCGGCGTTGCGGTAGAACTGCTCGATGTAGTCGACGAACTTGTCACGCTGCACATACCCGTCGCGATCCTCATCGAGCTGCAGAAACATATCGAGGCTGTCCTTCTGGGACCATCCGGTCACCGTCTGGCACGTCATCCATGCCTGCAGGGAGACCCGCCCCTCGCCGTTCGGGTCGCCGACGTCGAACACGCCGACCGCCCACGGCATGGCGGCCTTCTCGATGAAACCGGGTTGGTCGTGCGACTCCACCCACTCCTGCTTGCTGACCTGCTTGTCACCGTCGGCGTCGACGTGGCCGATGAGGTCCTGCCACAGCCTGTTCGCGCGCTTGGTGATCTGGTTCCAGGCCGGCGCGCCGGGCGGCACCTGCAACGCCACGCACCACCGTTGCACCAGAACGTCGAAGTCGAGCTGGCCGATCTGGCCGTCCCGATCGGTGTCGAAGGCGTCGAAGAGGAGCTCGTATTCCTGCTTCCGCACTGCAGCCGTCATGACCAATCCTTGTCGTGAGAGGAACGGGTCTTGGAATCGGCGACGAACCGGTGGCGCTGTCAGTCCTTCAGCGTCTCCTCGGCGACCTGCTGCCAGGCCTTTTCATACTCGCTGTACCGCTTGTTGTCGTCATCGCTGGGCTCCCAGTCGCCGTGGGTGCTCGGCGGCTCGTCGACCTCTCCCCGCAGGTACCGGCTCAGGTAATCGAGGGACTGATCCCAGCCGGCCCCGGCTGCGACCAGACCCTGGCTCAGGGTCATGCCTGCGCGGGTGAGGTCCTCGGCCTTCATGAAGTGCTCGATCTCCACCACGGTGGCGCCGTCACCGGCGGAACCGAGGCGCACCTCGAGCTCGCTGTAGTTGTCGCCGTACTCCCAGGTGAGCCGGAAGTAGCGGGTCTGCTCACAGCGAAGAACCGTCCCGCTGGCGTTGTTGCGGACGCTGAACTTCCCGCCCTCCCGGAAATCGCCGGTGATGACGTCCGGGTTCCACAGGCGGTTCCGGTCGGGGTCGGCCAGCAGCTCCCAGACCTCTTTGATCGGCGCGTCGAACCGATCGCGGGACACCGTCGACGACGCCGGGCCGCGGGCGGTCTCGCGGTTCGACCGGATCTCGCGACGTGGGCCCTTGGTAGCAGTCAAATCTTCAGTCATCATCCATCCGATCTACAGTGGATCGTCTTGGCGATGGGATCCCGGGTCTCGCGCGGCCGCGACCGCCGGGCCATCGCGGACGTCGCCGGTTTGGCGAATGGCACGGAGAGCGCCAGTGGATAAATACGGTCGTAAGCTATCGACTCGGAGTACGTTAGTCAAGCTTCGTCAACCCCTCCCGTCGTGACCGTTGGTCAGCTTATGAGGCCGATTGTCGCCTCGATTATGATCATCAGCCGACCGCGTTCCCAACCTTGCACGATGCTATCAGTTTAATTTCAAGTAGCGTCTGGCAAGATAGTGCTACACGCCCAGATCGCCGGGACACCCGGCCGGGAGAGGAGCGCTCGTCATGCGTGTCTTGTTCACCGCTGTACCGGCGATCGGGCATTTCCTGCCCGTGGTCCCCCTCGCCACGGCGTTCCGGGCGGCGGGCCACGAGGTGCTCGTGGCGCTCGCCCAGCACGCCGAGGTCGCGGCGCGCGCGGGTCTGCCGGTGGTGGACGTCGCCCCGGACTACGACGCCGTGGCGGTGACCCGGCGGGTGCTCGAAGAGGATCCCGAGTTCCTCGAGTCGGTCTGGAACGTGACGGTCACACCGGACATGACGATCGCGCCACGCGCGCCCATGTTCGCCGGCATCAACCGGCCGCTGGTGCCCGGCACCGTCGAACTCGCCGACCGATGGCGTCCCGACCTCGTCGTCTACGAGCAGACCGCCACCGTGGGCCCGATGGTCGCGGCGCGGCTCGGCGTCCCCGCCGTCCAGCAGAACATCGCCATCCTGAGCACCGGTGACGCGCATCGGGCCACCGCCGCACTGCTCGGCGACCTGTGCGAAAAATACGACGTCCCGCAGCTGCCGGACCCGCTCACCACGATCGAGGTGATCCCGCCCAGCATGCTCAGTGTGCCGGCCGAGGGATGGCACCTGGGTGGCCGCCCGTACAACGGCGGCGGCGTGCTGGGCAGCGACTGGCCCAGCCGCCCGGCCCGCCCGCTGATCGCCGTGACGCTCGGCTCGGGGTTCTCGGCGGGCTTCTACGGCCTGGGCGCACTCGAGCCGGTACTCGCCGCCGCCGCGGAGGTCGACGCCGACTTCCTGATCGCGCTGGGCGAGGCGGCCACCGACGGCCTCGGCCCGCTTCCGCCGAACGTGCGATCGCTGGATCGGTGGTTCCCGTACAGCGAGCTGTTCCGGACCTGCACCGCGGTCGTGCATCACGGCGGCGGGGGCTCGATCATGACCGCGATCGACGCCGGCATCCCGCAGATGGTCGTCCGCGGCGACGGCGATCCGGGCGCGCAGATCATGGGCGATGCGGTGCAGGACCGCGGCGTCGGGATATCGACGACGCCCGGCTCGGTCACGTCCGCTCAGCTAGAACGCCTGTTCACCGACGACAGCCTCAAACGGGCGACCGACGAGGTCGCCGCGGAGGTCGCCGCCCTGCCGACGCCGGCGGTCATCGCGGCGCGCCTCACCGGCCTCGTCGAGGACCGGCACTGACTCGATGCCCAGCGGGCAACCGCCACCGGAGGTCACCCATGCGAATACTCTTCTGCACCCACCCCGGGCTCAGCCACCTGTTCCCCCTGGTTCCCCTCGCCTGGGCGTTGCGGGTCGAGGGCCATGAGATTCTGATCTCCATCGCCGACTGCGCGGCCGAGGCCGCCGGATCGGGGCTTGAGATCGTCGATGTCGCGCCGGACTTCGACATGAACGCGATCAACGAGTCGATGATGCGGGAACACCCCGAGCTGGTGGCCGCGATGGCGACCACTCCGGTGGTCGAGCTGGAGCCCTGGGCGCCGGGCGTCGCCGCGGTGAACCGCCCGCTGGTGCCGGGCAACATGGCCCTGGCCGACAGCTGGCGGCCCGACCTGGTGGTGTACGACCAGGCGAACACCGTCGGCCTGCTCGTCGCCGACCGGCTCGGCGTACCGGCGGTCCAGCAGAACACCATCCTCGGCACCGGCCGATCGCAGCAAGCCATCGCCGGCCACCTGGCCGACCTGTGCTCGCGCTACGGCGTCACCACTCCCGAACCCGTCGTCCGGGTGGAGATCTACCCGCCCAGCCTGCTGAGCCGGCAGCCCGAGGGGCCGTTCACCCGCTGGGTGCCGTACAACGGCGGAACGGTGCTGCGGAGCCGCCTGGACGCACCGCCCGGCGAACGGCCCCGGATCGCGGTATCGATGGGCACCATTGAGCCGGAGGCGGAAGGCCTGGGTCCGCTCGCCTCGATCGTCGAGGCCGCGGCCCGGGTCGACGCGGACTTCCTGCTCGCCGTCGGTGACATGGCCACCCGGCTTCCGGTCGAACTGCCGCCGAACGTCCGGCCGGTCGGCTGGACCCCGCTGTCCTCGCTGCTGCGTTCCTGCACCGCCCTGATCCATCACGGCGGTGGCGGCACCATGATGAACGCGGTGGTGGCGAACATCCCGCAGATGATCGCGCACGATCCCGGCCACATGATGCACCACGCCGTCACGACGGCCGTGCAGCAGCGCGGCATCGGGCTGGTCACCCCGGCCGACAAAGTCGATGCGACGATGATCGAGGTGCTGGTCGCCGACGATCGCCTGCGCACCGCGACGCGCGAGGTGCACGACGAGAACGCCTCGCTGCCGTCGCCGGCCGCGACGGCCCGGGCCATCCTCGACCTCGTGGCGTGATCAGGCCCCGCGATGGGGCGCGCCACCCTCCGCCGCCTCGCGGATGATCGCGCAGACGAGCGCGATCTCGGCCGCCCCGACCGCGGTGCCGGTGGGCAGCGCGAGAACACGCTCGGTCAACGCCTCGGTGTGCGGCAACGGCAGTGGCGCGTGCCGCTCCGGTGCGGAGCGGTAGGGCTCCACCTGGTGGCACACCGGATAGAAGTATTTCCGGACGAGGACGTTGTGGGCGGTCAGCAGATCGTGCAACTCGTCCCGGCTCACCGCGCAGGCGCCGGCGTCCACCTCGACGATCACGTACTGATGGTTCGACGCCTCACCGGAGATCGGTTCCCGCAGCCGTACGCCCGGGACACCGGCCAGCCCCGCGCGATAGGCCTCATGGTTGCGCAGGTTGGCCGTCGTGAAGCTCTCGATTGATTCCAGTGACGTCAGTCCCATGGCGGCCGAGATCTCATGCATCCGGGCCACGGTGCCCGGCCCGGCGATGCGACGATCGTCGTCGATCCCCTGCTGGCGCATGGCCCGTGCGCGCGCCGCGACGTCGTGGTCGTCGGTGACGATCGCGCCGCCCTCGAACGCGTGGATGTACTTGGTGGCGTGGAAGCTGAAGATCTCCGCGGCGCCGAAGCCGCCGACCGGCCGGCCGTCATAACTGCAACCGAGCGCGTGGGCGGCATCGAAGAACAGCGGCACGCCGGCCCGCTCCGCCACCTTGGCCAGGGCGTCCACGTCGCACGGGCGCCCGAAGACGTGGACACCGAGGATGCCCCTAGTCCTGGGGCCGATGAGGTGCTCCACCTGCTCCGGGTCGGCCGTGCCGGTATCCTCGTCGATGTCGCAGAACACCGGCACGGCGCCGATCCACTCCATGGCATGCGCGGTGGCCACCCAGGTGAACGACGGCATGATGACCTCGTCGCCGGCACCGACGCCACAGGCCCGGGCGGTGATCTGCAGCGCGCTGGTGCCGTTGCAGGTCGCCACGCAGTAGCGCGTCCCGGCCACCCGTGCGACCTCTTCCTCGAACTCCCGCACCAAGGGCCCGTTGTTGGTCAGCCACAGGCGATCGAGAGCGCCGTCGACGCGCGCGAGGAACCGTCCGCGGTCACCCAGATTGGGCCGGCCAACGTGCAGCGGTTCGGTGAAAGCGGGTACCTGGATCGCCATGGTCGTTCCCCTCGGTCGGGCGCAATAGGGAGTCAGGACCGCGTGCCGACGAAGAGGCCGGGGCTGTTCGGCCTGCCGTCGGCGAGCGCGAATCCGGGCACCAGCTCCGCGGTCACGCCGGCATCCGCGAGCGCCTCGAGGTACTCGTCGCGGGTGAACAGGCCGAGCACGCAGACGTCGCTGAACTGTGTGATGCCCGCCGGCTCGGCCACCACGAAGGCCACCGTGTGCCGGGTCGTCGCCCCTTCCCGGCGGGAGTGCGTCATGCGGGAGACGACCCGGTCACCGTCTCGGAAGACGTGCCCGCCGACGTACCCGTCGAGATAGTTCTCCGGGAAGTACCAGGGCTCGACGACGAGCACCCCACCGGGGGCGACGTGGGCCGCCATCCGGCCCAGCGCGGTCCGCAGGCCCTCTCGCGTCTCCACCTCCGCGACGGCGTTGGACATGCACGTGACCGCGTCGAAGGTCCGGCCGAGATCGAAGGTCCGCATGTCCCCCATGCTGAGGGCCACACCCGACAGCCGCTCGCGGGCGATCGCGAGCATGCCGGGCGAGAGCTCGACGCCCTCGACGAGCTCGAACTCCTTGGCCAAGGTCTGCAGGTGCATGCCGGTGCCGCAGGCGACGTCCAGCAGGGTTCTGGCACCGGGGCATCGCTCCCGTATCAGTGTGGCGATTGCCGCGGCTTCGCCCGGATAGTCCTTGCCGCGGCTGCGAAAAGCCGCATCGTAGAGCGCGGCGTGCTGCGTCCCGTACTCCATCGAACCTCCCAATCCCCAGCGGTGGTCAGCGCACGGCAGCCGGAGAAACGGCGGCGACGATTCTGGGCTCGGGCAGGGGGATCAGGAATCGTCCGCCCGCGGCCAGGAAATCGCGCTCGCGCGCCAGGATGTCGTCCGCGTACGTCCAGGCCAGGAGCAGATAGACGTCGGGAGCGAGAGCCCGCGCCTGCTCCGGGGACCAGACCGGGATGTGCGTACCCGGCAGGACGGTGCCCTGTTTGAAGGGCGTGGTATCGCTGCAGAACTCGAGCTCGCCCGCGCCCAGACCGCAGGCGAGCAACAGGGCCGCGCCCTTGGACGGCGCGCCGTAACCCGCCACGCGCTCACCGCGGTTCACGAGGTCACGGACGGACACGGCGATCTCCCCGGTGACCCGCCGAACGCGGCCCGCGAACTCGAGGTAGGGCCGGTCGGTACCCAAACCGTGACGGTCCTCCAGGTCGAGCAGGCCGGCCACGGACGACCGGGTCGGCCGCGCGGACCCCTCCCGGGCGGCCAGCACCACGATCGATCCGCCGTGCACCGCCACCCGCTCGACGTCGATCACGCGCAGCCCGTGCCGGGCGAACAGCCGGCACAGGGTGCCGAGGGAGAAGTACGAGGCGTGCTCGTGGAAGATCGTGTCGAACTGGTTGAGCTCGAGCATGTCGAGCAGATAGGGCACCTCGATCGCCAGCACCCCGTCCGGGCCGAGCGTCCGATCGACGGCGCCGAGCAGGCCGTGCAGGTCGGGAATGTGCGCCAGGCTCTGCCGGCCGAGGACGAGGTCGGCCACGCCGTGCTCCTCGACCACGGCGTCCGCGGACTCGACGTCGAAGCGCGCTGCCATGGTGGGGACCCCACGCTGGTTGGCCATCTCCACCAGGTTGCGGGCCGGATCAACGCCGACGGTACGGAACCCGGAGCGCCGGAACAGAGCCAGTTGGGTCCCGATGTTGCTGCCGAACTCGACGACCAGCCCGTTGCCACCGAGGCCGGCCCGCTGCCGGCACAGGTCGACCATCCACCGCATGTGGGCGACCATCGACGGTGACTCGGACGTGACGTAGACGTAGCGGTCGAAGAGCAACGCCGGATCGACCAGGTGACGCAGGCTCATCAACCCGCAGTCGCGGCACACGCCGACGTCCAGCGGGTAGGTGACCTCGTCCTCGTAGGCGTCGGAGGGCCGGAGGAAACCGTTGGCCAGCGGCATGAGACCGAGCGACAACACGTCGAGCCAGTTGTCCGCGCCGCACACCCGGCAGGCCTTCACGAACTGCACCGTACTGTCCACTGTGTCCTCCTTGGCTGATCGGCTCGGCAGGTCCCGGGCTTCTGTCACCGCGCCGCGATCGGGCCCGGTCGGATGTCGGTCCCGGCGCCGGCCGTCGCCTTGAGCGGCTCCCACCAGTCCCGGTTCTGCTCGTACCAGGCCACCGTCGCCGACAGCCCGTCGTCGAGCCCGATGCTGGGCCGGAAGCCGAGTTCCGTGCGTATCCGGGTGGTGTCGAGTGAGTAGCGACGATCGTGCGCCGTGCGGTCACGGACGCGGTCGACCGACTCCCAGCCGGCCCCGCAGGCAGCGAGCAGGCGCTCGGTGAGGTCGTTGTTGGACAGCTCGTTGCCACCGCCGATGTGGTAGACCCGGCCGGCCCGGCCGGCCTGGAGAGCGAGCGCCAGGGCCCGGCAGTGATCGGACACGTGCAGCCAGTCCCGGACGTTCCGGCCGTCGCCGTAGAGCGGGACCCGGAGGCCGTCGAGCAAGTTGGTCACGAAGAGCGGAACGACCTTCTCCGGGAACTGATAGGGACCGAAGTTGTTCGTGCAGCGCGTCACGACGACGTCGAGACCGTGCACCCGGTGATGGGCCAGGACGAGCAGGTCGGCGGCCGCCTTCGTCACGGCGTACGGCATCGTCGGGTTCAACGGCGCGGACTCCGACCACGAGCCCTGCGCGATGGACCCGTAGACCTCGTCGGTCGACACATGCAGGAACCGGCCGACCCGGTAGCGCTGAGCCGCGTCCAGGAGCATCTGCACCCCCAGGACGTTGGTCAGGACGAACCGCTCGGCACCGACCAGCGATCGGTCGACATGGGTCTCGGCGGCGAAGTGCACGACGGCGTCGTGGCCCGGGACGACGTCCGGTAGCACTGCGGGATCACAGATGTCGCCCTGCACGAAGCGGAGGCGCGGGCTGCCGGCCACCGGGGCGAGGTTCGCCCGGTTACCCGAGTACGTCAGTCGATCAACGACGGTGACCGCGGCTCCGGCGAGCCCGGGAAGGCGGTCCTGCAGGGTTGCCCGCACGAACTCGGAACCGATGAAACCCGCGCCCCCGGTCACCAACAGTTTCATCGACCCTCACCTCAAGCGCTACTGAGCGTGACTGGAAAGACTATATGTTTCACAAGTCACCTTATCCAGCGAGGCGACGCTTAGCAACCAGGAGCGATGGTCCGTTGCACCTCCTCCCACCAACGCTTGAAACTTGTGTTGTGGCGTTGACGCCAGATCGCTTGCTGGTGTGGTGATCTCACGAGAACCGCCAACTCCTCTTCGTCACGGATCTCGGCCAACGACCCCCGGACGTGCTGGTGCGGCAGGCGGTCCTCGTCGAGGCGGCCGGCGAGGAGACGTCCCGGGATGAATGTCGGCGTTTCGGTGCGGTCTACTCAATGCCCAGCTCGGTGCGGTTTTCCCAAGCTTGGCTCAAGCACACGGCAGCCCCTCGCCTGGTATTCGGGTCATCCGCGTATCGATTCACTGTATCGGCATCAAATCGGAGGCCCTTGCCGTCCGCGCCACGGAGAATTGTCCCCTCCCAGGTTTGCTTCACGGCTCTCCGAAAGATGAGAGCGAACGCATCCGAATCGAAGACGCAAACCGTAAACAATTCCGGCTTCCAGGTAAGGGGATCGAGGCCGATACCGAGTGCGTATGCCATCAGCTTGCCGCTCCGACGTGCCTGGTTCAGCTCGCGGTACGGAGATTTGCTGACGTAGTCCAGGCCAGCGCCCTCCTTGCCGTATGCCTCCTCCCTGTCGAGTAATTCCTCTGCGTACTCCCGCATGATCGTGCGCCAGACATCGAAATCTTCGGAGCTTGCCTCCAGATACACCGATGCGGGTGTGAACTCCCCCGCAGGGACCACGTGCATCGCCTTCGAGCCCACGACAACTTGATCACTGTCTCTGACGTGCATCAGGAAGCGTGGCCCATCACACTCCCGAATGATGGTCAGGGTCAGTACGCCCAAACTCGTCGCACGGGCCCAGAGGTCGAACGGGTCGCCCATCGACTGTCGGTAGGTGCGTCGAAGCTTGAGCACCCTCCGATCCGCGGCCGCCATCTCGTATGCGAGGACCTCGGAAGTATTGAGATGATCGAAGTACTCGCCGCCGACGAAGTCCATCGACAGATCTACACCATCCGCTTTGATCTCGACCGGCCGGTACACATTGCCGTTGTACAAATGACGCAGTCCGTCAATTTCGAGGAGTGCATCGCTATAGAGCAGATGACCGCTGCGGCTCTCGCGAGGCGGGAGGATGCGCGATGCGCGCGAGGCCGTGATTGCGATGCGGTCAGTGTCCGCAGGTTTCGGAAGTCGACGGATGCGAACCCTGTCCAGAGCCAGTGGGGTGTCGAGAATCCAGCCCGATTTGGTCAGAACCGGAACCGGATTCTTCTTCCAGGCAGGATCCGCGGCTCCCCATGCCAAGGCACTCAGCCGTCCCTGCTCCGTCTTCACAACGTGACGAATGTCCCGATAGCGCGAGACCCGCTGCTGCCGCGTGACGCCACGACGGTTCAAGATCGCGAGTATGAGGCTGGCAATTCCCACAATCGAGCCGACGACGGTTATCAGGCTTGCGTTCATGAACGCCCTTCGTCGAGATGGAATCTCATGATGACCGATCTCGGCAATGGCAGCAAAATGATCAACAGAAGAAGCTTGTGTCCTCTGTGCGACATGGTCGGACCCAAATCCGCATGTCCCTGATGGAACGCGCGCGGTGGGTGACGGCAACGCGGCGTCAGTCGCCGTACGCCAAGGTCTCCCCCGGGTCGCGGCCCGGTTCGGTCAGCGATTGTGGTCAGGATGCCGAGAGGACATCGACGATGAACCGCAACGGACCGGCCGGTTGCCCACCGCTCGGGTTCTCGCCGTACGCCAGGTCGGCCGGGATGTCGAGCTGGACCCGGCTGCCGACCTTGACCCCGACCAGTCCCTGGTCCCAGCCCTTGATGACGT
>WUUC01048485.1_pt1 | contig 12380 bp, 11 predicted proteins | sample 6278441 | NCBI WGS metagenome assembly WUUC01 (sample SAMN13675441, study PRJNA597444) | soil metagenome | isolation source: soil | place: USA: Washington | collected 2017-10 | reverse complement strand
GCTCCATCCCGGCAGCCGCAGTGACGGCGTACGCGCGGGCGGAAGACAGAGCGATGGCGCTGGCCGCCGGGTTCCAGCTGCACGTCACCAAGCCCATCCAGCCTGGAACGCTGATGGAGACGGTGACCGCGCTGAGCAAAATGCGCTCCGGCGCCCCTAGCTGAGTGCTGTGGCCGGCAGCCTTGCGTGCGGCCACACCTTCGCCAGCGAATGCTGCAAATCGTACTCGAACGCAAATGGACTCAGGTCGCGATTGTGCGATCGGCAGCGTCGCAGCCTGTGCTGCAGGTCCGCGCAGACGAATGCAAGGCATCGACGCGATCGCCTCCGTAAAAGTGCGCTCGGTCTCCGCGCGCTGACGCGTCAGCCCGCAAATGCTCGGAATCACTGTAGGGCGCTCACCCCGGCGCATTACCTCGAACGAGGTCTGGCAGCCCTGAGTGGCAACTGTGTTGCACGCCGTGACGGAGACGACAGACTCCACGCGTCATGGACGAAGCCGAGCTGCTGCAGAAGCTGCGAGACCTCGAAGCGCTGTTGGCCGGCACGCTCACGCCTGGCGAGCGCGGCGCCGCGGGTAATGCCCGCGAGCGCGTGACTGCAAGGGGACAAGATGGACCGACGCGCCAAGAAGCTCGAGAAGAAGCGCAAGAGCCGTGATCAGGCAAAAAAGAAGGCAAGTGCGCTCGCGGCACGAAAACCCGGCAGTCTCGAGTTGCTCGCCCGCTCCGCAGCGCGCGAAAAGTTCGGCCCATGTTTCGTCAGCACCTTGTGGGACGACCTGGAAACTCCCGCGCTCGTATCCGTCATCATGACGCGCAAGCTTCCAAGCGGACAACTCCTGCCTGGCACCGCGCTCATCGACCGCACCTGTCTCGGCGTCAAGGATGCGTTCTTGCGAGAGCCGATGCTCCCCCGCGATCTCGCGGAGTTCGTCGACCACGTGGGCTTCGCGCACGGCGGGATGCTTCCGTGCGAGCCGCTGGTCGCGCAATCAATCGTGTTCCACGCCATCGACTACGCACGCGCGCTCGGCTTCGAGCCACATCCAGATTTCCCGGCCACGCTCTTCGGTCCGCGGCCGGCCGAGCTCTTGAATACCCCATGGCACGCACCCGAACGGCCCATCTACGTCTCGGGGCCGCGTGACAATGTGAACGCAATCACGACCCAGCTGGCCAAGACAGCGGGCACTGGCGGCTTCGAGTACGTCGATCCTCTCGCATTGCTTGAGACCGATGATGATGACGACCAAAGCGATGATGAAGACGCCGACGATGCCGAGGATGAAGACGGTGTGCTGGTGCACTCACCGCTCGAGCGCACGGTCGCACGCGACGCTGCCACCTTGCGCATCCTCATCTATCGCGGGAGCACCGACGCCGGCTGGCTGCTGGAGATCGAGGACCACTTGGGAGGATCCACGGTGTGGAACGAACCGTTCGAGTCGGATCGGGCGGCGCTCGACGCCGCAATGCTCGCCATCGAAGAGGACGGCATCGAGAGCTTCGTTGTCCCATCAGCCGCGGGTACATGAAGCCGTTCGACTCGACATGCGGAGCCCCAGTCATCGCTGCCATCAGCGCGCGATTCGACGGAAGCTTCTCGAAGGCCGGCAGGTTCACGCACGGCGCCGGTACGTGATCTGCAGGTCGTCATCCCAGTGGATGCCATCTTGGCACAGCTGCCACAGGCCGAGGACGGTAGCGCCGCCATCCGCTCGGGCCTGTTAGGCTGCCTCTAGCATTACTGTGCTGGGCACGTGACGAAGAGCGGAAGGCAAGTTCCATGAATCTGCGGCGCATACTTTGGAGCATGCTGGGTGCCGTCGCGCTCGCGGGGGGCGGGTTCGGGACTTGGATTTTGTCCCTCCCTCCGGCGCCGGAGCTCACACGCGCGCCGCCGATTGCGAAGCAAGAGGCCGACGCAACGCTCGATGCTTTGAGGCCGCCGAAGCGCTCGAGGCCACTGATTGCGATCATCGGCATCAATGACGCCACAGAGGCCACCGACTATCTCATGCCGTATGGCATCCTTCGGCGTGCCAACGTCGCCGACGTGATGGCACTGGCCGTGGGACCGGGACTGGTGACGCTGTACCCAGCGGCACTCAAGGTCGAGCCGCAAGCGACAGTCGCGGAGTTCGATGCGCGGCATCCGCAAGGCGCCGACTATGTCATTGTCCCGGCCATGAGCCGCGACGACGACCCGACGGTTCTCGGGTGGCTCACGAGCCAGGCGGCCAAAGGCGCGATCATCATCGGCGTGTGCGTCGGAGCCAAAGTCGTCGGCGAGGCCGGCCTGCTGGACGGGAAACGGGCGACTACGCACTGGTATTACCTCGAGGAACTGCGCGAGAAGCATCCCGCGATGCGCTATGTCGCGGACCGGCGGCTCGTGGTCAGCCAGGGCGTCGCCACGACGACGGGGATCAGCGCGTCCATGCCGATGTCACTCACCTTGATCGAAGCCATCGCCGGTCGCGAGAAGGCGGAGGCGGTGAGCCGGGGGATCGGCTTGGGGCACTGGGACGCACGCCACGACAGCGATGCATTCCAGTTCACGCGCCCGTTTGCGTTGACGGCAATGGGCAACACGCTCGCGTTTTGGAAGCGAGAACAGCTCGGCATAGAGCTCGCGCCGGGCGTCGACGAAGTCTCGCTCGCCCTGGTCGCAGACGCTTGGTCGCGGACCTACCGTTCACGCGCAGTGACGTTCTCCCGCTCTGACGGTGTGGTGCAGACCCGCAGCGGCATTCGTATCGTCTCCGATCGGATCGCCAAGAGCTGGCCTACGGAACACCTGCTTCCGGCGATCGGGAATCGACAACCCGCAAGGGCCCTGGACGAAGCGCTTCAGGCGATCACTGCCCGCTACGGACCGCGCACAGCCGAGCTCGTAGCCATGCAGCTCGAATACCCAAGGCTCGCATCGCGGTGAAATACGAGCGTCGACTCAGTATCCGCGCAAACATGGTGCCGGACACTTCTTGATCGTGCCCTCAGGTCCCACGCCAGAAGAGACACTGTGCGCCAAGGTAGTGGCTGCACGCCACCTACTGCCCCCGCCGCGCCGAGTCAGCGTCGAACTCGCGGCGAGCACCGCGGGTATTGGCCGCCCATCGTGGGCCTGCACACGTGGCCGTGAGCGCGTGGAGAGCCAGCCCGGCCGGCCTCGGGCAGACCACGACCGCCGGACTCTGGCAACTGCGTAGATGTCGATCGCGGGGTCAGCCACGGGCCGCTATGCTCATCGGCATGCCTACCTCGCGCCGTCGATCGGGGCTTTTGATTTTGTGTGCGTCACTGCTGGCAGTTGCATGCGGGTCCGCAAGGCATGCCGAGCAGCCCGCCCGGGCCGGGGGCACGGCGCGGGCTACCCAAACGCCGTTGCCGTGGCTGCCCGACGAACTCTATGCTGCAGACGAGGCCCTGCGCGACGCGCTGTCGGGGCGATGGGAGTACGTGGGCACCGGACCATGGCCCGGCAACAACCGCATCCAGGCCTGCGCGTTTCGGAATGAGCGCGTGGTCGTCGTGAACGCCTATTGCAGCATCACCGAGACGCAGGCCTTTCGCATCGACGTGTACTCACCCAGGCGCGGGCGCGCGCGCGTCTACGCCGAGTCCGACGGCCCCGTCAGCACGCTCACTCGCCCGCGGTACTTCACCTTCACGGCCGAAAGCGAACCACCGCCTGGCCCAGAAGTACGCCTGCCCGCGTTGGCGCTGACGATGTCGTTCGAGCAGCTGCGTGCCTACGAAGAGCTGCGATACAGCGCGTTCCTGCCCGGATGCTTCGGCGGGCAGGAGCAGTCCCGCAAGCGTGGCGGCTGCCTGGGCCCTTTGGCCCCACGTGCCACCGCGTGGACCGCCCGCAACCGCGCCTTCCTCGAGCGTGCCAACGACGACTGGTATCGCGTCGTCCGCGAAATGCGTGCGCTCGCAGTTCGATACGGCCGGGAGCCCGAATAGCAGCACTGGGCGACACGGCAGAGTCACGGCACGAGGCCGGTCGCTTGCAGCGTCACGGCACGAGTGAAAGACTCGTCCATGCGAAGACTGCAGATCGACCATCGGACCGAATATCGCTTTCCCGGGCCTGTGACGCTGCTTCCCCACCGCCTGCTGCTCCGGCCGCGCGAGAGTCACAGCGTGCGGATCCTGTCCTCACTGCTCACCATCACGCCGGCACACACTCTTCGCTGGCAGCGTGATGCGTTCGATAACTCGGCGGCGCTGGTGAGCTTCTCGGAGGTCACGACCGTGCTGGAGATTGTCAGCAAGCTAGTCATCGAGCACTTCGACGATACGCCGCTCGACTTCGTCGTCGACCCGGAAGCGACTTATTATCCTTTCACGTACAGCGCCGAGGATGTCGCGCGGCTGGCTCCGCAACGGGCGATGGCGTGGTACGAGGACTACGCAGCGGTCGAGAGCTACCTGCGCGAAATCGGGCTGATGGCGGCGAGCGGATGGCAGACCTTCAGCGTGCTGGACACGTTCAACCGCGCCATCGCGCGCGACTTCCGCTATCAGGCGCGTGAAGCGCAAGGAGTGCAGTCGCCCGGGCAGACGCTGGCCACGCGCAGCGGCTCGTGTCGCGACCTGGCGGCGCTGTTTCTCGACGGCTGCCGCCTGCTGGGGCTCGCGAGCCGCTTCATCAGCGGCTACCACACGAGCTACGCGAGCGACACGGGCCCGGGCTCCACACACGCCTGGACCGAGGTGTACATCCCCGGTCCCGGCTGGACGGGTTTCGACCCCACCGCCGGCGTGGTCACTGGCAACGAGCATATTGCCGTGGCCGTGGCGCGGCATCCGGAGGCGGTACCTCCAGTTTCTGGCAGCTATCTCGGTCCAGCCTCGCCTGCGCCCGTCCTGTCCGTGTCGGTCCGCGTGCACGCGGTCTGACCGCAGCCCGTCGAACTTCACGCGTCTTCTGCGCGGCTCCCAAGCTGCGGAAACGCTTCTCCCATCCTGCGATCTCCCCGATGGCTCAGCGTCGCGGGCGACCGCGAAACCAGATCTCCAGATCGACGAGGAACCCGCGACGTCGGAGGTCCTCGAGCGAGACAAACCCTTGCCAACCGACCGAACGGTCGGTATACACCAACCGTTCGGTCACAATCGTGCCGTGCAGCCGGCACGCCGGAGGCATTTCATGCTCGACACGCCGTTCGTTCTGCCGTGTGGTCTCAGCCTTTCGAACCGCATCGTGAAGGCCTCGATGACGGAGCGGCTCGCCGCTCCCGACGGGCGTCCGAACGCGGAGCTCGCGCGTCTGTACGAGCGCTTCGCCGCCGGCGGCGCTTCCATGCTGCTGACGGGGAACGTGGTGGTCGATGCCGCTCACCTCGAAGGCTTCGGCAACGCCGTGCTCGACAGCGACGAGCAGCTCACGTCATTCGCTGACTGGGCAGCCGCCGGCAAGGCTCACGACGTGCCCATCCTCGTTCAACTCAACCATCCCGGCCGCCAGGCGCCTCGTACGTTGCTGCAGCGCCCGGTCGCGCCTTCGCCGGTTTCGGTGCGCCGCTACGGCTACTTCGCGCGACCGCGAGCCTTGGCCCCGCAGGAGATCGAAGCGATCATCGAGAAGTTCGCACACAGCGCCGTGCTCGCGGAGCGTGCCGGCTTCGCGGGGGTGGAGGTGCACGCGGCCCACGGCTACCTGCTCAGTCAATTCCTTTCGCCGAACGTGAACCGCCGTACGGACGCGTGGGGAGGCTCGCTCGAGAACCGCGCTCGGATTCTGCTTCGCATCATCGACCGCATCCGGGAACGTGTGTCGCCTGGCTTTGCCGTGGGCGTGAAGCTCAATGCTGGCGACTTCGTAAAAGGCGGGTTTGCACCCCACGAGGCCGAGCAAGTCATGCGCTGGCTGGACAAGCGCGCCATCGACTTCATCGAGATCTCTGGCGGAACATTCGAACGGCCCGCATCGTTCGGGCGGGGGCTGCGCGAGAGCACGAAGGCGCGCGAAGGCTACTTCCTCGAGCTTGCAGCAGAGGCCCGCAAGGCAACCTCGATCCCGCTGATTGTGACGGGTGGCTTTCGCTCCGAGAGCGCCATGCAGGAGGCGCTCGCGAGGGGGGCGTGCGATTTCATCGGCATGGCACGGCCGTTGGCTGTCGAACCCGATTTGCCGAAGCGGCTGCTCTCGGGCGTCGCCGCGCGAGCGGCCGAGGTGAAGCTCACATCGCCCTGCGGGCCCGTCGGTGACCTTGCCGAGCTTTATTGGTATCGCGATCAGCTCGCGCGCGTCTCGGCCGGTAGCGCCTCGCGAGGCCGCGGCTTCACGCTGTTCGCCCTTGCCCGCCAGTTGCTGCACGACTTCTGGCGCGCACTCGTCCTGCTCGGCGCTGCCCGCGCACGCCTGCCGAGCGCGCGATGTTTGGGTCGAGGCGACCGGTGAGCGAGCTTCCGCCCCACCTGCAGCGCGGCCAGCAAACGCGCGACAACCTCATGGAGCACGCCGTGCAAATCGCTACGCGCGAAGGCCTCGAAGCCCTCACGATTGGCCGTGTGGCCGAGGCCGCAGGCATCGCGAAGGCGAGCGTGCTCGGACACTACCGTTCGAAGGAACAACTGCAGCTGGCCACCCTCGAAGCAGGTTCACGACAGTTCATCGCCTCGGTGATCGCACCTGCCAGCGTGCTGCCAGAGGGCATCCTCCGGCTACAGGCACTGCTCGAGCGCTGGATCGAGCAGATCAGCGCCGTGCAGGGCGGTTGCCTGTTTGCCTCGGTCACCGCGGAATTCGATGGCCGTCCCGGCGCCGTGCGCGAGCACGTGCAGAAACTGGTGAAGGTGTGGCTCTCGGTCTTGTCCGCGCAAGTCGTGCAGGCCAAGCAGCTCAAGCATTTGAGCGAAAAGACGGATTCCGAGCAGCTCGTTTTTTGCCTCCACGGTATCGAGCTCTCGCTGAACGTGCGCCTTCAGTTGTTCGAAGACCGTGGCGCCATCGCGCGCGCGCGCGTGGCCATGCATGCGCTGCTTCGCGAAGGGGCAACCGCTCTCGGCAGGAAGCTGCTCTCCAGCGCTCCATCGGCCTGAGCTGCTGTCATCGCAGCACACCGCCGACCGCCGGCGGTGCTGACCGAATGGGCCTGGCGAGCAAATTGCGCGGCGTGCAAGGGAAGGTTCCATTTTTCCAATGCGACCGCCGTCGAACGCGGCATGACTGTTTCGTGATGGGCACATTCACCAGCAAGCGCATCCATCGGACGATGGAAGAATGCGTGCATTCCTCGCCGAACCGCCATCGATGTGCCGCGCTCCTCGGTTTGATGCTGCTTGCTTCATGCAGTCATTCGCAAACGCTCAGCACGCCTTCGGGAGAACACCCTATGCAGACCCTGCTCCAGGTCCGACACATCAGCGTTTCGATCGCTCGCTCGCCCCAGGAAGTGTATCTCTTCGCTTCAAACGTCGAGAACCTGCCGCGCTGGGCAACGGGGCTCGGCAGCTCGATCAAGAACGTCCAAGGAGAATGGATTGCGGACGGCGGCCCGCTCGGTCCTGTCCAAGTTCAGATGGCGGAGCCCAACGGCTTCGGAGTGCTGGACCACGACGTCAGCCTGAAATCGGGAAAGAAGTTCCACAACCCCGTGCGGGTACTCCCGAACGGCACAGGCAGCGAAGTGACGTTCACCCTACTCCGCCAACCGGAGACCTCCGACCAGGAGTTCGCAAGAGATGCGAAGACAGTCGAGAAGGACCTGGGAATCCTGAAGAGCCTTCTGGAGCGATGAGGTGGGTGATCCGATGCGTGTGGCGGTCGCGGCCGCGCCATTGCGTCGCACTCGCGAGCCGTCCGGATCCGATCCGCGCGGAACCGGTCACGGATCGCGAGCCACGCACTCGCGCTGCGCACGGCCCCCAGAGCCAGCGTTTCGTGCAGGAACGGCCCCTAATTCCCGCTCCCGACGCAGTGTGGGTCGGAGGCGATACGATCGCGCTCGTGGAGCGCGTAGACGCTGACGAACGTCTCGCGCGCGTCGGGGCTTGCGCCGAGCGCCAGCAATAGACCCAGGCTGCCTTCGTAGTGCGTGTTGCCAGACTCGTTGCTCGCGGAGCGATCGCGCGCGAGCGCGGTGACGCGCACGCCCCCACGGCACACCAGATAGCGTTCACCACATTGCGTGTGGGTGAGGCCTGGAAGAGAGAGCCAACGCTCAGCGTCGCTACAGCGCAAGTAAGGAGGATCGCCCGGCTGTCGATAGCGGCCCGGCTCGAGCGGATTGCAAGTGAACCCGGGGGCGAACCAGCCAGCGTTTTGGCCGCACCCGCTACTCCCGTCACAGCGAAAAGCGCCGACAGTCTGGGCGGGTACAGCCACGGCGTGTGCCGAGCAGCAGGCCAGATGGGCGCACGTGCCTTCGTAACGAAGCGACACGTTGCGACCACCCACGCTGGCACTGCGAAGCGATGCAAACGGCACGCATTCGACGTTTGCCGCACTCACGGCGGCCAGCGCAAAGACCAGCTGTCGGCGAAGCAACACGCGCGCGCACCTCTCGAGCGCGCGAGCTTACGAGATCACCTGCAGGTAGGCCGCGACAAACGTCCGGCCCACGCCATCGGGACATCGAGCCGAGCGACCGCGCGAGGTGCTCGGGGGCTGGCGGCGGAGGGCCGCAGCTGGCAAACCCAGCCGACCGCGGAGAAAAAAAATCGAAGACGGTGCGCCGATGTCGAGAATGGCCGGCCGGCTCCGACCATGATTTGAACGCGCGCTCCAGGCCGAGCGCCCAGCCGAAGGAATCACCGTGAAATACATCCTGATGATGAACACCCCAAGCGGGGGGGCCTACCAGATCGCCAACTGGCCCCAGCAAGACATCAAGGCGCACATCGCATTCATGGGCAGCTTCGCGGAGAAGCTCGGCGCGTCGGGCGAGCTGGTGGCCGCCGAGGGCCTGGCCGGTCCCGACCAAGCCAAGCGCGTGCGCGCTGGTGCGGACGGAAGGCCGATCACGGATGGGATCTTTCCCGAGTCCAAGGAGTTCCTGGCCGGGTATTGGATCGTGGATGTCGAAAGTCCCGAGCGCGCGTACGAGATCGCCGCGCAGGCCTCCGCCGCGCCCGGCATCGGCGGCGCGCCCCTCAACATGGCGATCGAGGTGCGGCAAGTGATGAGCGGGCCGCCCGAAGACTGACCGTGATGGCTGCAACGCTGGACATCCACACCCAACACTTGCTGCGCGAGCTCGCGCCGCAGGTGCTGAGCGCCGTCATTCGGCGTTTCCGCGACTTCGCTGCCTCGGAGGACGCGGTTCAGGAAGCGCTGATCGCGGCGGCGACGCAGTGGCCGTCCGAGGGGCTGCCCGAGAACCCGCGCGCCTGGCTGATCCGGGTGGCGGCGCGTCGCATCTCCGATCAGGTCCGCGCCGAGAGCGCCCGCCGCCGGCGCGAGGCGTTCGTAGTCAGCCTGGTGCCGGCCGAGGAACAGCTGGCGCTCGCCGCGGACGATGAGCAACGAACGGAGCGCGACGACACGCTCGACCTGCTCTTCATGTGTTGCCACCCCGCGCTCTCCGCAGCGTCGGCAATCGCGCTCACGCTGCGCGCGGTCGGCGGCTTGACGACGGCCGAAATCGCCAAGGCGTTCCTGGTGCCCGAAGAGACCATGGCGCAGCGAATCAGCCGAGCGAAGCAGAGCATCAAGGCCTCGGGCGTGCCCTTCAAGGTGCCCACGGCCCAGGAGCGCGCCGCGCGCGTGGGTGCCGTGACGCACGTGTTGTATCTGATTTTCAACGAGGGTTACACGGCGAGCTCTGGGCCAGAGCTCCAGCGCGCCGACCTCGCCCAGGAGGCGCTGCGCCTGACGCGCATGCTCCATCGTCTCGTTCCCGAAGAGGGCGAAATCGCGGGGCTCCTGTCGCTCATGTTGCTGACCGATGCGCGCCGCGCCGCGCGAACTGGACCCTCTGGGGAGCTCATCCCGCTCGACCAGCAGGACCGAAACCTGTGGGACCAAAGCGCGATCGCCGAAGGTGTGGCACTCGTCAGCGCGACGCTGTCGCGCGGCTCGGCGGGCCCTTTTCAACTGCAGGCGGCGATCGCAGCGCTACACGACGAGGCAGCGAGCACCGAACACACGGACTGGCCGCAGATCCTGGCGCTGTACGGCCTCTTGCAGCGCATGTCGGACAATCCGATGGTGACGCTGAACCACGCCATCGCGACGGCGATGGTTCACGGCCCGGCTGCCGGGCTCGAGCGCCTCGAAGTGCTCGCCGCGGACCCGCGCCTGAAAGGTCATCATCGCCTCGACGCGGTGCGCGCCCATCTTCTGGAGCGGACAGGCGATCACGAGGGCGCGAGGACGCACTACCGGCGCGCTGCGGAACGCACCACCAGCATATCGGAGCGCAACTATCTTCTGATGCAGGCGGCGCGGCTGAGCGAGCCGCACGCGCCGTGAAGGCAGTGCCCAGATAGCTCAGCTCGCAGCGGGCGCAGCTTCACGCGCGATGCCGGCTGCGGCATAGACCTCGGCCTCGTCGAGCGTCTCGCGCTCGAGCAGCTGCTTCACGATGTTCTCGAGGCGCTCGCGGTTCTCGCGCAGCAGCGTGAGTGCGCGTTGATAACACTCGTCGATCAGGCGTCGGACTTCCTTGTCGACGGCATCGAGGGTGCCCTCGGCGACGCCGTACATGCGAGGGTCTCCCTCGGGAGGAATGACGGATACCGGGCCGATGCTTTCGGACATGCCCCAGCGCCCCACCATCGAACGTGCAATGTTGGTGCAGGTCTGCAGGTCGCTCTCCGCACCCGTGGTCACGACGCCGAATACGACCTGCTCCGCAGCCATGCCGCCCAGAGCACCGATCATCTTGCCGCGCAGGTACGCCACGTCGTAGCCGTAGCGGTCCTGTTCGGGCGTGGAGAGCGTCACGCCCAGCGCACGGCCGCGCGGGATGATGGAGACCTTGCGCACGGGGTCGGCGCCCCGCTGCAGCATCCCGAGCAAGGCGTGGCCGCCCTCGTGGTACGCGGTCCGGCGGCGCTCCTCCGGAGGCATGACCAGCTTGCGCGCGGTGCCGAGCTGCACCTTCTCCAGCCCGTCCGTGAGGTCCTGGTGGCGAACCTGGGTCTGGTTTCGCCGGACCGCCAGCAGTGCAGCCTCGTTGATCAGGTTTGCCAGCTCGGCGCCAGTCATGCCCGGCGTACTGCGTGCGAGCTTCGCCAGGTCTGCATCGGCCGCCAGGGTCACCTTGCGCGCGTGGACCTTGAGGATCTCCAGGCGCCCTGCCTGATCCGGTGGATGAACCATGATGGTGCGGTCGAAGCGGCCGGGACGCAGGAGTGCGGGGTCCAGCACGTCGAGACGGTTGGTCGCGGCCAGCACGATGACGCCCTCCGAACCGGTAAAGCCATCCATCTCCGTCAGGATCTGGTTCAGCGTCTGTTCTCGTTCGTCATGGCCGCCAACCGACCGCGCGCCGCCGCGCGCGCGCCCGATGGTGTCGATTTCATCGATGAAGATGATGGCCGGCGCGACGTCGCGCGCGGCCTGAAACAGCTCTCGGACCCGGCTGGCGCCAACGCCCACGATCATCTCGATGAACTCGGACGCGCTGGCGGAGAAGAAGGGCACGCCCGCCTCGCCCGCCGTCGCGCGCGCGAGCAACGTCTTGCCCGTGCCCGGAGCGCCGGCCAGCAGCACGCCCTTGGGCGCCCGCGCGCCGATGGCGCGATACTTTTCGGGCGCACGAAGGTAGTCGACGATTTCCGCGATCTCCCCTTCCACTTCGTCGATGCCCGCCACGTCGTCGAAGGTGACGCGCACCGTCTCCGGATCGACCGGCTTGCTCTGCTTGCCGCCCCCGAACATGGCGCCCATCCCCGCCTGCTGGCGCTTGAAGAGCCAGCGGTAGAAGAGCACCAGCAGCACGATGGGCCCGAAGGAGAAGAGCAGATTGGCGAGCAGGCCTCGCTCTTGCACGAGTGGGGTGGCGCGCACTGTCGCGCCGCCCTTCTCCAGGCGCGCCATCAGATCGTCTTGCGCGAACACCGGCCGCTCGGTGGAAAAGCGCTTGTACGTACTATCGCCCTTAATTTGTCCCTTCAGGTCAGGCAGCGGCTTCTCCTTGCGCAGCTCGCCCTGAATCGTGTAGCCGCGGGCGAAGACCTCGGTGACGTTCCCGGCTTGCACCTGCCTGTCGAACTCGGTGTACGTAATGGCCCGCGGGCCGCTCATCTGATCCTGGATGGTCAGGACCGCGAAGACGATCCCGTAGACGATCAGCCCCTGGATGGCGATGAATCGCCAGTTCCACTTTGGCGGCCCTGCCGGATCGCTCTCCTTGCCTGATGGAAGCCCTTCGGTGCGCCAGGGGCGACTGGGCGGGCGGCTCGGTGAGGACTGCT
>WUUC01023934.1_pt1 | contig 12382 bp, 6 predicted proteins | sample 6278441 | NCBI WGS metagenome assembly WUUC01 (sample SAMN13675441, study PRJNA597444) | soil metagenome | isolation source: soil | place: USA: Washington | collected 2017-10 | reverse complement strand
CTGGAACGGGACCACGGCCGGGGTGCTGGATGAGAGTGAGCGCGCCAGGAGGATGAACCCCGTGGTGGTGATGCTGTAGGCCATCCACGTCCAACCGTTCCAGTTGCCCGAGGACGAGTTCAGGTTGATGTGCACGTTCGGGATGCTCGGGAACGTCACCCCGAACGACACAGGCACTGTGAAACTGTTACCGGTGAATGACGGAGAGTTAACGGTCCCTCGGGCGATCAACGGGGCTTGAGCCGCGATCGTGGCAGCAGCACCGATCACCAGCAGCGAGCCCCGGAAGCTGATCACGTTGACGACCAGGCCGGCCGAGACCACCGCGCTGGCCAGACGCGGGATGTCCGGGACGATGATCCCCGCGATCCCGAGATCCACGGTGCCGTCCGCGTTGACCGCGTCCACGATGCCGGTCCGCATCCGGACCACGTCCTCCCCGCCCACGTCGGGGATCAGCTTGGACAGGAGCTTGGTCATGTCGATGTTGGTCATCACAGCTCCCGTACGGCCATGGTGGTCAGGCCCGTGATGTCCACGGTCACCGAGTCCACCGCGATGTTCTTGCCCCGCACCGAGACCACGTCCCCCGCGTCGATCGTGGGGTCGTACGGCCGGATCATGCTGTACGTCGCGCCGGCCCCGATGTTGTTGGCGAGCACGGTGGCCGCCGCCGCGTCCGCCTGGTCCTGGGTCTCGATCAGGGGGGAGGAGAAGAAGTACGTGACGCGGCCGTACGGGCTCGATCCTGGCGCGGTGCCCGCGTAGGTGGGGCTCCCAGGGTCCGTGTCCATGGCGACGCTCTGAACGGGCGGGGTGCCGTCTTGCGCCTCGCCTCGGACCACCACGACGTTCGGGGGTCGCGTGTCAAAGTCGGCGCTCAGCGAGGTGAGCTGATCGAGGGGGTACGCGCTGGTCACGTCTGGGTTCTGGGTGCCCACCTGGATATGGCCCACCCGGTCGTACCAGGCGGTCAGGCTGAACCCCTGGAGCACGTCGAGAAGCTCGCTCCACGGGCCGGTGCCCACGTCCAGGCCGAACACCCGGTTGGCCCCGAGGGTGCGCCCGGTGGTGCTCACGTTCGGGTTGACACCCACCCGCGAGGTCACCACCGCGTTGATCATCTGCCCGAGGTCGGTGGTCGTGGGCACGGTGAACGCGTCCTCGAATCGGTACCGCTCCACGCGGCCGGACACGTCGGCCAGGCCCACGTCCGTGACCTGTGCGTCCGCCGTGGTGCGGGTGCGCGAGGTCGCGATCTCGTACGTCCCGCACGGCACCGTTGACACTGAACCGTCAAGAAGGGTGAGGCCCATCTCCACGTCGATGATCGTCCCGAACGGCGTGAGCAGGTCGGTCGCTCGCGTCGGCAGGTACTGGGCACCCGCGAACGAGAGCCGGCCGTCCCACCGGCCGGCGCGGCGCGCGTCCTGGGTGAACGAGCCCGAGGTGGGCTCCAGATCCACGGAGAGGCCGCCACGGGACGCGGTGATCCTGGTGAACCGCCGGTAGCCAGTTGGCGTGTTGAGCGCCGCCTGGTGGCGCGCGGAGGGGAACCTCGTGGCCATTAAGCCCTCACCTTGCTCTTGTTCCTGTTTTGCTCGGTGGGGGTGGCCCAACGGATATTGCTCGGCTCGTAATTACCGTCCGGGTCGATCCGGTCAATAGACCAATATGGCTTTCTCGACACCCACCCTGGCGGGTTCTCAGGTCGTTGACCCACGTCGGAGAGGAACGTCTCAAAGTCATTCCATCGCGCGGAGTAGGAGATCCCCCGTCCGCCGTATAGCCGATACGCAGGGCATTTAGGGTTGTCCACCCTCTGCCTGATAAGCGTCCAGGTCACATACAGGGGGTGTTCACATAGGCCATGCTTGATTCGTTGACACCCGCATGACTGGTAGTCCCCGCGTGTTAGAAGAGGCCCCGCCACGTTGATGACCGAGCCACACGCGCAAGCGCACTCCCAGATCACTTGCCCCTTGGCGTCGCGCTGATCCAGCGGCCGGACTGCCTGGAGTTGGCCATACATCTTGCCCGCGTGGTCTGTTCCCCTCATAGTTACCATGCTACAGGAACTCCTCAGGGCTGCTGACCGGCGGCCAGTCGATCCGGACCATGGTCACGGTCAGTACCCAGACGTTCGCCACGGGGGAGCGCACGTTCCATCCACCCGGTGCGTACCACCCGGAGGTGCCGCCGAGCGGAGACCAGTACACCTCGTCCTCGGCCAGCATTGACTCCAACATGTCAATGGCGCTCTGGCCCTCCACGGCCATCGCGAGCGTGATGTCCTCCCCCGCGAGGGTGGTGGAGACCGACGGGAGGCCGCCACCCAGAGGCGTGTCATCGGTGACCGTGCGGGGGAACGCGTGCGTGCGGTCCGGACCCACCGCCATCTTGGTCGTGCGGGTGGCGATCCGGTCCAGGCCGTCCGCGTAGGTGAACGCGGGGACGGTGATCGAGGCAAAGTCCGAGGTCTTGAGTTCGGGCACGGGGAGTGGGCCGCCGGAGATCGTGCCGTCCAGGCGGACGAAATGAGCCTCTTTGTACACCGGCACGTGGGACACCGCGTTCGTGGTGCCGGCGGCCACCGAGGCCGTGGCCGGCGTCGCGTTAGCCGTCGCGCCGGAGGTGTGCGTGTGGCTGGTGGTGGGGCTGTCCCCGAGGTCACCGAACGATGGGGCCTCGAACGAGGAGGTAGCGCTGGCCAAGGTGTCCGTGTCGTGCGCGTGCGCTGACATCGTGTGTTGGTGGTTCGGCGTCGTGTGGGTGTGGGTGCTCGCGCCACCGGTCGAGTTGATCGAGTCCGAGCCCGCGTCTCGTGCGAACCACGTCCGCATGTCCGGGGTGCCGCTCGCGCCGTTGCACAACGTGAGGAGCGGGTCCAGGCCGGCGACCGTACCCATGTACAGGCCGATGATCCGGGTCTGGGTCCCGCCGCCTACGTTGCGGAGCACGCGCAAACGACGGTTGAGGGGCTCCAGGGTGCCGGCCCCGGTCGTTCCGCCGGCCACGGCGCTCGTGGAGCCGGTGCCAGCCGCATCCACGGTCATCGGGTGGGTGTGCCTCGGGAGCCAGCGCGGCGTGCTCGACCCGGTACCCGCGTCGGTGCCGACGGGGGAGCTGAGCCCGGTCCCCCCGATCGAGTGACCATGATTGAACCCCGTGTGCGAATGGCTGGCCACGGCATGGGTGTGTGTGGCCGCGCCGGTCTGGGCTCCACCGTTGCCGGCCGCCGCCGCGCCGCGCAGGAACCGGCCCGAGCTGAGCGCGTCCGTGTCCCAGCCGGAGACCGCCTCGGTGGCCCACCCCAGGATCCCCACCGGGTACTGAGCCTGAGCGCCATCCGAGCTGATCCAGATCACCTCGCGCGTGGGCGGGACATTGTCGGCCGTGTTGGTGGCCGGCGCGGTGTTGCCCGAGTTCGCGCCGCTCGCGGTGCCGACGGATCCCGGCCGCGCGTGCGTGTGCGGCTGGTTGGCCTGGTCCTTGCTCGCGCCGTTGAACCGTGCGGAGGTCGTGCTGGAGCCCGAGCTGGAGACTGAGCCCCCGAGACTGTGGCCGTGCGAGCCGATGAAATGCACGTGGCCCGGGGTCGTGTGCTGGTGGGTGGCCGCGCCGCCGGTCGCGGACGGGGCTCCCGTTCCGTTCGAGCCGCGCGGGTAGAACCCATCCAGCGCGGTCACGCGGGACCAGCCGGAGGGGATGCTCGCGGCGGTGCCGGGCCAGCCCAGGATCAGGTCATCGGGGATGGTGTCCGGAAGCTCGACGAACGTGGACACGTACCCCCAATAGCGGACGGAATACGTGATGTCGCACGGCTCGGTGTGCACCGTGCACACCCCGCCGGCCAGACCCGTGATCGGGTCAAGCTGGGGGATGGCCAGGTCCAGATACGTGCCGTTGAGTCCATTGGGGACAGTCGCGATTCGCTGCTCCCCGTTGCAATCCGCGCGCCAGAGTTCGGCCACCACGTAGTCGTTGTCCCACGTCTGACCGCCAGGGTCGTTCCAGTCGACGCGGTACCCGCCGAACTCAGGGGTCACGCTCATGATCGGAGGGCTCGGGGGAGGAACGGAGTTATCGACGTCAAAGTCGATCGTCTCGGTGTGCTCGAACGGGTCGGCTCCCCGGATGGTGCTCCGCACGGTGAACGTGGCGGTGTACGAGCCATTGGCCAGGCCGCCCGTGACCTGGATCTGGGTCGGTGGCGTGCCGGAGCCCGAGGTCCCGAACCCCGCGACCTCTACGGCCCAGTTGAGCGGAGGCAGGCCGTCATAGCTCACGCCACCAAAGAAGAGGATCGGCTGGTTCGTGTCGGTGACCGTGCCACCGCTCTGGTCCACGCCGGCCGCGTCGCGCACCTCGGGCGTGAAGTCCGGCCGGGCGCGGCAGTCAATATCCAGGTAGCACTCCGCCGTACGGATGGCCGTCGCGCCGCCGGAGGCGTTCGACATCCATCCGCCACCCATGTTCAGGTCCGAGAGCGCGCCGGGGGTGCCCAGGCCGAAATCGGCGGTCTGGAACCAGGCGGAGGTCAGATCCTGAAACGAGGTGCTGAGCCCAAACAGGGTGGTGAACTCGATAAACGGGTCCGAGCCGCGCCCAAGGTCAATGTCCTCGGTGCACGTGCCCGCGTCGGTCCGGATCCGGATCCGGCCGCGCAACCGGTGACGCTGGTGGTTGGCCGGCGGGGTGTGCGGCCCGACCCGTAGGGACCAGTTGTTACCGAACGACGTAGCCGGGAAGTTGACATAGGTCGCGTCCGAGTTGTCCGAGGTCACGGCGGACTTGGTACCGGAGGGTACCGTGGTCCCCCCGCCGTTGTCCTCCACCGAGATCGGTCGGACAGTGTCGATCACAGCCATGACTTCATACTCCCACGTCGGCCAGTTGCGGCGGGGGCTCGGGACCGGTGCCGATGAACGAGGCGGTCACCTGGCGGATCCGACCCACCTTGACCACCTTGACGGTCTCCGCCACGGGCGCGGCCCAGACCTCCACCGAGTCGATGGGGGAGATCAGCACGAGAGGCCGCGAGAGCACGGCGCGCAGCGTCGCCAGCTCGGCCTCGGACTCCACGGCGGCGGTCATCAGCAGGTTGCGGCCACCGGGCGGCGCGGTGGTCACGAACCGCGTACCCATCACCCCCACCTCGGCCGTGAACGGGCGCACGCGCGCCCACTCGAACCGGCCCCAGACCGGTGCCCAGATCGGGCCATCTGGTCCGGAGGACCTAATCAGGGCCTCGTCCGGGTCCCAGTCCAGGCAGAACGTCGGAGGTGCCGGCGGCGGGGTCGGCTCCTCCATGAGCTGGACGAACGCCACCTGTTCGTGCACAGGCTCAGTGACCTCCACGCTGGCGGTGCCCGAGGTAGCGTCCCCGATCGTCGGGGTTGCCGCGTCGGTGTCGGTGGACGTGTGTATGTGGATGTTGCTGACCGTGGTCACCGGCCCGGGGTTAAGGACGTTCGCGACCGCCGCGCCGGACTGGTGGATCGTCGTGGTGTGGCTGTGCCCGGTCGTCGTGTGGGTGTGGTTCGCCGTGGTGTGGTCGTGGCTGTCGAGGCTTCCCCCGGTGTCCCCGATCCCCGACGTGGCCGCCTTGGGGTATCGGCCGAACATGTCCGGGGTCCCGTTCGAGCCGTCGCACAACTGCCAGGCGTCCGGGATCGCTCCCAGGGAACCGCGCCAGAGCCCGATCACACCCACCGGGAGGTCGGGGGTACCCGAGGTGTTCACCCGCGCGCGGAGCTTGCGGAACGGAGGCTCAGGGCTCGCGCTGGCCGCTCCCGTGGTTCCGCCGGACTCGCTCGCCAGGGGTGCCGAGACACCCGACGCGATGGCGATCGGGTGCGTGTGGTTGGCCGCCCATTGCGCTGGGGACGAGCCCGCGAAGAACGAGCGGTTACCCGAGGTGCTCCCGGTGTTCGCGGAGGTGTGGCCGTGGCTGCTCCCCGTGTGGGTGTGCGCCGCGATCTCGTGGGTGTGACTGTCGATCGAGCTGGCCGCCGTCGCGCCGCCGTCCCCGGTCGCGCCCTTGAGGAACCGGTCCGTGGCATCGGCATACGTGGCCCATCCGGCCGGCGCGATGTCCCCCATGAGCGCGAGGCCGCCGTCCGGCACCCCGAGGGGCTGGCCGTTGCTCTCGATCCAGATCACGTCCAGTCGTGCCGGATCGTTGTTGATCACGTCCGAGCTGGGGTTCGCCTCCAGCGAGACCGGAGCGTTCACCGACGTGTTGGCCGGCCGCGTATGAGTGTGCGTGTTCAGGTAGCCCAGCGTGCCGGCTACCCCATCGCTGGCCGTGAACGTCTGGTTGGCCGTGCCGGTCGTGCCGGTCATGGTGTGGCTGTGGCTCTGGGTGTGCTCGTGGTCCAGCGTCGTGTGCTGGTGACTGGCCGTGCCGCCGCGTGCGCCAGGCTCCGTGACCACGTTGGTCACACCCTTGGGGTACGTCGCGTCCAGCTCGGTGGCGCGTCGCCAGCCCTGAGGGATTGACACTTCAGTGTCAGGCCACGCGAAGATGAGGCCCACGGGGATGCCCGGGTTCCACGCGTCTGACCAGTCGCTGACAAGTAGAGCGCCGTCTACCAGGCCCACGGTCCGCGCCCGGTAGTACGAGCAGCACGGCTCGGGCGCGTGATCGCACGCGCGCCCGACGCGCGCGCGGGGGAGGGTGTAGTCGATCACGTCGGCGCACTCGTCCGAGCCGAGCGGGCCGAGAATCGCCAGGCTGGTGGTCGCCATCGTGCTGACCAGGCCGGCCGGGGTGTTGATCGTCCACACGTTGCCGGTGGAGTCCATGATCGTATCGGTCCCCGGGGCTCGGCCCGTGAAGTCCGGCGAGGCGTACGTGTTGCCGTTGCTCGGGTCCCGCACAGTCACCGAGTAGATCCGGCCCTCGAACAGGCGGTCCGGCACCCCGGCCGCGAACGTCGAGCCGACCGAGAGCGGCGCGTCCCCCGAGAACACCATGGTAGGGGCCGCGTTGTTGGAGATCGGCGTACCGAGCTGGACCCACGCGCCGGCCTCGTTCAGGGTCTCGAACGTCACGGTCCAGCCACCCAGGCCGTTGTTGGCGTCCAGGGTCACGCGCATGGTGACGTTCCCGAACGGGTCGATAGGCGCGCGCTCGGTGGCGCTCGCGCCCACGATCGCGCCCGAGGTGCCGTCGGTGGACCAGAGCAGCGCCGGCCGGCCGGCCAGGTTCGGGTCCCCGTTGCCGTCCGCGTCCAGCACGAGCGCCCACGAGCGTTGGTTGCCGGCCGAGTCGTACTTGCCCACCAGGGCCTGGTCCAGCAGCGTGTTGGCTGGCCGCCAGCCGTCGTCCCGGCCGGCGGTGACCTCGATCTGGAGGTCTGTCGGGGGATCGAGGAACGGTGGCGTGCCCTGGACCACGGTGTCCACGTACACGTCGGGGTTGCCACCCACGTCGTTGGCCCCGATGGCAAAGCCGATCGAGCGGCAGTCCGCCAGGAGCAACGGGTCCGGGGTGTAGGTGATCCGGGTCCAGGTGTCCGGCTCGATCCCGAAGTTCGGCCCCGGGATCCAGGTGAACGCGTCGTCCTGTAGCTCAAGGCGTGCTTGCCAGCCCAGGCCGCCGGCCACCGCCGGCACGTAGACCCAGGCGCTCAACGTCGGGCCGTTCGCGGTCAGGTCCCGCGAGCCTTGGTTGTCGTTGAACCGCACCTCGTCAAACCCGGTGCCGGCAAAGGGTTTGGTGGCCTCCAGCGCGCCGGTCCCGTCGTGCACGGGACTGGTCACCCGGGCCACGGTGGCGGTGCCCTCCCCCACCCACGGGGAGGCCGTGGAGTCGAACGAGTAGAGCACCGTGTCCACGAGGTCGGGCGCGGTGGCGTTGGATCCGGCGGTGCCAGTCAGCGCGAGGTACCCGCCGAGTGGGCAGTCCACCCGCTGGACCTCGATCCACCCCGTGTAGTCATCGAACGCGGTCATACTCGGCGCGCACACCTCGATACCAAAGAACGGGGTGTCTGGAATGTCGCTGACCACGGGTGCGTCGGGCGTGGGCACCTCGCCCACCGAGACGGTGAACGCCAGGGTCTCCTCGTCCGAGGGATAGGCGGTGTTGCTCCCGAGGGTGCTCCAAACCTGGAGGTGGGCCACATACGAGCCGTTGTCCAGGGGGTCCGTGATCCGGTTGACCGGAGAGCCGGACACGATGCCGGTGTCCCAGATGATCGCGCCGTTCAGGGTCACCCAGTAGCGATACTGCCGCGCCACCAGGCCGTCGGTGTCCAGCGCGGCGGCGCGCACCGTGGGGGTCACGGTGTCGGAGACCGTCACGGTGCTGGAGCCGGTGCCGTCCAGGATCTGGGGTGTGAACGTCGGCGCGAGCCGCGAGTCCACCTCCAGGTACAGCTCGGTGATCTTGACACCGAGGGACTGGCCGGTCACGTAGCAGCTCAGCACGATCGAGCCCTCGGCCGGTACGCCTGCCTGCCACGAGCCCGCGATGGTCTCCGGGCTCGCGCCGAACGAGCCGGCCGCGCCGGCCACGAGCGCGCCCAGGTTGGTGCGCACCGCCCACCACGCGTCCCCGTCCTCGCCGCGCGCCTCCAGGCGCACGACGTGCCGGCGCTCGCCCGTGGGGGGAGCGTCCAGCGGAGTGGGCAGGATCAGCGCGGAGCCAGCGCCCGACCACTCCGCATAGGTCGCGTCGTTGTCGTCGCTGGTGACCTCGTCCAGCGTGCCGGACGGCTCAGCGCTCCAGCCCACACCGGAGCTTGTGGCGCTCGGTCGGAGCGTCGTGATCGTGGCCATGGTTCCCCCCTACCGGACCAGCACAGCATCGGCCAGGCGCTCCAGCATGGCCTCGGCCGCCTCCACGCCATCCTCCCGGGTCTTGGCGTTGATAACCACCGCGCCGGCCTCCAGCGTGACGTTGACAGGGTTGACGGCGCTCGCGCCGTCGCCTCCACGGATCCGGCCCCCGAGGTTGATCCCGCCGATCTCACCGGTCAGGCTCTGGAGGTCGTCGCGCAACTGGCCCTTGCGACTGTTCAGGCCCTTGGTGAGGCTGTCCATGATCCGCTGACCGTTGTCGTACAGGAGCATGGCATCGCGCTCGGCCGGCCCCTTCCAGTCCGGGATCATGCCGGTAACCGAGCTGAGAATGTCCTGGATTCCGCCGATAGCGCTGCGGATGCCCGAAATCAGGCCATTGATGATCGAGCGCCCCGCGTTCACGAGCCAGGATCCGGCGCCTGAGAAGAACCTCGTGATCCAGCCCTTGATCGTGTTGAAACTGGCCGATGCCCCGGCCGCCCACGTGCTCACGATCCCCCGGAGGAACGCCAAGATCAACTGAGTGGCCGCAGCGCTCATTGACGGGATGGCCTTGATCAGGCCTCCCACCAGAGCGGTCGTGATCTGGCCGCTCGCCCGGATGATGTCCGGGATCGCCTTGATCAGCGCCACCAGGAGTGCGGCCATCAATTCCGCGCCGGCCGCCGCGATGACCGGGCCGTTCTCCTCCATCGCCTCTGAGAACGCGGGAATGAAGCTTTCGGAGATCCAATCCGTGATCAGGGTGATGTTGTCCGCGAGGGCCGTCAACAGCGTGGTGAGCAGGTCCACGCCAGCCTGGATGATCTCGGGGTTCTCCGAGAACATGGCCGTGAGCGCGGGGAAGAACTGATCGGTGAGGAAGTCGGTCAGGATCGTGATGTTCTGGGACCAGGCCATCAAAAGGGTGTTGAGTACGTCGATGGCCGCTTGCTGAATCTCAGGATTGTCCGTGAACAGGCTCGTGATCGTCGGAATGATCACGTTAGTGATCAGATCCAGGATCATTGCTACGTTCTCGGTCCAGCCCTGGATGAACTGGACCAGCGCCGCCGTGCCGGCCGCAATGAGCTGTGGCCCCTGAGTCATCAGGGTTTCAACCAGGAGCGGGATGATCTCCGACTGGACCACGCTCACGAGCTGGGGGAGAGCGTCCGAGAACCCTTGCACTAGGGCAAGCAATAGGTCCGTGCCCGCGAGGAGCAGAGCCGGGAGCGCGGTCAGGATCGCCGAGACGATCTGAGGGATCGCGGTGATCAGGGCTCGCGCGACCTCGGGCAGCGCCGTCAGGAGCCCGGTCACCAGACCTTGGACCAGGCGGATTCCCGCGTCGATGAGCTGGGGAATCAGCCCGATGAGCCCCACGACAAGAGTGGTAACGATCGATACGGCTCCCGTGATCAGGTCCGGGAGCGCGGCCACGAGGCCGTCCACTAGGCCGTTGACCAGAGCGCCGGCCGCCTCCACGATCAGGGGTGCGTTCGAGACCAGCGCGTCCACCAGGCCAGTAATAAGCGTCAATGCGCCGTTGATCACCGCTGGGACGATCTGGGGGAGGGCGTGCGCGATCCCGTTGACCAGCCCCAGGATCGCGGCGGTGACCTGCTCCCGGGCCTGGAGAAATGCGTCAATGAAATCGGGGATGTGCGCGATCACATACGAGAATCCAGCATCGACCAATTCTCGCAGGCCGTTAATGAACTTCTCGAAGAAGCCATTCCCTTCTTGACCCGAGAAGAAGGTGCGCATAGCCACATAGGCGCGAGAAGCCCAATTGACGAATTCACCAAGCTCCCGGATGACCAGCCCCAGACCATTCAGAAAATCGGTCCAGAAAATGGTCAGCTCAGGGCCTACACGGGCGATCTGGGTAAAGAAGTACCCGAAGTCGGCGCCCAGCTTGGGCAGTGCCGCCGCGAACCCCTCCAGGAAACTCTCACTCGCCCGCGATAGAGCCTGGAGCCCCGGGATGGCGGACTGGAACAGGCCGACCAGGCCGCGTGCGAAGTCATCGACCGCGCCGGCCGGACCCGCGAAAATGATCTCCAGCTCTGGGCCAAGGCCCTTGAGCGCCGAACGGAAGATCCCCAGCGCATCGATCAAGGGGCCGAGAAGCGGTTGAGCTGCCTTACGGAACGTTGACTTGAGGCTGTCAACCAGTTGGTTGGCAGCTCGGATGAGGGCTGGCTCCTCTTTGAGCAGGAACGCGCCCAAGCCGATGACACCCAGGCCGCCGGCCGCGAGCACCGCCGCGCCAATCGCGGCCCCGAGGGCCGGCCCCGCCACCGCCGCGATGCCAGCCACGATGCCCAGGCCGGTGGTAATCAGCGCTGGCTTGATCAGGGACGTGACATTGGGCAGTCCAGCCCGGAGCACCCGAGCGAAGCTACCCACCACGTCCGAGAACCCGAGTTCAAACCCGGTCGATGCCTGGCGTCCAGCCTTGATCCCCTCGGCGTACGCGTTCTCCACGTCCACCGGGATCTTGACAGGCTTGATCTTGACAGCGGTGAGCGCCGTATCGATCTTGCGGCCCGTTGTGCGCGCGAGGTTGGAGACATCACCCTCAACAGCTACGCTCGCGCGCCCAACTTCCATGGTTGCCAGCGTACGGTCCCGTATGGTGTCACCGTTAGCTGGAACAGGGTGGCATCTCGACTACGATGGCCGCATGGATGTCTCGCGCGCTCAACTCTCGAACCTCGGTGACGGGGTGGTCCTCGTGGATCCCGAGTGGCCGTGGACCGTGTGCGTGCGGATGAGCGACGATCCATCCCTCCCGGGGGTCATCTCGCTGACCCTGACCGCTCGCGAGGAGCCGACCTCCGGAGGCGTCTTTCTACCGCCGATCACGTCCACGGTGCTGAGCCAGCTACCCATGCGCCAGCTCGGCCAGGTGGCCGCCAGCGCTCTCGCGGGGGAGGGGGAGGCCCAACTACGGATGCTCGCCCGGCCGCGCCCACGGGGCTCTAGGAGCTGGCCGCCGGACCACTACGCGCGCGTTGCCCGCGTGGCCGCTTGGGCTCGGCAGACCCAGCGCCCGGGTGGGGCTGCTGGGGCTGTGTCCGAGTTCTGGAACGTGCATTATCGGACGGCGCGCCGCTGGCTCGCGCAACTCCGGTAGTGGGCTTGGGTCCCGCGATCCCGACGAACCCCGCCTCCATGCGCTCGGCGTCCACCTTGCGGACCTTGCCCTTGGGACCGGTGTTGATCGGGGTCTCCAGGAACGCGTCAAACTTGGTGCGGCCCTCTTCGTTGGCGTTCTCGGTGAACACCGCGTAGATCGCGTCCAAGGCCGCGCCCAAGGGCCGCTCGGTCCAGTCGAACCCCGCGAGAACCAGCCGGCCGTTGACCGTGGCCCAGCGCTGGGTGGCCGAGTAGGCCAGGATGAACGCCACCCCGAACGGCCGGCCGGCCACCTCCTCGAACGCGTCAATGCACCGTTCCGCCAGCTCCCCCTCCGCGAGCTTGCCCTCTAGGAGCAGGTCCAGGGGGTCTATAGGGTCGCCCCCGCCGGTTGACACCATCATGTCAAGGATGCGCCCGACATCCCCGGACAAAAGGATCG
>WUUC01130923.1_pt1 | contig 12383 bp, 9 predicted proteins | sample 6278441 | NCBI WGS metagenome assembly WUUC01 (sample SAMN13675441, study PRJNA597444) | soil metagenome | isolation source: soil | place: USA: Washington | collected 2017-10 | reverse complement strand
GCGCCGGAGCTGTTCGCGACGGACGACGGCTCGGTGCCGGTCCGACGCAACGTCGTCGTCTGGGAGTGACCCTCACTTCTCCTCGTCGGCCTCGTCCTTCGCCGCGCCCTCGTTGATGTCGCCGGTTGCGATCTTCGTCTCCACGAAGTGTCCGCCGGTGATCTTGATCGAGTTGTTCTGGATGATGCTGGCCGCATCCTTGCGGAGCTGGGACACGTCGTACCCGCGCGCCTTGAGATACGAGGCGCTCTCCTCGAACAACCGATTGCTGACGGCCGTGGCGATCGCCGCGGCGTCGGTGGCGTGGAACCAGTGCGACGCCTTCAGCCCGGTGGAGGCCCGCTCCCGCAGGCTGCGGCCGGCGCCGTAGCGCTCGGGCTGGATCTTGTACGCGAAGCGGTACCGGCCCCGCGGTCGCAGCGGACGGAGCAGCGACGTGAGCCGGTACGGGGCAGTGACGGGAAGGGCGACGAGGTCCGCGGCCGCCCGGCTCGACCAACCCCAGCCGAACCTATTCGCCATGTCCACCTGGTCGAACGACGGATCGATCGGCGGCAGCACGCAGGGCGTGAGGGTGAGCTGCACACCTCCCTGGAGCTTGGTGATGAGCAGGTAGAACGACACCACGAGGTTGCGGCTGAACGACTCGGCACGGAAGCAGCTGTAGTAGCGGGCGCCGTCGACCCTCTGCCGGACGACATCGACGACCTCGGCGGGCGGCAGCCGGCGCTCTGGGGGCCGGTCCAGACGGCCGAACACCCGGTTCGCGAAGGGGGTTCGGCCAGCGTGGACGAGTCCGATCAGGTGCTTGACCGCGATCACCACTTGGTAGCGGTGGTGCAGGCGGTCGGCGACGTCGCCAGCCGCCGCCGTGGGGTGGGGCCGGTCCAGCGCCTCCACCAGGTGGCGGTGCAGGTCGGCGACGTCGACCGGCTCGACCCGCTTGCCGGTCTTCGCCCGGACGTCGACGGGCTGGGGCGGCAACTTGAAGCCGGCGCCGACGAAGGGGGTGTCCGTGCGGTGGACGACGACGTCGACCATCCCGGCCCCGGACGGGTCGTACTCGTCGGCGATGGCGACCCGCTCGAGCTGGTCCGCGAACCGCCGGATCCCGAGGCCCCGCAGCCACCGCTCGACGGCAGAGGTCGCCCCGCGGCGGTCGGCGACGAAGCAGCCGGGCTGGAACCGGCGGCGCAGGAAGTGCATCCCGATGAAGTGGTCGGCCGTCAGGACCGCCCACAGCAGCACCGCGGTCACGAGGGTCGGCCACCATTCATCGACCGCGACGAGGCCGACGCCGGTGAGCCACTGCACTGCGACCAGAAAGGCGACCAGCGCGACGGCGCCGGGCACCCCCGCACTGCGCGCACGGTGCCGGGCGTCGGCGTCGAACCTGAACCGGACGAGGAGCGCCGCGCCCACCCACAGCACGACCCCGATCGGGTCGAGCACCACGAGGGTCACGAGCAGGACCAGCACCACGGCGTCGCGCAGCCGGCGTCGCGTGTAGGCGGCAACCGCATCACCAAGAACCGCGGCCGCGTCCAGTCCGGGCGACGGCGGGACCGCACCGACCTCCTCGACCAGGAACGCCCGGATGATCGCCGTGGCGGTGCGTTCGTTCCGATGCATCGCCGCGCACAGCGCCCGGGTGGCCTCGTCGGCCCCGGCGACGCCCGACAGCGGCCGGTCGCCGGGGTCCTCGCCCGGCGCCGGCAGCACCTCAGACGCGCTCATGAGCCGAACAGCGACCGCACCAGCTCCGCGATCTTCGTCAGGCTCTCGGCCGCTCCTCCGGCCCCGGTGATCGCCGCGGCCACCGACTTCCAGCCGACCCGGACGGTCTCCGGATCGGGCTTCGGCTTTCCGAGCTCCTCGTCGATCTCGTCGAGCCGGTCCTCCACCCGGCGGCCCTTGTCCCCGGCGAGCCCGACCAGCTCGTCGCGATGGCGGCGCAGCTCGGCACGCAGGCCCGCGGCCGTTCCCTCCCGGGCCTGCCCGAAGATGTTGATGTCGCCGCCGGCGATTTTCGCTTTCTTCAGCTTGCTGTTCTTGATCGTGATGGACCGGTTCTCCTCCGACACATCCCGTCCTTCCCCTCCGCCAACGCACCATGATGGACGACGCTCCGTGACCGAGGAAGCCCCTGGCGCGCCTTTCGTCATTCGGCGTAACGTCCCGATCACTCACGTCGACCGGTCCGTCGACCCGCGAACGACCAGATGTGGAGCAGCGTTGAGCGACCGACCCGTACTCGGCATCGACCTCGGCACCACCTACTCCTGCGTGGCCCAACTGGACGAAACCGGCCGGCCCACGGTCGTACCGAACGGGGAGAGCGAATCAACGAGCCCGTCGGTGGTCTATTTCGAGGAGGCGGGCGAGATCGTCGTCGGCCGCCAGGCCAAGAACGAGTTGCGGCTGCATCCCGACCGCGTGGTGCAACACATCAAGCGCAGAATGGGTGAACCCGACTTCACCATCGAGATCGACGGACGGCCCTACTACCCGCAGCAGATCTCGGCGAAGATCCTTGAGTATGTCGTCACCGAGGCGATGACGACTCTGGGCGCAGACCCCGTCGCCGGTCAGCCGCTCGCCGACGTCGTCGTGACCGTGCCGGCCTACTTCGGCTCGGCCGAGCGTGAGGCCACGCGGGTCGCGGGCGAACTCGCGGGTCTGAACGTCATCGGCATCATCAACGAGCCGACCGCGGCCGCAATCGCCTACGGCGTGCTGCGGCCGAGCGAGCGGCGCACCGTACTCGTCTACGACCTCGGCGGCGGCACCTTCGACGCTACCGTCGTCGAGGCGTCGGCAGAACGTATCCGGGCGATCGCCACGCACGGCAACCGGCATCTGGGCGGGGCCGACTGGGACGCGGTGCTGCGCGACATGATCCTCGAGGTGTACCGCGAGCAGGCCCCGGACGCGCCGGACCCGAGCACCGACGAGGACGCGATGGGTGAGCTCGACATCGTCGTGGAGGAGGTGAAGAAGTCGCTGACGCGGATGGGCAGGCGGACGGTGCCGTTCACCGCGCACACCCGTCGCGTGTCGGTGGAGATCACCCGCGAGGCGTTCGAGGAACAGACCCGCTCGCTGGTCGACCAAACGCTTCACTACACCGACCTCGTGCTCGACGCCGCCCGGGAGAAGGGCGTGACGCACCTCGACGACGTCGTCCTCGTCGGCGGTATGTCCCAGATGCCGGTGATCTGCCGGGCACTGGCCGAAAGGCTCGCGGGGCGGTTCGCGACCGTGCCGGAGCTGCGGCTCGTGGATCCCCACCAGATCGTCGCGAAGGGCGCGGCGCTGTTCGCCGCGCACGCGGTGGCCGAGCAGTACGACGACGACCGATCCGCGACCGCGGCCCCCCTGGTGGCAGGCTCGACGGGGCTCCCGGCGCTGATCGACATCACCTCCCGCGGCTACGGCGTGCTGACCATGCGCGGACCCGACGACGACGAGGAGTACGTCCACTGGATCATTAAGCCGCAGGACGAGCTTCCGGCCAGCCACACCGAGCAGTTCGAGACCCGCCACCACGGCCAGACGCGCGTCGAGGTCGTGGTCTACGAGTCGGCGACGAATGTGCTCAGCGAGGTCCCCGCTGACAACGTCGAGCTGATCCGCGGCGACCTCACCGGCCTGCCCCCGAACAAACCGCCGCGCCAGCCGGTGGACGTCACCCACCAGCTGGGTGAGGACGGCGTCCTGAAGATCGTCGCGACGGGACCGTCGGGGCAGCGCCTGGAACTGGAGTACGAGACCCGCGGGGCCATGCCGCAGGAGGAGTTCGCGCGCCCGCTGCCGGCGCTCGCGAAGTACTGACCAGATGACGGACTGGAAGCTCGACACCCGGCGCTTCGCCGAGGAGGTCTTCGTCCCGGTCCGGGAGGGCTGGGACGTCGAGCGCAACCTGTTCCGGTTCTTCCAGCTGCCGCTCGACGCCGCCGACGACACCGTGATCGACCAGGCGGTGCGTGGCGTCGACGCGCACCTGAAGCGCACCTCGCTGGCCGGGGTGCACAAGCAGGCGGCGACCTCCCTGCGGCCGGCCTTCCCCGACCACGCCCGCACGATGCGGGAGACGGCCCGGCGCCACCGGCACCGCGACCGCGTCCTCGCCGACCGCCGCGCCTTCGCCGAGCAGGTACGCGGGGAACTACGCGGCATGCCGGCCCTGCGGACCGCCCAGCTGGACGACTACACCGCCCGGTTCCGGACTACCTTCATCCGCCAGGAGATCGAGGCGGCGCTCCGCGACGCGGGCATCGCCGTCCGCGACCCGGTTCCGCTCGCGGTTCCGCCACGCCTCGCGCGATGGGCGGAGCTGCGGCTCCCGCTGCGCGAGCTGGGCCACGCGGGCCTGGCCGACTACCTCGCTGCGCACCGGCTCACGGCGCACGCCGCGGCGGCTGATGTCCGGCGCGTCCGGGCGGAGCTCGACCGGTCCCGCAGCATCGGGTCCCTCACAGCTGAGGAGACGGTCTTGGGCATGGTCGAGCGGCTCGTCACGGCGGGAACCCTTGCCGACGCACTGCGGCGCGAGCTGGTCGACGAGCTGTCCGACGCGGCCGGGCGCGGCGCGGACGCGCTCGCGCTCGCCCTCGCCCGACCCGGGACGGCGCAGCGAGCCGCAACCCTCGGCCTGCCGGCCGGCGACGATCTCGCCTACGCCCTGCTGTGTCGGGTGCGCCCCGCAGGCGACACGGACGCCGGCTGGCGCGAGGAACTCGACCAGGCCCTTGCGGCCCGGGAGCTGCGCAGGGCGTTCGAGATCCTCAGCACGCGGCCGGATCTGCCCGTGGAGCTGGCCGACCAGCGCACCCGCCTGGAGACGCGCCTCGAATGGGTGGACGCCGAGCTGGCGACGGCGGCGGCCCTGGAGGACACCGACCCGGAGGCCGCCGCAGCGCGCTACGTCACCGTGCTGCGCCACATCCAGGAGCCCGTGGCCGAGTCCGGCCTCCGGCGCTGCCGGCCGCCCGCCCCGCCCGCCGCCGACGCGCGGGTCGAGGGCGACCGGGTGTCCGTGGTGTGGGAACCGGCCGCGGTGCGGGCGGGCGATCCGGAGTACCGGGTGGTGCGCCGGGTGGACACCGGTCCGGCGGCCGGGCGGTCGGAGATCGCGCGGACGGCCGACACGGCGGCGGTCGACGCCGACGCCCCCGCGGGCACGCCAGTGGTCTACGAGATCACCACCGTCCGCACCGGCACGGCGAGCGCCCCGGCCACCACGTCACCGGTCGTGGTGCTGCGGGCGGTCACCGAGCTCGTCGCCGAACCCGGCGACGGCGAGGTGCGGCTGCACTGGCGGCTCCCGGCGGGCGCGGTCACCGCGCGGGTGCACCGCACGGGCGGCGAGGGCCGGGTGGAGATCCCCGGAGGCAGCACGACCGCGCACGACGCGACAGCACGTTCGGGAGCGCACTACAGCTATGCGGTCGAGGCGGCGTACGACAGCGCCGACGGCCGGGTGTTCGCCACGCTCGCCGTCGTCGACGCCCACCCGCAGTCCCCGCCGGACAGCGTCACGGACCTACGCATCCTCGAGGAGTCCGACACCACGGCCCTCGTCGGCTGGACTCCGCCCGGGCACGGTGGCGTCGTGCTGCGCGTGACCCACCGCCCGCCACCGGATCCGGGCACGCTGCTGCCGGCGACGCCGCTGCTCGGCGACGCGGTGGAGTTACGAGGACGCGAGCCGGCGGGTGTGCGGATCGTCTTGTCCGCTGACGGACGGCGACGTTGGGTCGTGCCGCTGACGGTGGCCGGGGAGCTCGCAGCGGTCGGTGCCGCCGTCGAGTACGACCGCCGGCTTCCCCCGGTGACGAACCTGCAGGTCGTCCGGCAGGGGCAGCAGCTGCGCCTGTCGTGGGAGTGGCCAGCCAAGGCTGGCGCGGCCCGCGTGCTGGTCCGTGAGGGCGGGTCGGTCGATGGGCCCGCGGATCCTCGCGCCACGGTCTTGCCCATCTCCCGCGCAGTATTCGAGCGGGCCGGCTGCCGGGTCCCGGCCCGGCCCGGCGTGCCCCACGGGGTCGCCGTCGGGCTGACCGCCCACGACGGCGGGCAGGAGGTCTTCGGGCCGCTCGTGCAGATGTCGATCAGTGCTCCCCCGCTGCTGCGCTACACCGTCCTGCCGGCCCGGCGGGGCCACCGGACGCTCGTCGTCGCCGGCGAACCGCCGCTGCCCGACGTGCAGTTGCGCGCCCGCGTTACCTTCCCTCCGCTGCGCCGCGACGAGGGCGACGTCCTGGTCACGGTGCATCCCGAGACGCCGGACGCCGCCCGAATGAGCGCGGAGTTCACCCTGCCCCGAGGGCGCCCGCTGCACCTGCGCGCCTTCCCGGCCCACCCTGCCGACGACCTCGAGCTCGTTCCGGACGACCCGGCGCAGCTGTCCGTCGAGCGCCGGCGGTGGTGGTGAGCCTGCGCTGGCCCGGGAAGCGGCCCGCCGTGCGCTGTCCCTGGTGCTGGACACCATCGGCCGCCCCGCAGCTGCACCAGCGGTGCCCCGATGCCTGCGGCGACGACGCCCGGACCTTCCCGGTGAACCCCGTGTGCCCGCACGGCCGCCCGTCGACCGCAGCCCGGTACTGCCCCGCGGCAGAGTGCGGCAGGCGCCTCGAGTACGACTACATCACCACGCCCAGCCGGATCATCGCGGTCGTCGGATCGTCGGAGTCGGGCAAGAGCACCTACGTCGGGGTGCTGATCAACGAGCTGCGCAACCGCGTGGGCGCCGCGTTCAACGGGGCATCGGTAGATCTCGTCGGCGACGCGTCCCGGGCCCGCTACCAGGAGGTCTTCCAGGACTTCCTATACGGGCAGGGCCGCACGCTGCGCCGCACCGACTCAATCCGCGCGCTGCACGCCCTCGAGCCGCTCATGTTCATGCTCCGCTTTCCCCGGCGCGGCCGGCTGTCCGGGCGAGACGCCCTCACCGTCGGCATGGCCGTGTTCTACGACACCGCTGGCGAGGACATCCTGGACGCCGACCGGCGGGAACGACTCGGGCGCTACCTCACGGCGGCGGACGGGATCGTCTTCGTGGTCGACCCGCTCCAGGTCGCGAGCGTGCGCGCGGCCGTCGACGGTGTGGGCAGCCTGCCCGGGCAGGTCCAGGACCAGGTGGGCATGCTGCAGGGGCTGGCCGAGGTCCTGCGGCACGGGCACGGCCGCGACAGCGCCACCCGGATTCGCACGCCGCTGGCCGTGGTTCTGGCGAAGACGGACGCTCTCGCCGGCCTGCTGCCCCCCGGCACGGCTCTCGACCGGGCGGGACAGCACGACGGCGCCTACGACGACATCGACGGTCGGCAGGTGCACGACGAGGTGCGCGCCGTGCTGAGCACGTGGACCGACGGACCTGCGTTGATCAACACCGTGCAGAACGCCTTCGCGGACCACCGGTTCTTTGCGCTCAGCGCGCTCGGTTTCCCGCCCACCAGCACCGAGAAACTGTCCCCGCAGGGCATCCACCCGCTCCGGGTGGAGGACCCGATGCTGTGGCTGCTGGGACGTTTCGGTCTCGTCCCGGTGCGGAAGGGCCGCCGGTGATCCGTCAGCTGCACTACACATCGTGCCGACACGGTCGGGACGGCATCCAGGGCTTCCAGGTGGCCGCCGCGACGCCGGACATCCCGGCCCGGCACGAGGACCGGGCCCTGCCGCTCGCGGCGTACCGACCGCCGCCGTCGACCCCGGCCGCACCTGCTCCCGCCGAGGTCGACGCGCTGCCGGTCGCGCTCGGGTTCCGGGACTTCGGCGAGGTCGCGGTGCTGTTCCGCAGTAGGTACCTCGGGGAGGACTTCAGCGGACGGCAGGGCAACTACTTCGCCCACGTGCTGCTGCTCGACCGGCCGGGGCGCGACCTGGCCGGCATCGTTCCCGCCCTGACGTGGGACGCCGACTTCTGGACGCGCGAGCCCGTCGACGACGGCGGCACCTTCCTCGCACCGCTCGACGACCTGCACGCCGCAGGTGGGACCGGCCCGCTGGGCCGGGGCGACGGCGCCGGACCGTGGATCGCCGGCCACCGGGCCGACTTCGCCGCCCTCCTGGCGGCCGTGCGCGACGGGCTCGCCGGGCGCCTCCGGCGCGTGGTCGTAGTGGCGGACGGGCCCGCTCCCGACGCCGAGGCGGCCGCCGCGATCGCGGCCGTCACCAGCTCGCTCCCCGGCCGCCTGGGGACGGCTGTGTCGTTCACCACGTTCTGCTCGACGCCCGACGACGTCGACCTGCTGGTCGTTGGCACCACGCTGGACGTCGCGCTCCGCCCGGAGGCGCGCGACCGGGTACTGCTGCGGCTCGGCGCCGTCGGACCAGGGCCGGGCTCGGCCTTCGAGGAGCTGATCGTCGAACGATGGCGGGCCGGCCGGGACGCCGTCGAGGCGCTGCATGGGCTCACCACCCAGATCCGTCCGGCGCTTACGGTGGACGAGCTCGACGCCTTCGCGGCGGCCGTGCCGCTCCTCGACGGCGACGCGGACCCCGGACCCGACCCGCTCACGGGCCTGGAGTTCCTCGCCCACCGGCACCCGCGGGCGCTGACCGCACCGGTCTGGGCCCGGGTGGAGGCGGCCTTCTCCGCCGGCAGCGCGCCCGTCGACGACCTCGACCGGTGGTCGGCCGTGCTCGGCTGCACGTCCGGCGACCGCAAGCAGGTCGAGGCGGCCTACCTGCGAGCGGTGCTGGCCCGGCTCGCGGGCGGCGACGAGGCGGACGGGCTGTGGCTGCCCCCGGTCGACACCGGCTCCGCTGACCGGGCCACCGCCTGGGCCCTGCACACAGTGACGGACGACCCGCTGCCCGGCACGGCCCTGCGCGTGCTGCGCACCCTGGCGCGCCTCGGGATCGAGCCGCCGGACGCCGATCTCGCCGAGATCAGCGATCTCGTGCTGCTCCCGCTGGTGCTCGACCCGGACGGTGACGTCGAGCCGTTCCGGGCACTGCCGGGTTCCGGACGGCTCTGCGGGCTCATGGCCGCCCAGCTAGAGGAGCGGCTGGACGATGAGGTCGTAGGCACCGTCGCGGAGGGGATGACCGTCGAGGCGGCCCAGTGGTTGGGCGATGCCGCCGCACCGCACGGCCGGGTCGCGCTGGCCACCGCGCTGCGGCTCGCCGCCGCCGGCCGTCGCGACCCGGTTGGCCTCGTGGTCGGGCACGCCGTGGACGCCGCCGCTCTCGACCGACTCGTGGCCGTCGTCTGGCCCGCGGCCCCCCCGACCGTCTCCGAGGGGCTCCGCCTCCTGGCGGATCTCGACCCGGCGGTCGCCGTCGCCGGCATGCTGCCGGGGCGGCTCGCGCAGCGGCTGGTGCACGACGCCGCCGACGAGCAGTCGGCCCCCCGCGCCGAGGAGCTGGCCCGTGCGCTGGCCGCGCTGCCGCCCGGCATGCTGGAGCAGGTGCGGGCCCAGGCGGACGCGGTGCTGCTCACCTCGTGGTTCCGGGCCCACCCGCTCGCCGACCCCGCCGCGCCTGCCCAGGTCCGTGCGGCTGCGAGGGCGGGCCGCCTGGCCGATCCGACCCTGGGCCGCCCGCTGATCGGCGCTCTCGTGCACCGCCTGTTCGAGGCCGACGCGGTGCTGCACGCGCAGTCGCTGAAGGCGCTGCTCGACGAGGCCCCACCCGACCTGCGCCCCCGCTACGAGGAGCGGCTGAGCCGGACGCTGGAGGCCGCCGAGCCCGCGGGCGTCCTCGCCGTGCTGCCGACGCTCGCCCACCTGTCCGCGTCCCACCCCGCCGCAGTCGAACTCCTCCACGGCCCGGCCGCGGAGGCGCTGGCCCGCCGGCGGCGCCGGGTGCTCGACGAGCTCACGGTGCTGTTCGGCACCCCCGGCAGCGTGCCCTACGGACTGGCTCCGGGACGCGCCGCCAACTGGACGATGTGGTGGCGTAGCTACCGGCAGGGCTTCATCACGCCTGCCGAGCCGGGGCTGCGCGACCGGATTCTGCGGTTCGGCCGAGGCAGCTGATGCAGGCGGTCGTCGCCCTTGTCGGGATCGTCCTCGCGGCCATCGCGATCGCCGCGCTCGTCGCTCTGGGGATCGCCCTGCTCCTCGCGGCGACGGCGGTCGCGGTCGTCGTAGGCGCCGTGGTGACCACCGTGTTCACGGTCGGGTTCGTCCTCGTGGCCCTGTGCCGGACCTGGATCCGGGTCCTGCGGGACGACCGGCACGGACACCTGGGGGTCGCGCCGCCCGACCCGCTGCCTCCCGGCCGCGACCCCGGCTACCTGAGCTACTACTTCGGGCCCGCGTGGCACGACTACTCCCTCGTCATGGCCCGCGGGGCCGCCCAGACGCGGGACCGCACGATCGCGCGCAGCAAGGGCGAGCGGCGGTCGGTGCTCGACTTCCTCCTGTTCGTCTGGGAGCTGCCGGACGGGCTGGAGATCGGCGGCTGGCTGCTCGCCAAGACCGTGCTCGGGGGCGCGCTCGTGGGCGGGCTACTCGGGCTGGGCGTCGGCGGAAGCGTGGCCGCCGCGGTCCTCGGCGTCACCACCGCCGTGTTCGCGGTGCTGCTCGGCTCGGTGATCGGCATCCTGATGTTGGCGTGCGCGATGCTGCGAGCGGTCGAGCTAGGCCTGCTGCGCCTGCGCGGCATCACGGTCGAGTGCCCGAGCTGCCACCGGCGCGTCGGCGTGCCGGTTTACGAGTGCCCGTCCTGCCAGGCACTGCACCACCGGCTGATCCCGGGCTCGCTAGGCGTGCTGGCGCGGACGTGCCGCTGCCGTGAGGAGCTGCCGACGTTACTCGTCGGCGGCCGGTCGCGGTTGCGCGCCCACTGCGGCCACGACGACTGCGGCGGTGTGCTGCCCGTGGGTGGCCTGACCGTGCCCACCAGGCACGTCCCAGTCGTGGCCGGGCGGGTGGCCGGCAAGACCGTGCACACGATGGCCGCGATCGGCGACCTGCGGGCGCACGCGGAGGAGGCCGCCTTCGCCTTCGGCGACGAGCACACGGAGACCACGTTCGCCGAGGTCGAGAGCCGGTTGCGCGACGTCTCGACGGTGCCGGCGACCCTGCCGACCACTCCGCTGCGGGCCGCCACGTTCTACCTCGGCACGGGCCCTCAGCGGAGGCTGATGTACCTCTACGACGCGGCCGGCGAGAGCTACCAGAGCAGTGACCGCGTCTCCGGTCTGCGGTTCCTCGGTGCGACGGCGGGGGTCCTGCTCGTCGTCGACCCCTTCGCCCTGCCGCTGGTCCGCGGCCGGATGCTGGCCGACGAGGTCGTCCTACCGACCCACTCGATCGAGCCGCCGGGCGACATCCTCGGGCGGTTCACGGCCGGGCTGCGTGAGCACGGTGCCCGGCGGATCCAGGGGCGCATCGCCGTCCCGGTCGCCCTCGTCCTGACCAAGTGCGATGTGTTCGTGGTGGGCGGCCCGGTGCGGCACCCGTACGAGGACCTGGGCGTCGCCGGCGACGGCGTCACGCCGCGCCGCAAACGGTCGGCGGCCGTGGCGACCTGGCTCGACGCCGACGCGGGCGAGGGCGGTCTGGTCCGCCAACTCGGTACGGACTACACGACCGTCGCGTACTTCGCCGTGAGCGCCCTCGACGGGTTCGGTACGGTCGAGCTCGTGAGCGGGCGCACCGGTCGGCCGGTGTCCAACGACCCGCCCTCCGCGCCGCTGCGCTGGCTGCTCGACGCCGGACGGGGTTCTGGATGAGGCCGCCGCTGCCCCCCTCCGTCGTGCGCGGGCGGCGGATCGTCGTCGGTCTGCTCGCGGTCTCGGCCGTGACTGGCCTGATCACCGTCGCGTGGATCCTGGTCCTGCTGGTCCGGCTCCTGGTGGACGCCCTGCCCTTCCTGGAGGCACTGCCGTGACCGCTCCCGATCCGGTCGCCGTTCTCGCGGACGCCGTCGCGCTGCTGCGCGACCAGCTCGACCGCCTGCACCGGCGCAACGACGAGCTCTTCTCCGACGCCCGCTCTCGTGCAGACGACCCGCTAATCCGCGACCTGCTGCTGGTCGTGGATTCCTGCACGCGCATCGCTCGAAGCTGGGACGTTGCCGCCACGGCGACTCCTCGGGACGTGGCCGACGCTCTGCGGGCCGTGGCCTCCGAGGTGGAGCACGTGCTGACCCGGGTCGGTGTCGAAGCGTTCGCACCGGAGCCCGGAGAGATGTTCGACCGGCGCCAGGCCCGCGCAGCGCGAGTCGAGCGCGTTGACGATCCCGCTGGCTCTGGCCAGGTGACGGCGGTCGTCCGGTCCGGATATCGAAGCGGTGAACGAGTTATTCGGTATGCCGAAGTGGTCGTCGCTCAGGGCCCTGCGGCAACGGGTTGCACCCCGGCGTGACGGGTGTGTTGAATGCGCGATCATGTGGACTCCGCCGCACGCACCCGGGACAGGGATCCTCGT
>WUUC01193910.1_pt1 | contig 12384 bp, 5 predicted proteins | sample 6278441 | NCBI WGS metagenome assembly WUUC01 (sample SAMN13675441, study PRJNA597444) | soil metagenome | isolation source: soil | place: USA: Washington | collected 2017-10 | reverse complement strand
GGTAGACGCTGCCCATCCCGCCAGAAGCGAGCGAAGCTTCGACAACATAGCGCCCTGCGATGCGGTCCAACCGTTCCGCCATCATGCTTACCGCGAGCCCTTCCCCGACGGTAGAACCTATCGATCCCTCTGGAGATCGTCAACTCAGGCTGGTCCGAAGCCTAAGCGGCCGGCCGGTCTCAGCCGCGGGCGAGCAGCTCTTCGATCTGCGGCGCGAGCTCGCTCCAGTGGTAACATCGCCGCCGTTTTGCGCCACGCGTGCGCCGCGAACTTGACGCGGCGCCGGCGTGAAGATAACGGCCAAGGGGTGCTGCACGGCGTCCCGCTGCAACTGCTGCTCCACGGGGATCACTACCCGGCAGTGATCGAGCGCGTGCTCGCGGCGCAGCGCAGCGTCTGGATCGCCACGGCCAACCTGAAGGAGCTGATGATCGAGGACGCGCGGCTCGTCCCGGGGCGCCGGCGGGGCCGGGATCGTTACCGTTCGGTGCTTTCCGCACTGAGCGAGCTCGCGGGGCGCGGCGTGGAGCTGAGGATCTTGCACGCGGCGCCGCCGTCGCGGGTGTTCGTTCGCGACTTCGACCGGCAGAAGCGGCTGGTGGCGCGCGGGATGGAGCTGCGCATGTGTCCGCGCAATCACCTCAAGCTGGTGATCGTGGATGGACGCCACCTGTACTTCGGCAGCGCGAACTGGACGGGCGCGGGCTTGGGCGCCAAGCAGGACGGGCGGCGCAACTTCGAGCTGGGCGCGCTCACCGAGGACGAGCGCCTGCTCGACGCGGCGCAAGACACGTTCGACCGCATCTGGCGCGGCGCGGAGTGCGAAGCTTGCCGGCTCCGCGACGAGTGTCCCATGCCGCTGTCGGAGATCGAGCGCGCGCAGCGTCCCGCTGGCGACGGGTCGGTCTGGGTACGGCTGCGGCCGCAGCCTGGTCCGCTGCACGAGGAGTGAACCGACGGCGCGGCGAGCTCCAGCTCGTAGCCGGCGAGCTGTTCGCTCAAAACAGTGAGAGCCCCGTCTTCTCTACGGACGACTCGAGGGCGCGCATGCCGGCGAGGGAGTTGCCGGAGCGGCCGAGGCCGGGGGACCAGACGCACAAGCTGAGTCGGTCGGGCAGGACGGCGATGATGCCGTCCCCCACGCCGCTCTTGCAGGGCAGGCCGACGCGGAAGGCGAACTCGCCGGCGGCGTCGTAGGTGCCGCAAGTCAACATCAGGGCGTTCACGCGCCGCGTCTGGCGCTCGCTGACGATGGGCTTGTCGTGGCGCGGGTGGCGGCCATCGGCGCTGAGATAGCCGCCGGAGGCGGCGCCACGGGATGTCAAACCCAGATAGAGATGTCGCCCTCGGCTCCCAGTTAGAGAAAAAGCCCCAGAGGCGACATCTCTATCTGGCTGCCGAGGGCGACATCTCTATCTGGTTTGACACGGGCGCCGCGTGGCGCCGCGAGAGCCGAAGGCGGCGCATCCTTGAGCAACAGCTCCAGCGCGTCCTTGCGCTCCTCGAGCGGCAGCTTGGACACGTCGCGCCCGTCGACGTGCAGCAAGTCGAAGGCGAAGTACACCAGCGTGCCCGCGGGACCGATGCGGCCGCGTGGGCCGGCATTCTGCAACGCCTGAAAGCTCGTACGGCCGTCCGCCAGGAGCACGGCCACCTCACCGTCGAGCAGCGCCGTGCGTACAGGCAGCTTCGCCAGCGCGTCGACCACCACCGGGTATGCCGCCGTCCAGTCCTGCCCGCTGCGGCTCTCGAGGCGAGCCGTGCCGCCCTTCACGAGCGCGCCCATGCGGTAGCCGTCGTATTGATTTCGTGTAGCCACTCGTCCCCTTCGGGCGCTTCCTCCACAAGCGTCGCGAGCTGCGGGGGCGTAGGCCGGGAGCGGGCTTCCCGGCGGCTTTGGGGGGCTTGGGCACCGCGGATCATGGTCTCAGCAGTCGGCCGCGATCACAACGCCCAGGAGGTCGCGCCCGAGGCGCCCTACTCCGATGGATCGACGGAGTGGGATGTGAACGGCGGTGCTGGGCGGGAACCTGCAGTTCGGGTGGAGTCTGCGGAATGCTGACCCCACCGGTGATCCCGATCACCAGCGTAGGCTTCTGCATGACGACGCCATGACACACCCTTGCGGTCCTTTCGCAGGCGCGGATAGAATTGCTGGGCTACTGAGCCCGTCCAACTCTCCCCTTCCACCCCCTGATTCCGTGTAGTGCCACGCACTACACGGATTTCTCACGTCGAGGCCGACTGTGATGCGTTTGCCCTTTGGGCTGTCTCTACTGTTGGTTGTCTTGATCGCCTGTGCACAGCCCGACGGCGAATCCGATGACAAGGGCCTGGACTCCGCCTCGCAAAGGTTGACGGTCGATTCGGACGCTGACGGCGTTCCCGACGCTAGCGACAACTGCCCCTCGATCGCGAATCCGACCCAGAAGAACAGCAACGGCGTCGGCCCGGGTGACACCTGTGAGCTGGCGCTGGTCCTGTCACCTGGCCTTCTGAACCAGTATGCGCGCTTCCAATCCCACAAAGAGCTGATCGTCGCATTTGCACCGCTCTCCTTATAGGCGGGTCCCGACCTGCTGCGCATCGACGCCAGGGCGAACCGCACGGCATTTCCCCACTGGTCGTTGCTCACCAAGAAGCTCGGCGTGTTGTCGTTCGGCGAGCTCCTGCCCGGACACATCGATACAGTCGCGGGCAACGAGGTTCTGGTCGTCCAGCTTGGAAGCTCGTCTGTGCTGGGCGGCGCCAAGGCCTCCGACGCCTGGCTCCGCCTGGATGGCAACGCGACCGTCTCGGTGACGTTCTTCGACGGCACCCTGACGCGAGGGACGCACACGTTCGCCAACACGAGCACATCGCTGAGGCGCGTCGCCCCGCAGAGCGGCCTGTTCGATCGCCTGGAGATCCGCGCCACCAGTGGTCGCGTGGCGCTGGTCGGGCCCAATGAAGCGTTGATGCTGACGCTGGCTGGCGCACAGCTCCCGTGCGCCGCAGGCTACGAGCGCGTGGGCGGCGCTTGCGTCGACATCAATGAGTGCACGGGGCTGAATCATGCGTGCGATTCCTTGACGACGTGCACAAATACGCCTGGCTCGTTCGTTTGTGGCCCGTGCCCGCAAGGCTACCGGGGCACCGGCGCTATGAGCTGCGTCGACATCGACGAATGCGCCGACGGAAGCGCTCGCTGCAGCGCCCTGGTCGCGTGCAGCAACACGCCCGGCAGCTATCGCTGCGGCGACTGCCCCGCAGGGTACACAGGAGACGGGCATAGCTGCTCCGACATCAATGAATGCGCCGAGAACCTCGACCGCTGCGATCCGCTGGTCGCCTGCACGAACGTCGCGGGCAGCTACGAGTGCGGTGTGTGTCCGACAGGGTACGTCGGCGGCGGCAGCACGGGCTGCGTCGACATCGATGAATGCAGCGGGCCGAATCGAGCTTGCGATGCGCTTGCCAGCTGCAACAACCTGCCGGGCGGCTACGAGTGCGGCGCCTGCCCGAACGGTTACCGGGGCGACGGCCGGAGCTGCGCCGACATCGACGAGTGCGCCGACGGTTCCACCGCATGCAGCCCGGTGGTGGCCTGCGGCAACACGCCGGGTGGCTATCAGTGCGGGGCGTGTCCGAGCGGATACGAAGGCGATGGCCGGACCTGCTTCGACATCGACGAGTGTGCGGTGACGCCCGGCCCGTGCGCACCGGGTGTTACCTGCACGAACTCCGCGGGCGCCTTCCAGTGCGGCAGCTGCCCGATCGGCTATCGCGGTGACGGTCGCAGCTGCCTCGACATCGACGAGTGCGAGACTGTACGGTGCGCCCCAGACGTGACGTGCGCGAACACGGAGGGAAGCTTCAGATGCGCTCCCTGCCCCTCCGGCTTCACGGGCGACGGCTACAGCGGCTGCGTCGACATCGACGAATGTACGCAGGAGCTCCACGACTGCAGTCCTATCGTCACGTGCGGCAATACCCGGGGCAGCTATCAGTGCGGCGAGTGCCCGCAGGGCTATGCTGGCGATGGTCACACCTGCATCGACGTCGACGAATGCGCGGAGCGAGAGTCGCTCTGCGACGCGGGCCTCACCTGCATGAACACCGAGGGCAGCCACACGTGTGGCGAGTGCCCTGTGGGCTACACGGGTGACGCCTACGCTTGCCAGGACATCGACGAGTGCGTTGCGTCGCCTTGCGATCCGCTCGTTTGGTGCACGAACCAAGACGGTAGCTATACCTGCAGCGAGTGCCCGAGTGGCTACAGCGGCGATGGTTACGCCGGCTGCCTCGACGTCGACGAGTGCGCCACGGAGAACGGCGGCTGCGCCGAGGGCGAGGCGTGCGTCAACGAGGAGGGCACGTACCATTGCGAGCTCGAATGCGGTGAGGACGATCGCACCTGCGACGGGCGCGACGATGACTGCGACGGTGCCGTCGACGACGACTACCAGGGAGAGGGTGCCCCTTGCGGCGGGCCGATGTGCGGCGGTTGGGTCGAGTGCGTCGACGGTGTCGTCGTCGTGAACTGCACTCCTCACCAGATCGACGTCCCGGAGGAGTGCAACAACATCGACGACGACTGCAACGGCGTGATCGACGAGAATACGAACGGCATCCGCCGCTGCGGCCTCGGTGCCTGCGACGTGCCTGGGCATTTCACCTGCGTCGACGGACACAGCAGCAGCGACTGTCCTCCGCCTGCGCCGCGCGACGACACTTGCGACAATGTCGACGAAGACTGCGATGGCCCGCGCGACGAAGACTACCCGGTCACGCAGATCACGTGCGGCACTGGCGCGTGCCTCGCCTCCGGCGTTCATTTCTGCGACCGCGGCCAGCTCATCTCGCGCTGCACGCCCCGCACTCCCGGACCCAACGACACGGTGTGCAACGGCATCGACGATGACTGCAACGGCATGGCGGATGATGACTTCGTCCCGCAGCTCACGCAGTGCGGCACGGGTGCCTGTCGCGCGCAAGGCATGCGCGCTTGCGTCGCCGGCAGCGTGGTCGACTCGTGCTTGCCGGGCGCCGCTGCAGCCAACGACAGCTCATGCAACGCTGTGGACGACGACTGTAATGGCTCGGTCGACGAGGACTTCGTTCCTCAAGCTACCTCGTGCGGTGCAGCGAACTGTGCTGGCACCGGCGCGACCTCGTGCGCGGCCGGCCAGGTCGTCGACTCCTGTCGACCCGCCACAACTGGTCCCAGCGACGCGAACTGCAACGGCATCGACGACGACTGTGACGGTACCGTCGACGACAACTTTGCGGAACAGCTCGTCGCTTGCCAGAGCGCCGGATGCTCGGGCGCAGGCGCGATCAAGTGCATCGGCGGCGTCGTCACGAACACGTGCGAGACGGCGCCGGGCTGCACGCGCGAAACCGCCTGTCAAGACGGGCAGGACAACGACGGCGATGGAACAGCCGACTGCCAGGACCAAGACTGTGGCTATCTCCCTGCCTGCTTCGAGGACTGCAACAACGGCCACGATGACGACGCAGACGGTGCCGCCGACTGCCTGGACGACAGCTGCTCGGGCGTGGCACCGTGCGTGGGGGAGATCTGCGGCAACGGCCTCGACGACGACGGCGACCTGCGCCCGGATTGCTTCGACACGGACTGCGCCTCAGCGACTGGCTGTGGGCGAGTGCCGGCCGATCCGACGGGCTCCGCGCCTGCCCTGGAGAACGTTCCGGAGTCTTCGGTGCTCGATTCCTTCGCATTTCTTCTCGAAGGTACGGAGCCACTGCAGACGGGAGTCACGGCCGCGCTGGACCGGGAGCGTACTTCGCTGCTCACGGTTCACGTAACCGACACAATGGGTATGCCATTACCCGGAGTTGCGGTGCGAGTCTGGAATCACCCCGAGTTCGGCGTGGCGTCGACACGAGCGGACGGGAGCGCTGACCTATTGCTGACGGGCGGACAGGACGTCTTGGTCGGGTTCACGGGTTCGGGGCTGCTCCCAGTCCATCGGGATGTGCACATTGGCTGGAGTGGATATGCCACGACCGATCCGGTAGTGATGACGCCACTCGATTCGTCGGTGACGAGCGCGACCTTCCAGGGCGACGCGCCGATGCAGGCGATCCGCGGAGGGATCAACCACGACCAGCGCGGCACACGACAAGCGCTGCTGCTGATTCCCGAGGGAATCACAGCTCAGATGACGCTGGCGGACGGATCGGTGCGTCCACTCGGAATGGGCAACGTGCGGATCACGGAATACACCGTTGGCGCGACCGGACCCGCGGCGATGCCTGCACAGCTGCCCGCCAACACCGCCTATACCTACGCGTTCGAGGTCTCCATCGACGAGGCCATCGCCGCAGGTGCGAAGCGCGTGGACCTGAGCGGCGATCTTCCGCTCTACGTCGATAACTTCGTCACGGTGCCTCCGGGAAACCGCATTCCCTTTGGATACTACGACTTCGATTGCGGATGCTGGCGCCCCGAGCGCGACGCCATGGTCGTTCGTATCGCGAGCGTTCAAGACGGTGCAGCGGAGTTGGACGTCGATGGCGATGGCCTGTCGGACCAGGGGCCGAAGCTCGATTCACTCGGCATTACATTCTCGGAACGTCGGCGGTTGGCCGAGCTCTATACACCGGGCAAGGTCCTGTGGCGCATGCGCATCTCGCATTTTACGCCGTACGACTGCAACTTCTTCCAGACGAACCTGCCGGAAGATTCGCAGGATCCGCCAAAGCCGCCAGACCTTGTGCTCGGGGATCCGATCGATCAGCAGGAGCAGGAAGAGGATTGCCATGCGAGCGGCTCCATCATCTCGTGCTCGAATCGAGACCTAGGCGAGTCTCTGCCCATTGCCGGAACGCCCTATCGGCTCAACTATACATCCGCCATCGCGCGGCGTGCGCGAAGCTACGTCCGAGTGCCCATCAGCCCGGATCAGCTGAGCCCGGCACTCTTGCGTATCGAAGCAACGATCGAAGTCGCCGGACAGCGTATCAAACAGGTCTTTCCGCCCGCTCCGAGCCAGTGGCTCGATTTCGATTGGGACGGTTTCGACAGGTTCCACCGCCCGCTACCGCCTGGTGTGTCGGTCAAGGCGAACCTCACGATCTGCAACGTCTACCGCTCCGTGATCTCAGGACCGGCGGGCTTCACGTTCGACGATACGCGCAGCTTCCTCATGCTGCCATCGGGCGAGGTCGTCTCGCCGGACCCCATCAGCAACTTCGCGGAGATGGATCGTTGCGTGAACTATCAAGTGACGTTGCGACAGCCCGAGCGTGAGCTTTGGAAAGTTGACGTCCTGGCATCTGCCGACAACGCCTCGAAGACTTTGAGGCTAGGCGGCATCGAGACGGATCGCGTCGACGCGGAGCCGACGGCGACCAGACTTCCGTGGACGCTGACAGGTACAGTTGCAGAGTTCGACCTCGTGTCCGTGCTGGGTGATGGCACGACCATCATTCGCGATTGCGTGACCGACCGCACTGACGGCAACTTGAGTGCCGTCGGGCACGGCGAGAGTCCTGTCGTCGGCGACTCGCGCCCGCGGGCGCGCGTGGGCATGTGTCTACGGCAGCTCGAGCACAGCAGTCTCGGGTGTAACTTGGCTACCGCTCTCACTTTTGGAAGCCTCACCGAGCCGGTCTTCACGCCGGACGGTTCCCATGTTTACCTGTACTCATTCGACAACCACGGCGTTGCCCGTTTCAAGGTTGAGCACTCGGTCACTGTCGACAACCTGCCCAGAGTACGGTTTGTCGAAGGCGAGTTCGTGATCGGCGGACTTCCGGGCGAGCCGGGGGCATCGGGCCCGCGCCTCAACGATGTGGCGGCCAACGTGGTCAACGACGTCCGCGGCTATAGGCTCGACATGCCGGCCTCCAGCATGTGTTCGGCGAACAATCACTCCGAGGGTCGAACAGACATGGCGGCCGCGACGGATGGAAGCCTGTACTTACTCGCACCCTTGGACGTGCGGCCGCTGAGCGGGAACTCTCCCCCTTTAGGGGAGCGACGCGCGCTTTGGCGTATCACGATGGGGGGCGGGGCACAGCGGATTCCAGTCCCGGAACTCGAGGACTCGTCGACATGGAGACACGAGGCTTATCTCTCGCCGATCTCCGGGCCGGACGGCAGCCTATTCTTGAGGCTCGCCGACGGCCACGGCCAATACTTGGACAAAATCAAGTGGCTTTGGATTCAATCCAATGGAACGGTGCGGACGCTGTACGGCACGCAGGCGTGCAATCCAGCGATCAACTACTGCGAGTGGGGCTCGGCGTTCTACGACGCGAGCTTGGACCGCCTGTGGGTGATGCGAAAAGGCAAACCGTGGCCGCCCAAGCTGACAATCGTAACCATCGATTACCGGCGGTACGCGGAAGCGGGCGGCGTCAGCTACGACACCACCGAGGCATCGCCAGTCCTGTATCGCATGGTCGAACAAGACGGGAACGAAGACCCCGGAACCATCTCCGTGCAGTACCCCTTTATGGCGCGGATGCGCGACTGGATGCTGCTTCCGGATGGACGCGTCCGTGTGCTCTCGGAGCCTACAATGGTTGGCCCCTCCGGCAAAGTGACGGTGCTCGGATACAGCGGCGTGATCGATCTGAGCACGCGGGCGGTCGCTTCGTCGAAGAGCGGCTCCGCGTACACCTTCAGCGCAGGCGGGCTGCTAGCAGAAACACGAGATCCGCTGACACTCGACCTGCTTCGATTCTACGACTATGACGCCCAGCGTAATGTGATTGGAATCGTTGACGCGAGCGGGAACCGCACGAGGATCGAGCGGGACTCGAAAGGGTTGATGACGGCGATAGTTGGCCCCTACGGGCACCGTACGTCCTTTGCGTACGACGGCGCGGCGCGCATCTCGGCGCTCACGGATCCCATGGGACGCACAACGTCATTCACGTACCATCGCGAGACACCACTCTTGACGTCATTGACCAATCCGCTCGGGCATACGTCGCGTTTCGAGTACGACGAAGCCAGCCGATTGCGTGCGGACACGGATGCGACAGGCGGCGTGCAGGACCTGACGAGTCTAGAGAACAATCAGACCGAACACACAGTGCGGTACACGGACGGAGATGGCTTCGCGACGCTGTTCGAGACGAGCACGGACCCACGTGCAGGCGACGCCCTGCGAGTAACTCGGGCGGACGGTACACACTCCACGCGCATCCTGAGCGATGACGAGACGCGGCGGACGGTTGTTAGTTCGGACGGCACCTCGATCACGACCACCTACGCTCCCGACCCTTTCTGGGGCGCACAGGCTCCCTATGCCAGCGACACTTCGATCGTCACACCGGCGGGGCGGAAGCTTACGCTTCGAACGGCTCGAAACGTCCTCGTGAATGCCTCGAACGTCGTGACCGGCTACGTCGAAACGACCTCGGCGGGGACAGCCTCGCTCGAGATGACCCACGACCGGGTGACGCGGACACGCAGCTTCAGGTCCGCAGAAGGCCGAACCGCCCAGATCATTTACGATGCGGCGGGCAGACCAGTGTCCAGAGCCATCGCCGATGAGCTGCCGACCGTCCTTTCGTACGACGCACGGGGGCGAGTCGCGACGATCACTCGCGGTACGCGCAGTGCAAGCGTGACGTACGATGAGAGCGGCAATCTGGCGACAACAACCGCGCCGAGTGGCAGAATCGCATTCATGGAGCGCGACGGTCTGGGCTATCCATTGTCCATGGAGACAGCGGGTACGGGAATCGAAGTTCACTACGATGCCGCGCACCAACCGGTGCGAATCACCGCCGCCGGCGCAGATCATCTATTCGCCTACAACGACGCCGGATTCCTATCGGGCTATACGGCTCCGCAATCATTCGCTGATTCGCTGCTCTACTCGCCGGGAAGGCGGGTGATGCGTCGTTCGTTGCCGGATGGTCGCACAATTGAGAACATCTACGACAGCACCGGTCGCGTCGCTACCGTCAACGCGCCTGGCGGGACCTATGGCTACGGCTACGACAGCACCGGCAAGTTGTCTGCTATCACAGCGCCTGGCGAAAACCGTCTAAGCGTGACGTGGGACGGGCCGCTGCTGCTCTCTTATGCATGGGGCTCCTCAGCAGCCGTCCCGAAGGGTCCGACCGCTACGGTCGGTTTTGGATACGACGCGCTACTACGCCCGACGAGCATCGTCCTCAACGGACAGACGCTGGAAACGAGTACGTTCGACAAAGATGACCTGTTGACCCGCAAACAGGTCGCGCACCCTACGCTGGGAACGCTGGGGAACCTGGTTCTGACCCGCTCTGCGGGAACGGGCCGGATCTCCGGCACGCAGTTCGGTCAGCTTGCTAGCACTCAGACATACAACGGCTATGGCGAGATGAGCGAAGTTGCCTTCACGCATGCGAGCAACGCGCTGTTCTCGAAGTCGAACCTGCAGTACGACCCCGACGGGCGCGTCATTTCAGAAGATGAGACTATTCTCGGCGAACCTACGCACCGAGAGTATGCCTACGACGGAGCGGGACGCCTCGAAAATGTCTGGGAAGATGATGACCTCGTCGAGCACTTCATGTTCGACACGCACGGCAACAGGATTGCGAGGACTGCGCCCGGCGGGTCCGAGACCGGAACGTACGACGCAGCGGGCCGACTCGTCAGCTACGGCGGATTCATATATGCCTTCGACGCGAATGGCTTCTTGCGAACCAAAACGAACAACGCAACCTCCGAAATGTGGACCTACACCTACGACGAGTTTGGCGCGCTCAAGCAGGTTCAGCTTCCCGCAGGGACCGTCGTCAGCTACGAGGTAGACCCGCTCGGCCGGCGCGTCGGGCGGAGCGTCAATGGAACGCTCGACCGTCGCTGGGTTTACACCGGGCACCTGCACCCGCTGGCGGAGCTCGACGCGGCCGGGCAGGTCACGACGCGCTTCGTGTATGCCGATCGTGGCAACGTTCCTGCCCTCATGATTCGCGGAACGCAAGTCTATCGACTGATCGCCGACTCGCGCGGTAGCGTGCGCCTGGTCATCAATGCCTCGACTGGAGCGGTCGCTCAGCGCCTCGATTATGACTCGTTCGGCAGAGTGCTCGTCGATACCGCCCCTGGCTTTCAGCCGTTTGGCTTCGCCGGTGGTATCTACGACGCGGAAACTAAGCTGGTTCGCTTCGGGGCGCGGGATTACGACCCTTACACGGGGAGGTGGACGGCGAGAGATCCGGCGCTCTTCGGCGGCGGACAAGCAAATCTATACGCATACGCGCGGAATGACCCGGTCAACTTCATCGATATGACGGGTCTCGAACCCGCATCCGTGATGGGGGCGTACGACGCGGGCTACTTCAGCTGGATCCACAATCGTGACGATCGCTTCAATCAGTTCGGCATCGTCAACAACGCCCGCTATCTGTTTGGCGATGAAAACGCTCCGGTTTGTCTCGACTACGCGGAGGACCTTGCAGATTATCTCAATGAGAACTTTGGGCAGCCAGGTCATCAGGCAGAGGTCGCTGGCAAGCATGAGATAGGGGACCACCCCAGTCATTTTACAGTCGAGATCAAGAACTCGTCGTCCGGTGATATCGTAGGCGACTTCGATCCATGGCTCGATCCATTTTGGTGGGCCGTTCCGTGACGAAAATGAAGAGAAAGGACAAGGTCGCCTTTTGCTGCGGGGTCGCGGCCGGAACTGCGCTGATGTTCTGCGTGTACTTCGTTGCGATGTATCCTGGGTACCAGAAAGCCAAGGCTCGGAAGTGGGGACAAGATGCAGGAGTCCAGCAAGGATACGAGTGAATCGAGCAGCGTGGCTTGGTTCGTTCGAGGCTTCGCCATTGCGGTGCTCGTGGGCGCGCTCGGACTGTTTCTGCTCTATCGATGAGAAGCATAGCCTCGGGCCAGCGATGACGACATCATTGCTTGCCACGCTTGGTCTTCGAAGGCGTTGAGCGAGCGGCGTAGGACTCACGAGCACGTGCGAGTATTTGTGCGTGTCTGGGCTTGAAGTGGACCCCGATTTCGGACCAGTGCGTAAGGTGGTAAATAGGGCGTGCTCCTCGAACCGAGGAGCACGAGCCAATGAAGAAGACCCGTACCAAGCACACGCCCGCATTCAAGGCCAAGGTCGCGCTAGCGGCTGTGCGCGGGCACGAGAGCATCGCCGAGCTGGCCAAGCGCTTCGGGGTGCACGCGAACCAGATCTACAAATGGAAGCGCGAGTTCATCCAGCGAGCCGCGTTCGCGTTCGAGCCTGACGGCTCCGCTGCAAGCGGCGAAGGTAGCACAGAGCGCGAGGACGATCTGCTGAAGAAGACCGGCGAGCTCACGGTGGAGCGCGATTTTTTAGCGCGCGGGCGAGGATAGCTCCGATAAAGCGGGGGCAGCCGCTTTCCGAAGCACTACTTCAGCGCAATTGACACCGCCCC
>WUUC01152103.1_pt1 | contig 12386 bp, 5 predicted proteins | sample 6278441 | NCBI WGS metagenome assembly WUUC01 (sample SAMN13675441, study PRJNA597444) | soil metagenome | isolation source: soil | place: USA: Washington | collected 2017-10 | reverse complement strand
TTGCTGTGGTGAAGCCGGTGTTCCAGGCGTTCATCGCATAGGTGACCCGGCACGCGGTACCCGACGGTGGCGTGGTCGTTGTGGTCGTCGTCGTCGTTGTGGTCGTTGGTGGCGTGGTGGTGTCCAGCCCGAAGAACGCGATCGCCCTGGCCGCCATGCCACCCTGAGGCAGGCTGTGGCCGACGCCCTGCAGGCTGATGGCCTCGACCGGGGCCGTGGTGCCGGTCGCGCCGTAGCGGGTGCGGGTCCAGCCCGACTGCGGGCTGTCGGTGAACGACGGGGTCTGGCTTATCCCGTGCACATTGGTCCACTGCTTGATCTCTTCGCCGAAGTTGGGGAAACGCAGGATGTCGTCCGTGGTGCCGTGCCAGAGCTGCATCCTTGGCCGCGGTCCGGTGTAGCCCGGGTTCATGCCGCGGGCGGCGTCTCCCCACTGCTGTGCGGTCCTGATCACGTTGCCGTTGGCGCAGTCGCTGTTCCACTCGTTCGGCGGCGTGGTCGCGAAGCAGGTGGCCGGCACGCCCATGAACGCCGCGCCCGCCTTGAACACGTCCGGATAGTCGCCGAGCAGGACGTTGGTCATCATCGCGCCCGACGACGCGCCGGTGACATATACCCGGTTCGGGTCGCCGTTGCGGTTCTGCTGCACCCAGGTGACCATCGACATGATCCCGACCGGGTCACTGCCACCGCCCCGGCGCAACGCCTGCTGCGTGTACACGTCGTAGCAGAGGCTGCTGCGGGTCACGCTCGGATAGATCACGATGAAACCGAACTGGTCGGCCAGCCTGGCGAACTCGGTGCCACTGAAGAAGGCTGGTCCGGAGCCGCCGCAGTAGTGCACCGCCACCACGATGGCCGGCCGCGCCGGGCGGTTGTCCGGCACGTAGAGATGCATCCGCAGGTTGGTTGGATTGGTGCCGAAGTTCGTGACCTCGACCAACGATGCCGCCGACGCGGGCGGCGGCGCCAGCGCGGTCAGTGCGACAGCGATCAGTAACGCGACGGCCCCCAGACCGCCCAGTGCGGCTTTCCTGATCTTCATGTGATCTCCCTCAGACTGCTGTGCAGGTGTTGTTGTTGAGAGTGAAGGAGGACGGCTTGGTGGTGGTGCCCGTGTGGGTGGCTTGGAAGCCGAAGTCGCTGACGGTGGTGCCGGGGTTGATGGTGCCGTTGTGACCGGCGTTGGTTGCGGTGACTTGCCCGCTGGTTGGTGCGTAGGTGGCATTCCAGCCGCTGGTGATGGTCTGTCCACTTGGCAGGGTGAAGGCCAGTGACCAGCCGTTGATCGGGGTGGTGCCGGTGTTGGTGATGGTGATTGCCGTGGTGAAGCCGGTGTTCCAGGCGTTCATGGCGTAGCTGACCCGGCAGGAGCCGGCGGGCGGCTGTCCCGTCGTGGTCGTCGTCGTGGTGGTCGTGGTGGGCGGGCCGTCGGAGAGGGTGGGTGTCTGCCAGTCCCGCCACTCAGCCAGGTTGCCAGCCTTCCTGCTCGAGATCCTGATCACGCCAGCTGCATTGCCGGTCTTCAGCAAGAACTTCTGGATGTTCTGCTGCAAGGGGGTTCGCCATTCAGGCCTGACGGCGCAGTGGGTGCCGTCCTGGATGTCGGACCAATAGGTGATGTTTTCTCCGGCACCGAGCGCTTTGTAGACCTCCGCTCCGCCCAAGGCCGAAACACTCCCGGACCTGGCGGCCAGCCAGTCAATATGTGGATTTTCCATGATGAACAGCCCTCGCGGCGCAACCATGGCCACCATTTCATGGGTGTCCACCGGCAGCGTGGTCGGACTGCCCGTGAAGGAGCCGAATGCGTCGCCAAGCCAGGGTTGCTCGCCGTAGGCACTGCTCAGCGGCTGAGCGCCGGATTCCCCTGGAATTCCGCGGAAGATGGGAGCACCAGCACTTCCCGACTCAATCGGCATGGTCAAAGCGATGCGCTGGTCGAACACACCGATCGCGAAGGCACCCTTTCCGTACCGCGAGCATCCGGTGACGCCCATCGCATCCGCCTTGAGAATGTTGCTGCCGGACTGCTCAATGACGTCGATGATTCGGCTGACGCCCCAGCCCCAGGCGGCTAGCAACCCGGTGCTGCTCGAGGAGCCGTAGATGCTGTAGAACGCACCCTGCTTGTTATTCCGTGGCGTGCCCTCTCGGCCAACCGCGAGGGGGTCGTAATTGATGACGGCGACACCAGCGGCCCTGATGGTGGCCGTGTCCGCGCCAAATCCGCCTACGACAACGACGGCCGGGAAAGGTCCGGAACCACTCGGTAGTTGCACCCCCGCTGAGAAGCCGGCGCTCCTGCCGTTATGCGTCACATTCACACTGATGCTGGTATTCGAGACCGTCCCCGTGACGCTTGCCGGCTTTGCCGGCTTGTCGCCGTAGACGAACCTCTCCGCCAGTTCCCTGATCTCTGCCCGCCGGCACCGCCAGTCGGACTTGGCGGAGATACGCGTGCCGTCCAGCTTCCTGAAGGGATCGGGAAGCCGGGAGTTGGCTGGCGAAGAGCCGGGCACGGTCACCGCGCAGTCGGCGCCCTCGTCCTCAACAGGTGCGGCGGCGACGAGGCCGCCGGCGGCGGCCGGGGACGGACTGACCGTGGTGATCACCGCGACACCGGCGCCGACGACGGCGGCGGCGAGGGCGGCAGCCAGGACCGCCCTCCGGCTGACAGCGGATGGGGTGCGCAATGGTCGCTCCTTCCAGGAAGCGGAATTGGGCTGCCCTGTCTGCGGCGTGGACGTGGGTGGGAGCGGGGTGGTGATCATCCGCGTCCCGGACGGGTTGATGGGGTGGCGGCGGCGAACGCGAAGCGGTCGTTTGGCGGGCATCGTTGCCCTCCCTTGCCTTGAACAGGAATCAGCCGCCAACAGCCCGCTTGGGATGCCGCACCTGCGGCAGCGGGTGGAGCGGCCTGATCGCGGGTCGTGCAAGACAGTCGCGCATCACGAGACCGTGCTCGTGGCTGGGCATGTCACCGACGCCAGGCTCTGATTAGCCAGCTTCCCCTGTAACGTTTCGGAAATCCTTTGAAACAACTCTAGAACGATGAAGTACCCATGGTCAAGGCTGTATAACGCTCAGTACCTGCACTAAGGCGTGTTCATGGCACTAGCGTGGCGCCCAGCGTCGCGCCCAGCTCCCAGCACGCCTCCAGGTCAGCCTTGGTCGGCTCACCCATCACCGTGACCGGCTTGGCCACCGGAGTCCAGCCCATCCCCTTGGCGATCGACTCAACCGCCCGCACCGCACCCTCCGTGCCCTGGTTGCCGTGCACATAGAACCCGTACGGCCGCCCCTGCGTGGAATCGAGGCACGGATAGTAGACCGTGTCGAAGAAATGCTTCATGGCCCCGGACATGTACCCGATGTTGGCGGGCGTGCCGAGCAGAAATCCGTCCGCCGCAAGCACATCCGGCACCGTCGCCGCCAACGCCGCGCGCCGTACCACGTCCACGCCCGTGATCTCCGGATCCGTCGCGCCGGACACCGCCGCCTCGAACATCGCCTGCATGGTTGGCGACGGGGTGTGGTGAACGATCAGCAACGTCGGCACGCTAGTTGGATACACCATGCGGTGGAGTGCGATGTAAGAAGGTGAGGTCAGGTCGACGATGGGAACGCCGTGGTGACTGAGGTGCGGGAGCGGATCGAGGCAGCGCTGAGCGGGGACGACCGTGTGCTGGATCTTTCCGGCTTGGGCGAGCTTCCCGGGCGGGAGGCGCTCAATGGGCTTGCCGAGCTGACAGCGTTGAACCTGAGCGGCAACCGGCTGACCGCGTTGCCGGACTGGGTGGACGAGCTGACCGGCCTGAGCACCCTTGACCTCAGTAACAACTTGCTGACCAGTGTGCCGGACGGGGTACGGCGGCTTTCCTCTCTCACGACCCTCGACGTGAGCAACAATCGGCTGGCCGAGCTGCCGGATTGGCTGGCGGAGCTGACCGGTCTGACAAATCTCAGGGCCAACGTCAACCTGCTGACCTGTATGCCGGAGGGGGCGCGGCGGCTTTCCTCTCTCACCGGTCTCGACCTCAACAACAACCGGTTGACCATGGCCCCGGATTGGCTGGGTGAGCTAACCGGTCTCACCTTTCTCGACCTGAGCTGGAATCGACTGACCGCGCTGCCGGACACCCTGGCCGACCTCACCGCGATGGCCGTTCTCTATGTCGGAGGGAACCGGTTGACCGAGGTGCCGGATTGGGTGAGTAACCTCACCGATCTGACGCATCTCTATATTGGTGACAATGTGCTGACCGAGGTGCCGGACGCGCTCGGCGCCCTTACCGCTCTCATCGGTTTCTATGCCTCCGGATGCCGGTTGACCACAGTGCCGGGCTGGCTGCGGCAGTGCACCGCGTTGACCGACCTCTCGCTGAAAGTCAACTGGTTGGACGAGGTGCCGGACTGGTTGGGCGAGCTGACCGCCCTGACCACCCTCGACCTGAGCGAAAACCGGTTGACCGCACTGCCGGAGTCGATCTCCAATCTCACCGCGTTGACCACGCTCAACCTCGGCAACAATCACCTGAACACCGTGCCGAGCGGGCTGCGGCACTGCACCGCCTTGACCGACCTCTCGCTGAACAACAATCTGTTGGACGAGGTGCCGGACTGGTTGGGTGAGCTGGCCGAGCTGCGCTTTCTTACCCTCAACTGGAATCAGCTGAAGGCCGTGCCGCGGAGCGTGCGTGACCTACCCAATTTGGTTGAGCTCTACATCGGCGGGAACGGGTTGACCGAGGTGCCGAACTGGCTGGGCGAACGAACCGGCCTGAGCGTCCTTGACCTCGGGCGCAACCAGTTCACCGAACTACCGGATTCGTTGAGTACCCTTGACGCCTTAACGGAGCTCTACATAGGCGGGAATCCGCTGTCGGCTGCCCCGGACTGGGTGGGCGCCCTCTCTGGGCTTACCGTTCTCTACGCCGACGAATGCCAACTAACCGGCTTGCCAGAAAGTTGGGCGACCCTCACCTCCCTAAGAGAACTCCAGCTCGATAGAAATCGGCTGACGACGATACCGAATTGGGTAGCGGGACTCACTGATCTGGCGCTGCTCACCCTTGACATCAATCAGTTGGAAGAGATTCCGGATTGGATTGGCGGGCTGAGCAACCTCGTCAGCCTGAGTATCGGCGCCAACGAGCTGACCGAGGTGCCGGAAAGCCTGGCCGCACTGATCGACTTAGCCGCTCTCAACCTTGGCGACAACGAACTGACCGTGGTGCCAGAATGGCTGCGTCGTCTCACCTTCCTCAGCGATCTCGACCTCGGGCACAACCCGCTGACCGAAGTGCCGGATTGGCTGGGTGAGCTGACCAGCCTGACCAGGCTCGTGATCAACGGTGAGTTGATCGAGACAGCGGAGAGCCTGGGAGCCCTCACCGGTTTGACCGAGCTCTACGTCGGGGGAAGGCATCTCTCAACTGTGCCGTCGTGGATACGGCGCCTCACCAATCTCACGACTCTCGACCTGGGTAACAGCGGATTGACCGAGGTGCCGCATTGGCTGGGTGAGCTGACGGCCCTGACCTCCCTCACCCTCAGTTGGAACAGCCTGTCCGAAGTGCCGGAGACCCTGGGCGACCTCGCCTCCCTGACCAGGCTTGACCTGACCTGGAACCAGCTGCGCGCCGTGCCGGATCGAGTGATGACTCTCCCCGCCCTGACTTCCCTCGATCTAAGCTCCAATCAGTTGACGGTGTTGCCGGCGACGTTGGGCACCGCGCTGACCGAGCTTGACGTCAAAGGCAACGATTTGACGGTGCTGCCGGACAGTCTGGGCGAGCTGACCGCGCTGACTTCCCTCGATGTCAGCGGCAACGAGCTGGCGGTGTTGCCGGACAGTCTGGGCGAGTTGACCGCCCTGACCTCTCTTAACGCGGGTAACAATCGGCTGGCGGTGTTGCCGGACACGTTGGGTCAGTTGACCGCGCTGACCTCCCTCGATGTCAACAACAACAAGCTGACGGTTCTGCCGGATACGTTGGGCGAGTTGACCGCCCTGACGTCCCTCAATGTCAGCAGCAACGACCTGACGGTGTTGCCAGCGACGTTGGGTGGATTGACCGCGCTGACCAGTCTCTTGGTCGGCGACAACAAGTTGACAGAGTTGCCGGCCACGTTTGGTGGGCTCACTGCTCTAACCCTTCTCGATCTCAGCGGTAACCTGTTGTCCGAGGTACCTGAGACAGTGGGCCACCTCGTCGCTTTGACCTACCTCGATCTCCGCACGAACCGGCTGACCGAGGTGTCCGAGATACTGGGCGACCTAGTCGCCCTGCGCACCCTCAATCTCGGTGGCAACCAGCTGATGGGGCTGCCCGAGAGCCTGGCCAACCTCACCAAATTGACGAACCTGTACCTGTGGGAAAATCAATTGACCGAGGTGCCGGAATGGCTAGGCACCCTTACCAGCTTGGCAAATCTCTACATCGGCACGAACCAGCTGACGGTAGTGCCGGAGACACTGCGCAACCTCACCAGCTTGACGAGCCTCTTTCTCAATGGCAACCGGCTGACAGAGCTACCGCCTTGGCTGGGTGAACTTACTGAGCTGAACTACCTCGACCTCGGCGCCAACAAGTTGACGTCGGTGCCGGAGACTCTGGCCAACCTCACGTCCCTGAACACGCTCGATCTCCACAACAACCAGTTGACGTCGGTGCCGGCGTCGTTCGCCGAGCTTTCGCCGGATGCGCTGCGTCTTTACGACAATCCGCTCGCACCCGAGCTGGAGGCCGCGTATCAGGACAGCTTTGAGGAGCTGTCCGGATTTCTTCGGTTGCTGCAGGTGGAAGGCCGGCTCTTCCATCAGGCAAAGCTGGTTTTGGTTGGTGAAGGGGCGGTGGGTAAGAGCAGCTTGCTGGCGGTTCTGCGCGGCGAGGAGTTCGTGGAGGGCCGCGAGACAACGCATGGAATCGAGGTCAAGCCTTTTCCGGTGAGTGCCGACAGCATGGATATCATGCTCAACGCATGGGATTTCGGCGGGCAGCCCGTGTACCGTCCAACCCATCAACTCTTCTTCAGCCCGGCAGCCGTCTATCTCGTTGTGTGGCGGCCGCGGGAAGGGCCGGAGCAGGGTTTCGTCGACTATTGGATCCGGCTGATCAAACACCGGGCCGGGAGCGCGGCCCGGATCCATGTGGTGGCCACCCATGGCGGCCCACGTAGCCGGGCCGCCTACCTTGACGAAGCGTCGTTGCGTTCCCGGTACGGCGACATGATCGTGGGCTTTCATCATGTCGACAGTCACAGCTCGCTGGGAATTGAGGAACTGAAGACCGCCATCGCGGCGACGGCGGCCGAATTGCCGCATGTGAGCCGGTGGGTTCCCGACAGCTGGCAGCGGATGCGGGAAGCGTTGCGCGACAGTGGTGAGCCGTATCTCGACTATGCGCGGTACGAGGCGATGGCTCAGGAGCAGGGACTGAGTGCCACAGCCGCCAAGTCATTGGCGAAGAACTCGAACGCGTTGGGTCATTGGATCTATTATGAGGACGATCCAGGGCTGTCGGAGCTGATCATCCTCAAGGCGGACTGGCTGGCCACCGCCGTGAGCTATGTGTTGGACGATCCCAATACCATTCGCGACAACGGGTTGCTACCACATCGCCGGTTGTCGCAGATCTGGGACGATCCGCTTCGGCAGCATCGGTACTCACGCCGAATCCAGCTGACCTTTCTGCAGTTGATGGAGAAGTTCGACATCTCCTACCGCGTGGCGGACCACTCGGATCGGGACGAGCCGATGAGCCTGATCGCTCAGCTGGTACGTGCCGACCGCCCCGATATGGAGGTCTGGGACAGCTACGGTACCGAGCTTGTCGAGCAAACACAGATCTGTGAGATTCTGGAAGGCAAAAACGGGGAGCCGGTCTCACCCGAAGGCTTGACCTACCAGCTCATTGTCCGGTTCAATAGGTTCTCTCTCGGTCGCGATGATTACCAGATGAGCGCGCACTGGCAGAATGGGATGGTTCTCGACAATTCTTACAATGGCCGCGCGCTGATCGTGACGGATCGCAATCGAATTTCGGTGCGGGTCCGCGCCGCGTATCCCCAGTTCTTCTTGAACCAGATCACCGAGGATATCCGGCAACATGTGCAGAGTTTCTGGAAAGGGCTCGAGGTCAAGATAAAGGTGCCGTGTGGCAAGACCTGCCCTTCCGGCGACCCCGGGCGCGGACTGTTCGACATCGACAAGCTGACGACCAGCCGTCGAGATGGGCGTCCCGCGTATCCGTGTTCCGGGTGCGGGGAATGGCTGGAGATCGACGACCTGCTCCTCGGCGTCAGCACCACCACGGGAGCCGAACAGCAGCAGCGGCTGGTCGAAGCCGTGCGCGAGGCGATCGAGCCCGAGTTCGCGCAGGTTCTGAATACGTTGGGTACCCACAAGGACTTCTTGTCCGGTCAGCTCAACCATTTGGAGAATTCGGTCCGGGCGGCGATCAGCCAGGCGGAGGAACAACTTCGCGACCTCATCCTTGCTCTGGACGACGAGGCCCGCGAGGGGCCGCGGCTGTTCAGTCTCGCCCCGCTCGACCCGACCTTCAGGCGGCCGGGATGGGTGAAGCGCCGGGTTCGGCTCACGCTGTGGTGTGAGCACTCGCGCCTCCCGGTACACCTGCTCACCAAGGACAAGCCGGATGCCGGCGTCTACGACATCGAGATACCACGCGACTGGCTCATCCAGGCCGCACCGTGGATCAAAGCCATGTCCGTGGTGGCAAGAAGTTTGCTGCCGGTCAGCATCGCCAGCCTTCAGCTCGATCTCGACGACAAGCAGTGGAAGGCGATCGGTGAGCAGCTCGTCCTGACCGAGAAGAGCCTTGCCGGCCTTGCCGATCTCGGCACCAGAATCGATGTGGACGGGCCCCCGCCGATCGTCGAAGGCCAGAAGGATCTCGAGCCCAACTACGTCGACGGCTCGGTATGGCGAACCCTGCACAGCTTCCTACGCGAAACGGACCCGTCCTTCGGCGGCCTGGAAAAGGTTCGGGACCGCAACCGCTACCTCTGGGTGCACCCGCGCTTCGTCGACCGATACCACCCGTCGGTGCCAGACATTCCAACCGCCCCGGGCGCGGAAAACGGCCTCAGCTAGACGGGACCCGCATGTCCTGGGTACCGATGACCTTGAGCAGCCGCAGGGCTTCGTGGGAGTGGGTGCCGGGTTCGGCGGTGTAGATGAGAACGCGTTGGTCGCAGTCGGGGACGAGGAGCATTTCGCATTGGAGGGTTAGGGGGCCGACTACGGGGTGGTTGATGGTCTTGCACATGCCGCGTTGGATACCGACCTGGTGGTCGGCCCAGAGGCGGGTGAACTCGGAGCTGCTGGCCAGGAGGTCCTCGATGAGCTGGCGGATGTCGGGGTCGTTCGGGTAGCGGGCGGCGGCGGCTCGGAGGTCGGCGACTACCTCGCGGGCGAACTGGAGGGTTTCTTCGCTGTCGTAAAGGCGGGATTCGGGAACGGCGCAGTTCAGGAACCGCCGGCGGACGAGATTGCGTTCGCCGGGTGGGATGGCGGAGAAGTCGGTGATCAGAGCCGAGGCGAGCTGGTTCCAGGCGAGAACCTGGTACTTGGCGTCGATCACCAGGGCCGGGGTGTCGTCGAGGCGGTCGAGCAGGTGCAGGATGCCGGCTCGGACATCGGGGGATGGGCCGGTGGCCGGTTCGGGTTGCTCGCCGGCCAGGTGGAAGAGGTGGGCGCGCTCGTCGTCGGACAGCCGCAGAGCGCGGGCGATGCCGGTCAGGACGGCTCGGGAGGGCTGGGGGCCGCGGGACTGTTCGAGCCGGGTGTAGTAGTCCACCGACATGGCGGCGAGCAGGGCTACCTCTTCGCGGCGCAGACCGGGGGTGCGCCGGCGTTGGCCGGCGGCGAGGCCCACGTCGGATGGGCGCAGGCGTTCGCGGCGGCTGCGCAGGAACTCCGCCAACTCGTTCCGGTCCATGTACCCAGGATGGCACCGGTCACCAACGGTATGCAGGGATCGGCGATCCCTGGTTGAACCGTCTCTGCCGCGGTCACCGTAGGCCACCCAGCCTGGAGCCATGACGACGACGAAGATCGCGTTGGTGACCGGCGCGAACAAGGGAATTGGCAAGGAGATCGCCCGGCAGCTCGGTCGGCTCGAGATGACCGTGCTGGTCGCGGCGCGTGACGAAGATCGCGGCCGGACCGCGGTGCGCGAGCTGGCCGAGGAGGGGATCGACGCCCGTCCGGTGGTGCTCGACGTCAACGACCCGGAATCCGTTGCCGCGGCGGCGAAGCAGATCGAGCGCGATCACGGGCGGCTGGACGTGCTGGTGAACAACGCGGGCATCGTGGCCGAGCGGGACGGTGCCTCACCCGAGGCTTTCCACCGTACCTTCGAGACCAACGTGATCGGCGTCCACACCGTGACGAACACGCTACTTCCGTTGCTGCGTAAGGGATCCGATGCACGGGTGGTGAACCTGTCCAGCGAGCTCGGGTCGCTCGCGCTGCTGGCCGACCCGACCTCGCAGCAGGCCGCGGTGCCGCTGTTCGCCTACAACTCATCGAAGGCCGCGTTGAACGTGCTCACCGTCATGTTCGCCAATCAGGTGCGCGACGAGGGGATCAAGGTCAACGCGGTGTCGCCCGGCTACTGCGCGACCGACATGAACGATCAGCAGGGCGTGTTGACCCCGGCGCAGGGAGCGTCGGTCGCGGTGCGGCTGGCGACCGTGCCGGCGGACGGGCCGACCGGCGAGTTCCACGGTCAGGACGGCGTGCTGCCCTGGTGAGCCAGGAGCGTGGACACCGCCTCGCGGACCTCGGCGGTCCGCTTGGCGGCGTCCGCGCGCGCGGCGTCGAGGCCCGCCTCGCCGACCGGTGAGATCACCTGCAGGTAGGCTTTGAGCTTGGGCTCGGTACCGGAGGGGCGGATCACCACCCGGAGGCGTTCTCCGGTCAACCGCAACACATCCGCTGCCGGGAGCAGATCCTCGGCGGTGACGGGTGTGCCAGCCAGCTCGGTGGGCGGGTTGGACCGAACGGACGCCATGAGCGCGCCGATCCGGCTCAGGTCGTCGACCCTGATGGAGACCTGCTCGGTGTGGTGCACCCCATGGTGGACGGACAGCTCGTCGAGCACGTCGAGCAGCGTCTTGCCGGTGGCCTTCAACCCGGCGGTGAGGTCGGCGGCGAGCACCGCCGCGGAGATGCCGTCCTTGTCCCGCACGAAGTCCGGGTCGGCGCAGTGGCCGATCGCTTCCTCATAGGCGTAGACCAGTCCGGTGCCCTTGCCGTCGCCCGCGCGCACCAGCCACTTGAAGCCGGTCAGGGTCTCGTCGTAGCGGGCGCCGTGCGCCTCGGCGATGGCTTTGAGCAGCGACCCGGAGACGATCGTGGTAGCCACCAAGGGGTCCGGGTGTGCTAGCCGATCCAAAGTGGACAGCATGTGGTAACCGAGGAGAACGCCGGTGTCGTCACCGCGGAGCATTCGCCAGCTGCCGTCGCGGTCGCGTACGCCGAGGGCGCAGCGGTCGCCGTCCGGGTCGAGTGCCACGGCGAGGTCGGCGTCCACTTCGGACGCGAGGTGCAGCAGCAGGTCGGATGCGCCGGGTTCCTCAGGGTTCGGGAAGGTGACGGTGGGGAACTCCGGGTCGGGCTCGGCCTGCTCGCCAACCAGCCGGACATCGGTGAAACCACTGCGGCGCAAGGCTTCCACCGCTGTCACGCCACCGACTCCGTGCATCGGGGTGAGCACGATCCTGAGATCCCTGGCCGCGCCGCGCGGCAGCGAGGCCACCCGATCCAGGTACCGGTCGAGGTCGGCGTCGCTGACCGGAAGCGCGCCTTCGCTGGTGGGCACGGAGATCGCGGGTGGAATGCCGCGGATCGCCGCCTCGATCACCCGGTCGTCCGGCGGGGCGATCTGCGCGCCGTCGCCGAGGTAGAGCTTGTACCCGTTGTCCGCCGGGGGATTGTGCGACGCGGTGATCTGGATCCCGGCCACCGCGTGCAAAGCACGCACCAGGAACGCGGTGACCGGGGTGGGCAGCGGGCCCGGTAGCACCCGCACGATGTACCCGGCACCGGCGAGAACGCGTGCGGCGGCAGCGGCGAACCGCTCCGAGCCGTGCCGCGCGTCCCGGCCGACGATCACCGTGCCACCGGCGTGACCGTTGGCGCGCAAGTACTCCGCGACACCGGCCGTGGTCCGGACCACCACCGCCGTGTTCATCCCGTTGGGGCCGGCGCGAACCGGGCCGCGCAGGCCGGCGGTGCCGAACGTGAGCGGTCCGCTCATCCGCCCGGCCAGATCGTCCACAACGGACTCGTCGCCGGCCATCGCGGTCGCCAGCAAGCGTTGCAGCTCAAGCTTGGTGTCGGGATCGGGGTC
>WUUC01092127.1_pt1 | contig 12388 bp, 9 predicted proteins | sample 6278441 | NCBI WGS metagenome assembly WUUC01 (sample SAMN13675441, study PRJNA597444) | soil metagenome | isolation source: soil | place: USA: Washington | collected 2017-10 | reverse complement strand
AGCGGCTGGTCTCCTGCTCGAGCGCGGAGAACACACCCGGCCCGATGATGTTGACCATGAGGTAGAGGCTCGCCAGCGCGGCCGCGTCCGCCGGGGCGAGCGTGTGTCCGGCCAGCGCCACGAAGCCGTAGCCGGCGGCGCCGACCAGGGCGAGGCCACCGGCCATGTAGATGGCGGGGCCGAGACGAATACCGAGGCTGACCACGCCCATCACCGTAGAGAACGCCTTGGTGACTGGCTGGCGAGGGGTCCGCCCGAAGGCAACCGGCGGCACCTCACCGGTGTGTGTGTAGGTAGCCCGAAATCGTCTTCCTGGGGGAACAAGTGGATACCGCGACAGCGCCGCGGCTCGACCGCGGCGAGTTACCCGTGCGCCCGTCTTCCGGCTTCCGGACCGACATCCAGGCCCTACGTGCCGTCGCCGTGCTGGCGGTCGTGGTCAACCACCTGTCGGCCGGCTGGCTGACCGGCGGTTATGTCGGCGTCGACGTGTTCTTCGTCATCTCCGGCTTCCTGATCACCGCTCACCTCGACCGGGAACTCGTCAGCACCGGACGGGTGCGGCTCGGCGCGTTCTACGCCCGCCGCGTCCGTCGTCTGCTGCCCGCCGCGCTGCTCGTGCTGGGGGTGTCGGTGGTCGCGGCGTACTTCCTGCTCCCGTACCCGAGGTGGGCGGCGACCGCCGAGGAGGCGATCGCCAGCGCGACGTACTGGGAGAACTGGCTGCTCGCCGACAGGTCGGTGGACTACTCGGCGGCGAACACGGCGGCGAGCCTCGTGCAGCACTACTGGTCGCTGTCGGTGGAGGAGCAGTTCTACCTGGTCTGGCCGCTGCTGCTGTGGGTGCTGGTGTGGCGGCGTGCGCGGGTGGTGGGTGTCGCGGTGGTCGGCGCGGCGTCGTTCGCCTTCAGCGTGCACTACACGCAGGTCTCGCCCAGCGAGGCGTACTTCGTGACGCCGGCGCGGGCGTGGGAGTTCGCGCTCGGCGCGCTGATCGCGTTGGGCAGCACCCGGCTGGTGGTGCCGCGCTTCGCGGCCGAGCTCGCGTCGTTCGCGGGCTTCGCGCTGATCGCCGTGGCGGCGGTGGCGTACGACCACCACACGCCGTTCCCCGGCTTCCTGGCGCTGGTCCCGACCCTCGGCACGGCACTGGTGATCGTCGCCGGGCAGTACCCCGGTCGGCAGTGGCACACGGCGGTGACCGCGTCCTCGCCGGTGCAGCTGGTCGGGAACATCAGCTACTCGCTGTACCTGTGGCACTGGCCGCTGATCCTGCTGGCCCCGTTCGTGCTCGGCGACGTGCTGGAGGCCGGCCGGGTGACCACGCCGTACCTGCTGGCCGTGCTCGGCGCGTCGCTGGTGCTGGCGTACCTGTCGAAGGTGCTGGTCGAGGACGTCGGCAGGAAGGTCGTGCGCCGCACCGGACCGACGTTCGCCGCGACGGTGTTGGGCATGGTCGTGGTCGTGGCGGCGGCCGGGACCCTGAACTGGACGTACGAGCGGCACGTCGCCCAGGCGGCGCGGGACGTGACCGTGTACCCGGTGGAGTACACGCCCGTCCCGTGCCACGGCGCGGCGGCGATGGACAACGACTGCCCGAACCGGCTGGGCCCGGCGGAGGTCGTGACGATGGGCCAGGCGAACCGGTACGACCACAACGCGGCGGAGTGCGTCCAGATCGACGAGCACCGCGCCGGCGACCTCAAGACCACGACGATCTGCGACTTCAGCGAGGGTGACCCGAACGCGGAGGTGGTGTGGCTCGTGGGTGACTCCCACGCCCAGCACTGGCAGGCCGCGCTGTTCGACCTGGCCCGGGAGCAGAAGTGGGTGCTGAAGCTGGGTCTGCTCGGCGCGTGCCCGTTCGCGGACGTCGAGTTCACCGGCCTCTACGGCGGGCCGCAGCCGGAGGAGGTCACGACCAGGTGCGTGGAGTGGACGGAGCGGATGACGGACGTCGTGGCCGCCGACCGGCCGGCCATGGTGTTCACCTCGTTCTTCGCGCGGGCGGAGGACGTCGACGACGGCTCCGGCCGGTCCACCACCGAGCAGTACCGCGAGGGGCTGGAGAGGTACTGGCGCACGTGGTCGAACGCGGGGGCGCGGGTCGTCGTGCTGGCGGACCCGCCGCTCAACGGCGCGGTGCGGGCCCCGGACTGCGTGCAGCTGAACCAGGACGACCCCGCGGCCTGTGCGGTGGACCGCGAGACGGCCCACCCGGCGGACCCGCTGGCCGAGGTCGCGCACACCACCGACGTGCCCGGCGTGACCACCGTGGACCTGACGAGGTACTTCTGCGACGACGGCTGGTGTCACGCGGTGGTCGGCAACGTGGCCGTCTACTTCGACCACGACCACCTCAACGCGGAGTTCAGCCGCGGCCTGAAACCGATGATCGCGGACGCAGTCGGCCTGTGTACGCATTGCGCCGCCGCGGCGCCGCGCTAGCGTTGCGGGCGTGCGTCGTATTGCTGTTGTCGGTGGCGGCATCCTCGGTCTGGCGGTGGCGCGCGAGCTGACCACGCGTGGCGACCACGTGACGGTCCTCGAGAAGGAGGACCGCTGGGCGGTCCACCAGACGGGCCACAACTCGAACGTCGTGCACGCCGGGCTGTACTACGAGCCCGGCTCGTTCAAGGCACGCATGTCGGTGGCTGGCAACCGCTCGATGGTCGAGTTCGCCCAGGCCAACGGGGTGCCGGTGGACGTGTGCGGCAAGCTGGTCGTGGCCACGAGCAACGCCGAGCTGCCGGGCCTGCACGCACTGGCCGCACGGGCGTCCGCGAACGGCGTGCCGGCGCGGCTGGTCACCCCGGCGGAGGCGCACGAACACGAGCCGGAAGTGGCGTGCGTGGCGGCCCTGCACGTGGCGAGCACGGCGGTCATCGACTTCGCCGCGGTGTGCGAGGTGCTGGCCAAGCAGCTGGAGTCGGCGGGCGCCGACCTGCGACTGTCCACACCGGCACTGGCCATCCGCACGGGCCGGACCGGCGGCGTGGAGATCGCCACGGGCACGGACGTCGTGCGCGCGGACGTGCTGGTGAACTGCGCGGGCCTGCACTCGGACCGGGTGGCGATGCTGGCGGGCCTGACCCCGCCGGTGCGCATCGTGCCGTTCCGCGGCGAGTACTTCACGCTGCGGCCGGAGTCGGCCCACCTGGTGCGGGGCTTGATCTACCCGGTGCCGGACGCGTCGCTGCCGTTCCTGGGCGTGCACCTGACCAGGATGCTGGACGGCAGCGTGCACGCCGGCCCGAACGCGGTGCTGGCCCTGCGGCGCGAGGGTTACCGGTGGCGCGACGTGTCCGGCCGCGACCTGGCGGAGGTGGCCCGCTTCCCTGGCGTGTGGCGCCTGGCGAGGAAGTACCCGAGGACCGCGGCGGACGAGGTGCTGAGGTCGTTGTCGCGGCGCCGTTTCGCCCGCAGCCTGGCCCGCCTGGTGCCGGCGGTCGGGCGGGAGGACCTGGTCCGGGCGGGCGCCGGGGTCCGGGCGCAGGCCCTGCGCCCGGACGGGGCCCTGGTGCACGACTTCATCATCGAGACCGTCCCGAACCAGGTCCACGTGCTGAACGCGCCGTCCCCGGGTGCGACGTGCGCCCTGGAGATCGCGAAGCACGTAGCCGACCAGGTCGCCTAACGCCGCGGCGCGAGGTAGTAGAGGCCGAGCGCCCCCGCGATCAGGAGCGCCCCCACCACCCCACCGGCGGTGAGCCGTTCCCCGTACAGGGCGACGGACAGGACGGTGGCCGTCAAGGGTTCCAGCATGCTCGCGAGCGCCGCGGCGGTCGGGTGCGCGTCCCGCAGCCCGAGAAAGTAGGCGCCGTAAGCCAACGCGGTGGGCACCAGCCCGAGAAACCCGATCAACAGGACGACGTCCCCGTCCAGCGCCACTCCCATCCCGTCGACGAGTGCGAACGGCAGCAGCAGGACGCCCCCGAGCAACAACGCGGCCGAGGTGACGACGTGCTGCCCCGCCACCGGCCTCGCGGAGACAAGCGTCAACACCGCGAACCCGGCCCCGGCGAACAAGGCCATGACCACACCGGTGACCACCCGCCACCCGTCGACACCAGCGGGCCCTCCGACCAGCAGAACCAACCCGACAACAGCCGCCCCGACGGCGAGCAGCACCCGCCGAGCAGGCACCCGCCGCTCAACCACCCCGGTGACAACGACGACGAAGACGGGCACACACCCGATGGTGATCAGCGTGGCGAGACTGACCGAGATCTGCGCGACCGCCACCTGGTAGGCAGCCTGGAACTGAGCAAGCAACACCCCGGCGACGAGCAGCCGCGAGAGGGCGGCCCGCCCACAGAGGTACCTCCACTGCCCAGCGACAACGAGAGTGGCGAGCACGCCACCGACAAGCAACCGATAGCAAGCCACGGCCACTGGCGACAGCCCGGCAGCGGACTGCAACATGGCCCCGGCGAGACCACCGGTCCCCCACAGAACCCCGGCAAGAACAAGCAGCGCAGCGGAAATCCGCGCAGGACGAACCAACAAGGTGGACAAGGAAAACGCTCCCAGGCGTCGAAGAGGTCAACTGAGGTCTTCGCTCGCGGGGCGTCTGCTCGTCAGCGCAGCATCAGGCAGGCGTGGCGCAGAACCACACCATCAGAAGAACACCCCGCTCAGCCGCGGGGCGGCGGGGTGATGGGAAAGGTCCGATGCACGCGCGCAGGCTAGTACGGGCCTCCGCCCACCCGCCAATACGTTTTCGCGGCGCCGACACCAGCAGAAACAAACCAGCAGGCACCTACGATGAGAGCGGTAACTCATATCGGGAGGTACCAGTGCGATCCGTCACCACGATCGTGTCCATCGGCGTCTGCGTTGTCGCCGTGCTGACGACAGCCGGGTGTGACGGCAGCGCTTCGTCCCCGAACCCGGAGGCGCCAAGCGCCTCAAACCAGGACGCGCCGACCGCCCCCAGCCCGGAGGCGCCGGCCGAAGAACAGCCCGCCCAGCAATGGGCGATGCCGAACCTCGTAGGCGCGACGTTGCAGGACGCGCAGGACCAGATCCAGTCCCTCACGGCCGGCGCGGTCTACTTCACGGATTCACACGACCTGACCGGCGAGGACCGGAGCCAGATCATGGACGCGAACTGGAAGGTGTGCACGCAGAACGTCGGACCAGGCGAACAGCTGACGGCCACATCACAGATCGACCTCGGCGTCGTCAAGCTCGAGGAGTCCTGCCCCTGACGGCCTCGATGACCGGCCGCCTGCCCGACCACCCTGCCTGCCCGGTAGCCGCCTTCACGGGTTCCGCCGCACCTTGTCGCCCGCGGACCACAGCTACGCCGGCTCCAGTACCTCTTTGCCCAGGTAGGGGCGGAGTGCGGTCGGCACTCGCACCGAGCCGTCGGCCTGCTGGTGGTTCTCCAGTATTGCCACGATCCACCTTGTTGTGGCCAGGGTGCCGTTCAGTGTGGCCGTGGGTTGCGGGCGGCCGTTCTCGTCGCGGTGGCGGATTGCCAGGCGGCGTGCCTGGAAGGTGGTGCAGTTCGACGTGGACGTCAGTTCCCGGTAGCGGTTCTGTGTCGGGATCCATGCCTCGCAATCGAACTTTCGGGCCGCGCTCGTGCCGAGGTCGCCGCCCGCCACGTCGATCACGCGGTACGGCACTTCGATCTTCGCGAGCATCTCCTCCTCCCACGCCAGCAGCCTGGCGTGCTCGTTCTCCGCGTCCTCCGGGCGGCAGTAGACGAACATCTCGACCTTGTCGAACTGGTGGACGCGGATGATCCCGCGGGTGTCCTTCCCGTACGTCCCCGCTTCCCGCCGGAAGCACGACGACCAGCCCGCGTACCGCCGAGGGCCCGCCGACAGGTCGAGGATCTCGTTGGCGTGATAGCCCGCCAGCGGCACCTCGGACGTGCCGACCAGGTACAGCTCGTCGTCGGCGAGTCGGTACACCTCGCTGGCGTGCGTGCCGAGGAAGCCCGTGCCCGCCATGATCTCCGGGCGGACCAGCACCGGCGGGATCATCAGGGTGAACCCGTTCGCGGTGGCCTGCGCGGCGGCCAGGTTGAGCAGAGCGAGCTGCAGCTGCGCCCCGACACCGGTCAGGAAGTAGAACCGCGAACCGGACACCTTCGCACCGCGCTCGACGTCCAGCGCGCCCAGACGCACACCGAGGTCGAGGTGGTCCGCCGGCTCGAAGTCGAACACCGGCCGCGTGCCCACCTCCTTGAGCACGACGTAGTCGTCCTCACCGCCTGCCGGCGCCGCCGGATGCACCACGTTCGGGACGGCCGCGTGCAGCTCGGCCAGCTCGGCGTCCGCGGCCGACTGCGCGGCCTCGGCGGACCGGACCCGCGCGGCCAGCTCCCGGCCCCTGGCGAGCAGCGCGTCCCGCTCCTCACCCCGTGCCTTGCCCACCTGCTTGCCCAGCTGCTTCTGCTCGGCGCGCAGCGCGTCAGCGGCGGCGACCGCGGACCTGCGTTGTTCGTCGGCGGACAACAGGGCGTCGACCACCGCCTCGTCCTCGCCGCGTGCACGTTGCGAGGCGCGCACAGCCTCAGGATCCTCACGCAGTGTCCTCAGGTCGATCACGGCGAGGAGCGTATCCGTCACCCCGATTCCGGCGGCAACTCGATTCGGCCCCTACCACGTTGCGTAACGCTGGCATCATGGACGCAATGTCTGAACGCGTCGGTCGGTCGGGCTCCCGAGGGAGCACGCTGAAAACACGGTTGGTGATGGCGGGTGCCTTCGTCGGAGCACTGGCCGTGCTCAGTATGAGCATGTTGTTCTCCTGGCCGGTGTCGGTGAAGGGTGCGGCGGACACCGCGGCCGAAGAGGCGGCTGCCGCGTTCGACTCGCCGAGCGGAACGTGTCTCGACTGGCCGAACGACGCCCCGCAGAACATGCGGCGGGTGCCGTGTGCGGAACTCCACACCTTCGAGGTGACCCGCAACGTCGAGATCGGCAAGGACTACCCCGCGAGTGCTCCACCGCCGAACGAGCAGGGCTGGCAACAGATAGTGACCGAGCGCTGCACCGAGGAGGGCGCGAAGTACCTCGGCGGCACACTCGACCCGTTCGGCAAGTACACGGTTGGTGCGCTGAAGCCCACCGCGGACCAGTGGCGGGAAGGCGACCGGAAGCTGCGTTGCGGCCTGCAGCGGGTGACGCCGTCCGGCCAGCGCCTGCTGTCGACCACCGGGACCGCCGCCAAGCAGGACCAGTCCAACGTGCACGAACCGGGTACGTGCTTCGCCCTGGTGAACAAGCAGGAGGTCGGCGACCCGGTCGACTGCGCGAAGGCGCACTCCTACGAGGTGGTCGGCAACGTCGACCTCTCGACGGTGTTCCCCGCCGAGTACCCGACCGAGGACCTTCAGCGCGAGAAGACCGTGGACCTCTGCCCGCCGGTGGCGGCGGAGTACACGGGCAACAAGGACCTGGCCGCACTCGGCCTGTCGCTGTACTCGGACACGCTGAAGCCCGAGAGCTGGGCCGCCAACTCGCGGAAGGTGAACTGCAAGGTCGGCGCACTGGAACCGGACGGGACGCTGCGGCCTGTGCTCGGCAGCGTGCGGGCCCAGCCCGTGACCTCGTCGACCTCACCGACCTCGCCGTCCAGCGCGCCGAAGTAGGGACGACACGGACGTGGCCTTCACCATGACGCGCCAGCGGTTCGAGGAGCTGGTCGGCGACGCGCTCGACCTCATTCCCCCCGAGTTCGCGGCCGCCATGGACAACGTCGTGATCCTCGTGGAGGACCGCGACCCCGAGAACCCCACGCTGCTGGGCCTCTACCACGGTGTCGCGCTGACCGAGCGCACGTCGCAGTACGGCGGTGTGCTGCCGGACCGGATCACCATCTACCGCGAGTCCATCCTCGACATCTGCCGCGACGAGCAGGACGTTGTCGAGGAGGTCGCGATCACGGTCGTCCATGAGATCGCCCACCACTTCGGTATCGATGACGCCCGGTTGCACGAGCTCGGTTGGGGCTAGTTTGACAGTGTCATCTGACAGTGTCAAACTGGCATCATGAGCGACGAGCTGTGGACCCTCGAGCAGCTTTCGGACCAGGTGGCGGCCCTGCTGGCCGACGACTACGAAGGCCAGACGAACGGCCGTGTCCGGGAGCTGCCGAACGGACGCACCATCCGGTGGTACACCACCATCGGTCTCGTCGACCGACCGCTGGCGACCAGGGGGCGGACCGCGCTCTACGGCCCGCGACACGCGTTGCAGCTGGCAGCGATCAAGAAGATGCAGGCCAGAGGCCTGACACTCGCCGAGATCCAGGAGCGGCTGCTGGGCACCTCCGACGAGGAGCTCGCCACCTTCGCCAGCACGAGGCTCGACATCGTCCACCCGCCGTCGATGGGCGTGACAGTGCACGCCGGCCCGTTCTGGCGGCTTCAACACCCACGCACCGACAACGACACCGCCACTGACACCGACACCGACACCGCCGACACTGTCACTGACACTGACACGACGCGGGTGCCCGCGTTCCGCGTCGGTGACAGTGTCACCGTCCTGCTGGACGGCACCGCCAGACCTCTTGACGACGCCGACATCGCGGAGCTGACCGCTGCCGCGCGACCGCTCCTCGACGCGATCGACCGGCTCGGCCTATCCCGACGAAAGGAACGCCGATGAGCACCGACATCGAGCTGATCGACCAGGCGGAGGTGACCACCCGGCCGACCGATGACGATGGGCTCGGCTGCCTGCGCACGAAGCGCGGCAACCTGCCGCTGGAGTCGATCGACGTCCACACCAGGATCACCGGCCTCGCGTCGCACACCGAGCTGACACAGGGCTTCCGCAACACCCACGACGAGCCGCTCGAGGCCACCTACGTCTTCCCACTGCCACCACGCGCGGCGGTCACCGCGATGCGCATGGAGGCCGACGGCCGGGTGGTCGAGGGCGTGCTCAAGGAGCGCGGCGAGGCACGAGCCAGCTACGACCAGGCGATCCGGGAGGGCAAGCGGGCGTCCATCGCGGAGGAGGAGCGGCCGGGGGTGTTCACCATGCGGGTGGGCAACATCGTTCCCGGCGAACGGGTCACCGTGCACCTGACGCTCGCCGGGGCGCTGTCCTACGAGGACGGTGAGGCGACGTTCCGGTTCCCGCTGGTGGTGGCGCCGAGGTACATCCCGGGTGCCCCGCTGGACGGCGAGCAGGTCGGCGACGGCACGGCGCCGGACACCGACGCGGTGCCGGACGCCTCCCGCATCTCGCCACCGGTGCTGCTCCCCGGCTTCCCGAACCCGGTACGGCTGTCCCTCGACGTGGAGGTGGACACGGCCGGGCTGCCGCTGGCCGGGGTCCGGTCGACCCTGCACGCGACGGCGACCGAGGACACCCCGAACGGGATGCGGATCAGCCTCCACCCAGGTGAACGGGCGGATCGCGACTTCCTGTTGCGTCTCCGGCTCGGCGACGAGAACGCGGTGAGCACCTCGCTGGCGGTGCTGCCGGACGAGGACAGTAGCGACGGTGCAGGAGGCGGGGGCGGCACGTTCGCGCTGACCGTGCTGCCGCCGGCGGTCGAGCCGGTTCGACGCGGTCGTGACGTGGTGCTGGTGCTGGACCGGTCGGGCTCGATGGGCGGCTGGAAGATGGTCGCCGCACGCCGGGCAGCCGCACGGATCGTGGACACCCTCGGCGGCGAGGACCGGTTCGCGGTGCTCGCGTTCGACTTCCACACCGAGACCCCGCCGGGGCTTCCGGAGACGTTGGCGGAGGCGACCGACCGAAACCGTTTCCGCGCGGTGGAGTTCCTGTCCGGGCTGAACGCACGCGGCGGCACCGAGATGCTGTCACCGCTGCGCCGGGCCACCGACCTGTTGCACGACACGGCTGACCGGGAACGCGTGCTGGTGCTGGTGACGGACGGCCAGATCGGCAACGAGGACCAGATCCTGAGCGAGTTGGCACCCAAGCTGAGCGGCGTGCGGGTGCACACGGTGGGTATCGACCGTGCCGTCAACGAGGGCTTCCTGCAACGGCTGGCCGGCTCACAAGGCCGGTGCGAGCTCGTCGAGTCGGAGGACCGGCTCGACGAGGCGATGCACAACATCCACCGCAGGATCGGCACACCGCTGATAACGGAACTACAGGTCACGCAGGACGGTCTCGCGGTGGACGCGGCCACGCTGGCACCCGAGCCGCTGCCGGACCTGTACCCCGGGGCGCCGGTCGTGGTGATGGGCCGGTTCACAGGGAACGCGACGGGTGGGGTCATCGTGAGTGGTCAGCCGAACTGGCGCACCCCGGTGACCGTCACGCACAGCGCCAACCCGGCCCTGGCCGCCCTGTGGGCACGGGCGGTCATCCGCGACCTCGAAGACCGGTACGTGGCGGGCCACACCTCGTTGGAGGGGCAGATCGTCAGTACGTCGCTGAGCTTCGGCGTGCTGTCCCGGTTCACCGCGTTCGTGGCCGTGGACCAGCGAGTGGTGAACGAAGGCGGCACCACCCGCCGGGTGACCCAGCCGGTGGACCTGCCCAGTGGTTGGGAGGTGCCGAGCGCGGCTCCCGCGGCACCGGCAGGCGCGCCCACGTTCGGCGCGATGGCCCGCCTCAGCATGACCGGCTCCGCCCAAGGCGGCGGCTACCGCGAATCGGCGGCATTCGACGCACCTCAACAGCAGGCCGGCTACGGCGGTCCCCCACCGGGCGGCGCGTACGGCGGCCCCGGGATCGACCTGGGCGGCTCACCCATGGCACCCGGCCGGGGCTACCCGGTGCCGGGAGTACCAGGAGGCCCCTGGACACCACCGGTAGCGCCACCACCGAGCAGGAAGCGAGGCCGCCCAGCACCCCCACCGCAGGGTGGCACCACGTTGACCGCGTTCGTGACCGACGAGCTGACACAGCTACGCGCCAACGAAGGCCAGGACGTGTGGCTGCGGGCGGGCTTGCTGACGGCCCTGTCGGAACGCATCCGACTCCAACTCACCACGTGGCAACAGAACAACGAGCCGGCGGACGCGCGCAACGCGCTGGGCACGCTGTCAACGGAGCTCGCCACACCAACAGCCGACCCAGCGGAAGTCGAACGCCGCTGGCAGAAGGCCATCGCAACGCTGACCTCGTTGACCAACGGCGGCAGCTCTCGCTCCCGCCAACCATTCTGGAAGCGCTGACGACGGGCGCGGCGGGCTTCCAGCAGCACACCCGCCGCGAGGTGGGCCGCTCGGTGTGGAGCGGCCCACCTCGTCAGCCCTTGACGCAGATGACCTGCTTCAGCTTGGCCACGACCTCGACCAGGTCTTCCTGGTTGCGGATCACCTCGTCGATGTCCTTGTACGCGGCCGGGATCTCGTCCACCACGCCTGAGTCCTTGCGGCACTCGACGCCGGCGGTCTGGGCTGCCAGGTCCGCCTCGGTGAACTGCTTGCGGGCCTTGTTGCGGGACATGCGGCGGCCCGCGCCATGGGACGCCGACTCGAACGAGTCCGGGTTCCCCAGGCCCCGCACGATGTACGAACCCGTGCCCATCGAGCCCGGGATGATGCCCATGTCGCCCCGGCCCGCGCGGATCGCGCCCTTGCGGGTCACCAGCACCTCCTCGCCGAAGTGGGTCTCCTCGGCGACGTAGTTGTGGTGGGCCGAGATCGGGTCGTCGAAGCGGACCTGGGGGAACTGCTTGCGCAGGACGTCACAGACCAGCCTCATCATCACGGCGCGGTTGCGGCGGGCGTAGTCCTGCGCCCAGAACAGGTCATGGCGGTACGCCTTCATCTGCGGGGTGTGCGCCAGGAACACCGCCAGATCCGGGTCCGGCAGCGACTGGTTGTGTGCCAGGCCCTGCGCCACGTCGATGTGGTGCTGCGCCAGCAGGTTCCCGATGCCGCGCGAACCCGAGTGCAGCATGACCCAGACCTGGCTCCGCGTGTCGAGGCAGATCTCGATGAAGTGGTTGCCGCCGCCCAGGGTGCCCATCTGGTGCAGGGCCTTCGCCGAGTTCGCCTTCACCACCGGCGTCAGGTCGTCGAAGCCGCGCCAGAAGGTGTCCCAGTCCGGGGCGTCGCGATCCGTGAACGCGGTCGACCGGTGCTGGCCGAAGCCGACCGGGACCGCGCGCTCCAGCAGGGAACGCAGCCTGGACAACGAATCCGGCAGGTCCTCGGCACGCAGCGACGTGCGTACCGCGGTCATGCCACAGCCGATGTCCACGCCGACCGCCGCCGGGGACACGGCGTCGCGCATCGCGATCACCGAGCCCACCGTGGCGCCCTTGCCGTAGTGCACGTCCGGCATCACGGCGACGTGCTTGAACGTCCACGGCAGCGCGGCAATGTTCTGCAGCTGCCGCATCGCCTGTTCCTCGACCGTCTCCGGTCGGGTCCACATGCGGATGTCGACGTGCTTGCCCTTGATCGTGGTCGCTGCCATGACTC
>WUUC01131327.1_pt1 | contig 12390 bp, 7 predicted proteins | sample 6278441 | NCBI WGS metagenome assembly WUUC01 (sample SAMN13675441, study PRJNA597444) | soil metagenome | isolation source: soil | place: USA: Washington | collected 2017-10 | reverse complement strand
TCTAGTATCCACTGGCTTTCAAGGAATGGAATATTACCAAGCACCCTCCACTATTTCGGATAGTATTTATGGTTCTACCTTTTTCTTAGCAACTGGCTTTCATGGTTTTCATGTGATTATAGGTACTCTTTTCTTGATCGTATGTGGTATTCGCCAATATCTTGGTCAGATGACCAAGAAGCATCACGTTGGCTTTGAAGCAGCTGCATGGTACTGGCATTTTGTAGACGTGGTTCGGTTATTCCCATTTGTCTCTATCTATTGGTGGGGAGGTATATGAAAGAAGGGAACGAATAAGTGGATTGAGGAATAAAAGCTCGAAGACAAAGAGAAGCTATGAATCACTCAACTAGACTCACTCCCCTTCCACCCAGGAACCAAGGCAAGATATCCAGGATTCCGTATAGTAGAGGAACGAACACACTGGGCTTTCCCTTTCAAATAGACGACCTGGAGACAGATCAACACAGCCAATGCTTCTTTTAGACCTAGAACCCGGACCAGAACATGGAAATGGTTACAAGGCATCGAACGGCACTATTAGGACCTAAGAATGCAGAAACTGGAATGATCTCTGAAGCTGACTTCTACGGCAAAGAAATCTAGTTGGTGTTACCAATTAGACTCATCAACCCCGAATCCTGATACCAGCAAACCAGAGAGCAATAGCCTGGGAAATATGGACCTTGCTTTCACAGATTCATAGCGGCACCCTTTCCATTCCGGATGAAAGAGAGATAAAACCACCTACTTCCCTTCCATATAGATCCATATAGATAGACTGACTAATCACCCGCGGCTCGGCACTCTTTCCTAGCTTGATTCAAGACTACCAACTTCACATACGATCTGGCTTCTCTTTCTACGAGAATATGCATTTGAGAAAAGAACACGAATCGTGAACACGTCACTGCATACCCAACCTTTCTAATTCCACTCTTGCTTGACTTGCTGCTCATTGTCTCACTAGGGAATTGGCTGACTTCCTTCCTCTTCATTTTGCTTTTCAGAAGATAGAGCTCCAACGAAGGCAAGAGGTTTGACTTTCAGAAAGCTAAAGAAGACGTGTGAGTTGGTTAAGTGGGAAGGAACTGAGCAAGGAGGTCCAAAAAGGAGAATGGAAGATGGTAGCACAGTGATATGCTGTGTCAACTGTGGTGAAAGAGAGCTTCCCCTGAAATCAAGAAGGTGCTAGGATGGCGCTTAATGCGGTGGTGTTTGAAGAGGCTAATATCAATAGCATATGGACAGATGCTCAGTTCTCGAAGTTGATCTGTTACCAACCTACTACTATAACGGGAGTGCAGAACCCGACCAGGCAGAGAAGAAAAAACTATAGACGATATAGATTCGTAGCTCTCGTCGTCTCTTACTCGCTCTAGAAATAGGTGGTGATCAGGAACTTAAGCTCATAGAAACGGAATGTTACAGAGAAGGTAAGGCACTACCAGTTACTTCGCCTTGTGCTATAGAGTTCAAAGAGCCGGACGTAGGTAGCTCTATAAATACATCACCAGCGTAAGTTCTTTCTCTCAGGTTCTGTCTGCTCCGAGTGAAGGAGTTGGGAAGTCAAAAGATGCTCCGAAGGAAGATTCCCACCTTTGTTCAGCTATTGAGCTGAGCGCACTACACTAGGTCGAAGTCCGTTGCTTGTCATTTTCAAGGTGACGACACCGCTCGAGACATTGGTTCACACGTGGGTTCGAATCCCAAAAGCCAGATCGCTTACTAATCGCGAATATAGTTACTCGCTCGATTTCTAGGAATTTGAGTTGCTTGTTTGTTACGAACCAGTGAACCTACTCGCTTCCTCGGAACCAGAACTTAACCGGATGCTGGCGACCAGACCCCAATCGTTGAACTCGCTTTACCCACCGATAGGAACCTGATTAGTAGGTTTAATAGAATATTGATTTCTATTTCTTGTTGCTAATGGACATCACATCGTTCGCTTGCGGCTGAAGTGGAGATACGGCAGTAGATCCGGAAACCAAGCAAGGGATAACATTTCTTAACATCCACCCCCATACCGCCTATCTAGGGGGCTTCATGGATAGATGCGGGCTTTCTTTGTGCATATGGTTTAATGATTCATACATACCTTCTCTTCTCTGATGAATATCCCTATTCTGGATCTATTGCCTTAGTTCATAGCATAGGTTTCGCTTGAGGTGGAGCGCTAAGCAAGAGAAAGCGTTATCGCTATACGAAAGGAAGGGGAAGATGCCTACTTAACCGTATATCTGCCTTTGTGGCTGAGCACAAGAAATGACACTCTACCTAGTAATAAGCATAACAATAGCAGCACGATTACCTTGACTTTCCTTCTTCCGGACTAGAGAGATAGTTTCGACTCTGGTCCCGGCACTTGTCCTATCATACCTTCTCTTGTGGCTTTAGACTGTGTATATACTTGACCTTGCCAAGCAGAAGAAGCAGAAGCCCTATTGGAATCCGAGTCAGGGTCATTGTTGTTACAGTTTCCCCTTTTGGTAAAGGTTGGGTTGAAGGGATTGGGATTGGCTTATCGAGATGTGCGTGTATCTCATATCGTTCTAGTGACTCCGCTTTCCTGACCAGGGAACTGCTATCTCAAGGATAGTCAAGTCCCGGATTCGAAAGTCGACATGATACGCTTGATTGGTCTGGCATCGCCGGTTTCGCAGGATCACTTATGCTATTTCGAGAACAGAACCTGGCCCATGGGGAAGAAGTAGTAGCCAATGCCGAAACTACTTGCTTGCTTTTACTTTCCGACGCCAATGCCAACAAGTGCTTTCCTGACTCGAGAACGAGTACATACGCTTTCTCCGATGCTTGCTCTTGTTACGAGCTTCTACCCGACCGATTAGCCCAGAGCACTAATACGCTTTCTTTCCTCGAACAAGTACCTTTCCTTCGAACGAGAATGCCAACTGCTTCCTTCCAACAATCCAATACGAATACGAATGTACGAATGACAGGCCATTCCCCGGAGTAGAGTAGAAATGAATTCATTCACATCTGCTAGAAACCAGAGCCTGAGCTATGAACCGATCTAAGAGCGGACAAGCAAGCCTATTCCTATTGTTTTGGGTGGCAGATTCCATATGTTATTTCTCATTGCGAATACAGATTCTTCTTGTACCGTAGTAGCTCGACTGCTTTCCTGACTTGACTCGATAACTGCTTTCGCTTCCCCAATCCCAGAGCATCCAAGAGATTCGTTTCCACACGCCTGATCCGCAGTTCGATTCGTGCCGGTGCCGGCAAGAGATCCTGTTCCTGTTGGGCAAGGGATTTGATAGCTATCAAGCCAGCCGCGTTAAAGCACTCGCATCTGTTTTCTTGCTGGGATGGACTAGTGCCGGAGCAAGCTTTCAGGGTTCCCAGGTGGATGGATCAAGACTGCTCTTCTCTGCGAGGAACGATCCTGTGCAATACTAGAGTGCTCCTGTGCAAATTCTAGGCCAAATGATAAATATCTCGTAGACAACGGAAAGGAGAGGCCCTTCAACGAACGGACCTTTCTACTCAAGGCACAGCTCCTAAAACATATAGGATAAATCATACCAGTCCGGGCCGGGCCATGGTGAGAACCACGAACTATAGACTTTCAACCGGAGAATCTCCTCTGTTCTGCTCATGTCTTTTCATTGCTTAGCTTTTCAATTCATATCCTTCATCCAAAAGAAAAGGAATCTCCCTTTGTTAGAAGAAAGCGGGTTGTTGTTTTCGAGGATATGGTTATAGTTCTTTAGGAAGAAGACAGCTCACTTCCCATCATCATATTCGAATTCGAAGGATCCCGCACCTGTAGCCTTTACTTCTCAACTACTTCTCTGCTCTTCTTGGCTCTTTTAAGACTGCTCAATACTGCTGCTCTACACAGCTCTTATCTCCAAAACCGAGGAATTCTTTGCTATTCTTTTCCGATCTTTCCTCGATTGATCGACCAGGATTGGGAATTAGCGACTAGTTATTTGAGGAAAGTAGTCAACAAAAGCACTTTACTTGGATATACCCACAACTAAAATCAAATAAATGAGATCACATCCCTTCCCACCCCGTCTTTCAACGAAGGAAGCTTTACCGATTCCAATACCGGATATGCAGATAGTGATCTACAGGGGCTACTACTACATTGACTTATCTTGCTAGGGACCTTTCGACTCAAGGAAATCCCAACACCCATTCTATACTCACTCTTTCAGGGAGAGCCCATAAACCGGATACGAACCTATATCTGTACCTTTACAAAAGATAGCCCTAAGCCGGGAAAGGAGGATTACGAATTCATGTATCCCCTAATTCAAATATCGAAAGCTCAAGGAAAGGTTTGCTTCTAGTGAAACTGAATGGTAAAGGAGGGCGGGCAAAGGAGGTATATGTAGAGGTAGCAAGTGTAAGGTAGGAAGCTCAAGCTCAAGGTGTTGAGGCAAGTGAAAGGGAATGTATAGGTAGCTGGTAGAGTCATGACAGTATTCTAGTAGGTAGGGATTTGTGTTGGTAAAGCTTAGCAGAGGTATCCATGATTGTAGGGATAGTCATAGTCATTGGAAAGCCTGCTTCTTTCTAGTAATCTATATAGGACTAGTCATACTTCCTTATTGGAATCCCTATTTCTTGTTTGTTATTCTAGTAGGATTCCTCCCCCCATGAGCATGAGATCAGATCCATTTCCATTGCCTGTGTGTGAAGACTTGTGATAGTTCTTGGCATGCATGTGTTTGTATTGCTTTTGATTGTCCACTTGTGTTGTGCTTGTGGTTGTGCTTGCACTTGTGGTGTGGTACTGCCTAGGATGGGATAAGCATCAGGAAAGGATGGGTTCTCGTAATATCTTCCCTTGTTTCTTAGGATTGGAGTTTGCTTGACTGGTTCATAGGTTGAGGTGGAAAGGCCTATTTGCTTGCCGGGAGATAGAAAGGAGGCTAGGGAAAGGGAATTCTCTCGAGCAAGGGCCCGTTCTTGATATCATTATGGGGGGAAGTGGAAATGAGAATAGTGCCGGGTCAAGGGAAAAGCAAGCATCTAAGTATTTCTTCTCTAGGGTTGGTTCTCCCGTTTCATAGTCTAAAAGAAGAGGCTTATGTGTTTGAACTGTTTATAGGTTGAGAAGCGCGGACTTCGATCTTCCGTTCTGCTGGAAATAGGCCAGTGCTTCCCTAGTTTCTAACCTGAGTGGATAGACAGGAAAGGACATGAACGTATCTATTCTCTCTTTGAGTTCCAGCTCCCCTCCAGAATGTAGAGATGATCGGTGCTTTACTTTAAGAGGCCTTCCCGAGCCTAATGATGAGGAGGCTCCCTCCAATAGGACTTGACTTCCCGACCCATATAGAGGACTAGACCCGGAGTGCTAACCCAACGAGAAGAATCCCATGATAGGCCAAGACAACTGCGAGCTGATACCTGGCACTGTTTCTGACCCTTCGTCGCCGTAACAGGTAGGAGCATTCCAGCTGAATCAATAGGAACACCAGTAACCCTAAGAATCAGTATTCGAAATGAAGAAACTATTCTTGAATCAGAGTAAGACTATCTTTCCCAAAGATAGTCTTGCTCATCACTTTCTAGTATAGTTTCAAGGGTAGATCCAAGCCCAAGCTATGATATCCAGTCCAGATCCAATATCCAGGCCAGACAGCTGCTTGCTTCCAACAATACCCGAGCTTCCTTCTCCCAAGCCCGTATCCAGTACCGATCTCCGCTGAACATACGAGTGCATTATCCCAAACCGAGGAGTGCTTTATCCCTCGATCTTAGGTTTATTTCAATATGGATCTTAGGCTTAGGGAAGTTTGTAATCTCTCTGTGCTTGATCGGTTTAACCTGTGATATGTCATAGCATTGCTGTAGTTCCGAGAAAGACTCTATTCGGGGAATAGAGGATTTCTCATCCCTATCATCTTACTCAGGATTGTTTTTTCTCTTTTTTCTTTTAGTAAAATCCCATTTCTATACAATCTAGATGAGCCTTCCCTTATCTTAAACATGAAGAGATAGAAGATTAATCCTATCTTTGGTAAATCTAGGATTACTCTTAGACTACTTACTTATTTTAGATTATGCTTCCCCTATTCTTCTTGGAAATAAGAAGATGTATTTTCAATTGATATGTTTCCAGGCTCAAGGTCTACTGTTTCATAGGTTACCATTCCAGGATTGATCTCTATTTCATACCAAGTCCAGAAGCCTCACCAAGTGGAATAGCTTTGCTTGGCTATCGACTTTGAATTCAAGTAGGAAGCATTGCTGTTTCTTACCTTGGCATGGGTATCTAGTGGAGTGGATATTCGAATACTGAATCATAGCTAACCTTTCCTGGTGGAGTGAGTTCATAGCGGGAATCCGAAGAGAAACAGATATAGTACTAGTCTTCGTCAGCTGTAAAAGGTTTCATCTCATCTAAGCAGCAGCCAAGCGATGATTCTGGAATCGTGCCATGCTTGACAGTTGGACTTCTCGCCATACATAGAAATGAACTGCTGATGAGCTAGCTATCCCCGATATGATCTGGTACTAGACTTCACACATGTTGCCATCGTATAATCGGAGAATCAACGCTGCTGTCTACCTTCGGAAAGCAAAATAGATGATTTTCGATACTAGGATGACTACTCCCGAGGCCAGTTTTAACTAAAGAATTTACAGGTGGCCCGGTCGGTAAACTATTCCCGAGAGAGGAGAAGCAGAAACATCAATCTGTATTTTCGTATCATATTCCAGCAGCTCCAATGCCTTAGGCAAGTCATTTCCCTACTTTACTTTTATCCCACTCTTCCTCGTCAAAAGAAGAGGGATAAAAGGATCTTCTTTCTCGTCTAAGTAAGTAAGGACTGAACAAATAAGAGTTTTTTTTTCATAAGTGGATAAAAGTATGGTATATAGGTTGAAGCTATAGAAACAAAAGGCTACTTGCTAGCTTTGCGGTGGGACGCGTGGGCCAAGCTCTATAGGAAAAAAAATAGCATAGGCATCGCAGCTCTTTGCATGTGCAATCCAAGACAAGACGAGGGGGCTCAGATCTTCTCCTTCACTTGATTCGCAGCAGACTAAGAAGTTTCATTTCCAATTTCATATGCCTTTGGTCAAATCATATAAAGTAAATTCAACACCAAAGTAATTGGTCCCCTTTGGCTAGTGACACTTTTGGCTCAGGCATCCTTCCCTGGGCTCGAGAACGTCTTCCACCTTCTACCTTGGGGCTTTGAATCTTATGATCATGTCTACGCCTCTGGTCAACGCCCCCCGAGACAAACGTTCGAACAATGTTTTGATTTGGATTTTCATTTACAGAGGAAAAGAAAAGGGAGTGAATGGACTCCTTTCAATGACAGAGTCTTTGGAGCAAATTGGTTCAGGATTCTAAGGTTAGAAAAGAGAGTTACCACTCAAGGGAGAAACAGGATATGTGGAAGGCTATCCTGGTGGCTCAAGACTGACCGGTATACCTGGACCAGTCTATATTGAGCCATATTCGTCAATTCGTCAGGCAATTTGGCCTCACACAATGTATCCCTGTTCCACCAGACGCTTAATCAACCCTGGAACACAGGAGAACCCTTCTTATCGAAGAGAATTGCGTATTAAAGAGAGACTTGAATCGCAAACTGAATGATCGGGCATAGGTCGACTAGCAGACAGCCAAAGGGATTCCCGAGTCGAATGAGATATACCGATTGGAATCCTTAGTGGAAAGCGCAGATTTAGACCACTTTCAGGCTGACAACAAAGGAAGGATATTAGGAAAAAAATAGAATACTGGCTGGACCAATAGGGGACTTAGCCGGAATAGAAGACTCGAAGGCTAATTGAAACCATACCACAAGAAAAGCCCTTATTCGGATTGGAACCGATGACTTAAGCTAAGCCCCTTTTCAAATCAAAGCTTATCGACCTATTAAGCATATAGTTGAAGTAGCATGATTTAAGCTTCTTAGCGCTTAGGCTACTACCTTCAACCTCATCTTACTTAGATGGAGGAGATAGTAAGCAAGACTGTCTATGCTACGATCTTGCTTCTTTTATGAAATTTCCACTTTCATACCCCCCACAGACGATTCCTTGCATCAAGAGCAAACAGAGGAATTACTCTTAGGCTGATCCCCGTGGAAATTTTAGGTTTCATAATGCTTCTACCGTTAAAGATATGCTTTCCTTTACATAAGATCTTTACGCTCTCTCATGTTCACAATCTTCTGTTAGAAGGGCACATTATTCAGGATGGGCAATCATCCTATGAGGAAATAATCATCTTTCACTGGGGCGAAGCGCTGACAATTCATATCCGGCAAAGCCCTATCCCGCCTATGTGGAAGAAAGAGGGTTTGATTCACTCTTATCTTGAGAAAGAAAGAAGTCAAGTTGGACCAAAGAAAAGAGAGAAAGCGACCCGCTTCAGACATTTTTTTTTCTCCCGCCATCCATGTAATGTAGTTCAGCGCCTCTACCACCTGCCTCTCCCCGAGCAACTTACTCTTATTCTTAAGCGCATCTAATTTCATAAAAAGGTAATCCTGAGATAGCTCCAGTGTCAGTCCTTGGAATGAAATAACTCGACTGACTAACAAGGAGAGGAACGAAAAGTAGCTCTACTGTTAAGTGGAGGTTAGAAGTAGCTCGACTGAAAGGATAGGAATTCATTCTTTTCTGGCTTGAAGTTCCATAATATTTGCAGTTATAGAAAGAAGTTCTTCCATTATTTAGAAGTAACTAAGATCTCCCGCTGTAAATAGCTAAGGATCTCCAGTCTCTGCTAGGCACAGGGCGTACTAAAAAAGCTTTTTTATAATCAGGTTAGGCTTTGATAATAAGTGGTTTTCTAGAGCGGATTAGGGCTATCTATTAGACCTCCTATTGTTGTTAGCAGGCCGAGAATGTAGAATGCGGTTCGTTCCTATTAAAAGTTTTTGAGGTATCAAGCGGTGCCCTCGGCGTACTTAAAAAAAAACAGTTCTCCTATCCCCGGCCCTGGGGCATGCTAGAGAAAACATCCCCCATCCGGACTTTGAGAAAAAATGCAGTTATTAAGAGATCGAGTGTGGACTTTCGTCTTTATCAACCTGCGGCTAAGGAGAATCAAGCTCCATTTAGTGGTTTGTTCTTAGACCGACTCAAGCGATTGAGAGTAAGAACAAGTCAATCCAACAAGGAGCTACGTACGGGGCGATCTATAAATAAAGAAAAAGTCTTGGGAAGGAAATCTCAGGTTTGGCCATGGGTTTCTTTCACCCCAGCTAGAAATTCTGTGCTAAGCAATTTATTTTATTAAGGTAATTCAGAGGCACATTCATTGTTCTTATTACATTAGGTGGCTTGCTCGTGCAATATAAATAGAGAAGATTGCCTATGCGCCTGTGCGTGAGCTTGGCTTGGCACCTTTGGATAAAAATAACTATTTTCTGTAGCCACGGCATAATTAGCGAATGCCTTTAACTCTGGGTCTCGTCTCGGAAGATCGGCCGATTGCTCTTATCCTTCCAAAGCGGAAGATGTCACAGGTCAAAGATGAAAAGAAGGAGTTCTCTATTGGAACAGAAGAGTTGGTGGATCGAGGACGAGGACATCAGGGAGATGTGGGACACAGAACGAGAGTTCTCCTGCTGATAGGTATGATGCAATTGAAGAGACTTTGACTGCTCATATGAATAGTCTTTGGGCCTTGAACCTTATGATTTTTTGTCAGGAAGAGTGAAATCAAAAATCCTTCTCTCTCTATGTCCCGTTGCTAGCCGGCTCTGACATCTACCACCTGTGATACCAACTCAAGCATATCGAGAGTTTATGGTTGACCGTCTCTTGTCCTGTCTTGAAAAAAAAAACTTTCTAACGCTGACGACAGCTCGATCGCCGCCGAGAATCACAAGTCCTGTTTTCCATTCCTTCCCTTTGAGCCTACTGACGCTGCAAGAATCCAGTTCCAGCACCATCCTATCCTATCAAAACAGCGGGCTTACGCCTTAGGGTTCATGTCGAGAACCATTCGAACCACTCACAACTTATTGCATGACAACAGCTAATCAAAGGAAAACATCCTGCCTTCGCTGAAACTAGTCTTCCTTTTTGTTTGCTGCATCAGTCCAATATGGCAAGCAACAGCCAATGTCATGCTATTTGCATAAACTTGTATGCAAGCTAGGCCTTTTCTTTCGTATTGAGAAAGCCGCTTCATAAAAAGAAAGCGGCGGAGCTGCTATAGACGCTTTGATTGGCTGGAGACAGAGATCTCTCAAGTGTGCAGTGATAGATCTTTAGAGATAGCCATACTGAAGTCGGCCCAAGCAATGCCCAAAGAATCCCATTTCTTTCTTGGTTGGACTAACCCAACCGGCAATTTCCGTCTTCCTGAATTGGGATAGTCAGATTCAGTCTTTCTTTCGTATCAAAGTAAGTTCTTTCCTTGATTCTTTCTTTTCGTGCATGACCTTTCTCGAACTTTCGAAAAATGATAGAATTTACTTTTCCGCAGCCACTATTTGGACTTCTCCTTTTAAGCAATTATGAACGGAACGGGCAAGAGTGATCTTCAAAAGCCCAGGTTGGCTTTCCCACTTCCAAATCCGTAATAGTAAAGTAAGAGTAAGGTGCAGATAGCGGACAATTTCCATAATAGATAGCTAAAGTGCTTAATCCTGAGAAGATGGGAGACGTCGATTGTTAGAGTACTCTTGACAAGTGCATTTCGAAAATTCTAGCCAACAGATTGAAAGCATGCCTGCCTGTTTGTTCTTTTCAGTTCCAATCAACCTTCCTTTTATTTTTGAATCCAAGCAAGAAAACGGATGCGCGTTAGCGCAACGGCTTTCGCGCTAGTTGCTCAATCCGTTGCTTGTTTGGTAAGATTACCGAAATAGGATTTCCTATGCTTGCTAGATTGATAAGCCAGAGAGGTAGTCGGGGAATTGGTAGTCAGGGTCGGAAAATCATCTGCTTGTAAATTCATTTTGTAAAAAAAAGTAGTACTCGCCCCGGAATAGGCGTTATGACAAAGAACAAGAATAAAAAGGGTTTTGTTAATGGGAACAAGGAAGTAGGACTCGGGGATCGGGTGCAAGAAGCAGGTTGTAGCTGGGAGGAAGCTATAAACAGGTTGAGGAGTTTTTTGATAAAGCAAAGAAAGCGGTTGGCGTCCCTCGTACCTGTAGTTGGAGAAAGAGGATGCTGGAAGTAGATTGAGGAACAAGACTTGAAAGCTGTAAACAGGGATGTAGGAGAACAGAACTATGTAACAAGAAGTTAGTAGGAGCAGGTTGCTTATAGTCACACACGTCTTTTACAGCAATGAAGGACGCATTTCTTTCGGGTATCACGCTAAGAAAACCTATTTATCCGAACCGATGGTTGTGACTGTTTTTAGTATTAAGCGGCGCCATCATTCCATGGCTTAGCTATTATAATATAAGGATAGCTGTCTTATCAGAGGGTTCACAGCGTGTCATACGTGTTATCACTTACTGCCAGGAGTACCCCAGAACTGAAGGGTTAGGAATAGGTGAGATCTTAGAGGTGTTGAAACAGCTCGGAGAAACCAGCGTTCATACTTACGCGGATCAGACAGGTGTTTACGTCCTGAGATTTTAGGATTCGGATTCCTATTGAATTGACTTTGCCGAGGAGCAGAAACCGAGCCCTTTGATTTGATCCAGTGAGTGACGTTACGAGCAGAAGCCTCGACAAGTTGAATCCGGTACCGAAACAAGGATGACATTATTGAATATATTCTTCTTTCCTGTGCTTTGCCTTTCCCGTTTTCCGTACCTTTCGTAGTAGTTACTCGCCACTAGAAACAGGATTCATGAATTCAAACTAAAAGCAAAGGTATCGCTAATTCCATTTCAGTGGAAATATAGGGATGAAAGTTTCTCTCCTACTGATTTCGATTGCACATCTAATGAAAATATATGCACATGAATGTTCAAAAGCAAGGCTATCCCCTTTGCCGTTACCGAGGATCTATCTTTGTCCCTTGATTCGAAACCGAGGAAAGCGTGCGCTCGACCTCCTGGAAGGAATGCAATTATTCGCTTCGTAGTCCTCGTATGAATTCGCTATCGCTCCGAATCGTGGGAGCCGTTGAGTTCGGAGATACCGTTGTTGGAGAACAAACAAGTGAAAGAAGCCCTCGTTCCCACTCTTCTTCCCCCCCACCTACCCGGTAGGTAAGTAGGGGCCTCGGTTTCTCTATTTGCTATGAGATCCCTACACAAAACTCCAGACCACATATCAAACACACACACACAAACTCAATCCGGAAGAAACTCACATACCCTTTTCCCGATTTAGGGGAAAAGTTTTATGAGTTGATCAACTACGAGTAGCCAAAATCGGCTATTTGGGTTATTTATCTGAGTGAGATACTTCTCAATCCGGCGCATTCGTCGATCTAGTTCGATACCATCGAGATCC
>WUUC01116358.1_pt1 | contig 12393 bp, 10 predicted proteins | sample 6278441 | NCBI WGS metagenome assembly WUUC01 (sample SAMN13675441, study PRJNA597444) | soil metagenome | isolation source: soil | place: USA: Washington | collected 2017-10 | reverse complement strand
CGATCGGCAGCTCCAGCAGCTGCGACAGCGTCGCGCGGAACGCGTCCTGGCTCTCGGCGACGTGCTCGACAATCCGCTCGCGGCGCATGATCTCGATGTTCTTGAGCGCCACGGCCGCCTGCACCGGATGGCCGCCGAACGTGATCCCGTGCGAGTACATCCTCGTGTCGTGCATGAAGGGCTCCATCACGCGATCTGTAGCGACGACGGCGCCAATCGACGCGTACGAGGACGAGAGGCCCTTGGCGATCGTGATCAGGTCCGGCCGGATGTCGTAGAGCTCCGAGCCGAACCACGCGCCGAGGCGCCCGAAACCGGTGATCACCTCGTCGGCGCAGAGCAGGATCTCGTAGCGATCGCACAGCTCGCGCACGCCGCGCCAGTAGCCCTCGGGCGGTGTGAAGGCGCCGCCCGCGTTCTGAACCGGCTCCATGATCACCATCGCGATCGTGTCCGGGCCGGTCGACTCGATCGTGTGCTCGAGCTCGTCGAGCAGGAAAGCGGTGAACTGCGCCTCCGTCTCACCCTCGGGACGGTGGTAGCGATTCGTATTGCGCACGTGCACGACCTCGGGGACCAGCGGCTCGAACGGCTCGCGGAGCGCCGGGATGCCGTTGATCGAGAGCGCTCCCATGGTGGTTCCGTGATACGCGATGTGACGCGAGACGGCTTTCCAGCGGCGCGTTCCCAGCGCCGGGATCGCGCGCGCCTCGTCAACACGCGTCGGTGTCTCACCGCCGGTTGGCGCGACGGCGGCGCGGACTCGCTGCTCCCCGCGGGCCGTGTAGTACTGCCGCGCGAGCTTCCAGGCCGACTCGACAGCCTCGGACCCGCCCGACACGAAGAAGACCCGGTTGAGGTCGCCCGGCGTGAGCGACGCCACCTCCGCCGCCAGCTCGATCGCGCGTGGGTGCGCGTACGACCAGTTCGTGTAGAACGGCAGCTCGCGCATCTGCGCCGCTGCCGCCTCGCCCATCTCCTCGCCGAAGCCGTAGCCGATGTTGACGGAGAAGAGGCCCGCGAGCGCGTCCAGGTAGCGCTTTCCGTTCGAGTCCTCCAGATAGCAGCCGTCGCCCCGGACGATGATCGGCACCTCTGCGTCCCGGTAGCCGCCCATGCGAGTGAAGTGCAGCCACAGGTGCTCCCGGGCAGCACGCTGCAGGTCGAGCTTGGTAGGAGCCGCGCTCGTCACTCTTCCTCGAGCACGCGTGTGCCCCAGTCGTAGAGCTGCTTCACCATGTCGAGGTACAGGAACGTCTCCGTCGAGACGACGCCGTCGAGTGCGCGCATCCGATTCGTCAGATCGAGCAGGTCGCGCCGGTCTGCAGCGACGAGCTCGACCACGAGGTCGTACTGGCCGGCGGTGATGACGACATAATCCGCCTCGTCCCAGCTGGCGATCTCGTCCGCGACGGGTTGGGGCGAGCCGGCGGTCTTCACACCGACGAGCGCCTGCTCGAAGCCGAGGCCAAGCGGATTCGTGACGCCGACGACCTGGAGGATGTCGTCCGCGCACAGGCGCGTATACCGCGCCCGGATCGTCCCCTCGGAGACCCCGAGCTCGGCGGCGATCCGGCGGAACGACGCGCGGCCGTTCTCCTGCAGCGCCTCGATGATGCGCTGGTCGAGCGTGTCGATCGTCCTGGGTGCGCTGACCGGCCCGCGCCGGCGAACATCAGCCTCAGACCGTTGGGCATAAGCTCTACGCAAAGCGTGGCGATTCGTACCACGCGCCACGCATTTGGTCAATCCGGACCCGCTTGAAGTCGCATTGCGAATGCGGGATGCTTCCCGCTGCACACGACCTGGGAGGGCTTGAGGTGAGCGTCGCGGTCTCGAAATTGCAGAACTTCATCGGCGGCGAGTGGGTCGACGCCGCGGACGGGGACACGATGGAGGTGGTGAACCCCGCGACCGGCGAGACGATCGCGGCGGTGCCGCGCGCGTCCGCCGAGGACGTCGATCGTGCCGTGCAAGCCGCGAAGAAGGCGCTGCCGGAGTGGCTCGAGACGACTCCCGGCGAGCGCGCGGAGCTGTTGCTGAAGCTTGCGGCCGTCATCGACGAGCACGCCGACGAGCTGGCAGAGCTCGAGTCTCGGAACGTCGGCAAGCCGCTGTCGTACGCGAAGGACGAAATGCCGGTTTGCGCCGACAACCTGCGCTTCTTTGCCGGCGCCGCGCGCGTTCTCGAGGGGAAGTCCGCCGGCGAGTACATGCGCGGCTATACGTCTTGGCTCCGGCGCGAGCCGATCGGCGTGGTCGGCGGCATCGCGCCGTGGAACTACCCGCTGATGATGGCCGTCTGGAAGGTGGCACCGGCGCTGGCGGCGGGCAACGTCCAAGTGTTGAAGCCCTCGGAGCAAACTCCCTTGACGACGCTGCGCTTCGCGCAGCTCGCCGCTGAGATCCTCCCGCCAGGCGTGCTCAACGTCGTCACCGGCGACGGCGTTCCGACCGGTGAGGCGATCGTCAAGCACCCCGACGTACGGCTCGTCTCTCTGACGGGAGACGTCGAGACCGGCAAGGTGATTGCGCGCACGGCCGCCGACAACCTCAAGCGCGTGCACCTGGAGCTCGGCGGCAAGGCACCCGTGCTCGTCTTCGACGACGCCGATCCCGCCGCGGTCGCGCAGGGCATCAAGATCGGCGGCTACTGGAACTCCGGTCAGGACTGCACCGCTGCTTCCCGTGTCGTCGCAGGGGCGAAGATCTACGACCGGCTCCTCGAGGAGCTCGTTCCCGCCGTCGAGTCGCTTCACGTCGGCGACCCGGCCCAAGGTGACGAAATCGAGATGGGCCCCGTGATCTCCAAGGCACAGCAGGAGCGCGTGCTCGGCTTTCTCGACCGCGCCAAGGGCGCCACCGTCCTCACCGGTGGCGGCACGAACGGCGACCGCGGGTTTTTCGTCAAGCCGACCGTGGTGGTCGACGTCGGCCAGGAAGACGAGATCGTCCAGCGCGAGGTCTTTGGTCCGGTCGTCACGGTTCAGCGGTTCGCCGAGGACGACGAGGCGATCGCCTGGGCCAACGACGTCGAATACGGGTTGGCCGCGTCGGTCTGGACGCGCGACATCGGCCGCGCGCTGAACGCGGCGCGCAAGCTGCAGTTCGGCACCGTGTGGATCAACGACCACATTCCGCTGGTGAGCGAGATGCCGCACGGCGGCTACAAGCAGTCCGGCTACGGCAAGGATCTCTCGACGTATTCGCTGGAGGACTACACCCAGGTCAAGCACGTCATGGCGAAATTAGGCTGACGCGATAGCTGCGCTTTCGCGTCAGGTCGAGCAACGCCCGCTTCGCGGGTAGGTCAGCGACGCTTCGATGCCGCGCCGGCGGTGGGGCGCTGTCGCGTCTCCGCCGGCGTTCGGTTCGGCCTCCGTCTAGAGCGGCTTCGCCCGCTCTAGCCTCCGGCCCTCTGTCGCGTATCTAGGATCGCGGTGTGAAACCGTGTCCGTTGCCGCCCGGCGGCACGATCGGCGTCGCCGCGGCGTCGAGCCCATTCGAGCAGCGCTCCGAGATCGACCGCAGCATGCGCTGGTACGAGGAACACGGCTACCGCGTCAAGCTCGCGGACGGCGTCTACTCACGGGACGACTATGTCGCTGGCGATGCACGGCGCCGCGCGGAGGACCTGAACGCACTGTTCGCGGATGCCGAGATCGACGTGATCCAGATGCTCCGTGGCGGCTACGGGGCGTCGCAGGTGATCCCCTATCTCGACTTCGACACGATCGCGGCGAACCCGAAGCCCCTTGTCGGCTACTCCGACGTGACCGTTCTGCACGTCGCAATCCGGCAGCGCACCGGCCTGGTCACGTTCTACGGGCCGGGATTCACCGGCATGGGCAGCGCCAAGCGGGGCGACTGGTCGAAGGAACGGTTCCTGCGTGCGATGACCGACGCTGAACCGCTGGGCGAGGTACCGGCCCGCCCCGACGATCCCTACATAGGCGCGCTCGGCAGGGGACGCGCGACGGCGCCGCTCGTCGGCGGCTGCCTCTGGCTCCTGCGCGAGACGCTCGGCACTCCCTGGGAGCTCGAGCTCGACGGCTGCATCCTCTTCTTCGAAGACGTGCACTGCCCGCCGTGGTACGTCGACGGGATGCTGACCCAGCTACGCGCGGCGGGAAAGCTCGACTCGCTGGCAGGGGCAGCGATTGGCGAGATGTACAAGTGCGAGGAGTGGCGCCAGCCGGAGCCGTGGCTGCGGAGCCGTTCGATGGAGGACGTCTTCGAGCACCACCTCGAGCCGCTCGGCGTGCCGATCGTGCACAACCTTCCACTCGGCCACGGCGACCACCTCTCCACGATCCCACTCGGCGCGACCGCGACCGTTGACGCCGAAGCGCGCAAGCTCGTGATCGAAGAGCCCGCGCTCGAAGAAACGCCTACGCCCGCACGATCCCGGAGCGACCCGGCCCCAACCGCATCCCGATAACCGCCTCGGCTGCCGAGAGGCTCGGCGCGAAGCCGGTCACCGCCGGGATGAACGCGCTCCGGTCGAGCGCGTAGAGGACCGCATCGCTTCGTGCCTTCACCGTGGCTGTGCGCGGCACGTCTCGTAACAGTGCGATTTCGCCGAACGATTCCCCCCGCCCGAGCTCCTGTACCCGCTTGCCGTCGATGACGACATCGAGACTGCCTTCGTTCACGAGGTAGAAGCGGTCGCCGGGCTCTCCCTGTCGCACCACTTCCTCGCCTGCCTTGACGTGCACCTCGTCCAGAGACTCAGCGAGCTGCTCCACCGTCGACTCCGGCAGCGGCGCGAAGATCGGGTTGCTGCGGAGAACGTCGATCTTTTCCGCGGGAACGTGCACCACGCGATCGATGGCGTTCAGCCTCGGCCAAGCCGGGACGACGAGGAGCGGCAACACCGCACCGGCGAAGATCAGCGCACCCCGTGTCCCGAGCAACTCGAGCAACAGCGGCGCCACCAGTGCCCCGAGCGCGACGGTGATCAGGAGCACGCTTCCGAGCACACCGAACACGCGGGCGAGAACGTCGTCCGGAGCCGCACGCTGCAAGAGAGTCATACCAGAGACGTCCGCGAGCGTGTTCCCGATCCCGACGATCCCGAGCAAGACGAGGGCGAAGATTGCGTTCGGCCAGACCGCCACGAGGGCGATCGGCACCCCCCAGATGAAAATGCCGACCCCAAAGTTCATGCCGAGGCGCCGGCGGCCTACAAGCGCGGCAGCGGCGAGCGCACCCAGCAGGCCGCCGATGCCGATGGCGGAGTTGAGGAAGCCGACCCCCGCCTCGCCCGTGTCGAGCAGCTGCAGCGCGACGACGACGATGAGGACGCTCAGCATCCCGTCCACGAAGGTCTGCGCCGCAAAGAGCCCAACGAGCAAGCGCATACGCCGTTCGCGCGCGATTGTACGGAAGCCCGCGAGCAGCTCGTCGAGCACAGAGCCTGCCTCCCGTTGCGGAGCCTTCGTCCCGGCGACCGGGCGGACCCCTGCGACGAGATATGCCGACCAGAGCAGGGCGGCTGCAGTGACGATGAAGACCGTTCCCACCCCCTGCCAGGCGAGCAGCAGGCCACCAATCGCAGGGCCACCGAAGATGCCGACGCTTTCGATCGAGCTCGCGGTGACATTCGCCGCTGTGAGCTCCTCCGGCGTGCGGGCCAGCGTCGGGATCAGGGCCGCTTCGGCGGGACGAAAAGCGCTTGCTGCCACGCCGACCAGTCCGGCAAACACGTACACGACTACCGGCGCTGCCTCCGCGTAGATGGCGAGTGCCGCCATTCCGATCAGCGCGGCCCGGGCGAGGTCAGAGGCAATCATGACCCAACGCCGGTCGTAGCGATCCCCGAGCACAGCCGTGAATGGCGAGGCGATCCCGGCTGCCAGCCAGCGCATCATGGCAACCAAGCCGACCGCTGTCGCACCTCCCTGCTGGTAGGCGTAGACGGCGATCGCGATCCCGTACGCCCAGGTGCCGATGATCGAGCCGGCCCACGCGAGCTGGATGCGGCGCAGCGCCGGGTTGCGGAAGACGTCGCGAAACGCCTGGGTGGACTCGCCCACCTGTTCAAACAGCCGCACGAAGCGGAGAATGGCAGCGCCGGTTGAGTATTTGAAGAGGAAAAGGGAAGATTCTGGAAGACAAGCCCGTCTAGTACATGAAACCGGCAATTCGCCGACACCTTCCGGAAGGAGGAATTCCATGTCCGAGGAGCGCAAGCAGGATCGGCCTGAGGATGAGACCGAGGACGTCGAGGCCCATAGCCCAGTGCAGGCCAGGCCAAAGTGGGCAAGAGCCGACGAGCCGGCTTCCGACGACGAGGGCAGTGACGACGTCGAGGCCCATACCGCTGCCGCGAGGCCCAAGCAGGCGAGGCCTAAGCAGGCCTGAGGTTTTCACGGTTAGCAGAGTTCAGCGAAGCCCGGGTCCGCCCGGGCTTCGTCGTTCTAGACGTTGGTTAGAGAAGCTTTTCGAGCTCGGCGAGCAGACGGAAGGCGCTGTCAGGTGCGCTCTCGTCGCGGCGTTCCTCGAGCGCCGCTGCAACGCGCGCCAGCACGTCGAGATCGCCTTCTCCCTCAAGGGCGGCGCGGGCGCGCCGAGCTCGCTGGAGGAGGTCGAGGGCGATCGCCGCCTGATTGGCGAACAGTCCGAGCAGGGCCATCTCCGCGAGCGTGAACTTCGCCTCCTGCGGGCGATCAAGGACCTCCAGGACGCCGAGCGCTCGTTCCTCGTGCAGGAGCGGGACGGCCATCAGGCCTTTGGGCACGAAGCCGGTGCTCTCGGCCGCCTCGCGCGAGAAGCGGGGATCGGCGAGGACGTCCTCGATCACCAGGGGCTGGCGGCTGACGAGGACGAAGCCGGCGATGCCGGTGCTCGATGGGAAACGCTGGCCGACGAGCGACTCCGAGCCTTCGCCGGCGACCGCCTCGAAGACGAGCTCGTCCGCCTCCTCGTCCAGCAGGAAGATCGAGGACGCCTTCGCCTTGAAGATCGCACGGGCGACCTCGACGATCGAGCGCAGCAGCTCCCGGTAGCTCTGCTCGGCTCCGAGAACTCCCGCCGCGACAGCAGCGCGGAGATCCTCGGTCATGCGCCACCGCCGACGTTCGTGGCGGTCAGGTAGAGAAGGCTCTTGAGCTGGAACGGCGTCAGCTCGGGATGCTTCGAGAGCACGAGGGCGGCGATCCCGGCGATGTGCGGCGTCGCAAAGCTGTTGCCGGTGCAGACGAGCCGCCCGCCGCCGTTCCAGGCGACCTCCACGTCGACGCCGCGCGCGAAGAACTCCACCGGCGGGGCCGGGTTGTAGTAGTAGGCGTAGGGGTCGTGCTCCTCGTGGCTGCCGACGGAGATGACGCTCGAGAAGCGCCACGGATAGCTCTCGACCGGCATGTTGTGTGCGGACGCAACGAGCATCGTGCGGCGGAAGTATGCGCTGTCGGCGAGCTCGTGCAGGAGCGACGCGAACTTCTGCTTCGTCGTCGAGAGACTCATGTTGATGACGTCGTAGTTCTGGTCGATCGCCCAGCGAAGACCCTCGAGGAGAATCAATCCGCTGCCCGTGAAGCCGGCTCCGAGCACCCGCACGCTCGTGAGCTCGCATTCCGGCGCAAGCGCCCGGATCACGCCGGCGCACGCCGTCCCGTGCCCGCAAAGGTCGCCCTCCTTGTCGTCTTCATCGACGACGACCTGCTCGCCGTCGAGCGAGATCGCGATCGACTGCTGCACCTCGCCCACGAGTGGATGATCAGCCTCGACGCCGCTGTCGAGCACACAGACGCGGACTCCGGCACCGGTCGCACCGCCCCACGCCCACTCCCTGGTGATCTCGCCCGGCCATTCCTCCGGAAGGGCGATCCGTTCGACCGCCTCGGCGGGCAGGCTCCAGGCGGGAAGTGGCTCTTCGGCGCTCATCCGCTTGCCACCGCCCTGACCAGGCGCTCTGCTCTGGCGAGGTATGCGGTCGCACCGGCCCGGCGGAAGAAAGCGATCGCCTTGTCGAGCTGCGCGCCGGCGTCTTCGGCCTCGGCCGCGCGCAAGCGCGTGTATGCCTCCTGGGGGAAGTTGCCCGCCTCGCCATAGATCTCGGCCGCGCGAGTCAGCTGGCCCGCCGCGATAGAGAGACTCCCTGCTCGCCATGGGCTCGCACGCCCCGTCCGGCTGAGCGCCTCGGCAAGCTCGTCGCCTCGTTCCAGGGCGGTCAGGACCCAGGCAAGGTGGTAGAGCGTTGGGCCGAAGTCGTAGAACCGGGGCTCGAGCGCGAGTATCTCCTCTGCGTACTCGGCGGCCTGGGAGAGATCGCCCGCCGCAACCGACGAGAACGCCGCCACGCCAAGGGACGGAACGCTGGCCTGAGGATCCTTCGCAGTACGGCCGAGCTCGACAGAGCGCTTTGTATCCGCCACCGCTCCGGCGACATCCCCGCGCGCAAGGCGGATCTCCGCGCGCACTGCGTACGCCGACCTCTGCGTGTAATGGCGGTCGCCGGCGATGAGCTCCTCCGCGTTCGCAAGCGACTCGTCCCAACGGCCGGCCGTGTAGGTCGAGAAGAGCCCACGCTGGGACTTCAGCCAGTGGAGCATATCGGTCGCGCCGAACCGTTCCCCCAGGCGAATTCCCTCGTCCTGCGTTGCGTGAACCCGCTCGAGGTCGCCCCACCGTCCGTGCAGCGCAGCGAGGTTCGCGTAGCCCCGAATCAGCTCCGGGGAGTTGGCCGCTGTAGAGATCTCGATGCTGCGCTCGAGGTCCGCGATTCCTTCGCGATCACCCATGTTCGATCGCGCCGCGCCGATGTTGTTCAGTGCATGAGCGCGAATCACGTCGAGGCCGAGCTCTTCGGCCATCGCCAGCGCCTGCCGGCCGACCGCGATTGCCTCTCGGTCACGCCCGCCGAGCATGTGGTACCGCGACAGCTCGCTCAGGACGTGCGCTCTCGTCGGCGAGGACGACGCGCCCTCGACGAGGGACTCCGCCCGGGCGATGTGGGCATAGGCCTCGTCGCGGTTGCCTTCATACCATCGGAGCTTTGCGAGCAAGAGCTCGGTCTCGGCTGCGCCCCCGCGGTCATCAAGCGCGAGCAACCCGTCCAGGGCTTCGATGAGCGCGTCTTCGCCGCGTTCCAGCCTGCCCTGGGCCTTTCCCAGCGACAGGAGGAGGCGCGGACGCTCGGAATCGTCCTCCGGCCACAGCGCCAGCGCTTCCGCGTAGAAGCGTTCCGCTGAGGCGAACGCGCTGAGCGCGAGCGCACGCTCGCCCGCTTCGCGCAGTGCGAGGCGCGCCGCTGACGCGAGCGCATCGGTTGCCTGACCGGCGGCCCGGGCGAACTCGAGCGCGCTGACGTAGTGGTGCGCCAGCATCTCCGCATGGTTTTCGGGCCGGCCTAACGAGGCGATCCACTCGGCGGCGACACGGTGCTTCTCGGCCCGAGCGGCGCGCGGGATCTGTGCGTAGGCGACGTCGCGAACGAGCAGGTGCCGGAATGTGTATTCCGTCTGGTCGGCGACCGATGAACGACGCGCGCGCTGGACGAAGCCTTTCCGCTCGAGACCGTGCAGGCGTTCCTCGGTTCCCGCAACGAGCCCACCGAGCCAGAACACCTTCCCGAGCACGGACGCGTCCTGAAGCAGCTCCTTTTCGTCCGGCGCCAGCAGGTCGAGTCGTGCGGCGATGATGCCCTGCACCGACTCCGGTAACGCCAGCGCTGCGCCGTCCCGCGTTTCCTCGAGCATCTGCGCGAATTGCTCTGCATAGAGCGGATTCCCGCCGGCGTTTGCCAGCAGCGTCTGCTGGACCTCGGCATCGAGGAGAGGCTGCTCCAGGATTGCGGAGAAGAGCCGCGCGGTCTCGTGGTCCGTCAGGGGTGAGAGCGAGAGCGTTGTCGCGTTGAGCTTTCCGCCGCCCCAGTTCGGACGGCGCTCCAGCAGCTCCGGTCGCGCGGTCGACACGACGAGGATCGGCACGTCGCTCGCCCAGTCGACGAGATGGTCGACGAAGTCGAGCAGGCCATCGTCGGCCCAGTGCAGGTCCTCGAAGACGAGGACGAGCGGGCGGCTCTCGGCGAGCGCTTCGAAGAAGCGGCGCCAGGCGGCGAACGCCTCGCTTCGCCGGTCGCTGCCGAAATCCGTGGTGCCTTCGAGTCCAGCGAGTGGGCGCAGGTGCTCGACGATCCAGTCGGCCTCGTCCGTCGCGCCGAGGTTCTCGACGGCCGTCCGCAGCTTGCGCTCGGCCTCGTCCGCCGGGTCCGTCTCGAGCATGCCCGCCTGCGCCTTGACCATCTCGCCGAGGGCCCAGAACGTCACGCCGTCGCCGTACGGCAGCGAGCGGCCCTGCCTCCAGTAGGTCAATTCTGTGCTGCGCCCGACCTCCGCGAAGAGCTCGTAGACGAGGCGGCTCTTGCCAATCCCCGGTACCCCGACGAGCGTGATGAGTTGCGGGGCGCGTTCCTCACGGACGCGCACGAGCGCCTCACTGAGCGTTCTCAGCTCTCGTTCACGGCCCACAAGAGGCGTGCCGGGCGCCTCGACGACGCCCGTCCCGAACCGCGAACGCGCCTCGACGGCTTCCCAGACCGCCAGCGGCTCCGCCTTCCCTTTCGCCTCGACGGGATCGGCCTCGCGGTAGTCGATCATCTCCCGCGTCGCGCGACGCGTGCTCTCGCCGACGAGGATCCCGTTGACCGGCGCGGCGGCCTGCAGGCGCGCGGTTGTGTTGACGACGTCACCGGAGGCCATTCCTTCGCCGGCCTCGGGACGCGCGCCGAGTGCGATCAGCGCCTCGCCTGTGTTGACCGCGATTCGCAGCTGCAGCTCTTCCTCCTGCTCGCGTACCCAGTCGCGGATCGAGAGCGCCGCGCGGACTGCGCGCTCCGGATCGTCCTCGTGCGCCTGCGGCGCGCCGAAGAGCGCCATGACGGCGTCGCCGATGAACTTCTCCACGGTGCCGCCATAGCGCTCGAGCTCCGAGCGAAGGTGCGCGTGGTACGGAGCCAGCAAAGCGCGGACGTCCTCTGGGTCCATCTGCTCGGCTCGCGCGGTGAACCCGACCAGGTCGGCGAAGAGCACCGTGACCACCTTGCGCTCTTCGCGGGCGGGTGCCGGGGCCTCGAGCGCCGCCGCGCAGGAGCCGCAGAACCTGAACCCCTCAGGGTTGTCCTGGCCACAAGCGGCACAAGTCGCCATGGGAGAAGCGTACGAGTCTTGACGACGGGCTTCCACTGCGGGAAGAGAACGGGGCGCTCGGCCGTCCTGTGGGTGGAGTGTTTCCGCAGTCTCATCAAGAGATCGCCCGAGGCCATCACGCCGATCTACTGCGCGAGGCGACGCAGGAGCGGCTTGGTCGCACCGCCCAGAGCCGAAGGCCGGCGAAGCCGGCACGGATCCAGGCGGTGGCGTTGAGCTGGGCATTCGCCGCCGCCCGCAAAGCGGTTGCCGGGCGCACTGCGGCACATCCGGCCTGATCGACTCCCGATCAACCGCCCGCGTAGGCCTCATCGGCCGCGCGGGCGGCGTCGGCCGCGAGCGTGCGGGCCCGGACGACACGCGCGTCGTCCGCAGCCGCAGTGAGATTCACGGCGACGAGCTCGGCCGCTGAGCGAGCTGCGGCAGCGGCGAGAGCCCCGGCGGCAGCAGCATCCGCCCGCAGGCTCGGCTCTCCGTTCTGCACCACGACGACCGCGAGCTTTGCGACGTCCGTGGCCGCCTCGGCAATCTTCAGCGGAGGCTCGGCAGCCCGTGCGTAGGCCCGGCCGAGCGTGAAGTCTCGCCGCTCCCCGGCCTGTTCGGCGCCGTCCACCTGCGCCCGCATTGCAGCCTCGTACTCGTCCGCGTCGAGCTGGGCGAGCGGCGCGAGACGGTCGCGAAGAGACTCCGCCTGCGCGGCCATGCCGGCGGCTTCGGGCCATATCTCCTTCGATGCGCGCGCCACCTTCGCCAGCAGCCCGGCTGCGGCGGCGGCCACGACCGCGGCGATCGACCCGCCTGCGGGCGTGCGCTGCTCGGACGCGACCGCCTCGAGGAACTCGCGCACGCGCAGATCGAGGAGCGTCATGCGGGGATTCTCTCCCCGCGTCCTGAAAGGCGCTACTCGGCCTTGAACCGCGTGCGGAGCGCCTCGACCAAGGCCGGGTCGCGCTCGTAGCCTTCCGCCTCGAGAGCAGCCTCGAGGTCGGCGACCAGCCGTGCCTGGAAGGCCGCGTCCGCCTCGGCCCGGGCGACGATCTCGTCGAGCTCGGTGCGGGCAAGCGGAAGCTCCTGCGCAGCCCGGACCCAACCCTCAGGCGCGGGCGGCAGAGCACGGATCAGGCGCGCGAGGCGCTCTTCGTCGAAAGCGGTCATCGTGAACTAGACGGGGGAGCGTCCTCGGTTCTTCCCTCGAGCACTTCCCGCAGGCGCGTCAGGCAGCGGGAGATCCGGCTGGCGATCG
>WUUC01020324.1_pt1 | contig 12394 bp, 10 predicted proteins | sample 6278441 | NCBI WGS metagenome assembly WUUC01 (sample SAMN13675441, study PRJNA597444) | soil metagenome | isolation source: soil | place: USA: Washington | collected 2017-10 | reverse complement strand
TCGGCATCATGAACATCATGCTGGTGTCGGTGACCGAGCGCACGCGCGAGATCGGGCTGCGCATGGCGGTGGGCGCGCGCACGCGCGACATCCTCGGGCAATTTCTGGTCGAGGCGGTGACCCTGTCGCTGATCGGCGGCCTCGCCGGCGTGGCGCTCGGCATCGGCGGCGCGCTCGCGATCGCCGAGCTGGCCGGCTGGCGCATCCTGATTTCGCCCGAAGCCGTGGCGCTCGCCGTGGCGTTCGCGTTCGTGATCGGCGTGTTCTTCGGCTTCTACCCGGCGCGCAAGGCGGCGCGCCTCAACCCGGTCGAAGCGCTGCGCTTCGAGTAGCCTGGCACCTAGCGGCTTGAGTACACCGCCGCATCGCCCGACCTGAACGCGGCGCGCTTGCCGCCGCTGTCCCAGCGCGGGCCCTCCCCGACGGTGACGTACCACCGGATGCCGAGCTCGCGCAGGCGCTGCAACGCGGCTTCGGCGCTTTCGTCGCTCGCGATGCCCGCGATGGCGGCAAAGCGCTGGCGGGTGACCCGCTCGCGGACGCCGCCGCGCACGAGATTCATATGCGGCCGTGCCAGCCAGCTGGGCACGCCGCTCAGCGCGATGATGGGCGTGGCCACGTCCAGGGCAATCTGTTGCGCGACGAAGACTTCGCCGCGCTGCGCGTTCGCCCGCAGGAAGGCCGCGGCCTCCGCGAGGCCCGGCTGGAGGCGCAGCTCGTAGTGCCGGAAGCCCCAGGAAAAGCCCGGCTCGCCGCCGAGCGCGCGCGTGGCGGGCGCGACCGCCACGAGGCCAAGGACGCTCGCGGCGAGCAGCACGCGCCAGGCGCTCCGCGCGCCCGCCTCGGTCCTGGGCGAGAGCGCCAGGACCGCGCAGGCGGCGGTCCACACCGCGAGCACCGCGTACAGGACGACCAGGGGCCGGTGGGTGAACTCGGTCGGATCCCCGTGCTGCGCCACCGGCGCGGCCACAAACAGCGCGAGATAGGTGGCGACGAACGCCGCCGGAGCCAGACCCGCCGGCCGGGGTCCCCGCGCGCGCCGCGCTAGCCAGGCCGAAAGCGGACCGAGGACGACCAGCGCGCCGAGCGCGGCGACGAGCGTCAGGACGAGCCCCAGCGGCGCGGCGAGGCCGGCGCCGTGCTTCTCCTTCAGCGCTGGATACCAGCCCTGGTAGGCATTCGGCCAACTCGAGCTGCCGTGCAGGAGGTCGAGCGCGGACGCGAGCGCCGGCACGGCCCAGGGCGCCAGCGCATAGAAGGCGAGCACGAAGGCAGTGAGCGCGGCCAGCGCTGCCGCGACGCTCAGCGGCAGCCTGCGCCGCACCGCGGGTAGCGCGAGCGCCGCCGCGGCCAGCGTGGCCGGAAACGCGAGCGCGAACAGGTGCACGCGCACCATCGCCGTGCCGGCGACCAGCGCGCACGCCGCGAGCAGCGCGCGCCGTCCGCCGCCCGCGGCCCAGCGCACCACGAGCGCGAGCGCGAGCAGGCAGAAGCCGGCGGCGTAGGCCGCGCCGGGGTTGCCGATGGCGTTCCAGCGGAAACCGAACAGGCCGTTGCGCAGGCCGTAGCTCGCCGGATCCGGCGCGAGGGCCAGCACGGCCACCGCGGCGAGCCCGCCCGGCGGGCCGGCGAGCATGGCGCCGAGCACGTAGGCGCCGGCGAACAGCGTCAACAGCCCGAGCGGCAGCCAGGCGGAGGTGGCCAGCGGCAGGCCGGGCAGGTCGAGCGCCGCGGCCAGCGCCGCCGGCATCGCATACGACGCATAGTGGTACGCGGGGGCGGGCACGCCGGCAAGGTCCATCGAGCCGAAGCCCGCGGCACGCGGATCGCCGAACAGCGAGATGACGCCGCCGTGGATGAAAAAATCGACCCAGGCGAAGAACGGCTCGCCGCGCGCGAGGCGAGCCGGCGCCGCGGCGACGTCCCAGCTCCATACCAGCGTCGCCGCCGCGCACAGCGCGAGGCCCGCCAGATCGCTCGCCGACGGCGGCGCGACCGGCTCCCGCGCCGGCCGCAGCAGCGCGTACGCGGCGACCAGCGCGGCCCACACGGCGAAGGCGGGAGCCGCCGTCCAGTCGAAGCACCAGCTCAGCGCGTAGACCGCGAGGGAAGTGGCGAACGCACCAAGCGCCCACGCCGCGGCGAGCGGCAGATCGGGCACGCCGGCCACGCGCGCGAGCAGCAGGCCCGCCAGCACCACGACGAACGCGAGCGGCACGAAGGCCGCGGCCGCGGCGGCCGGCGACACTGCACCGCTCAGCCAGAGGAGCAGGGCCAGCACGGGCGCGATGACGAGCGTCGCGCTGAGCGCCCGCCCACCGAGGTGGAGCATGCGTCGGCCTTGGTTATTTTGCGGCCATTGTATCCTCCCATCATGAAAATCCCGTTCATGCGCCCGCATATGACGGGCAAGGAGCTCTGGTACATCGCCCAGGCGCACCAGAACGAGATGCTCGCGGGCGACGGCCCGTTCACCGCCGCATGCAGCGGCTGGCTCGAACGGCGCACCGGCGCGCGGCGAGCGATGCTCACGCACTCCTGCACCGCGGCGCTCGACATGGCGGCGATCCTGGCCGGCATCGGCGCCGGCGACGAGGTGATCATGCCGTCATTCACCTTCGTATCGACCGCGAACGCCTTCGTGCTGCGCGGCGGGGTTCCGGTCTTTGTCGACATCCGCGCCGACACCCTCAACATGGATGAAAAGCTCGTGGCGGGCGCCATCACGCCGCGCACCAAGGCCATCGTGCCGGTGCACTACGCCGGTGTCGGCTGCGAGATGGACGTGATCCTCGAGATCGCACGCCAGCGCGAGCTGATGGTCATCGAGGACGCGGCGCAGGGCCTGATGGCCGACTACAAGGGCCGGCCGCTCGGCACGATGGGAACGCTCGGCACGGTGAGCTTCCACGAGACGAAGAACGTGATCTCCGGGGAAGGCGGCGCGCTCCTCGTCAACGACGAGCGCCTCGTGCCGCGCGCCGAGATCGTGCGCGAGAAGGGTACCGATCGCAGCCGTTTTTTCCGCGGCGAGATCGACAAGTACACCTGGGTCGACATCGGCTCGTCCTTCCTGCCGGGCGAGATCATCGCCGCGTTCCTGCTCGCCCAGCTCGAGGAAGCCGATGCGATCACGGCGCGCCGGCTGGAGCTCTGGCACGCGTATCACCGGCGCCTCGAGCCGCTCGAGCGCGCCGGACGCTTGCGCCGCCCGGTGATCCCGCAGGACTGCCGCCACAACGCGCACATGTATTACGTGCTGCTGCCGGGCCGCGCGCAGCGCACGCGCCTGATCGAGCGGCTGCGCGAGCTCGAAATCATGAGCGTGTTTCATTACATCCCGCTGCACAGCTCGCCGGCGGGCCGCCGCTACGGCCGCGCGGCGACGCCGATGCCGAACACCGACGCGCTGTCGGAGCGGCTGCTGCGGCTGCCGCTGTGGCTCGGACTCGAGACCGAGGTCATCGACCGCATCGCCGAGACCATCGACTCCCTCTAGCGGGTCAGCACCTCGGCGAGCGCGGCGGCGTCCTCGCGGATGCCGCGCAGGTAGCGGCTGCGGTACGTGCGCTGCTTGTCGATGCCCAGGAAGTAGAGGCCCGGCGCGTCGGCGCTTTCGAACCCGCCGTGTATCTTTGGCGCCGGGTCAACCGCCACCAATCCCGCGAGATGGGGAAGCGCCGGCCGGTAGCCGGTGGCGTAGACCAGGACGTCGAACGCCTCGGTTCGCCCGTCGACGAACTCCACCTGGTCGAGCGCCAGGCGCCGGATGTCGGGCCGCGTGCCGATGCGGCCGGACTCGATCAACTCTCTCGTATATCCGCCCTCCATCGGCGGGAACGAGTCGACCCGGTAGTAGGGATCCAGCCGCACGCGCACGTTCTCGTAGGCGTAGAAGAAGTGGAACGCGATGGCCAGGATCCAGGGGTCGCGCGCGAACCGGATCGGCGCGCGGTGCGAAATGAACACCTCGAAGCCCGCGTCGTGCAGCTCGGTGGCGACCTGTCCCGCGGTGATGCCCTTGCCGAGAATCAGCACGCGCTTGCCGCCGCGCGCGAGCGCGCGCACGGTGTCCGGGTTGTAGTAGGCCGCGGCGTGCAGGCGCGGGATGCTGCTCGTGTCCTCGCCGGCGAGCTGCGGCAGGCGCGGGTTGAAGAAGTAGCCCGTGGCGTTCACCACGCGCCGCGCGCGCCGCTCGCCGCGCGAGGTATCGAGCGCAAAGCCGCCCGCCACGGCGCGCACGCTTTTCACCTGTACGCCGGTGGCAAGCGCGAGGCGATGGGTCTCGGCGTACTGCGCGAGGTACGCGCTGTAGACCGCGCGCGACACCAGCGCGTGGCGCGGCGCGACCCGACCGCGCGTACCGAAGAGCTTGTCGACCTTCCACGGCGAAAGCAGCTTGAGCTTCTCCTGCATGGAGAGCCACGAGAAGCCGGCGGCCGGGCCCTGCTCGACGATCTGGTACGCGGCGCCGCGCGTGCTAAGCTCGTAGCCGACGCTCAGTCCAGCCGGGCCGGCGCCGATCACGAGGATGTCTGTATCGATGGACCGATTGTAATTCCAGCGGCGGGCATGCCACAGAGATCCCCGAGCACTGTGTCCGGACAAGTCGCGGACAGCATCCGGCGCATCGGCGTGCGCCGCACCGGCGCCGTGGTGGTGAGCCGGCTCGCCGACTATCTGTTCGACCTGCGCTACGGCACCGACACCGTGCAGACGGTGGAAGTGGACGATCTCGACGTCAATGGCGTGCGCCGCAACCAGGCGCAGCGCTATCAGCCCACCGGCTCGCTGCCGTTCACGCGCCTGATGAAGCTGTACCGCTTTCCCAAGGACGCGGTGCTGGTCGACTTCGGCGCCGGCAAGGGACGGGTGCTGCTGATGGGCATGCTGTACGGCTTCCGCAAGGTGATCGGCGTCGAGTTCTCGGCGGAGCTGTGCGGCGTGGCGCGCGCCAATATCGAGCGCCTGCGCGCGCGCGGCTTCGGCGCCGGGAGCGCCGCCGAGGTCGTGCACCAGGACGCCGGCCAGTACGCCTTCAGCGGCGAGGAGAGCATCTTCTATTTCTTCCACCCGTTCGACGACGCGCTGCTCGGACGCATCCTCGAAAACATCCATGCCTCGCTCGAGCGCGCGCCGCGCCCGGCGTGGATCGTGTACTACTTGCCGGTGCACGCCGGCGCGCTGGAAAGCCGCGTGCCGAACTTCCGCGTGCTCGGCACCCACGTGCTGAGCGGCTATGAGTGCAAGGTCTATGGCACCGGACCTGTCGATCGTCGTCCCGGTCTATAACAGCGCCGGCCTGGTCCAGGCGCTCGCCGACGAGGTGCACGCGGCGCTCGCCGGGCACCCGGGCGGTTTCGAGCTGATCCTGGTGAACGACGGCAGCCGCGACGCGAGCTGGCGGGAGATCACACGCGCCGCGGCGCGCTACCCGGCGATCCTGGGCATCAACCTGATGCGCAACTATGGCCAGCACAACGCGCTGCTCGCCGGCATCCAGCAGGCGCGCGGCGCGGTGATCGTCACGATGGACGACGACCTGCAGCACCCCCCGGCCGAGATCCCCAAGCTGCTCAAGGCCCTCGAGGCGGACAATGACGTGGTGTACGGCGTGCCCGACCGCGAGCAGCACGGCCTGCTGCGCGACCTCGCCTCGGTGATCACCAAATACGCGCTGCGCGCGGTGATGCGCATCGACATGGCCGACCAGTCGAGCGCGTTCCGCGCCTTCCGCGCGCAGGCGGTGCGCTCGCACCTGGACTTCGACGGGCCTTTCGTGGACATCGACGCGCTGCTCGCCTGGGGCACGGCGCGCTTCGGCGCGGTCACCGTGCGCCACGCCGAGCGCCGCGAGGGCGGGTCGAACTACACCTTCTATAGCCTGGTATCGCACGCGCTCAAGATGATCACCGCCTTCAGCGTGCTGCCGCTGCGCGTCGCCACGGTGAGCGGCTTCGCCTTCATGCTGTTCAGCTTCGGCGTGCTCGCCTGGGTGGTCGGGCGCTACCTGGTCGAGGGGGAGAGCGTGCCGGGCTTCCCGTTCCTCGCCTCGATCATCGGCCTGTTCGCCGGGGTGCAGCTGTTCGCCATGGGGATCATGGGCGAGTACCTCGCCAAGATCCACCTGCGCAGCATGGGCCGGCCCGCCTCGGTGATCCGCGAAAGCACCCGACCGCTCAAAAGCCAATGATCCCGACGCGCGAGACCCTGGACGCGCTCGCGCGGGTGCACGGTCCGGCATTCTTCCTGCTCGATCGCGCGCGCTTCGCCGCGAACTACGACGCGCTGCTGCACGCCGTGCGCCGGCGCTACCCGCGCAGCCAGCTCGCCTACTCGTACAAGACGAACTACCTGCCGGCGCTGTGCCGCATGGTCGAGGAGCGCGGCGGCTACGCCGAGGTGGTATCGCCGATGGAATATCGCCTGGCGCGCACGCTCGGCGTTGCGCCGGCGCGCATCGTCTACAACGGGCCGTGGAAGCCGGCCGAGAGTCTGCGCCGCGCGCTGCTCGAGGGCGCCATGGTGAACCTCGACTGCGCGGAGGAGATCGCCGTCCTGCGCGCGGCTGCCGCCGAGCATCCGCAGCAGCGCTTCGCCTGCGCGCTGCGCTGCAACTTCGACCCGGGCGACGGGTCGCTCTCGCGCTTCGGCTTCGATCATCGCGCCCTGCAGGAAGCCGTCGCGGCCGTGCGCGCACTGCGCAATGTCACGCTCGAAGGTTTGCACTGCCACTACGCGACGCGCGACAAGAGCGCGCGCTCCTACGCCGTCATCGCCAAGCGCATGCTCGAACTCGCCGCCGAGATATTCGGCGCTGCGCCGCCGCGCTATCTCAATCTCGGCGGCGGGTTTTTCAGCCCGATGCCGGAGTCCTTCCGCGCGCAGTTCGGCGTGCGCGTGCCGAGTTTCGACGAGTACGCCGAGGCGCTCGCGGCGCCGTTCGTGCGGCGCTATGCCAAGGGCGAGGGGCCGGAGCTGATCCTGGAGCCGGGCATATGCCTGGTCGCCGACGCCATGCGCTTCTGCACCCCGGTCACCGCGCTGAAGGACATCGCCGGCAAGCGCTTTGCGGTGGTCGCGGGCAGCGTCTACGACGTCAAGCCCACCAAGCACGCCAAGAACCTGCCGCTCACCGTGGTGCCCGGCGCGGCCAGGCGCGAGACGGTGCAGGGCTGCGACATCACCGGCAATACCTGCATGGAGGACGACGTCCTGCACCGCGGCTACAGCGGAGCGCTCGCGGCGGGCGACTACCTCGTGTTCGACAACGTCGGCGGCTACTCGATGGTGCTGAAGCCGCCGTTCATCTTCCCCGCCGCGCCGGTGCTCGCGCTCGACGCGTCGGGAAGCGCGGAGGTCGTGCGCCGTGCCGAGCGCTACGAGGACATCTTCGGCACCTTCCCGACGTAGCGCGCCGCGGCCCAGAGCGCGAGGCCGAGGAGGAGCGCCCACAGGCCGAATGCCCGGATGACGAGCGAGCCGGCCTGGGCCAGCGCGGCTTCCACGCCCAGGAGCTGGAGCAGCGCGGTGATGCTCACTTCCGAGACGCCGATCCCGCCCGGCACCAGGGTCACCACGCTGAGGATGGTGGAAAGCGCAAGCACGGTCAGCGTGCCGGAGAACGAAACGTCGATCGCCAGGGCGCGGAAGCACAGATGCCAGCCCGCCCCGATGGCGAGCCAGCCGAGCACGGTCACCGCGAGCACCCGCACCCCCAGCCGATAGCCGCGCACGCGCATCAATCCCGCCAGCGCCAGCGCTCCGGCCACGCCGCCAGCGAGCAGGACGGCGGGGATCCAGGAACCGGGGAACAGGCCCGCGTGCTGCGCGCCGGCGAGGCCGAAGAGCGCGAGCACGACCCCGTCGAGGATCCGCTCGGCGGCGAACGAGCTGTAGCCGCTCACCCGGTCGGTCAGCAGGTTGCGCTTGAGCATCTCGACCTTGAGCGCCTCGGCTGCGCTGGCCGGGGTGAGGATCGCGACGCCGACCGAGAACGCGGTCGCCTCGAACACGCGCCCGAACGGCGCAGGCGTGCCGGCCTCGCGCAGCAGGAGGTGCCAGCGCGCCGCGCGAAGGAAGTAGTAAGCGAGCAGCCCGGCGGTGCTGCCCACCAGCGCCATGGGCAGATCGGTGCCGCCGAGCAGACGGCCGATCTCGCCCCAGTTGAAGGTGCGCAAGACGTACCAGAGGCAGGCCAGGCCAACCGCCCACGGCAGGACCGTGATCGCAGCCTTCTTCATGCGGCGCCGATGGCCAGGCGCGCTTTCAGCTCGGCGACGCGCCGCTCGAGCGTCGCACGGTCGTCAGCCGCGACGATCGCCTCGCCCACGCGGTGGCGGCCGTTGATGAAAGGCTCGACCGCGGCGCCGGCGGGCAGATCGAAGGCGAGCCGCGCAAGCCAGGGCTCGGCGCGCACGCGCGCGGCCTGCGACGCGTCATAGCGCAGCCGCCCCGGCGCGTCCACGCCGAGCAGCACCAGCGCCGCCGCCTTGGGCGCCCGCCGGGGCGGAAGCGCGGGCGCATCGCCGCAGGCGAAGCGGATGACGTACTCGAGCGCATCGAAGCCGGCGGCGAAGCCGAGCAGCCCGGCGATCGAGTTGCCGCCCAGGCGCGGCGAAAGCTCGAGCACGTAGACCGCGTCGGCGCCGACCACGAAGTCGCAGTCGAACAGGCCCTCGCGCACGCCCAGCTTCGCCCACACCGCCTCGATGCGTTCCAGCACGGCGGCCTGCACGCGCGCGTCGAGCGACGTCGGCACGTAGTGGCCGTGCGTAGCGACATACGGCGGCGCGGCGGTCTGCCGGTCGAGGAGCCAGGCGGTGGCGATGCGGCCGCCCTCGAGGATGCCCTCGCAGGTGCCCTGGTGGCCGGCGATGCAGCGCTCGACGATGGCGCGGCCGGTGCGGCTGAAGGCGAGCGCCTCGGGCAGGCGCGCGCGCAGCTCGTCCGGGTTGCGCACGATGAATGCGCCTTTACTGCCCGACGAAGCTTCGGGCTTGATGATCCAGGTGCCTGGCCTCCACTGCGCATCCAGAAAAAACTCGGGGTACGGCTGATCGCTGCTGCGCTGGAACTCGCGGAAGCGGATCTTGTTCGTCGCGGTCTCGGCAGCGGCCAGCGGCGGGCCGGCGAGGCCGAGCTGCCCTGCGACGTACGCCACCGTCGGCACGCCGACGTCGGTGCAAGGCGCGAGGATGCCGTCGATGCGCTCGCGCCGCGCGAGCGCGAGGATGCCGTCGCGGTCGGTGATGTCGACATTGAAGCTGCGCTCGGCGCGCGCGTGGCCGGGGTTGTCGGGCACGTTGTCGACGCTCAGCACCCGGTAGCCAAGCTCGCGCGCGCGCACGATCGCCGCCTCCTGATAGATGGAAGCGCCGAGCACGAGCAGGGTCTTGGCCGGCATGGCGACGGTGCTACTCTAACGGGAATGGGCAGGCGGAAATTTCTGGCGGCCGCGGCGGCCGGCGGTCTCGCCGCGGCGGCGCCCGGCCTCTATGGCCAGGTCGCGCCCTCGGGCCGCAGCGTGCGCATCGGCGTAGTCGGGGGCGGCTTCGGTGCCGAGTTCCAGTGGCACCTGCATCCCGGCTCGCGCGTGGTGGCGGTGTGCGATCTGCGCGACGCGCGGCTGAAGGTGCTCAAGGACACCTACCGCTGCGATGCGCTCTACAAGGACTACAAGCGCTTGCTCAAGCACCGCGGGCTTGAGGCGGTGGCGATCTTCACCCCGCCGCACCTGCATGTGCCGATGGCGCTCGAGGCGCTCGCCGCGGGCAAGCACGTGATCAGCGCGGTGCCGGCGGGCCTGTCCGAGGCCGAGCTCGAGCAACTGCTCGCCGCGGTGAAGAAGAGCGGGCTCAAGTACATGATGGCCGAGACCAGCCGCTTCCGCCCCGACGTCCTGAGCTGCGAGCAATGGGCGCGCGAGGGCCGCTTCGGCACCATCTTCTACTCGGAGGCGGAGTACCACCACACCGGCGACAACGAGATGTGCTACGGCGAGAGCTTCGACTGCCAGAGCTGCGAGCTCGACGCCTACAACCAGGGCAGGTTCCGCGTGGAGCGTGCGGTGCAGACCTGGTCGTGCCTGCCGCCGATGTTCTATCCGACGCACGCGACGGGGCTCGTCATCCCGGTGATCAAGGAGCGCTTGGTCGAAGTCACCGCGATGGGCTGGGGCGAGCCGCACCAGATGCTCGGCGACAAGAACTATTACAAGAACCCGTTCTGGAACAGCCAGGCGTTCTTCAAGACTTCGGGCGGGCACAGCGCGCGCATCTCGGTGTGGTGGCACGCCGCGGCCGGCCACACCGAGCGCGGCGCATTCTACGGCGACAAGATGTCCTACGTCATGGAGCGCCCGGAGGGCTCGCCGACGGTCGTGATGCGCCAGAATCCGCGCCGCCAGAGCCAGATCGGCATCTACGACAGCGACGTCGCGATCGAGCGCGTCAAGGTCCCCGACCACCGCGAGAAGCTGCCCCGCGAGCTGCGCGCGGCGCACACCGCGCACGGCAACTCGCATCCCTTCATCACGCACGAGTTCGTGAGCGCGATCGTCGAGAACCGCATGCCCGCGGTGAACGTGTGGGAGGCGATCGCCTACACCCTGCCCGGCCTGGTCGCGCACCGCTCGGCGCTGCAGGGCGGCGCGCAGCTCAAGATCCGCGACTTCGGCAGCGCGCCGGCCTAGATCTTCTCGTAGATCAGCATCTGCACCGGCCGCGCGCTGACGCTGTCGATCAGCACCGCCACCCAGGCAATGCGCGCGCGCAGCCGGACGTAGCGCAGCTTCTGCTCGTCGGCGCCGGAGCGCGCGAGCCACGCGTCGATGACCCTGCCGGCCTGCGGCTCGGCCTTGCGCACCTCGGACAAGGGCTGCGCCTTGCGCAGGATCTCGTCCCTGCCCTGCTCGTAGGGCGCGTAGTGCTTCGGCAAGTGCTGCAGGTCTATGCCGGCGAGCCCCGCGAACACGAGCTGCTGCTGCGCCTGGAAGTCCTTCGGCCACTCGCCGTACACCCACTCGGGCCCCCGCCAGGACGGGCTGCGGAACTGCGCGTCGCGCGCCTCGGCAAGCTGCTCCGGCTCGAGCTGCGCGACGGTGGCGATCTGGAACTGGTCCTTCACGAACACGATGAACGCCGGGCGCGCCAGCTCGATGACATGGCAGCCGTAGAGCAGCGCCGCGATCTGGCAAGCCGCGATCGCCGCGAGATCGAACTTCAGGCCGCGCTTGCCGGCGCGGAACACCACCAGCGTGAGGGTCGGTCCGAGCACCACGTCGACGCCGACCAGGATCAGCGCCAGCCCGATGCCGCCCATCGCCTCGAACAGCGGCGGCGGGTACCAGAGCGTGAGCATCGCGGTGAGCACCGCGGCCGCGATGCAGGCGCTGATCAGCAGGTGGATGCCGGCGGCGCGCCAGCGGGTCATGGGCCGCGCCGCGGCCGCGGCCGGCGCTTCGCGAGCATCGATCGCTTCGGTCTTGTCCATAAAACGCTCGCCATTTATCTTAGCCTACACTCTGCCCCGGATGAACATCCTGGTGACCGGGGGCGCGGGCTACATCGGCTCGCACATGGTCAGGCTGCTGGCCGAGCGCGGCGACGAGGTGACCGTGCTCGACGACCTGTCCACCGGCCACCCCGACGCGGTGCGCGGCGCGCAGCTCATCGAGGGAGATATCGGGGACAGCGCCGGCACCACCAGGCTGCTGCGTGAGCGGAAAATCGAGGCGGTGGTGCATTTCGCCGGCGTGAGTCAGGTGGGCGAATCGGTCGCCAATCCGGCCAAGTACCAGGCGCGCAACGTCGGCGGCAGCGCGGCGCTGCTGCGTGCGATGGGCGACGCGAGCGTGCGCAAGATCGTGTTCTCGTCCACCGCGGCGGTCTACGGCGAGCCGCTGCGCGTGCCGATCGACGAGGAGCATCCGACCCGGCCGGTCAATCCCTACGGCGCCACCAAGCTCGAGGTGGAGCGCATGCTCGCCGAAGCCAGCGCACGCCAGGGTCTGAGCGCCTCGGTGCTGCGCTATTTCAACGCCGCCGGCGCCGAGCCGGGCGCCGGGCTCGGCGAGCGGCACGACCCGGAGACGCACCTCATCCCGCTGGTGCTGCGCGCCGCCGCCCAGGGCAGCGCGGTGTCGGTCTTCGGAAACGACTACCCGACGCGCGACGGCAGCTGCGTGCGCGACTACATCCACGTTTCCGACCTGTGCACGGCCCACCTGCTCGCCCTCGAGCGGCTCGCGGCGCCCGGCGCCTGCGAGTGCTTCAACCTCGGCACCGGCGAGGGCGCGACGGTGCTCGAAGTCATCGAAGCTGCGCGCCGTGTCACGGGAAAGAAGATTGCCCTGAAGTTCGAAAAACGCCGTGCCGGCGACCCGGCGACCCTG
>WUUC01101119.1_pt1 | contig 12395 bp, 10 predicted proteins | sample 6278441 | NCBI WGS metagenome assembly WUUC01 (sample SAMN13675441, study PRJNA597444) | soil metagenome | isolation source: soil | place: USA: Washington | collected 2017-10 | reverse complement strand
TCATCAGGTGGTGTTCTCGCGCCGCATGGCTGCGAATGGGGAGCTGGAGCTGGCAGAGGATGAGCACACCTTCAGTAGCCTGCTCACCGCGGCCTTGGCCGGCCGGCTTCCAGTCGACGTTGGCGCAGGCGGCCCATCCATCATGGACGCGGTCCTGGAGTTCGAGCGACTCGTGGACGGGGTGATGCGAAGATGATGGCGTCCTCGCCGCCCGATCCAGACCGCTGGCCCGCTGTATCGGTGGTGATTCCGACGCACGACCGGCCGGAGCTCCTCCGGCAGACCGTCCTGAGCATTCTCGACCAGGACTATCCCGGCCGGATCGAAATCTTGGTGGTGTTCGACCGGGAGGAGCCCCACCGGCCCGAGGTCAGGGTGCCCTCCAACCGTGAGCTTCGCATCCTTCGAAACGACCGGACCCCCGGCCCGGCGGGGTGCTACAACGTGGGAGCCCTCGCTGCCACCGGGACCATGTTCGCCCTCTGCGACGACGACGACGAGTGGCTCCCCGAGAAGACCCGTCTTCAGGTCCAGGCATGGCGAGAAAGCAAGCGGGGTGACTTCATCGTCTGCGGTGTCTTCCTCGGGGACGACGAGGTGGCCACCCGGAATCCGACTCGGATTCCCTCGAAGGACCTACTGTTCGTGGACGATCTTCTTCACACGGCCCGCAACGCCCTGCACTCCTCGACGTTCATGGTGGTTCGCGAGCGGATCTTCGCCGACATCGGGCTGGTAGACGAGCAGATCCCCGGAAGCTACGGGGAGGACTTCGATTGGCTGATCCGCGCCGCCCTGGTCACACCGGTAGTGGTGGTTCGCCAGCCATTGGTACGCGTTCGATGGAAGTTCTCGTACTTCTCCGACCGCTGGCAAACCATGATTGACGCCATCACCTACCAGCTGGAGCACCGGTCCGAGTGGTACCGGCAACCGGCGAACCTGTCTCGCGTCTACGGCCGGATGGCGTTTGCCCACGCGGCCCTGGGCAATGGGCGGCAGGCTCGGGAGCTGGCCCGCAAGAGCATCCGTCTCAATTGGAAGCAGCCCCGAGGGTACTTGACGTATCTGGTGGCCTTGCGGGTGCTGTCGCCACGGTTCGTTCTGAGGGGTCTCCACGCCGTTGGGCGTGGGATGTAGCCAGAGTCGGGGGAAGGCGACAAGTGGCACGTAGGCGAGCGGTGCAAAGAGGCGAAGGCGTCGTCCCCGCCGGAGGCGCGGGCCGGCCGGACGGGTCCGGGTCCGAGATGAGGACGATGGCTCGGAGCTGGGCGTTGACGCTGGGTGGCAGCTTCGTCAGCAGCGTCCTCACGTTCGTCGGCACCGTGGTCATCACGCGGGGGCTCCCGATCGCGGCGGCCGGCCTCGTCCTCGAATCCATCGGCCTGTTCATCATCCTTGCCGCCCTCGCGTCGTTCGGGGCCGACACCGGGATGGTCCGCATCACGTCGAAGCTACGCGCCCTGGGGGCGACGACCGAGCTCCGTTCGACCGCGATCGCGGCGTTCGCGCCGTCGTTGGCCGCAGGGGTGATCCTCTCGGCGATCGCCTATGTCTTCGCGCCCCAGCTGGTGGACCTGTTCTTCCAGGGCGGCCATCAACAGGAGGCGATCCGTCTTGTTCGGCTGATGATGCTGTTCGTCCCGTTCGCCGCGATGACCCGGGTGTTCACCGCCGGGACCCGGGGACTGGGCACCATGGTCCCCTACGTCGCCGTCCAGAACGTCACCCTCCCCGGCCTGCGCCCGATCTTCATGCTTGCCGTCTTGGCCGCCGGGGCGGGGGCGATGGGGGTCGCCCTCGCCTGGAGCGTGCCAGTGGCCATCGGGTTCGCCATGTCGGCGTCGGCGTTCTTCCTCCTCCTGGCCAGGGCGGAGCGCCGGGCCGGCCTCGGCGCGCAGCCGCCCCGGGGCATGGCCGTCCTCGCCTCCGAGTTCTGGCGGTTCTCCTTTCCCCGAGGCGTCGCGAACATCTTCCAGCTCGGCGTGATCTACATGGACGTCCTGCTGGTCGGGGGCCTCCGCTCTACTCGAGAGGCCGCCATCTACGCGGCCGGGTCGCGACTGGTGGCGGTGGGCACCCTGGCCATGGAGGCGCTGGGGTACGCCATCGCCCCGCAGATCGCCGGCCTGCTCACCCGAGGTGACCGGCAGGCCGCCCAACGGCTGTTCCAGACGTCGACGTGGTGGCTGAACGCCATGACCTGGCCCGTCTTCATGGCCCTCGGGGTCTACGCCCCGCTGTTGCTCCGGATCTTCGGGCCCGCCTTCGTGGAGGGCCAATCGGCGGTGGTGATCCTGTCGCTCGGCATCCTGTTCCAGGTCGGCACGGGCAACAACAGCCTGGCGTTGGTCATGGCCGGGCGGAGCGGCTGGAGCCTGGCGATCTACATCGTGTCCTTCGCGGTGAACCTGACGCTCAATCTCGTGTTGATCCCGCGCTATGGGATCAACGGAGCCGCCCTGGCCTGGATGGCAAGCTGGATCGTGACCAACGGCGCCGCCGGCGTGTTGCTGGCCACACGGATCGGGCTCCATCCCTTCGGGACGGGATGGCTGGTCACCGCGGGCGGCGCGGTCTTCCTCTTCGGGCTCGGCGGGCTGCTGTTCCGCTTCGTGCTTGGGCTCACGGTCCCAAGCCTCATCGTCTACGGGGTGGTCGCCACCACGGCCTACGTCGCGCTGCTCTGGCGATGCCGACGGCTCCTCCGGCTCCATGCCCTCCTCGCCGCGGTGCGGGCCCGTCGGGTCCGGTCCGAGGTCCAGGGTCTCGACGCCGGATGAGCCGAGCGTCGAAGGAGCGGCGATGAACCCCACGGCGGAACGGCTGTGGCGAAGGATGCCAGACTCGGCCCGGACCGCGGCCAAGACGACCTGGGCGGGATACGCCCGGCTCACCAGCTCCGCCCGAGTGCTCCCCGACTACCTGATCATCGGGACCCAGCGAGGGGGCACGACCTCCCTCTACAAGTATCTGGTTCGGCATCCGCAACACGCCCACGCCCTGACCAAGGAGCTGCGGTTCTTCGACCTGAACTACGATCGAGGGGTCCGCTGGTACCGGTCGCGGTTCCCCTCCATCCCCTACCGCGCCCTCACCAAGTGGGTCCGCGGGAGCGACCTGGTTGTCGGCGAGGCCAGCCCCGACTACCTGTTCCATCCCCACGTCCCCTCGCGCGTGGCCCAGATCCTCCCCGACGCCAGGTTTGTCGTCGTGCTTCGAAATCCCGTCGACCGGGCCCACTCCCACTACTGGCACCAGGTCAAGCGGGGCCACGAGACACTGTCGTTCGGGGAGGCCGTGGACAGAGAGGCGGAGCGGCTGCAGGGAGAGCTGGAAAAGATGATGGAGGACCCGACGTACGTGAGCTATGAACGACACCATCACTCCTACCTGGCCCGGGGCCTCTACGTCGAGCAGCTTCGGCGATGGACCGAATTCTTCCCGAGGGATCGATTCCTGATCGAACGGAGCGAGGATCTCTTCGCGGATCCAGGCGCTGTCTGCCGACGCGTGCTGGCTTTCCTCGGCCTTCCGGGCCGGGACCTCGGACCCTACGAGGCATTCAACGCGTTCGCGGAAGCCAAGGTGGAGCCGGACATACGAAACCAGCTGGCCGAATACTTCCGCGAACCCAACAGCCGGCTGTACGAGTTTCTCGGTCGCGACCTGGGCTGGGACCATTGAGAGATCGTTGCACCGGGGTCTGTCCGTCGGGATCTTCGATCACGTCTTGTACGCTGAAGCCATGACGTCGACGCTGGCCCACGGCCGGGCCACCCTTAGGATTCTTGCTGTCCTGACGGTCCTGCTGGCTACAGCGGGCATGGGCCAATCCGCATCGGCACAGCAAACTCGCCTCGAGGGCGTCGACGAGCAAACCGGCATCCTGTACCGGACCGTCGATGGGCAGCGCCTGTTCTTTGACGCCTACATTCCGGAGACCTCTGGGAGGCATCCGGCCATCGTCGCCGCGCATGGTGGGGGTTTCACCGGGGGGATCAGGAAATTCATGCGATCCCCGTGCATCCTCCTCGCCAAGAACGGCTTCGCCTGCTTCACCATCGACTACCGCCTGGCCCCGGAGGCTCCCTATCCGGCCCCGGTCGAGGACATGAAGGCCGCCATCGAGTTCATTCGCCAGCACGCCGGGGAATTCAGCGTCGATCCCGTACGGATGGGTGTGCTCGGGTCGTCGGCCGGCGGCACGATCGCGGCAACCGTCGGCGCCGACAGCCACGGGGACCATCACTCGGACTGGCAGGTGGCGGCCGCGGCGGCCTGGTCGAGTCCGCTGGTCTTCGCCCAGCGATTTCTCGGGCAGCAGATCGACAGCGGCGGACGTCAGGGGGGGGCGCCTCTAATTGCGTACATCTTCGGCGAGGAGGGAACGGCCTCGACCCTGGCGAGTCCGAGTCCGGCCGAGATACAGAGGATCGAGGCGGCCGACCCGTCCCTCCACGTGGCCAAGACGTCGCCGCCCTTCTACGTGGCCAACTCGACGGCCGAGCTGGTCAGCATCGAGCAACCCATGCTGTTTCAGAACAGATTGGAGTCGCTCGGCGTCGAGAATCAGGTGGACATCGTGCCGGGACGTCGCCACGGCACCCAGCTCATGCGGTTCGTGGCGCCCGACACTGTTGAGTTCTTCCAGGCTCATGTCGCCAGGTTCGTTCCGCAGCCCCAGACGAAGCCACCCCCCCTCCAGGAGCCGGATGGCCCGGCGGGTAACCGGCGCAACCTTCTCCCGATCATGCTTCTCGTGATCGCCGCCGTGGTCGTGGCCCTGGTCATCGGGCGCGCCGTCCGGGCTCGCACGTAGCAGCACGGAGATAGCAGTACTCCCCGTTAGAGGCGCGGGCGTACACGGATGGTCAGGCAGTCGGTTGGGCGGTGGCGCTGATGTCGCTGTAGCCGGTCACGTAGAGCTCACCGCTCACCGGGCTTACCGCCAGGGCCAATCCTTCGTCGTGACGGTTGCGGGGCGTTGTATCGGTCAAGACCGAGCTGAAGGCGTGTCTGGGCGTCGTAGCCTGAGTCGCTTCTTGTCGTTGACACCGCGGCATTCCTTGGGCAAGATAATTCGGTTCCATTGTCCACCGGAAGTCCGTTTGGGATGGGTTTGGGGTAGCTTGGCTGTCAACCAACCCACTGAGCGATATTCCGTTTGCAGCCTGAGGAGGCTCTCCCCGTGAGCGAACTGGAGATGACAGAGGTTGTGTCCGTCGACGCCATCGCCGAGGACATTCGGAAGTTCGTGATGGAGGAACTGCTGGAGAACGCAGACTTCCCGGGGGACCCGATCGAGCAAGGCCTGCTGGACTCATTGGCCCTTGAGATGCTGCTGGACCATGTGGAGACGACCTATGGCCTGGAGTTCACCGAGGAGGAGGTCGTCGCGGAGAACTTCACCAGCATCGATCGCGTCGCTGTCGTGGTGGAGGCGAAACTCCGCACGACATGACCCAATTCAGCGTCCCCTCTTTCCCCACCGTCGTCGATGCGGTCGAGGTTTCCGCTGAGTCCGGCGGCCTCGATCTGGTCTTCCATCTCCAAGCCGGGCCGGTCCGGCTCTCGCCGGGGGAACTCCTGGAGGGTGCCCGGGAGCGGGCGGCGTTCCTTATCTCCCGGGACGTGGCCCCCGGTGACCCCGTGGGGGTGCTGGGGCCCAACGCGCCGGAGTGGGTCCTGTGGGCCATGGGAGCCTGGTTGGCCCGAGCCGCCCTGGTCCCCGTTCCGTATCCGATCAGGGTGCGGGACCGGGACTCCTTCGCGTTCCAGGTGGGCGCGGCCACTCGGGCGGTGGGATGCCGACTCATCGTTGCTCACCCAAAGTTCGACTCCATGCTTCCGGACGAGGACATGGTCGTCGACTGGTCCACCCGCCCTCCAGTGTCCTCAAGCCTGGACGGACGCCGGCCGGAACCAGATGACATCGCGGTGATTCAGCTGACATCTGGAAGCACCGCGCTTCCCAAGGGGGCCCAGCTTACCCACCGGGCTGTCGAGGCGGGTGTGCGGGCCATCCGCACGCAGGGCCAGATGACCCCGGAGCGCGATCGCGGCGTGGCTTGGCTCCCGTTCTTTCACGACAACGGGCTGTTCGGCCACATCATCCTGCCCCTGGCGTACGCGGGTGAGAGCCATCTCCTGCCGGTCGAGCGGTTCGCTCGCAATCCCCTCACATGGTTCCGCCTGCTGACCGAGGTCGGGGGGACGGTGACGTCCGGACCCTCCTCCGCATGGAGCATGGCGCTTCGAACGGCCGCTCGGCGTCCTGATGGGATCGACCTGTCGAGCCTTCGCTGGGGGATGATGTCGGCCGAGTCAATCGACCCGACGGTGGTCGACCGTCTGAGCGCCGAAGGCCCGGCGCTCGGCCTCGACCCCGCGGCGATGGCCGGGGCCTACGGGATGGCCGAGGCGACGCTCGGACTCACCATCTGTCCGCCCGGACGGGGTATCCGGACCGATCAGGTCGACCTGGATCGGCTGGCGTCCGAGGGGACGGCCGTCCCGGCCACGGGGGCTCGGACCAAGCGTGTGGCGTCGTGCGGCTTCCCCATCCCCGGCGTCCAGATAAGGATCGTCGGGCCGGAGGGCCACCTTCCCGAGCGAACCGTGGGCGAGATCGTGGCCTCTGCCCCATCGGTGATGGAGGGATACACCGGCGCCGACGCTCCCCAGCCCATCGAGGACGGATGGCTCCGCACCGGCGATCTAGGATATGTGGCCGACGGTGAACTCTTCGTGACGGGGCGAGTGAAGGAGCTGATCATCTCGTTCGGCCGCAACTACCATCCGGAAGACATCGAGTGGGCGGTGGCTCGGCTGCCCGAGATCCGCGAAGGCCGAACGGTGGCGTTCGCCCCCACGGCCGAGGACGGCCGGGCCGTCGTCGTGTTCGAACCGGACCCCAGGCAAGATGACCTCGACGGGCTTCCGGCACGGGCCCGCGAGGCGGTGACCAACGCCACGGGGCTGGCCGCGCCGACCATCGTGGTGGTGCCCCGAGGGACCATCCCCCGGACCACCAGCGGAAAGCTGCAACGGGTGGCCCTTCGTGAGGCGTGGCTTCGGGGAGACCTGGCCCGGGTGGCCCTGGCCATGGAGCCCAAGCCGATGCCGGCCCAGGCGCCGGGAGACGAGCGGCAATGACGACGCCTTCGCCACAGACCGAGCTCGCCACCACCGGTCGCCGACAGGCGCCCGGCCCCGCCAAGGGCAGCTTGATCCGGGAGTTCAAGCAGGAGCCGCTCGGACTGTTCGTCCGTCTGGCCCGGGAGTACGGAAGCATCGTCCGGTATCGGACCGGCCTCAACGACTCGTATCTGATCACCGATCCGCAACTGGCCCGGGAGGTGTTGGTCAAGAACCACCACCGCTACATGAAGGCCGCGGGGTACCAGGAGATCAAGATGTTCATGGGTGAGTCCCTCCTCACCAGCGACGGGGACTACCACAAGCGCCATCGGAGAATGACCCAACCGATCATGCACCACAGCCGCATGGTGGCCTACACGGATGTCATGGCGGACTACGCAGCCCGGGCCCGGGACCGATGGCAGGCCGGCCAGACACTCCACCTGCACCACGAGATGCTCAGGCTGACGCTGGACATCGTGGCGAAGGCTCTGTACGGCCTCGACTTCGAGGAGGCGCGTGGAACCGATCTGGCGAGGGCATTCTGGACGCTCTCCCACGTCTTCACCAGGCAGCGACCGGCTCGGGTGGTCGCTCAGGACGCGGAGGTGGTCGACGCGGCGGTGACGTTGAACCAGATCATCGACGCCATCATCGAGGAGCGTCGGACCACCCGGGCCCACCGAGAGGATCTGCTCTCGATGCTCCTGGCGGCCTCGGACGAGGACGGCATCCTCACCGACCAGGAGGTCCGTGACGAGACCATCGGCCTGATGGTGGCCGGGCACGAGACCACGGCGGGCGCATTGACGTGGACCTTCTGGCTTCTGGCTCACCACCCCGAGGTGGAGCGCAAGGTCCTGGAAGAGGTGGAGACGGTGCTCGGCGGTGCCCGACCCACGTTCGAGGACTTCGGGCGGCTCAAGTACACCCACCAGGTCTTCCTGGAGGCCCTTCGGCTGTACCCCTCGGCATGGACCATGAGCCGGCAATCGATCGTGGACCATGAGCTCGGGGGGTATTTCATCCCGGCCGGGTCGACGCTGTTCGTTTCCCAGTACGTCGTGCACAGGGACTCTCGGTGGTGGCCTGAGCCCGATCGGTTCCTGCCGGATCGGTGGGTCGACGGAGACGAAGGGGCCCGCCGCCAGTACACGTACTTCCCGTTCGGTGGCGGCCTTCGGCTCTGCATCGGCGAGTCGTTCGCGGAGATGGAGGCCGTGTTCGTCATGGCCACCCTGCTCCGCGCGTGGCGGCTGGAGCCGGCCCCCGACGCCCAGCCGGAGCCACCCCTGGCCCTGGTTACCATCAGGCCTCGGGACGGAATGCCGATGATCGTGCGGAGCCGGGAGTGACCGCGTCGACGTCCCTGAGAGAAGCACCCGGGCCGACCGGGCCGGCGCACGCCCAAGCCCTTCGGCAGTTCAAGAGCGACGGCCTGGGGTTCTTCACCAGGATGGCCTCCGAATACGGGGACATGGTCCAGTTCCGGGTGGGGCTGAGCAAGAGCTTCCTGGCCTCTCACCCGGCCTACATCCGCGAGGTCCTGGTCACCGGGCATCACCGCTACATCAAGGCCTCCGCCTACCAGAAGATCAGGATGGTCCTGGGCAATGCCCTGCTCACCAGCGACGGCGAGATCCACCGGCGGCACCGCAGGATGATCCAGCCGATCATGCACCACGAGCGAATCGGCGCTTACGGGCCGATCATGTCCGAGCACGCCGCCCGGGTCCGGGACCGCTGGACCGATGGGGAGACCGTCGACGTCTATCGGGAGATGCTCCGGCTGACCCTGCAGATCGTGGGGAAGTGCCTCTACGACACCGACTTCGAGGATGAAGGACAGAGCAAGCTGACGGATGCGCTCAACGCCGCCATCCAGCTCTTCTCGCGGGAGGGATCTCCTCAGTTCCTGTTGACGAAGCCGCACATTCGGGAGGGACTGGAGACCCTGCAGGGTGCCATCGCAGACATCATCGACGAGCGCCGCCGGACCGGCCACGATCCGGGCGACCTGGTCTCGCTGTTGCTGAAGGCATCGGACCCCGAGGGCACGGCGGCGCCGCTCACCGACGAGGAGGTCTTCCAACACAGCCTCGGCCTGGTGGTGGGGGGACACGAGACCACCGCGTCCGCGCTCACGTGGACCTGGTACCTCATCGCGACGAACCCCGAGGTTGAGGCGAAGCTGTTCGAAGAGGTCGATCGAGTCCTGGAGGGCCAGCTACCCACACCCTATGACGTGGTCCACAGGCTCCCGTACACGAACCTGGTGTTCATGGAGGCGCTGCGCTTGTATCCCTCGGCCTACGTCCTCACCCGCAAGAGCATCGTGGACCACGAGATCGACGGCTACGCCGTCCCTTCGGAATCCTCCGTCTTCGTGCCTCAGTGGGTGGCCCATCGCGATCCCCGCTGGTTCCCCGAGGCGGATCGGTTCATGCCGGAACGGTGGCTGCCGGGGGGCCAGCCCGACATCCCGAAGTACGCGTACTTCCCGTTCGGAGGGGGGCCTCGGGTGTGCATCGGCGAGCCCTTCGCCGAGCTGGAAGCTCCCATCGCCATCGCCACACTGGCAGGCCGGTGGAAGATGCGTCTGGCCAAGGATGCCGATCCTCAACCCGACCCGTTGACCACCCTCCGCGTCAGGAACGGCATGCCGATGGTTCTGACGGAGCGGCGGCCCTGAACGGGGTCAAGCCCTAGGTCCGGCCTCGTCCGTTCCCCCTACGACATCGAGAGCCCAGGCCACCGTCTCCTCGGAGAGCTTCCGGGTCAGGTCGATCAACCCGGTCACCTTGACCATGTTCTCTCGCTCGTCCTCGCCGGAGCGGAACCGGGCCAGGCCACCCTTGTCCCTGATGGCCACGACGCTCGTGGTGGCTCCCCCGGCCCGAAGATGCTCCGCCAGCCGCTCCGCGCTCGGATCCGCGGAGCCAGCCAGCGTGATGCTCACGATGAGCGCCGATCCAGTGAATCGTTCCATCCCCGAGATCAGGCTGGCCCCGCGGGTCTCGTCGTAGGCCCGTTGGGTGAACCGCATCCCGGAGAGGTCGATCCAACCCTCCGCCTCAAGCGAGGACCGCAGGTCCTGGACGGACAGGCGCTGTTCCTTGCTGGCGATGCCGCCGAGAGCCCGCCGTCGCAGCAGATGCTCCACATATTGCTGACCGTCAACCACCGGATCCCACAGGACAAGGTGACGGCTGCCCATCGGATCCGCCGTCAGGCCGGCCACGAGCCCGCCGAATCTCGCTCCGACGAGACCGACGTCGTCCACGTCCGATTCGGTGCGCATGAGCTCGAATGCCGCCCGAGCATCGTCGAGATGTGAGGAGAGCGAGATCTCGTCGAGCTCTCCCTGGCTGTCCCCGTACCCTCGCCCGTGGTACCGAAGCACGGGGAAGCCGTTCGCGGCCAGGTCCCGGGCCACCAGGGCCTCCAGCCGAGCGAGGCTCACCTGCTCGGCGCCGAACGAATGACAGATGACCCATCCGACCGAACGCGGCTTCCCCACCGGCCGGTTCATGATGGCCACCGTCTTCGCCCCCGCCAGCACCGGCTGGAGGAACTCCACTGTCACGCCGCGGTCGGTGTCCGTGTATTCCTGCAAGGCCTTCCCCGAAGGCGGGACGGTCACGGGCGCCTACCTGATGGACGTGACTGCTTCGTCGTGACCGCTCGGGGCGGCCAGCCCATCATCCGTGAAGCACCGGTCCGCCCAGGCCACGGTCTCGTCAATCACCAAATCCTGCGCGCGAAGGGATTCGAAGCGCGTGAGCCGCTCACCCGGCAGAACCTTCAGCCGAAATCGCTCCTGCACCTGCGCCGGCAACGACCCGATGACCCTCTCGTACTCGGCCTTCACTCGAGGGGTGTAGATGTAATCCTCGGAGCCGTACAGGCACAGGATCCGAGCATTCTCCAGGCCGCCCTCGAGCCCCGCGTCGAACTCTGGGGCTGTCTGGCCCACCATGGATCGGACCTGGCGGGCTACTCGCTGGCGGAGCACCGTGCTGTCTCGAATGATCCGGCCGATCTTCGACTTCTTCAGGGCGTCCGTCAGCCCCGCGTTGGGATCCGGAAGGATCACGTGCATGAGGACGCTCACGACGCCGATGCACTCCGTAGTGAGATTGGCCAGGGCGATGGACAGCGCTCCTCCCTGACAGTTGCCGGCGGCGACGAATCTGCCCACGCCGGTCAGCTCCATTCCCACCTCGGCCACGGCCATGCCCTGGTCGGCGCACTCCTGTCCGGCCCGCCAGCCCAGCCGGATTAGGTCCCCGGTGCTGTCCCCAGTACCGAGATAGTCGAACCGAATCGAGGCCAGCGACTGCTCGGCGAGGCGCCGGGCCGTCCGGGTCCACATCTGGAATCGATGGCTCCGGTACCCCTCGCCGCCCACCGATAGCACAACCAGGCCCCGGGGCGGGCCCGACGGCATCGTCAGCACCGCGGCGAGATGGTCGTCGTTGAATGGAACGAACAGGGGCGTCTCGGTCCACTGTCGGGTTTCGCCCCGATCCATATCCACTTCCCTCAACTCCCGTTCTGCGCGCACCATGGGATAAGCCGCCCTGGACAATGGACGCCAACCTCCGTCTAGGAGTCGCGTCCCCAGCATTGTAGTCGTCTGGCCACTGAGGTCACCATGGCGACGTCACCGTCTCCAGGGGATGGCCTGAACTCGGATGGGCACGTCCTGGACCTTCGCCAGCCGCGAAGTTCCGTTCAGAGTCCCTGAACGCCGACGCCGATCCATCGTGCGGGCGCTGGCTCGGCTGGGACTCAGGATCGATCCAGGGCCAGGGCCCCACCGAGGGTCTGTGTGGACTCGGGGTTGAAGTATTCGTCGGCGCCCATGGATCTGAACGCGTCCAGCGACTGAGGAGACGTATTGACCCACCGCTGACAGCTTCGATTGCGCCCGGAGTGAAAGTACGAGACCCCGAAGATTTCCGGCCACGTCTTCAGGGTCTCGGCGGCGTCGCTGATCCACTCTGCCTTCCTCATCGGACGCAGGTGATCTTCGCCCGTCCCCCACTCCAGGATCATCATCGGCTTGCCGCGGGACAACCCGTACTCGTAGAAGCCCTCGAATATCTCTCGGAACGATGTCCACTTCCCCTTCGCGTGCTTACGGCTGTTGCATCCATACCAGTTGAACCCGTCCGCAGCGAGCGCATCGACATACTTACTGCCCGGCCAATACCGGCTCACGCTTCCATTCCGATATGCCGACGCCG
>WUUC01065272.1_pt1 | contig 12395 bp, 10 predicted proteins | sample 6278441 | NCBI WGS metagenome assembly WUUC01 (sample SAMN13675441, study PRJNA597444) | soil metagenome | isolation source: soil | place: USA: Washington | collected 2017-10 | reverse complement strand
TGGTGTAAGATTTGCGAGCCATAGCGGCCCGCTGAACTGCGTCGCTTGATCAGTTCCTAACAGCCTCTAGCGCCGATCAGGGGCCGGCCGCGCCGTCCACGCCCCTGGCAGCCTGACGGAAAGCGCGGCCGGGTTGATCAGTGACGATCCCCACCACCGTCTTATCGTTCGACAAGGTCCAGGGTGTGACGCGCGATCATCGCCTCTTCGTTGGTGGGTATGACCCAGGCCGTGAGCCGACTGCCGGATGTGCTGATCCGTCCGGCGCCTGCCGCATTGGCTGCGGGATCCAGGACGAGGCCGGTCCACCCGAGGCGCTTGGCGACAGCCGCCCGAACCTCCGGCGTGTTTTCACCAATTCCGGCGGTGAAGACGAGGCCGTCCAAGCCGCCGAGCGACGCCATCAGAGCGCCGATCTCGCGAACAATGCGAAAGACGAACAGGTCAAAGGCGTCCCTTGCAGCCGGCTCGCGACTTGCGAGCAAGATCCGCATGTCGCCGGAGAGGCCGGATACGCCGAGCAGTCCTGACTGCTCGTAGAGCAGCGCCTCGACGGCCTTCGGGGTCATGCCGTGCTCTTGCTGCAGGTGGAGGATAACGCCCGGATCGAGGGCGCCGCATCGCGTGCCCATCATCAGGCCGTCGAGCGCTGTAAAGCCCATGGTGGTGTCCACGCTGATGCCCGCCTGCATCGCGCACAGGCTGGCTCCATTGCCGAGGTGGGCGACGATGACGCGGCCTGCGGCCAAGTCAGGGTCCCGGCGGTGCAGTTCGCCTGCGATGAACTCGTAGGAGAGGCCATGGAATCCATACCGCCGGACGCCCCGGTCATGCCAGGCGCGCGGCAGGGCGAAGCGGGTCACCACTTCGGCTTGGCCGTGGTGGAACGCGGTGTCGAAGCACGCGACCTGGGGCAGATCGGGGCGAACCGAGTGGGCGGCGCGTATGGCGGCAAGGTTGTGGGGTTGATGGAGGGGCGCGAGCGGGCTGAGCGCGTCCAGCTTGGTCATCACCCCAGCGTCGACCACGGTTGCCTTGTGAAATTCAACGCCGCCATGGACCACCCGGTGGCCGATCGCGCGCAACCGCCAATCGCCCAGATGGATATCCGCGAAGTCGAAGAGGGTCGCGAAGAAGGCCTCGTGCTCCAGCTCTGCGCCTTTAGGCCAGCGACGCTCCGTGAGGACAGCGCCGCTCGCATCCTTTGCGACGAGGTGAGGGGCCGAGCCAATCCCCTCGATCAGCCCCCTCGAGGTGAGGTGCGGGCCTCCGTCACCGACTTCGAACAGGGCGAACTTCAAGCTGGAGGAGCCTGCGTTCAGCGTGAGCACCGCATCTGTCACGCCGGCGCCCCCAACGCTGCGGTCTGGGCGGCGTGCGCCATCAGAACGGCCACCGCGCAGGAGGCGATCCGGCTGGGCTGTGGATCGGCTCGGCTGGTTAAGATGATGGGGACCCGGGCGCCCGCCACCACGCCGGCGCCGTCCGCCCCCGCCAGGAAGGTCAGTTGCTTCGCCAGGATGTTGCCCGACACGAGGTCGGGAACGACCAGGATGTCAGCCTGACCCGCCACTGGAGAGACGATGCCTTTTTCGGCCGCCGCCTCGGGACTGATGGCGTTGTCGAAGGCCAATGGGCCATCCAGGACAGCGCCGGTGATCTGTCCCCGGTCGGCCATCTTGCAGAGCGCCGCGGCGTCGAGCGTCGACTGGAGTTTGGAGTCGACGGTCTCGATCGCAGAGAGGATCGCGACGCGCGGCCGCGACATGCCGAAGACGTGGGCGAGATCGATGGCGTTCTGGACGATGTCCCGCTTGTCTTCTAGGGACGGTGCGATGTTGATCGCCGCGTCCGTGATGAACAGCGGTCGCGGGTACCTGGGCACGTCCATGATGTAGACGTGGCTGATGCGCCGCGCGGTCCGAAGGCCGCTGGCGGCGGCCGTCACCTCGTGCATCAGTTCGTCCGTGTGAAGCGAGCCCTTCATCAAGAGCTGTGCTTCTCCCGAGCGGACGAGCGCCACGCCAAGCGCGGCGGCGGCGTGACTATGCTCTGTGGCGTGGAGCTCGAAGCGTGAGATGTCCAGGCCCGCCGCTGCGGCCGTCGCGCGGATCTTACCCTCTGGCCCGATCAGGATCGGGATGATCAGCCCCTCAGTCGCAGCTTCGAGAGTCGCCTGGAGGGAGACGGCATCGCAAGGATGAACCACGGCGGTGGGAACCGGCGGGAGGCCATCGCACCGCGCCAGCAGCAACGCGCGCCAGCCGTGGGTGCGGAACTCGTTCTTGGACGCCATCAAGCGCGGCCCTCGCTGTTTTCGGCCCAACTCATGACCTGTCCCTGCGCCGCGATGCTCGCGCCCAAGCGCATCGCAAGGTCGCGCGCCGCAGGAGGCAGCTTCAATGGGTCTGGGTCAGACATTGGGCGTGGCTATCCACGTCAGCCAACGCGCGAGCACCAGCGCCAGGCCGAGGATCGCCATGGGTCCGAAGATCGCGAGCGTGTACCGCGTGAGCCGTTCGGGGAGAAAGGTGTCAAACACGGCGCCGTGCCGCGCGCCGTATTTCACGGCGATGACAGTGAGCGGGCATTTCATTCCGCTGACTGCGAAGACCAAGCTTTCTCCGGACACCAGGGCGAAGGCAAGCGGGAGCCATGACCCGCCAGCGCCCGTGATGCCGGCGTACAGCACGACCAAGACGCAGGACGCCATCACGATGTAGATCGTGGTGTGGACCCAGCGGACCAGCGTCAGTCGCTGAGCATCGGTGGCGGGCCAGACGGACCTTGGCGGGCCGCGGGAGGGGACCTTCAACCGGCCGATCCCGGAGGCAGGGAGCTCCAGGAGTTCAGGAATGCGTCGAGTTCATCGGCCTCGAGCCGAAGCCGCGGCATTCGTGGGTGAAGCTCCGCCAGGAGGAGCGGCGTCCCCATTCGGAGAGCGAAGACGCTGACGCGCGCCGCTTTGCGCGGACCGAGAGAGGCGATGCGGTTTGAAGGGGTCATGGCGTGATGGCGACCTTGAGCACGCCGTCAGCCTGATTGGCGAAGAGCTCGTACGCGGCTTCGATATCGTCGAGCTTGAAGCGGTGAGTGATCATGGCGCCCAGATCGACCCGACCTGACTGGATCATCGACATCAACCGCCGCATTCGTTCATGACCGCCCGGGCATAGCGTCATGATGATGCGATGGTCGCCGAGGCCTGCCGCGAGGGCCGCTACCGGCAGTCGCAGGTCCTCCGAATAGACCCCAAGGCTGGACAGCGTTCCCCCAGGCCGCAGCACCCGGAGGCAAGCCTCGAAGGTGGTTTGCGTCCCGAGCGCTTCGATCGCCACGTCGACCCCCCGGCCGCCGGTCAAACGCAGAATCTCCGCGACCGGGTCCGCACGGCTGAAATCGATGACGTGATCGGCGCCCATCCGCCGCGCCATGGCCAGGCGCTCAGGCAGCTGATCCACGCCGATGATCATGGTGGCTCCGGACAGCTTGGCGCCGGCTGTCGCGCAGAGTCCGATGGGGCCCTGGGCGAAGATCGCCACCGCGTCTCCCAGGCGCACGTCGCCCCGCTCCGCGCCGCTGAAGCCGGTGGACATAATGTCCGGACACATCAGGACCTGCTCGTCCGTGAGCCCGTCGGGCACCGGCGCGAGATTGTTCAGGGCGTCAGGGATCACCACGAACTCGGCCTGGCAGCCGTCTTGGGTGTTGCCGAGCTTCCAGCCGCCCATGGCCCGCCACCCATACGCGGCGTCGGAGCCGTCCTGGGCGCTCCGGCCGCACTGGCACGCGCTCGAATGTCCGCTGGGCGTGATGGCTCCGGCGATCACGCGCTGGCCCTCCTGATAGCCGGACACGGCAGAGCCCAGCTTCTCGATCACGCCGACGGGCTCATGGCCGATGGTCAGGCCTGGGGCCACCGGATATTCCCCCTTCAGGATATGCACGTCGGTGCCGCAGATCGTCGTGGTCGTTATGCGCAGGAGCGCGTCCAGCGGCCCGATGTCTGGGATGTGCTTGTCCTGCAGCACGATACGCCCGGGCTCGACGAAGACCGCCGCCCTCATCATGGTCATGCAAGTAAACCTCGAAGATGTTGGTTACGCTAGGTTATCGGATGTGGCATAAGGTGAAGCTTTCTTGCACAATTCCCGATTACCGCAACCTATACTATGTATACATGATGGTGTTGGAAAATAATAGTGGAGTTTTTTTGACGGTTATCTGAATAAATATTGTCGATTGGTGCGATTTTACTCTCAAGGTTGATGGGGATTTCAGCCGGAGTATTCTCCGCTGATCGCGGCCAGCACCAGACTGGTTATCCGCTGGCTCGCGGATTGCGCTTGGGAGGGTCCGTCGCGAATGCCGGCGCAGCGCCCTCGTCCAGGCCCTCCGAAATCCCGCCCTGATCCTCCTGCTTGAAGTTTGGCTTGAACCGGCTGGCTGCAGCGCACGTTGGGTAGATGCCGAGCGAGCGCGCCCGCGTCTCGCGACGCTCCCCCCTTGGGGCGAATGGCGCCGGCCGGGGAGCGGACATCCGACGATGGGCGAAGAGAACCTGCTACGGCAGCAAGACGTCCTGGCGAGATTCGGCGAACTGGCGCTGCGTTCGGAAAATCTGGATGAGATCCTGACCGAAGCCTGCCGGCTGGTTGCCGACGCCCTGGGCACGGACCTGTCCAAGGTCATGGAGCTGCAGGCTGATGGGATCACCCTGCTCGTGCGGGCCGGCGTCGGCTGGAAGCCGGGCATCGTCGGCAAGGTGACAGTGAAAGCTACGAAGGGGTCGTCGGAAGGCTATGCCTTGCAAACCGGCGAGCCGGTGCTCTCACGCAATATCGATCAGGAGAGCCGGTTCGAGTACGCCGAATTCATCAAGGACAGTGGCGTCAAATCGATCATCAGCGTGATCATCCTGGGGGCCGAAGGTAAGGGCCCGTTCGGCATACTGCAGGTGGACAGCCGCGAGCCGGATCACTTCGTTGAGCGGGACACCAAGTTCCTGCGCGGTTACGCCAATCTGCTGGCGGCGGCTGTGGACCGCCTCCGGGTCGCCGAGGAAATACGTCTCGCGCAGGCTGCCCTGGCCACGAGCGAGGCCGCCTTGCGGCTAGCCAACGAGACGCTGGAAGAGCGTGTCGTGGAGCGTACGCAGGCTTTCGAGGCGGAGCACGAGCATCGCGAAACCGCGGAGGAGAAGCTGCGGCAGAGCCAGAAGATGGAGGCGATCGGCCAACTCACGGGTGGCATCGCCCATGACTTCAACAACATGCTCACTGGGATCACGGGGTCGCTGGACCTGATCCGGCGCCGCTTGGATGCAGGCCGAACTGAGGACATCGCCCGCTTCATGGACGCCGCCTCGACGTCCGCGTTGCGCGCCGCCGCCTTGACGCATCGCTTGCTGGCATTTGCGCGCCGCCAGTCGCTCGACGCCAAGGCTTCTGATGTGAACGCGCTCGTGGCGGGCATGGACGATTTGCTACGCCGGACCCTCGGAGAGCAGATCCGGTTCGAAATCGTGCTCGGCGCGGGTCTTTGGCCAGCCCTCACGGACGCCAATCAGCTTGAGAACGCCATTTTGAACCTCGCCCTCAACGCGCGCGACGCCATGCCGGAGGGCGGGCGACTCACGATTGAGACCTTCAACGCCACGATGGACGAAACCCAGTCTCGACCCGATGAAGAGGTCACCCCAGGTCCCTATGTCGTGATCTCCGTCTCGGACACCGGATCAGGCATGCCCGCGGATGTCATGGCAAAGGTGTTCGACCCCTTCTTCACCACCAAGCCCACCGGTCAGGGAACCGGGTTGGGCCTGTCGATGATCTATGGCTTCGCCAAACAGAGCGGCGGCCACGTCCGCATCGACAGCGTCGTCAGCGAGGGCACGACGGTGAAGTTGTACCTCCCCCGCGCCCTCGTCGGTGAAATCCTCTTGGGCCAGTCGAAGGACGCGGCCGCCCCCCTCGGGAAGGGCGAGCAGGTGTTGGTCGTTGAGGATGATCCGACGGTCCGTCTGCTCATCACTGAAGTCCTGAAGGAACTCGGATATCGCCACCTGGAGGCTTCGGACAGCCGCGAAGCCCTACCCATCCTGCGTTCAGGTCAGCAGATCGACCTGATGGTCTCCGATGTCGGGCTGCCCGGCATGAACGGCCGCGAGCTGGCGGATCTGGCGCGCGAAACCCTGCCGGACCTGAAAGTGCTGTTCGTCACTGGCTACGCCGAGAGGGCATCCGTCCGGGGCCGCTTCCTCGCGCCCGGCATGGACCTGCTGACCAAACCGTTCACGCTCGACGCCCTGGGCGTGAAGATCCGCGAGATGATTGAGCGTTAAGGCAAGGGTCGGGCAGGGGCAAATTCGCTGCGCGCTCGTCGAGTCCGATAGAGCTGTCGTCCGCTTCGACAAGATCCCCGACCCGATCATCTCCCGCGAGTTCTCGAGCAAATGAGATGAGCCCCGCTTAGTCGGCCTAGGTCGCAACGGGTGACTTGAGTCGATCGAGGTAATCCGAAAGCTCGACTACGCCCGACCGCGAGGCGACGGCATCCCCCTGTTTGGCGGCGGCTTCGACGCTAGTGCCGATATCGGATAGCCCCTGAAAGCCGAACGCTCCCCCCGATCCGCGCAGGTTGTGTCCCAGGAGATCGAGGGCTTCATAGTCGGCGCGTTCGAGCGCCTCCTGCATGAGCAGCAAGTCGCGACGGCAGTTTTTCAGGTACTGGGGCGTCAATTCGCCCCGCTTGGCGCTTGGCATAGACGCGATGACCACGGGACCCCTCTGGGTCTGAGCCTCCGAATAGTGGATGATCGCCTGCAACAGGACATCTTGCTTGATCGGCTTGGTCAGATAGGCCGTGCACCCGGCCGCAAGGCAGGTCTCCCGATCCCCCTTCAGGGCGGACGCCGTCAGCGCGATGATCGGCGTCGGCGCCCGGTCGTTGGCCTTTTCCCACGCGCGGATCGTCTGGGTCGCGGTCAGTCCGTCCATCACCGGCATCCGCCGATCCATCAAGACCACGTCGTACTGCTGGGCCGTGAACATGTCGCAGGCGATCGCCCCGGTCACCGCCACGTCGATCTCCCAGGGCATCTGGGACATGTAAGCCAAGGCGATGGTGCAGTTGTCCTCGGAGTCCTCCGCCAGGAGGATGCGCAGCGGGGGCAGCCCGGTTGTCGGAGCGGTCGTCCTCGCCCCTGCGGGTGTGGCCGCAGGCTCCGGCGGCACCAGCAACACTTCGAATGGCACCGAGAACTGGAATACGCTGCCCTTGTCCACGGCGCTCTGCGCTGAGATGGCGCCGCCCATCAGTTCGACCAGGCGCCTGGAGATCGTCAGCCCAAGTCCCGACCCGCCGAACCGGCGCGTGGTGGACGAATCGGCTTGCGAGAAGCGTTCGAACACCAGCGGAAGCTTGTCGGGCGAGATGCCGATCCCCGTGTCGGAGACCAGGAACTTCAGGTCGGTCGCGCGGCAACCGTCGCCTTCCATGGTCACCTTGAGCGACACGTTCCCAGTTTCGGTGAATTTGATGGCATTGCCGAGCAGGTTGAGCAGCACCTGGCGCAGGCGCGTTGGGTCGCCGACCAAGTTGTTACAGACCCCAGGCTCTACCGCGTACGTCAAGGTGAGGCCTTTATCCAGGGCCCGAGGCCTCACCATCTCGAACACCGTTTCCAAGTGATCGCTCAGCGAGAAACCAGCCTGTTCGAGGTCGAGCTGCGAAGCTTCGACCTTGGATAGGTCGAGGATGTCGTTGATCAGGTTCAGCAGGTTGTCACCCGAACGGCGGAAGATCTGCACGAACTTGTCCTGCTCAGGCGACAGGGACGTCTTCGCCAGCAGATCCGCGATGCCCATGATCGAGTTCATCGGGGTACGGATCTCGTGGCTCATGCTCGCCAGGAAGTCGGACTTCATCCGGCTCGCGCTCTCGGCGTCCGACTTCGCCTGCTGCAGTTCCAGCTCCGCCCTTTTCCGGTCGGTGACATCCCGCGCCGCGGCGAACACGCCCTTCAGATTGCGCCCACGGTCGTAGAAGGTCGTTGCGTTGTAAGAGACCACCGTCTCCTTGCCGTCCCGCGCCCGCGCGGTCAGTTCATAATCGGTGACCGACTTGGTCGCGAGGACCTGCTTGATGCCGGCCTCAGCGCGCTCCGGGTCGGTGAAGCAGTCCTTGAAGGGCGCGCCGATCAGTTCGTCGCGCGTGCAACCCGTCAGTGCCTCCATCTGTTTGTTGACGTCCGTGATGATGCCCGACGGATCGGTGGTCATGATGGCGTCGATGTTCGATTCGATGAGCGAGCGTGTATAGAATTGCTGGTCGCGAAGGTTCTGGTCGGACTTCTTCTGCTCTTCCTCGACACGCTTACGCGCGGTGTTGTCCGTGCCGATCAGCAGGTAGCCGATGATGGCGTCTTCCGCGTCGCGCAGGGCCGTGACCGAGACCACCGCCGGGAAGCGGGTGCCGTCCTTGCGGATGTAGGTCAGCTCATAGATGTCCTCGATTCCGCGGGATGCCTTGAACACCAACGCCTCAAAGCCCGGTGTGATCGGAGTCGCCAGTTCGGTGCTCAGCGCCTGGGCGCGGGCGACCAACTCCAGCGGATCGGAAATGTCGGCGGGAGTGTGGGTGTTGATCACGTCGGCGGCGGCGTAGCCCAGCATCCGCTCGGCCCCGACGTTGAAGATCTGGATGACGCCCTTCGCGTCCGTTGCAATGCTGGAGAAGTTGGCGCTGTTGAAGATCGCGTTTTGCAAGGCGTCTGCCTTGACCGCCGACTCCTGGGTCTGGCCGCCTCCGCGGGAGGAGTCGACGCCGGTCTTCGCAGCGACTGCGGTAGGGGAAGCCATGGCATTTTGTCCAAATTCAACCGGAGGTTCGCGTGGCGAAAACCCTGGCCGGAAGAAGTGTTCCTGTCCCACCTAAAGACGTTTGTGGTTACCAAGACGACAATATTTAAAAATGGCACTGGAGACGTGCTGCCGAGAAGTTTTAATGTGGACGGGGACTAATCCTTGGCGCCAAGTTTATGGTGTTCTAGCTACTTTGTTTCTCCAACAGTCCCACGAGAAAAGTTAGCATTTCGCAGTTAGAAATAGCACATACGTGGTCATCGGGCGGCCGGGATGTTCTCGTATCTAGAGCCGGTCAGGCGGGACGATGAGCTCAACTTAGCGCGCTGTAATAGCGCGATTTCCGGGCTGGAACATCTTGGGCTGGGCCAAGTCCGACCGGATTCAACGCCGCGGAGTACATGACCGGGAAGGCGGCCCCTAGCTTCCTCAGGCGGCGCTCGGCGCTGTCGGCGGTGCGGCCTGGTTGAGCAGGGCCGAAAGGGCGACGACGATCTGGGACGGTGCAAAGGGTTTACTGATGACGACGCTTTCCGGAACGCCGCAAGACTTCCACTCGTGGGCGCTGTCGCCCGTCATGTAGACGACGGCGATCATCCCGTCGTGCTCGCGCGCCCTCGTGGCGACATCCCAGCCTGTCGGTCCGCCACCAAAGTTGATGTCGGTGACCAGGGCGCGAACATCGTCATTCGCTACCAAGAGATCGATAGCTTCCGAACCACTGCCCGCGGCCAGCACGGTGAAGCCGGCGTCCTCAAGCGCTTCCTGCACCAGGTCGCGCACCAGCACCTCATCGTCGGCCAGCACAACGCGTGGCCCCGCGTTCACGTTATCCATAGACCCCCCGTAGGTCGGCTAGCCGACGCTCGTTGAACGCGCTGGAACGGACAGGGTTCAATGGGACGTGACGAGGGGAAGAAGCTACGGGGCCGGCGCTGACCATGCGCCGACGCCGGTTTACGAAGTCGCCGGAAATACTGTGACCGCCAATTTGCTCGGCGGGCTCCGACCGCGCGTTCTCGGCGAGCACGTGACAGTGGGATCAAGCGAGCATGGGGGTCCGAGTGCGCCGACTATGGGGAGAGTGAGCGCGCAGCGTCGCTGGCGGACTTATTTCATCGAAGACCGGCGTAGGTCGGAGCGTGGGCCACCTCAGGCCGCCGCGCGGATGTCGTCGGCATGGGGCGGATAAGGCGCGGCGACGTGATCGATGGGCAGGCCGGCCAGCGTGCTCGCGAACCCATGATTGACGTCGCGGTGATGGGCCTCGTCCGCCCGCACCAGCAGCACGACATCGCGTAGCGTCGCATCGTCGGCCATCTTCCAATAGTGCTTCGCGATGGCTGGCGCATCGACGTTTGGCGAACGACCCTCGTCGATCTCCTTGAGATAGAGCGTGTAGCTGATCACCGCCTCCTCCTCGAAGTAGCCGACGATGCGGTGGGCGGTGCGTTTGGAGGCCAGGTAGAGCAGGAAGAAGCCGATGTAGAAGACCCACTGCACCAGGATGATCACCAGCCGCTCGAACAGGTTGGGCTGGGCGATCTGCACGAAGGTCATCAGGTGCATGCGCTCGTTCTCCGCCTCCTCCATCAGAGTGCGGATCCAGCCGTCGTCGTCGCACATGCGCCGAAGCGCCGTGAGGTGGTTGATCGTGGCCCCGACCATCCCCGGGACGGCGGCCACCGTCTCGAGCACGATCGCCCGGTGGCCGTAGCGCTTGGCGAAGAAGGTGTCGGCGGCGAACCGCAGGAGCTTGGTGAACCCCAGCGCGAACCGATCGGAAAGGCCGACGGGCTTGTGGTGGACGATCGGCTCGGCGAACGCCTCATCGGTGAGCGCCTGCGCGTCGGGGCTGAGGACCTTGTTGACCACGATCTGTCCTTTTCAGGCTTTGGCCGGAGCGGCGGCGCTCGGCGGATGGAAAAACGACGCGAGCTTGAGGCTCTCGGCGATGACGGCGGCCCTGGCCCGCATGGCGCGTCCGGCCTCCTCAGGAAGGAGATCGGACGGCGCGTCCGACCAGAGGGCCAGCCAGCGGTCGAACATCGCGCGCGAGAGGTCCTTCTGGCTCGCCTGAACTATATGGCCTCAGAGAAGTTTCCATGCCGGTGTAAGGGGGCTCCGCGTAGGCTTTGGCAGTGATGCCGCTGAGGCGGCTTAAGTCTCAGGCCCGCTAGGAAACTCCGACGCGCGCGAAGCTTGGCCGTGGCGGGGGTCATCTTCAGATTTTGAACGGTGTCGATTGTTGAATAGTACGCGAAATCTCTGGATTTACCTAGCAATCCTGCTCGGTCTTCCATCTCCATCCTGCTTTGGACGGGGAGCGAGATTTGCCGGGAAGCGCAGCCGATGCCCGAGCGCGTCGTCTCAACGGACGGACGGGGGATCTACACCCGCGCATATCGAGACCGGCCGCCAGGTCTGCCGATCGATCGGCGGCATGCAGCTTGGGTCGATCTGGATGCCGTACGGAAGAATTTAGGATGGGACCCGGCGCGCAAGTTCCGCAGATGGCTGACGACGAGAGCACAGCGACGCAAGCGTAGCTGGACCGCCTGATCGGAAGTCTTGGCTGAAGGCGGTCAGAACCGCGGGAAACCTTGACCCCGTCAGACGTCGATCGTCGCCGCCCGCCGCTGGGCGGGAATCTTGTCGGTCACCGCCTCCATCATGCCGGGCTTGAATTCCTGACCTTCGCGCTCATAGGCGAGCTCGTCCGAAAGCTGGAACTGGACGCCGACGCCGCCATGCTCAGTGGTGAAGTTGATGCGGTACTGCCGCAGGGTCGTGGGCGGGTCCCACACCATCTCGACGCCATGCGCCTTCAGCCGTTCGGTCGTCTCGTCCAGGTCGTCCACATTCAGAGCGATGTGGTCCAACCGCCCGAAGGGCGCATCGCCCAGCCGGTTGGGGTCTTCGCAGATCTGCAGCTGGAAGTCGCCGAACGGGATGTAGAGATTCTTCGCCTTCTCGTCCTCGACGCTCCGCGTGCCCACCCCGAACACGTCGTGGAAGAACTTGGCGGCCGCCTCCAGGTTGGGAACCGTGATGCCGATGTGATGTACGCGCGCCGCCATGGCGGACCTCCCTGATGTCGTTCCAAGGCCGGCCTCACCGACCCCCTGTCGATCTGACGCGCTCAAATCTAGGCGTCCTCGTGCAGGTACCAGCCCCAGTTGCGGAAGAACTCCTTGTTACGCTCGTCGGTGAGGTCGGTGTCCTTGACCTTGGCCAGGCCGCGCTCGTGGCCCGCGGGGGAATTGATGCTGAGGAAGCTCAGCCGCGCATCGTCGCGCGGGTTGCCGAACTGGTGCGTGCCGAACCGGGGGGCGAAGGCGAACGAACCGATCCTCGTCTTGATCTCCGCGCCACCGATCCTCCACCAGATGCCTTCGTGGAGGGCATAGAAAATCTCCTCCTCAGTGGGCTGATAATGGGGCGGCACGAACAGCCCCGGAGGCAACTCGTTGACGATCGACATGGCGCGGCCCGCGCACTCGTCCCCCGTCAGGATGCACCAGGAGTCGG
>WUUC01015628.1_pt1 | contig 12395 bp, 10 predicted proteins | sample 6278441 | NCBI WGS metagenome assembly WUUC01 (sample SAMN13675441, study PRJNA597444) | soil metagenome | isolation source: soil | place: USA: Washington | collected 2017-10 | reverse complement strand
CGTCGGCGCCACCGTGCACACCGCCACCCGTCCGTCGGGCAGCTCGACCCACGGCCACGCGATGCCGGCACCGTGGACCAGGTCGATGGTCACCGTGACCTCGGCCGGCGCCTCCAGGGCCACGCCCGACAGCTCGCCGTCGCCCTGGCAGGCGTGGACGTCGCCCAGCCACACCAGCGCCCCGTCGACCGCCACCGGCAGCCACACCCGGGCACCCTCGGCCACCACCGGCTGATCCATGTTCCCGCCGTGCCGGCCCGAGCACGCGGTGCTGATCGCGCCCTCCGCCGGTGCCGGCGCCGTCCCCACGCAGCCCACCATCGGCTTCACCGGGATCTTCAGGTCCGGCCCGAACACCACGTGCCCGTCCTGCACCTCACACGTCCGGGCGATGGGACGCGGTACCCGACCCACGGGCACCGGCCCGACGTGCGCGTGCCCGCCGCACCATCCGACCTCCCCCAGCACGATCCGCTGGATGGTGACCACCACGGCATCACCCGGACGGGCCCCGGTCACCGCCACCGGACCCGTCACCGGGTTCCCCTTTCCCGGTGGCAACGGCAGCTCGTACGGCTCTCCCGTCGGCCTGTCGAGCAGGCTCCCCGCCCGCGCATCGTGGGTCGCGAACACCACCACCGAACCGGGCGCCACCTCCCCCACGGGAGCCACTCCCGCCTCGTAGGCGTGAGCGATCTGGTCGCGCCCCACCCGCAGCACCGGCTCCGCAGGCGCTGCCACCACCTCAGCCATCGTCGGGACCTCCGGCGGTCACCGGCTCCTCGACCGGCAGATCCTCCGCAACCGACCCCTCTTCCTCCCCGGGCTCGTCGGGGGACGAGGTGTCGAGGACCAGCAACGCGTCGTCGGTCCAGGTGGCCACCACCGCCTGGCCGGCGGGGAGCTGGGTGTCGACCCGGCCGCTGGGGACCTGGACGACGAGGCGGCCGGCCGCGGTGTCGACGACGTACTGGAGCAGCGGGCCGAGGTAGACGACGTCGGCGATGACGCCGGCCAGCCGGGAGGCTCCGGCCGGCGCCGAGGGCCCCAGAGCGACCCGCTCGGGGCGGATGCCGGCACGGACCTGCGTCCCAGGCTCGGGGGGCACGCCTGAGGGCACGTCCGCGGGCAGGTAGACCACGTCGTCGGCACCGAGCCGGGCGACGGTCCGGCCGCCCTCGGAGCCGGACACGACCAGCGGCAGCTCGTTGAGGGTGCCGACGAAGTCGGCGACGAAAGCGTGGGTGGGCCGCTCGTACATCTCCCGCGGCGACGCCACCTGGAGCAGCTCGCCCTCGGCCATGACGCCGATGCGGTCGGACATGAGCAGGGCCTCCTCCTGGTCGTGCGTGACGTACACGAAGGTGGTGCCCAGCTCGTTCTGGATGGACTTGAGCTCGAGCTGCATGTGCTTGCGCAGCTTCACGTCGAGCGCCGAGAGCGGTTCGTCGAGCAGCAGCACCTCGGGCCGGTTGACCAGGGCCCGGGCCAGGGCGACCCGCTGCTGCTGCCCGCCCGACAGCTGGTCGGCCTTGCGCTTCTCGAGACCGGCCACGCCGACGACGTCGAGCATGGCCGACACCCGCTCGCGGATCTCGACCTTGGGGACCTTCTTCATCCGCAGCCCGTAGCCGACGTTGTCGGCCACGCTCATGTGGGGGAACAGCTCGTAGCGCTGGAACACCATGTTCACCGGCCGCTTGTTGGCCGGGATGTTCGAGACGTCCCGGCCCTCCAGCAGGATCGTGCCGGCATCGGGGAACTCGAAGCCCGCCAGCATCCGCAGGGTGGTGGTCTTGCCGCAACCGCTGGGGCCCAGCAGGGAGAAGAACTCCCCCTGCCGGATCACCAGGTCGACGGCGTCCACCGCCACCACGTCGCCGAACCGCTTGGTCACCGCCCGCAGCTCGATCGCCGGCGCTTCCCCCGCCTCGCCCGGCTCGTCCGCCCCTGCCCCCTCCTCCGCCGAGGAGGGGGCAGTTCCGTTGTCCGAAGGAGCGTTCATCAAGCGGTCTCCTGGGTGGTCCGCCGGGCGGCGAAGAAGGCCAGGCTGGTGGTGGCCACCAGCAGCACCGTGCCGACGGCGTTGAGCGTGGGGTCGAGCCCCTTGTTGATGCGGCCGTACATGAGCAGCGGCAGCGTCTTGTCCTGGCCGGCGGTGAAGAAGGCGATGACGAACTCGTCGACCGACAGGGCCATGGCGAGCAGCATCGCCCCCAGCACCGCGGGCAGGATCAGCGGCAGCGTGACCGTCCAGAACGCCCGCAGGCGGCTGGCGCCCAGGTCGTAGGCGGCCTCGAGCAGCGTGAAGCGGAACCGGTCGAGCGCGGCGCCGATGATGAGGAACACGAAGGGCAGCGCCATGATCACGTGCCCGCCGATCGTGGCCCACAGCGAGAAGCCGACGTCGACCTCGCGGTAGAAGATGGCCAGGCCGATCGCGTAGAGCAGCAGCGGGAAGGTCAGCGGCACCAGGGCGACCAGCAGCATCACGCTGCGGACCCGCTGGCGCAGTCCGGCCAGGCCCAAGGCGCCGGCCAGACCGAGGATGCCCGTGGCCAGGCCGGTCATCAGCGCCGCCCGGGCGGTCCGGGCCATGGCCCGCATGATCAGGGTGTCGTCGAAGATCTCCTGGTACCAGCGCAGCGAGAACCCGGCGAAGGGGAACGACATGCGCGGCACCGCGTGGAATGAGAACAGCACCATCACCACGAGCGGCGAGAACAGGAAGGCGAGCACCAGGGCGACGTAGATCGCCGCCGCCCAGTGCCGCTTCCGCCCCGGCGCCCGCGGCTTGCGCCGACTGCGCCCGGCGACGAACGAGACGGCGCTCATCGGGTCAGCAACCTCATCAGCCCGAACAGCACCGACAGGATCAACAGCACCGCCACCACCAGCGTGATGGCCAGCGCCGCGCCGAGCGGCCAGTCGAGACCGCCGCCGAACTGGAAGGCGATCTGGTTGCCGATCATCTGGTCACCGGTCCCGCCCAGCAGCTGGGGCGTCACCCACTCGGCGGCCGCCGCGATGAAGGCGAACCCGAACGCGGCGCGCACACCCCGCATCGACATGGGCAGCACGATGGTCAGCGCCGTCCGCAAGCGGGACGCGCCCAGGTCCCGCGAGGCCTCGATGAGCGAGGGCGGCACGTTCTGCATGGCCGAGAAGATGGGCAGGATCCCCAACGGGATCAGGAAGTTCACCGACGCCAGCACGATGGCGAACTCGCTGTTGAGGAAGAACCGGAGGGGCTCGTCGATCAGGCCGGCCGACGCCAACGACTGGTTGAGCACGCCCTGGCGGCCGAGGATGTTGCGCCACGCGTAGATGCGCACCAGGTAGCCGCCGAACAGGCTGACCAGCACCAGGAAGTACAGGGTCTGGCGCTTCCGCGGGAACACGTAGGTGATGCAGTAGGCGAACGGGAAGCTGACCAGCACCACGATCGTCGAGATGATGGCGGCGAGCCGGAACGTCCGCAGGAAGAAGGCCCGGAACACCTCGCTGGTGACGGCCTCGCGGTAGTTGGCGAACGTGAAGTCCGCCACGTAGTCGAAGTTCTCCGTGGTGAAGAAGCTGTAGGCCACCAGGAAGCTGACCGGCGCCGCGAAGAACGCCAGGAAGTACACGGCGCTCGGGGCCAGCTGCGCCCACGAGACCAGCGACCGCCCAGCGCCGGCGGCCGTGGCCGCAGCGCTGGGCGAGGTGTCGGAGGGTGCCGCCGGGGCCGTGCTGGGCACGGCCCCGACGTCGATCACCGGCAGGTCATCCCGCCTTGATCTCGGCCCAGGCGTCGATCCAGTCCTGGTACGAGGCGAACCCCTCGGGCGGGTCCTCGGGCGGGGTCGTGCTCTTGAAGTTGGTGTCGTCGGGCTCTTCCACGACCGAGTAGTCGTAGATCTGGGCCTCCTCGCCGACCAGGTCGACGGCGTCCTCGTTGACGGCGCCCGACACCAGGTTGGTGGCCAGCTCGGCGTTGACCTCGGCCGAGAGGATGGTGTCGATGTACTCGTAGGCGCAGTCGAGGTCGTCGGCCGTGGTGGGGATGGCCAGGCCGTCCCACCAGCCGCCCTTGCCCTCGTCGAAGAAGCCGAACTCGAGCTCGACGCCGTCCTCGGCAGCCCAGGTGAGCATGGCCTCCCAGCCACCGATGGCCACGTCGATGTCGCCCGCCACCAGGCGGTCCGCCGCGTCCTGGTAGCCGCTGTTGAAGGCGGCGGCGTTGGCCACCAGGTCGGCGGCCTGGTCCTTCACCGTGTCGAGCTGCTCGGGCGTGAGCAGCGGGGCCTCGTCGAAGCCGTTGGCGATGGCCAGCTGGTAGAAGGGCTGGTCGGGGGCGTCGAACATGACGAACCGACCTTCCCACTCGGGCTCGAGCAGGTCGAGGATCGACCCCGGCGGCTCGTCGACCCGGGACGGGTCGTAGACGAACGGGCCGTCGCCCCAGGCGATGGGCGCCCCGTAGATCTCGCCGTCGGGGCCCTCCAGCGACGAGTGCTCGCGCAGCCCGGGAGCGATCTTGTCCCAGTTCTCGAGCCGGTCGGTGTCGATCGGCTGGAGCACGTCGGCCGCGATCATCCGCTGGGCCTGGTGGTACGGGATCGTGGCCAGGTCGAAGGTCTGTCCCACCTTCAGCGCCGAGATCAGCTGGGGCCAGTCACCCGGCCACGAGCTCTCCAGCGTCGCCCCCCGGTCGTCACGCCAGCTCTTCAGCTCGGCGTCGCCTTCCTCACCGGCCAGGCCGATGAAGGTGATGGTGGCATCCTTGCAGGCCGAGTCGTCGGGGTCGCCGGTGTCGGCCGCCACGTCGGTCTCGGTCTCGTCGCTCTCGGCCGCCTCGTCCTCGTCGGTGCTGCCGCAGGCGGCGATGACCAGAGCCAACCCCGCCCCCAGCGCCACGGCTCGCGTCCTCTTCATGCTGTCGTCTCCATCCCGCCGTGTGGCCTTGTCCCCCCGTTGCGCATCACGCAACCTTGATGCGACAGTCGCATCGTGGTCCTCTAGAGGCAAGGTGTCAATGCGCGCGGAGAGTGGAAACAGAACGTTCACAGCGGTGGCAGGCGTCCGGGCACGCCCCGAGCCGATGCCTGTCCCCGTCGTGGCGGTCCCGCTGTCCGGCGCAGCCCGGTACCCACCGGTAACGTCGTCGGGAACGGTCGCCGAGGCCGGATCAGCAGGAAGGTGATCGTGGCGGAGCTGCAGAACGCTGCCAGGGTGGTCCAGGTCATCGAGCACCTCACCGAGGTCGGCACCGCCCGCCTCGACGAGGTCGCCGAGGTGTTGGGGGTGCACAAGTCGAACGCCTCGCGGCTGCTGGCCACGCTGCGCTCGTACGGATGGGTGACGGTGAACGCCGCCCGCACCCACTACGCGCTGGGCCCCCGGCTGATCTCTATCGGCCAGGCCGCCATCCCCGACGTCCAGCTGCAGAAGACCCTGGCCCTGGCCGAGGAGATCCGCGACCTCACCGGCGAGAGCGTCCACGTCTCGGTCCGCAGCAGCGACCAGATGCTCGTCGTGGGCCGCGTCGACAGCCTCAACGCCCTGCGGGTCACCTGCGACCTCGGCTCCACCGATCCGCTGCACGCCACCGCGGTGGGCAAGATGCACCTGGCCACGCTGCCCTCCGCCGAGCTGGAGGAGCTGGTGGCCTCCCTCGACCTGGTGCCCTACACGCCCAACACCATCACCGAGCCCGCCGCCCTCATCGAGGAGGTCGGCACCATCCGCACCCGCCGCTTCGCCATGAACGAGGAAGAGGTGCGGCCCGGGGTCGCCTCGCTGGCGGTCGCCATCTGGTTCGGCGGCGGCTCGTCGCCCCTGTCCCTGTCCATCACCGGGCCCGCCCACCGCATGGGTCGCTCCGAGATGGAAGCGATGGCACCCAAGATCCTCCAGCTCGTCGAGCCCTACCAGTACCTCGCCAGCTGACGCCGGCTCGGCCGCCGAGGCGCGCCGTGGCGTCATGGCCGGTCAGCCGGGTCGACGGCGTAGGAGCGGAGCGCGTCGGGGTCGAGGTCGATCCCCAGGCCGGGACCGGTGGGGACGGTGGCGCCGTCCCAGCGCACGAAGCTGCTGTCGGTCAGCAGCGGGTGCTCGGCGTAGAGGGGACCGATGAGGTCGCTGGGGATGGACCCCGCCAGCTCGGGGACGACGGCGGCGACCTGGGCCATCGCCGCGGCGCCGGGCCCGAGCTCGAGGTTGGAGCCGAGGGTCACGGCCAGGCCGTGGTCTCTGGCGGCCTCGGCCAGGCGGATCGTCCGGCGGAGGCCGCCGCACTTGCCCGGGTAGAGCGCGACCACGTCGAAGGTGCGGTGGGCGTCGTCGAGGTCGCGGGCATCCCACAGCGACTCGTCGGCCACGATCGCTGCGGTCGACGCCCGGCGGAAGGCGACGGTGGCGGCGGTGGCGGTGCGCGGGAAGGGCTGCTCGACGGCGGCGATGCGGCGCTCATCGAGCAGGCCCGCCAGGTGGGACGGGCGGTCGGTGGGCCAGCCTTCGTTGGCGTCGACGGTGAGGTGGATGTCGTCGCGCGCGGCCCGGCGGACGGCGTCGAGTCGGGCCAGGTCGCCCGACAGGCCCACGCCGACCTTCACCTTCAGGCACTGCGCGCCGAGGCCCAGGGCGTCGACGGCCATGGCCGCCACCGCCTCCGGATCACGGGCGGGCAGGACCAGCTTGGTGGCCACCCGGTTCCGCCGGGCGCCGCCGAGCAGCACGGCGGCACTGAGCCCGTAGTGGCGCCCGACAGCATCGAGGCAGGCCATCTCCACCCCCGCCCGCAGGAACGGTCGGCCCCGCACGCAACGGTCGAACCGATCCGCCACCGCCGACCACGACGTCGGGTCGAGCCCCTGCAACGCCCCGTCCAGCACCGCACGCACCAGGTGGACCGTCCCCGCCGCTTCCTCGCCGTTCCACCGAGGTGCGCATGTGACTTCGCCGATGCCGACGACGTCCGCGTCCCCGGAACACTCCAGCTGGAGGATCACGTAGTCGTTGACGGCCGTCTCGCCCTTCGCCGTCCTCGGCAGGAAGCGCGCCAGGCGGGGTACCCGCACCCGGGTGGCCCGCAGCGCCGTGATCCTCATCGCCGCCCGATCACGTGAGGGGGGCGGCGGCGACGGCGAGATAGACGCGAGCGGAGTCGGCGAGCTGGTCGACGTCGACCGACTCGTCGGGGGCGTGGTGCCACTCGCCGACGCCGTAGACGACCGTGTCGAGGCCGGCGTGGGCCATGTCGGCGGCGTCGGTGACGAAGGCCTGTCCGGGGAGCTCGTTGGTGATGCGCGGAGCGGCGCCGCGAGTGGCGGAGTGGGCGGCGACGATGGCGTCGACCAGCGGTCCGCCGGTGACGCCGAGGAACGGCTTCTGCACCGCGACGGCCCGGACGCGGGTGGACACCCCGGGCGGGCAGGCCTCGGCCACGCACTGGCGGATCGCCGAGGTGACGACCTGGCGCGACATGCCGGGGACGGTCCGCAGGTCGCCCCGAACGATCGCCTGGTCGGCCACCGCCCCCGGCGCATAGCCCGAGTGGAGCTCGCCGATCTGCAGGCGGGGCAGGTCCGGCAGCCGGTCGCACGGCTCGTAGGGCACCTGCATGCCGCGCAGCGCGCCGTAGATCTCGACGGCGCCGGCCAGCGCGTCGCTGCCGTCCTCCTGGCGGGACACGTGAGCGGTGGTCCCGAACACGGTGACCTCGAACTTCACCGCCCCGCCGTTGCTGGTGTGGATGGCCAGCCCCGACGGCTCGCCGCAGATGCCGAAGCCTTCGGTCGGTCCCTCGCTGGTCAGCACGTACTTCGCACCCAGACCGATGGTGTCGTGGTGCATCACGGCGTGGAGCACGAGGTCGCCGGGCAGCGGACCGAGGTTCGCCGCCGCCTCGGTGGCCACGACCATGGCCGCCACCGCGCCCTTCATGTCGGTGATGCCGGCCCCGAAGAGCCTGTTGCCCTCCCGCCAGGGATCGAAGGGATCGCGGCGCCAGGGACCGGCGTGGATCGACGCGTCGAGGTGACCGTTGAGCACCAGCGGCGGACGGTCGCCGGTGCCCTTCACCGTGGCCACCACGTTGGGCCGGCCGGCCACCACGTGCTCGAGGTGGACCTCGACGCCCGGCACGTCGAGGATCTCGGCCACTGCCTCGGCGCACGCCTCCTCCTCGCCCGTCGGCGAGGGGATCGAGCACAGCCGGGTGGCCACCTCGACGGCCCGGTCGACGCTCACGGCGGCCATGGCCTCGTCGATCACGTCGCTCACATCGGTCACAGGTCCTCCTGCTCTGTCGCCTCGGGTGGGCGGGATCGGTCTGGTCCGGACGGGTCAGGGCCACAGGACCTGGCCGAAGATCGGGCTGCCGGGGTGCTGCTCGGGCGACCCACGACGGGCGGGTCGGCCAGCCGCCTGGATCGGGTCACGGTCGGATCACAGCCGGCGATCACCAGCGGTCGAGATCGGCTCGGGTCAACCGGCCTCGCCGGGTGGGCCGGCGCGGGTGGCCGCGTCGTGGAAGCTGATGAACGCTTGAGCGACGGCGGCCGCCGCTACTTCGAGCAGGTGGCGGCCGGTGTCGGCGTCGCCGGCGTCGGGGGCGTCGCTCCAGCCGTCGATGGCCAGCCACGAGCCGTGCAGCTCGTTGCGCCACGCGGGCTGGGCTCGCCGGGGATCGGTGGGCGTGTAGTCCTTGCCCGGCGGCACGGCGTCCTCGTCCACCAGGTGGGGAGCGATGGCCCGCACCGCCGCGGTCTCGAACGCCCCCGAGTGGCCCGGCAGACGTCCGCCCTCGGCGGCGCCTTCGGCGACCAGCTCGTCCCAGGCGATCTGCCACCACGACCCGGCGGCCGCGTGCAGCGGCTGGCGCAGCGCCAGGTCGCGCACGGCCGTGACCGCGACCTCGTGGTTGCCGCCGTGGCCGTTGAGCACGAACAGCTTCTGGAAGCCCGACGCCGCGGCCGACCGTCCGATCGACAGCAGCACCTGATGCAGCACCTCGGTGTCCAGCGACAACGTGGCCCCGAACGGCAGGTGGTGCTCGGAGCAGCCGTAGGCCAGGGTGGGCGCCACCACCACCGGCACCTCCGCCGACGCCCGCTCGGCCGCGCGCCAGGCGACCCACTCGGCGTGCAGCGCGTCGGTCCCCGCCGGAAGGTGCGGCCCGTGCTGCTCGGTCGACCCGATCGGCACCACCAGAACGCAGTCCGACGCCACCCGCCCCGCCTGCTCGCGGGTCATCTCCGCCAGCCACGAGGCGCTCATCGCCACAGCCCTCTCGCGAGTAGGACCGTCACGCGAGCTACAGGCGGTGCCAGTGATGGCGCTGACGCAACGTCGCCCGTCGACCGATCGACCCGATCGATCGAGGCCGGCCGCGACATGGCGCCGGTCACCGGTCCGTCCCGGCTGGCGCTGGCACCGCGAGGCCGTCGGCGTGGGGTTTGGACTGGACGGTGCGAGGGCGGGTGCGGGCCAGCCATTCCAGAGCGATCGCCGCCCGGCGGACCTTCTCGCGGGCGGCACGCTCGGCGAGGTCCACGGTGTGGTCGCCCGAGGGGTAGACCGAGCCGACGTTGCGGAGGCCGAACTTGGCGTGCAGGGGCGCTCCGACCAGCACGAGCTGGTCGAGCTCGAGCAGGCGGATGGTGCCGCCCATCGAGTCGGGCGACTCGACGTAGACGTCGAGCGGCAGGGCCGAGGCGAGCCGCATCTCGGCCAGCTCGACGAGCGCGATGTCGTTGGGGACGTTGATGGTCCCGGCGCCCAGCCGCTCCAACACGGACACGGTGGCGGGGTTGTCGACGCCCAGGTAGGCCGAGACCTTCCAGGTGCAGGCAGGCAGATCGCCCCGTTCCACGAGTCCGCCGAGGACGTCGAGCAGCCCGACGTCGCCGACCAGGAACGCCCGGATGCCGTTCTCGCACGCCCGCTCGACGTCGGCCACGGCCTGGCGCAGTCCCCGCGTGCCCCGGACCGCCGCGTAGTGACCGCCGCCATCGGCCGAACGGGCGAGCGCACCCGTGTCCCACCCGGCCTTGGGCCCGACGAACAGGCAGACCTCGATGCCTTCGTCGCGCCCCATGTCGGCCATGGCCCGCAGCTCGGCAGCGGTGAGCAGCATGCCCCCGCTGCCCTGCGACACCCTGTTGACCACCACGTCGTGGTGGCGGGCGGCGTCGATGACACCCTCCATCACGCGAGGCCCCTCGACGCTGGGGATCTCGACCCGCAGCTCGGCGCCGTCCGCGAAGCGGGCGGCGCTGTCGGGCGCCGCCTCCTCGACCTCGGGCACGCCGAGGCGCTGCGCCGAGGGGAACCCTTGCCCGCCGTCGTCCACCACACACCTCCGCGCCGGTTTCCCGGCTTCCCGGACTCTCCGGCACCGACCCGGCGGTGGCGGCCCCGTCGCCGCCAGTCGCCGGCCCCGCCATGCCGACCTACCATCCAACCGTTGCGCGGAACGCAACGTTGGTGCGATTCTGCTGATCGCCCTCCGTGCTGTCAACGGTCGGGCGCCGACGGACGAGAGGAACCGCACGTGAGCGACGAGTGGTCGGTGCAGGTGCTGAGCGTGGGTCGCTCGCTGATCCGCGGCCCCGAGGTGTTCTGGATGGACGCGTGGGACGAGGAGCTGCCGCTGGCCCTCAACGTCACGCTGGCCCGGCGGGGCGAGGCGATCGCCCTGGTCAACGCCTCGCCGCCCGAGCCGACGACCATCGTCGAGCGCGACTTCCCACGCATGCGCTACCTGCACGACGCTCCCGGCGGCGACCTCGTGCGCGGGCCCGACGAGACCATGGAGGGCGCCCTGCGCACGGTCGGGCTCACGCCCGCCGACGTCACTCACGTGCTGCTGACGCCGCTCGAGCTCTACACCACCGGAACCCTCCACTTGTTCGAGCAGGCGCAGATCTGCATCACCCGGCGGGGCTGGGTCCACTTCCACACCACCCACGACCACCCCCACGACAAGCGCTGGCGATCGTTCCCCCAGGACACGCTGGTCGAGCTGGTCACCGGCTCGTGGGACCGGGTGCGGCTGCTCGACGACGAAGACGAGGTGCTGCCCGGCCTGCGGACCTGGTGGTCCGGCGCCCACCACCGGGAATCGATGGTGGTGGAGATCGACACCGCCGCCGGGGTGGTGGCCGTGTCGGACTCGTTCTTCTACTACGAGAACATCGAGGACGGCCGCATGCTGGGGCTCTGCGAGAACATGTACGAGGCGCTGGCCTGCAACGAGCGGGTCCTCGCCGCCGCTCAGCACATCGTCCCCATCCACGATCCCAAGGTCTTCGACCGCTACCCCGGCGGGGTCATCGCCGAATGACCTCCTCCGGTGCAGATGACGGCGACCTGGGCGGTCGCCGCGGTGATGACTTCGGCGGCAACCGCGGGACGGCGCCGGGCGGCCGGCATGAGTGACGGCGTGGCGAACGTGCTGGTGGCAGGACAGTGGCGACCGGCGCAGGGAGCGGGCACCTTCGAGGTGCGGTCGCCAGCAACCGGCGAGGTGCTGGGGAGCTATCCGGTCTCGAGCTGGGGTGACGCCGACGAGGCCCTCGGCGCCGGGGTGGCGGCGTTCGACGTGATCGCCGGACTGGGCGCGGCGCCGATCGTCGCGTTCCTGGAGGGACTGGCGGCCCGGCTGGGGGGCATCGCCGACGAGCTGGTCGAGCGGGCGCACGACGAGACCGCGCTGCCGGTGACGCCCCGGCTGCGGGACGTCGAGCTGCCCCGCGCCACCGACCAGCTGCGCCAGGCGGCGGCGGCGGCTCGCTCGGGGGCGTGGCGCCATCCGGTGCTCTCCCCCGCTTCGGGCATCGCTGCCATGAACACGGCGCTGCCCGGACCGGTCGTGGTCTTCGGGCCCAACAACTTCCCGTTCGCGTTCAACGGGGTCGCCGGTGGGGACTTCGCCGCTGCGGTCGCCACCGGCCATCCCGTCGTCGCCAAGTCCAACCCCGGCCATCCGGGGACGACGGCGCTGCTGGCCGACGCCGCCCTGGGCGCGGCGGTCGACGCCGGACTTCCGCCGGCGACGGTCCAGCTGATCCACCACCTCGAACCCGACGACGGCTGCCGGCTGGTCGCCGATCCCCGGATCGCCGCCACCGCCTACACAGGCAGCCGGAGGGCCGGGACGGTGCTCAAGGCCGCCGCCGATGCGGCCGGACGGCCGATCTACCTCGAGCTGTCCAGCATCAACCCGGTCGTGGTCCTGCCCGGCGCGTCAGCGGACGTCGCCGGTGAGCTGGCGAGCAGCGTCCTGCTGGGCGGTGGGCAGTTCTGCACCAGCCCCGGTCTGATCCTCGCCATCGGACAGGACGGCGGCGACGAGTTGCTCGCCGGCCTGGCCAGCCGGCTGGGGGACGCCACTGGCGCCACGTTGCTCG
>WUUC01226396.1_pt1 | contig 12396 bp, 10 predicted proteins | sample 6278441 | NCBI WGS metagenome assembly WUUC01 (sample SAMN13675441, study PRJNA597444) | soil metagenome | isolation source: soil | place: USA: Washington | collected 2017-10 | reverse complement strand
TCTCAGCACCGGGACTTCGGTTCGGCAACGTTCGTTCTTGGCCGGATGAAAGCAGCGGGTGTGAAAAGGACACCCAGGAGGAGGATTGGACGGGCTGGGCAGATCACCGCTCAGGACGATCCGCGTGCGCCGGGTGCCTGGATCCGGCTCCGGGACGGCGGAAAGCAGGGCCACCGTATAGGGATGTCGGGGATTCGAGAGCAGCCGGTCGGTCGGGCCCTGTTCCACGATCCGGCCCAGATACATCACCGCGATGCGGTGCGCGATCTGGCGCACGACTGCCAGGTCGTGAGCAATGAAGAGGTACGACAAACCACGCTGTTGCTGAAGGTCACCCAGCAGGTTCAGCACCTGCGCCTGCACTGAAACGTCGAGGGCGGAGACTGGCTCATCACATACGAGGAACGCTGGTTGGACCGCGAGAGCCCGTGCGATCCCGATCCGCTGCCGTTGCCCACCCGAAAACTCATGCGGGTAGCGGCTGGCATAGCTTCGGTCGAGACCCACCTCTTCCAGTAAAGAGCCAACCCGCTGGGGTATCTCCTTTCGCGGAGCCAGCCGATGAATCTCGATGCCCTCGGCAACGGCCGCGCCCACCGTCATCCGGGGATTGAGTGAGCTGTACGGGTCCTGGAAAATGATCTGCATCCGGCGCCGCATCGCCCGCAATGTTTTCCGGTCGAGTGAGAATATGTCCACCCCCTCAAACGATGCCGTTCCACTCGTGGGCTCCTGCAGTCGGAGGAGCGTGCGCCCTACGGAGGATTTCCCGCATCCCGACTCTCCCACCAATGCCAGCGTCTCGCTTCGGGCGACCTCAAACGACACCCCATCGACTGCGCGTACGGGAGGAGTCGAGCGACCGAACAGGCCGCCCGCGTGGTAATACTTCTTCAGGTCTCGAACGGTCACCAGCGGAGACGAAGCAGGCGTCACGGTCATCGGCGTTTATCCGCAGCAAATTCCGACTCGGTTTCAGCCAACCAGCAACGCATTCGATGATCCGGCTCTACCGGAAGCAGCGGCGGCTCCAGCTCACTCTTGTCGAAGGCCTTCGGGCACCGGGGGCGAAAACGACACCCGGTAGGCCAGGCTGAGGGCGCCGGCACACTCCCGCCGATCGGCGTGAGACGCTTGAGCGGGCCGCTGATGCGGGGGACCGACGCGAAAAGACCCTGAGTGTACGGATGGGAGGGGTTGGCGAAGAGCCGAGCGGTCGACGTTTCCTCGATGATCTGACCCGCATACATCACCGCAACCCGATCGGCCCGCCCGGCCACGATACCAAGGTCGTGCGTAATGAGCAGCACCGCCATTCCCCGACTGGACCGCAATTGGTCGAGCACCTCCAGGATCTGCGCCTGCACCGTTACATCGAGCGCTGTGGTGGGTTCATCCGCAACCAGGATCTCCGGCTCTGCGGCCAACGCAATCGCGATCATCACTCGCTGACGCATGCCGCCACTCAGCTGGTGGGGGTACGCCTGCAGCCGTCCTCCCGGATCGGGAATACCGACTTCCTGCAGCAGGTGCAGGGCCCGCTCGCGAGCCTTGCTACGCGGCATCTGAAAATGAGCGAGGATGCCCTCGACGATCTGATCGCCCACGGTGAAAACCGGGTTGAGGCTGGTCATGGGGTCCTGAAAGATCATCCCGATTCGCCGTCCTCGGATGTGGCGCAACGCTTCGCCCTTGAGGGCGAGCACGTCCTCATTGCCAAGGGTGACTCTGCTGCCTGGCTCGATTCGCCCGGGAGCGGGCACCAACTGAAGCAGAGCGAGGCTGGTCAAACTCTTGCCGCAGCCGGATTCCCCCACGAGCGCCAGGGTTTCCCCTCGCTCCAATCCGAAGCTGACTCCGTCGACCGGATACACGCGAGTGCCCTGGGCCGCAGGAAAGGAGATGCGAAGATTTTCGACTTCGAGGATGCGGCTCATGTGCTTCGAGGATCTACGGCGTCACGCAACGCGTCGCCGAACAGGTTGGCGGACAGCACGGTCAGGACGATGGCCAGGCCGGGAAAAATGCCGGCCCAGGGAGCGCTCACCAGTACCTCCCGTGAGTCCAAGACCATGCTCCCCCATGATGGGGTTGGCGGCTGAACGCCGAGGCCCAGGAATGAAAGACCGGCTTCCAAGAGAATCACGTCGCCCACGCCCAGGGTTGCCGCCACCAGCAACGGCCCAAGGGTATTAGGCAACAGGTGTCGGAACAGGACGTGGCGCCGGCGCGCACCCATGGCTTCCGCGGCACGCACGTATCCTTCTTCCCGCAGCCGAAGCACTTCTGCCCGGACCAACCGGCTCGTGGCGAACCAGCCGGTCGTTCCGATCAGGAGGATCAGCGCGGGCAGCGGTACCCGTTCCCAGACCGCAAGCACCAGCAGCAGGATGAAGAGTCGCGGAATGGCCAGCGCCCCGTCCACAAACCGCATCAGGCCCGCGTCAACCAGACCACCCCAATATCCCGAGATCAATCCTACCGCGGCCCCGATGGTGGCGGAGAGCACCACTGCGAGAACCGCGACGCTCAGCGATACTCTGCCACCAGAAACCACCCGGGAAAGTACATCACGGCTGAGTTGGTCGGTGCCGAACGGATGGCCCAGACCCGGTGGCATGCTTCCCCCCAGAATATCCGGCTGAGCCAATGGGTCAGGCAGGATCCAGGGCCCAAACAGGGCCGAGAGCGCCACCAGGAGCAGAAGTATGGCTCCGACTCTGCCCCGGGGGTTACGCCAGGCGGCTCCGACTGTTTGCAGTGCGGGGCTCACGCCAGGCGCACGCGAGGGTCCAGAACGGCATACGCGATGTCAGTCAGAAAACCCCCGGCCACTACCAGTGCCGCCACCAGCAGGGAAGCCCCCATAAGGACCGGATAATCGCGCCCCCACACGGCCGATGCGGCAAGAGAGCCGAGGCCCGGCCAAGCGAACACCGCTTCGACAAACACCGATCCTGTCACCAGGATCGGAAGCCACAGGCCAAAGAGTGTGATCACCGGAAACAAGGCATTGCGCCAAGCATGTCGCCAGGTCACGTCGCGCTCCGGCAACCCCTTCGCCCTGGCAGTGGTGATGTACGGAAGGTTTAACACCTCGAGCATGGCGGCACGCTGATGGCGCATGGTGGCGGCAATGCTCACCACACTGAGCGTCAGCACGGGGAGGATCAGGTGCCGGAGCACGTCGCCCGCATGAGCTGCAAGCCCTGCGTCCGGGCTCAGCAGCGGGTCGTTCATGCCGGCCGCGGGGAGCAGCCGCAGCTTGATCCCCACCAGCCAGGCCAACACCATACCCAGCCAGAAGGAGGGCATAGCGTATCCCACCAGCGACGCGGTGGTCAGCCAACGATCCTCTCGAGCGCCCCGGTGCACCGCCTGGCGCACTCCGAGCCACAGTCCGAGTGTAAAGTTGAGCATCAGGACGCTGCCGCCGAGCAGCACGGTGGCCAGGAGTCGCTCCGCCAGCAGGGCGGTGACCGGTCTCCCGTACTCGATTGACACGCCAAGATCGCCACGAGCCAACCCCCGGATGAAGGCGACGAACTGGGTGGTAACCGGCTGATCGAGCCCATAGCGAGCGCGCAGGGCCGCAAGCTCGGCCGGTGCGAGTGCGCGACCCTCGCTGACGCGCGCCAGGGGATCACCCGGCGCCGCCCGCATCAGGAAGAAGAGAATCGTGAGCGCGATGGCAAACGTGAGTACCGCCTGGCCTGCCCGCCGGGCAATCCAGCCACTCACGTCCCGTCCGACCACAAGCGAAGCTGTTGCCAGGAAGAAGCTGGGCTGATCGCCACGTTTCGGAAGCGGCGCTTGACGGCGTACACGTAGGATGGAGCATAGAGAAAGGCCGCGGGTGCATCGGCTTCGATCTGGCGAAGCACCGCCACCCAGGCCTGGGCCGGATCCTTCCCTCCCCGGCCGGCGGCAGCTCTCTCGAGCAGCGAATCCGTGCGCGGATTGCAGTACTTCGCAATGTTGGTTCCCCCGCGGCAACTCCAGCCCTGCGTGAGTCCCGAGGGTGAGGGATCCTGAGAGGTTGCTCCGAAATCGATGTCGAACCTGCCAGTGCTCCGACGCTCGAGCCATAGTGGAAACTCGAGCTGCTGGAGATCGAGGATGATGCCCACCTGACGGAGCTGCTCCTGCGCCAGCAGCGACATTTGTCGACGAATTGCGCTGGTATTGGGCAGTGAGAGCGAGAGCCTGAGCGGACGGCCATTACGATCCAGGGTGCCGTCGCCGTCCGAATCACGCCAGCCAGCCGCCGACAGGAGCCGTCGCGCTTCGGTGAGGTTCTGCCGCGCCGCTCTCGGAGCATGGTGCCGGATCCAGAGGAGCGGGGAGACCGGCCCGTAGGGAACTTCGCCGTACGAGCCGAATACCGCACGCACCATCAGGTGGCGGTCGAGCCCCACCGTAATGGCCCGGCGCACCCGCACGTCAGAAAGCACCGGATGAGATTGGGCGGAGTCGCGCGGGTCCCTCTGATTGAACAGCAAAAAGCCTACGGTGGGAGAAGGGACTGGTATCAGGCGAAGCGTGGAATCGGCGCTGATCCGTCTGATATTGTCCAGCGGAGGTACCACGTTATCGATGGCGTCAGCCTGTCCACTGAGCACCATGTTGAGGCGCGCTTCCGGATCGGCGGCCGCCCGGATGATGACTCGCTCCAGCTTCGGCTTGCCCAGGAAGAACTGCGGGTTGGCGGCGAGCTCAATGAATTGGCCGGCGACACTGCGGACCAAGCGGTACGGTCCGCTTCCTACCGGTTGGGTGACAAAGGAGGAACGGGCCACTGCTTCCGGCGGTATCGAGTCCAGCAGATGGGCGGGGAGCGGCGCCACGTGGAAGGTGGCGTCATAGAGTTGCTCCGGATACGCCTCGGAGAAGCGAAATACCACTCGGTGATCGCCTTCCGCCTTCACCGACTTGATCCGCCGCAGCAGGTCCACCAGCCTCGGTGCTATCGCGGGGCTTTGCGCCCGCTCGAAGGTGAAGACCACATCCCGGGCGGTTACTGGGGTCCCGTCTTGCCAGCGGGCGCGGGGCTCTAGCTCGAAGACCAGGGTCACCGAATCGCGGCGGCTCCAGGAGCGGGCCAGCAGTGGCACGAAGTCTCGGTCACCGGCAGTGAGCAGGGTAGGACCGAGGCCGGCCAGCCGCAGGAAAAGCTGATCGGCCAGCTCCAGGTTGCTCACGCTCGACGCCGGCCCCTCCATCAGCGTGGGAATTGGAAGGGTGCCCAGTTGACCGGTTACGATAACGATGCTGCCGCGATGCTCCCGGTCGGACTGCGTGAACCCGGGGCGATTCGAGGACAACAGCGCTATGGCAGCAAGTATGGCTACTCGAGCCGTCCAGCGCGTCACTGAAGCTCCCAACAGCTGGATTCGTACAAGGGGTCTGCGGAATGTAGCGGAGCTATCGGGCCCACGTCCACGTAGAAGATTGAAACTGCGGATAGTGACTAGATGCCGCGTGCAGGATGGGCTGGGGATTGGTGACCCGCTCCCACGGCCCGGTCCACCGTAGAACGGCACATTCAGCGATTCGATCGGCGACCTCATGGGCCGCTCTCGGTTTGCTCCGCGCGGCAACACTCGGGGCCGCATCGCCCAGGGGCGGGCTTCGTCCGAGTCTCGCCACCAGGTGCTGATCGCCGTGCAGCAGGATCGAGCCGTGCTGGAGGAGCGCGCTGCCTCGCCGAAGCTGAGCGCTGCCCACCACTTTGCGTCCGTTAGCCAGCACCTCACCACCAACTGGTTGAGAGAAACACCCGCCGGAATCGAGCGCTGCCGTCCGGGCTCGGGGAGCGAGCGAGGTGGCGACACCAAGGGTCCCGAGCGCCTGGCCGAGCAGCCGGTGGATTTCCAGGTATGCGCCCCGGGGAGAGCCAAACACCTCCGAGGGTGCTGCCACGGCGTAGGTCAGTTCGCGTGCGTGCCATACCGCGCGCCCACCGGTGGGTCGTCTGACGGTATCCAGCCCTAAACTACGAATGCGCTCGATATCGTACGCGCGCGAAGCCGGTTCATGCCGCCCAAACGACAAGCAGTACGGCTCCCACTGGTACAGCCGGAGCCAGCTCTCCCCATCTCGCTCGGCCAGATCGAGGAGCGCCATGTCCACAGACATGTTTGCCCAGCCTGGGCGGGGCTGCTCATCAATCCAGAGACGCCAGGCACGGTTCCCGGTCACCGTCATCCATAGGCTTCAAGCGGCGGACAACTGCATACCAGATTGCGGTCGCCGTAGGCGCTGTCGATGCGGCCCACCGTAGGCCACACTTTGTGCTCTCGCATGGCCCGGGAAGGATAGGCCGCACGCTCCCGCGGGTAAGGCCGGTCCCAACTGTCAGAGATGACCTGTTCCAAGACATGAGGAGCGTTGGTGAGCAGATTGTTGCTCCGGTCGGCGCGGCCCTCTTCGATCTCCCGAATTTCCTCTCGGATCGAGATCATCGCGTCGCAGAACCGGTCCAGCTCCTCCTTCGATTCGCTCTCGGTCGGCTCAATCATCAGCGTGCCCGGAACCGGGAAGGACACCGTTGGTGGATGAAAGCCGTAGTCGATAATGCGCTTGGCGATGTCCTCCACATCCACGCCGGCGGACGCCTTGAACGGACGGGTATCGATGATGCACTCGTGGGCGACCAGGCCGTGCTGCCCGGTGTACAACAGAGGGTAGTGATCGGCCAGTCGCCGGGCCACATAGTTGGCGCTGAGAATGGCGATCTGGGTGGCCTCGGTGAGTCCATCATAGCCCATCAGCGCGATGTAGGCCCACGAGATCGGCAGGATTGCGGCGCTGCCCCAGGGTGCCGCCGACACGGTACCGCAGGCTGAGGGATGATCCAGGTCTACCACCGGGTGTCCCGGCAAGAACGGGGTCAGGTGGGCGGCGACCCCGATAGGTCCCATGCCGGGACCGCCGCCGCCATGCGGGATGCAGAACGTCTTATGGAGGTTCAGGTGACACACGTCAGCTCCGATGTCTCCGGGCCGGCAGAGTCCCACCTGCGCGTTCATGTTGGCCCCATCCATATAAACCTGGGCGCCATGGTCGTGGATGATCCGGCAGATTTCCCGAACCGAGCCCTCGAACACGCCGTGGGTCGAAGGATAGGTGATCATCAACGCTGCCAGCGTATCACGGTGGGCTTGCGCCTTGGCCCGCAGGTCATCGACATCGATGTTCCCGCGTTGATCGCTCTTGACCGCTACCACCTGCATTCCGGCCATAACGGCGCTGGCCGGGTTGGTGCCGTGGGCCGATTGCGGAATGAGGCACGTCGTACGGTGGGCTTCCCCCCGAGAGCGATGGAAGGCGCGGATGACCAGAAGGCCGGCGTATTCTCCCTGCGACCCCGCGTTGGGCTGCAGGGACACCGCGGCAAATCCGGTGATCTCGGCGAGCTGGTACTCAAGCTGGTTGAAGAGCAGCTGATAGCCGGCTGCCTGGTCCCGCGGGGCGAACGGATGCAGCCGATTGAACTCACGCCAACTCACCGGCATCATCTCCGTCGTTGCATTCAGCTTCATGGTGCAGGAGCCCAACGGGATCATGGCTGTGGTGAGCGACAGGTCCCGGGCTTCCAGCCGTTTGATGTACCGCAGCATCTCGGTTTCGGAGTGATGCCGGTGAAAGACCGGATGCTCCATGAATGCACTGGTCCGGCTGAGGCTTTGAGGAATGGCCCGGTCTCGCTTCACGCCGATGTCGTCCAGCATGAAGGGCAGCGCCTCGTTGAGCGAGAAAATAGAGATGAGGTCGGCGACGTCTCCCAGGGTCACAGTCTCATCCAGGGCCACGCACAGGCGGGTGGACGAGAGCTGCCGCAGATTGATGTTCCGAACCCGTGCGGCATCCAGCAGCCGAGGCAGAGCCCAGCCTTCCACTTCCACGCAGATGATGTCGAAGTAGTACTCGTACACGACCCGGTAGCCGAGCCGTCGGAGCGCGCTGGCCAGGATCACCGTGCGGGTATGGACCCGCTCCGCGATACGGCGAAGCCCCGACGGACCATGGTACACGGCGTACATGCTAGCCATGACCGCCAGCAGCACCTGGGCGGTGCACACATTACTGGTGGCCTTGTCCCGCCGGATGTGTTGCTCCCGGGTTTGCAGGGCCATGCGCAGGGCAGGGCGGCCATCGCGGTCCTTCGAAACCCCAATGATTCGGCCGGGCAAGAAGCGCTTATAGGCATCTCGAGTTGCGAAGAATGCGGCGTGCGGCCCTCCATAGCCCATCGGAACGCCGAAGCGCTGGCTGTTTCCGATCGCAATGTCGGCGCCCCACTCACCCGGGGGAGTTAGCAGCGTCAGACTCAGGAGATCGGTGGCCGCAGTGACCAGGGCACCGGCGGAGTGGGCCCGCTCGCACATGCCGCGGAAGTCGCGCACCTCACCATCAGTGGCCGGGTACTGCACCAGTGCGCCGATCACGCCAGGCTCGAAGGCAAATGCGGAGGGATCCGCGACCCGCACCCGGATGCCCCGTGCTTCGGCCCGGGTTTGCACCACCGCGATGTTCTGCGGGTGGCAGCGTTCATCCACCAGGAATACCGGATCGCCTTTGCCGCTCCGCACTGCAAGGCTGAGATTCATGGCCTCCGCAGCGGCGGTGGCCTCGTCCAGCAGCGATGCGTTGGCGATCTCCAGACCGGTCAGATCGGACACGACCGTCTGAAAGTTGAGGAGTGCTTCAAGCCGGCCCTGCGCGATCTCCGCCTGGTACGGCGTATAGGCCGTATACCAGCCCGGATTCTCCAGCACGTTCCGCTGAATGACCTGGGGAGTGAAACAGCCGGCGTAGCCCATCCCGATGTACGATCGGAACACCCGGTTCATGCCCGCCAGGCCGCGTAACGCCTGGAGTACCTCACGCTCGCTCCGGCCGGGCGGCAGCGCCAGCGGCCGGCGCAGCCGGATCTCTTCCGGCACTACGGCATCGATAAACTGCTCCAGCGACTCATAGCCCAACAACTCCAGCATCTCTTCCACATCCGCTCGTCGGGGACCGATGTGGCGGTAGGCAAAGTGAGATGGGTGGAGCACGTCCAGGGTGGGCGTCGTCAGCTTGCGACCAAGCACGCTGGTCATCCTGATCTCATCCTGGGAGACTCGGTAAGCCATCGTTGTTCCTCATCGACCTACAAAAAAGCCCCGAGACCACGTTCTCGAGGCATTGCGTTTCAGTGGGATTTCCGGCTTGTGAAGTCCTGCATAGAAAAAGTCGCATCCACCCTGCGGTCATTCTCCGATATGGGACCGGTACGCTTTAGGCGACAGGAGACCTTTTAGATCACCGGGGTTCGCAAGTCGCAGCTTGATCATCCAGCCCTCGCCGTACGGGTCGCGATTGACCACGCCCGAGTCGCTGTCCAGCGCATTGTTGATATCAACCACTTGCCCGGCTACCGGACTATATAACTCCGAGACGGCCTTGACGGCCTCGATCTCACCGAAGGCTTGATGGGCATCCAGTCGATCGCCCTGCTTGGGAAGCCGGACGAAAACCACATCTCCCAGCTCGCCTTGAGCGTAGTCGGTGATGCCGATCTTGACCACGGCGGGATCGTCGGTGCGCGCGACATACTCGTGCTCCGCGGTGTAGACCAGATCGTCCGGCACGTTGGACACGCGCGTTCTCCAATGAGGTTGCGCGAGGGAGGATAGGCGGAGCGGAGGACGAGGTCAAGCGCGAGCGAGCAACGCCTGCCACACCGACGCAGCAGAACGCTCCAGCGCCTCGAGCGAGCCGGTGTTGTCGATGATGTAGTCGCTGCGGGCTCGCTTGCTGGGCGAGGAAAGCTGTGACGCCATCAATCGGCTGATCTGGCCGTCCTCGAGAGCGCGGGCGGCGAGCAGACGGCTTCGCCGGACCGACTCTGGTGCATCTACCAGGACAACCAGATCGAACTCGGCTGGATCGGCGACCTCGAACAGTAACGGGATATCGCTGATGACGATCCGATCACCTCGCTTTTCCGCCGCTTGCAACAGCTCCTGCCGGCGCCGGTGCACGAGCGGGTGCATGATCCGATTCAGTGCCTCCAACTCGGTTGGCTGGGCCAGAACTATGGCCCGCAGCCGTGCCCGATCCAACGAGCCGTCCTCGTTGAGCACGTCCTTTCCGAACCGTGCCGCGATCGCTGCAAGCGCCGGATGGCCCGGCACTTGGGCCTCGCGCACCAGCTGGTCAGCATCGATGATGGTGGCGCCCCAGCGGCGGAACAGGTCCACGACGGTGGATTTGCCCGCCCCGATATTACCCGTCAAGACCACTGATAGCATTGAGGAAAGGTCTCGGATCCAGGGTCTGCGGTCTAGGTCTGAGACCCTAGACCTCAAACTTTATACCTCTACATTTGTGCCTCTTCTCTCAACCGAGCCGAGACGGTTAATGAACTACGGGATGCAGCCCGGGTGGATCGAGGTTATCAGCGGAGTGATGTTCAGCGGCAAGAGCGAGGAGCTCATTCGGCGGGTGCGGCGCGCTACCATCGCCCGGCGCAAGGTTCAGGTCTTCAAGTCACACCTCGACAGCCGATACACCGGCCTCTACAGCGTCTCCAGCCACGATGGGACGGAGCTCGAGGCCAGTCCAGTCGATTCTGCAGGCGAGATTTTCCGCTTGGTGCGCCCCGACTCGCAGCTTGTGGCTATCGACGAGGCCCAGTTCCTAGACCGTCAGATCGTGGCCGTGGCCACGGAGCTGGCCGGGCGGGGTGTCCGCGTCATTCTGGCCGGCACCGACACCGATTTCCGAGGCGAACCGTTTGGCCCGATGGGAGAGCTCATGGCCGTGGCCGAGATGGTGGACAAGCTCCAGGCGATCTGTGTGATCTGCGGCGACCCGGCGTGCCGCAACCAGCGGCTGCTCGATGGCAAGCCGGCGCGCTACGATTCACCGACCATCATGATCGGCGGCCGAGAGAGCTATCAGGCGCGTTGTCGGCATTGCCACAAAGTGCCGCGGAAAGACGAAGATCAGACCGCGCTCCTGTGAGGCGACACCTTCGGTCGCTTTTTGCTTCCCGGGGACTGCCGTCCCACGCCATAATACTATCGGCACTCATCGTCGGCCCAATGTGCTTCCAGTTCCCAGGAGCCCGCGTGAACAAGCAGGATCTGGCAACCGCCCTAGCCGCTGAACTCGGTCTGAAGAAGGCGAAGGCGGCCGAAATCACCGACCGCTTATTCTCGCCTACGGGGATCATCGCATCGGAGCTGAAGCAGGGCGGGAAAGTGGCGATTTCAGGGTTTGGGAGCTTTGAAGCGAGGAAGCGCGCGGCGCGCGACTGGCGGGATCCTCGCACCGGCAAATCGGCCACGATCAAGGCTTCGGTGGTGCCGGCCTTCCGCGCGAGCAAAGCGCTCCGCGATCTGATGAATCGAAAGCGCTAGGGTCGGTCGGCACGCCGCGGCGGCCGAGTCGATCTCCCGTCACTCTTTGCCGGCCGAGTGGGACCCCGATCCACCCGGGCCGTCACCCTACGCCGACGAACCGTGGCGCCATTCAGTGCTCCCGCGACCTGCTCGGCCTCTTGGGCGGGTATCTCGATCAGCGAATAAGCATCGCGCAGCTCGATGCGGCCTATCTTGGTGCGGTCTACCCGAAGCTCTTTGGTCAGCACCGCCACCAAGTCATTGGCGGTCGCGCCATCCTTCTTCCCAATCCCCACGTAGATCCTCGCGGTGGCAGGCACGTCCGCCGGTGCGGTCGGTGGGGGGCCCGAACCGGTCCAGATTTCGTATAACGCAGCCGCGATGGCTGCCGAGTCGTACCGCTCGAAGAGTGGCGCCAGAGTCAGAAGCGCGCGCTGACTGCGTCCGGTCTCAATGGTCTCCACGATCTTTCGCCGTTGCGCCGCCTCCGCTGAGCGTGCGTCATCCAGCAAGCCGGGCAACTGCAGGGTCCGCCGGGGAGCTGCGATGCGCGCCAGGTAATTCTCGCCCCCGGGAGGTACCAGCACCACGACCTCCCCGGCCGTCAGCAACTGGCGGAGTCGGTCTGGAGTAGGAAGGTCGAACGCAATGATGGTGGAGGCGGGAGGCGCGTCCCCGCTTACCAGCTGCACCTCGGGTTGATTCGCCGCGAGAGACTGAGCGATGGCATCGTGGTACCCGCGATCCAGAGTCCAAATGGCAAGCGAAGCCGGGTCGAGGAGCTCGACCAGATCCGCCAGCGCCCGAGTTCGTCCACTCCAGGACACGCTCACGGCTCGGACCGGACCTGCAGGCGAGGATTCGGCGTCGCCCAGCCGGGTAGTCAGCGCCTTCCTGGCGTAACGCTCCACCAGGCTCTCTACCCAATGGGCTTCGGAGGTGTAGACCACCCGCTGGGCGTCCCTGGGCAGATCTTGCATCAGGGGAGTGAGGCTGTCCT
>WUUC01056111.1_pt1 | contig 12396 bp, 18 predicted proteins | sample 6278441 | NCBI WGS metagenome assembly WUUC01 (sample SAMN13675441, study PRJNA597444) | soil metagenome | isolation source: soil | place: USA: Washington | collected 2017-10 | reverse complement strand
TGGCGATCGTGACCCCGTCATCACAAACCAAAGGCGCGCCCCACTTCTTTTCGATGAGGACGCGCTTCGATTTTGGCCCGAGTGTGACGCGAACGGCATCGCTCAGGGCCGTAACCCCTCTCAGCAGCTTCTCACGCGCCGAAGACCCAAAGAGGACTTGCTTGTACGACATACAGCCAGGGATTAGCAAACGATGTGCCATTCGCGCGCCGCCGTGCTGCACCGGTGTCAGGTCGTGGGTTGACCGCGCCGAGGCGCAGGATCTGCATCCTCGCGTGTGACGCGCAGCACATGCGCTCGCGCCCGGTGGCATGGCTTCTCCCACGGCCCGTACGGCCTGAGCTACGGCGCGACGGTTACGCTCGCGACCGGCGAGGCGCGCGATACCCTGCGTGATCTGGCGCCGTTAGAGCCAGCGTTTGCGGCGAGCTCCCGCCGGGATCGAGGGCAACGCTATCTCTCCGTCGCCGCGCCGTTGGGGCGGCCGCTCCCCGCCTCCGCCACTTCTGTCGAGACACTCGCAAACGCGCAATGCGCCGCGCCGTGGCACGCACCTTGCGAGTCACGGTTCGAACACCGCCGCGAACCGGAATTGCCATGACTATCGAATCGCTATTGAGCCGTCCCGTCGCCACGCTCTCCGTCAAGGCCAGTTGCGCCGAAGCCGCGCGGCGCATGCGCCGAGAGAACGTCGGCAGCATCGTCATCGAGGACGAGGGCACACCGATCGGCATCGTGACCGATCGTGATCTCGTCTTACGTTTGGTCGCCGACGAGCTGGATGCGGGTAGCATCACCGTAGACCGCGTCATGTCGGCGTTTCCCGCGTTCTCGAACCCACATCGTGATTTGCGCGCCGCGATCGACGTGATGCTGGAGATGGGTGTCCGGCGCTTGCCGGCAGTTGACGCGAAAGGCCGCGTCGTGGGTATCCTGTCTCTCGATGACGTTCTGATCGAGCTCGCGGACCAGTTGGGCAAGATCAAGACGCTCCTCCAGCTCGAACGCGGCCAATCCACCGTGGACGACATGCTTCCTGGTTGATCCGGTCTCGAGCGTGTCGCTCGAGCGTCTGTGCCACTCAGCCTGACAAGCGGCCCCGAGCGACTCGCACCTCGCGGCACAAACGCGAGCGGCCATCGTGCGCTCCACATCCTTTCGGGACCGGGCTGACGCAATCTGCGCGCTCTCCGCCGGAAGGACTGTCCCTGCCCGCACCTGCGTGGGGTGCCGGTGCTCCGGATCGCACGCGCCGGCGCACGGCCCGGCGCACGCCTTGCGGCGCGAGGCGCAGGCTCGCAACACTTGCAGGCCGGGTCCTCCGGCGGACAGCTCCAGCTGCGAAGCGCGGCGAGAAGGCATCTGGCCCGGCGTATGCAGGGCGAGGCACATACAGTGTCGACGGGGTGGCCCCCCACGACCACCGCCAGCGCGGAGAAGGAAAACCTCATGACCGACTCAGATCCCAGACTGCAGACCATCAAAGCCGCACTCGACGATATCGGCACGGCCGGTGACGCCGCGCGCCTTCAGATCCATCTGCTCACGATGCGCGCGCGCGAACGGACCGAAGGGCTCGCCGCGAACATCGAGGCGCTCGAGCACAAGCTCGACCGCAACCTGGAGCAAGCGGTGCACACGGCCGCCAGCAAGACCCGCCACCTCTCGGGAGTCGTCCGCGAGTTTCTGGGCCAGGCCCCGCGGGAGACGAACCCAGGCGTGGGGGCCATCATGGCCGACGCGGTGTGCTCATGCTCGCCAGACGATACCCTGAACGGCGCCGCACAACGCATGTGGGAGCAGGACTGCGGCGCTGTCCCGGTTGTCAATTCCGACGGCACGCTGGCGGGCATCATCACCGATCGCGACATCTGCATGGCCGCCTACACGAAGGGGTTACCGCTCGACGCCATCCACGTCAAAGATGCCATGGCGCGCCATGTCCACACGTGCAATCCAGACGACACACTCGCACGCGCGGCAACGCTGATGGCAGAGGCGCAGGTTCGACGCCTGCCGGTTGTCGACGGGGAGCGGCGCTTGGTCGGCATCGTGGCCCTCGCAGACATCGCGAGGGGAGCGTCGGCTCTCGGCCAGCGTGAAGCGGCGGAGCTCGTCTTCCAATTGCTTCGCGCGATCTCGCAGCCCCCGCACCACGCTCCGCACGAGCGGCAAGCTGCCGAGTGAAGCACTGCTGGCGAGAAGGCTCACCCTGAGCGTTCGAGACATCATGGCCCCCGGCGCCGTTCGCGCTCCGCATCATCGATCGGATCGACCTGATGCTCGAGCATGGCGGCAGTGCCGGCCGGTCGTCGATGCGATCAGCGGCGAGATGGCTGGGATCGTGGGCTACGTCGATGTGCCGCGCGAAGCGCGCTGCACCTGTTGACGTAGTCCCTCAGCGTTAACGTAGTCCCTCGGCGGCGCCGGTTGCCGCCGAGGACGCGCGGGCGCGCCGCCGAAGATCCCAGGGTCGACAAACCGAGACAGCAGGAGCCAGATTGTCGATCTGTCGGCCGTTCACGCTGCGCGCCGCGATGACGGCATCCAGCATGAGCTCCCGAGGTAGCCGGCCCATCTGCAGTACCCAGTCGACCGGAGGACCACCAGCGCCGACCACCCACTGGTCCCGCTCACGTGCCACCGACAGCACGCGGAGATAGACGCTCTCTGCCAAGCGTCGGTTCAACTCGAGCTCTCTTTGGCATGCTTGCTCGCGGTGTTCGGAACCGCGCGGGGCGCGTCGATCTTCCACACGTGCCTTGGCCAGCTCATAGGCATGCGCCGGCGTCGAGAAGACCCAGGCCCGATGCGTCTCATCACTTCGACTGTCGGCGGCCCTCTGGGTGAGCCGACGGCGAGCTCAGGGCGCGAGCGAGGGAGTCGTCGGTCGGACTCTGCAGGCGTTGAACCTCGGTGACGCGCGCGACGGCGGGGTGCGGCTCCGATGGCGTCTCAGCGAGCGCTGCCTCGATCGCGTCCTCGGTATCCATGCTGAGCATGGCCGTTAGCCCCGAGACCCATCAGGCCGGTCGAAGAGACGTCGAACGGGGGCCGCCCCGTCGCCGAGCAGGACGGTACCCCGGGGAGACCGGTCGCCATCGGCGAGCGCCGATCGCTCGCAAGGCGCCAAGACCTTTCGCCGCACCGCCCGCACCCTCCGCTGGGCTCGGCGCGAACGGCACAGGCGCGGTGGGTCGAGCCGCGGGGTGGTCCCTTCGTCCTCGATGGCTTCCAGCTCGTCGAGACGAGGCTCGACGTCAAACGGGATGAGCGCATCGGAGAGCGCTCGAGCCGAGGAAAACCGCATGCTCCTGCGCTCATCGAGACACCGCTCGACCACCGCCTGAAGCTGGGCGCTGACCTCGGGCCGCCAGCGCCGGACCGGTGCGACGCGGCTTCGGGTACGGGTTGCGGAGTCGGCCGGGACATCGAATGGAGACCTCCCGGCCAGCATCTCGAACAGCACCACGCCGAGGGCCCAGACATCGGTGCGCGCATCGATGTCGCGCGCCGACTCGAACTGCTCGGGCGCCGCATAGCGTGGGGAACCGAGAAGCCCATCACTGGCCTCGTCCGCGGGCGTGGGATTCGACGTGGACCGGGCGATGCCAAAGTCGATCACCTTGATCCGACCGTGACCCGTCGAATCGGACACCAGAAACAGGTTGGCGGGCTTGATGTCGCCGTGGACGACGCCCTGCGCGTGGGCGCAGGCGACACCGGCGCAGGCTTGCCGCGCATAATGAACGGCGACTTCGACCGGCAACGTCGGGCAGCGTTGCATCACCGCCTGCAGATCGAGCCCCTCTAGCCGCTCCAGGATGATGAAGGGCAACCCCGTCTCGAGCCGACCCGCGTCCATCACGCGCACCACGTGCTCGCCAGCGAGCCGTGCCAAGCAGCGCGCTTCGCGCTTGAAGAGCTCGACACGCTCGCGGTCGTCGAGCAACTCCGGCCTCAGCACTTTGAGTGCGACCGGCGCGCCCAGGAGCAGATGCTCGGCTTCGTACACGAGGCTCATTCCGCCGGCGCCGATCAGGTGCCCGACCCGATAACGATGGGAGACGACCATCCCGGGCCGCAGTCCACGGCTGGGGGCGCAGGCGCGCGCGCCGCTTCCAACCCAGGTGTTGTCTTGTTTTTGCATCTCGGAATCAGACAAAGGCATGGCTTGCTCGCGCGAAAGGGACTCTGGGGTCGTGGATTGACAGATGCCCACCATTCCCTCCCCCTCAGCAATGACCGTGCCGAGCGGTGCCCCGCGCCACCGCCCCGAGGGTGGCGAGCACATTCACGGCACTACGGCGGCGCAACTCTCTCACTCGGCGCTCGACGAACGCTCCGCCGTTCTTCATCGTTGCGCCGGACGCCCTCGTTCGGCTGCAACCGGTGCCGTCCTGGGCCGGAAGGCGCACGGCCTGCGCCGCACGTCACCGGGCGTCCTCAGACTGCCAGAACGCGCAGTTCGTTCAGTCGGGCGACGCTCTCGCCGACCGGGCCGGAGCTGTCGAGCACCACGTGCTCGCGCGCGTCGAGCTCGAGCACCGGTTCGTAGGCATTAGCGAACTCGTCGAAGATTTCGGCACGACCATCGCTGATGCTGGGTCCGCTGGCGCGCTCGCGGAGGCGCTGGCGGCAGAGCTCCGGTGGCACTCTGCACTCCACGAAAAGGAACTCCGCCCCGAGCTCCCGAGCGAGCTCTCGTGCCTGCTGCCGCGCGGCGCGGGTGCGAAATGAGGCGTCGAGCACGATGTTACGTCCCGAGCTCAGCACGACGCCAGCGCGACGCAGCAACTCGTCATACACGCTCCGGGTGCGAGCGGCGGCGTAGGCCCCGTCCCAGGCCGGGTCTTGCAGGCGCCTCGCCGGCTCCACGCCGAGCAGCGCCTTGCGCGTGCGATCAGAGCTGAGCACCGGGGCCGACAGCTCGCGACCCAGTGCTTCGGCCAGCGTACTCTTGCCGCTCGCGATGATTCCGCCCACGGCGATGATGCGCGGACGGGCCCCCGCCGGCGGCCGTGTCGCGAGCGCGAGCAGACGGTACCGCCGGCCATCCTCCAAGAGGCGAGACCGCGCGCTCGGAGCGAGCGTGCTCTGCGCCAGAGTGATCGCGCAGACCTTGGCGCGTACGATGGCTCGATAGCTCTCATAGAAGTCGACGATGGCATAGAGATCGTAGTCGTCACTTTCGCGCGCATAGGCGAAGAGGAACGACTCAGCTAGATCAACACGGCCGTGCCGAGCGAGATCCATCGACAGAAAGGCGACGTCGCAGCAGACGTCAGCGTACCGAAAGCGTTCGTTGAACTCGATACAGTCGAGGATCGAAGGCTCTGCTTTGGACCCAAAGTAGACGTGCTCGAGCCGTAGATCGCCGTGACCATCGCGAATGCGATGGCTCATCACCCGTCGTTCAAAGAGCGCCCGGTTGTTCTCGAGAAAGCCGAGCTGCTTCGACTCGAGGCGACGAGCCTCGTCGGCCGAGAGCAGGGCGTCGGCGAGACCGCGCATCTGCGAGAAGTTTTCCCGGACGTTGATGCCGATTGAATCCACGCTGCCGTAGGCGTCGATTTGCGGCCCCGTGTTAGCCCTTTCGTGTAAGCGAGCCAGGGTGGTGGCGAGCGCCTCGATGTCGCCGGGTGTGAGCTGCCCGGTGGAAAGGCGCATGTCGGCGCGTTGCTCGTCGGGCAGGCGCCGCATGGCAACCGCCCAGTCGACCACCGCATCTCTGGTTTCCACTCGGTGCGCGCGGGCCTCATCATCCCTCGCCTCGGCGATGACGGGGCCGAGGCTGTGCCGGCCCCCATCGTCCCTCGACACGGGCGCCGTGCCCAGGTAGACGTCGGGAGCGAGACGGCGATTCAGCGTGACCTCTGCGCGACAGGCCGCCCAGCGCCGCTCGAGCGTGGAAAAATCCAGAAAGCCGAGGCTGACGGGTTTCTTGACCTTGAAGACGAGATCGTCAAACAAGAAGACCCACGAAATGTGCGTCTCGCGCAGCTCCCGCGCCTGTGCCTTCAGATCATCGATCAAGGTCATGGGTGCTTCTCTCCGCGAAACGTCCGCCTCCTCGAATGCATGCGGTACGCCAACTTCGAGAGTGGCTCGTGGAATGCGGAACGCTCGAACGAACGCAAGAACTGCGCGTCCCTGACGTGTCCACGCACGCTCTGCCGGGGATACCGGGGCGACCTTCTCATCGTCACTTCGTCGGCGGCGCAGCAGAGCTCGAAATGGGTGCTTCGGGTTCGATGGCGAGGCGACGGTGACACGTCGAGCAGGTGGCCAGGATGCTGCCGTAGATCTCACCGCGAGGGCCGCCGTGGGTTGCCTCGAGCGCGAGGTCGCTCACCTGGCGCCCGAGCGCAGACACCTCGGCTATGTCACTGGCGAGCTCCGGCGCAATCGCCAGCCGTCGAGCGCCGCGCCGCCAGCTCTCCTCCGACGGCGTGAGCTCAGCAGCGGACGCATCGGTGCGGTGCGCCTCGCCCCACCTACTCATTGGCACGCATTCTGCTCGCATTGTAGCCATGAACGCATTCCAAAGGATTCTGGTCCCCACCGACTTTTCCGATACCGCCCAGGCAGCGACGCGCATCGCTGGCGACCTGTCGCGCCGCTTCGAGGCGCCGCTCACGCTGGTGTACGTCTTCGAGCGGACGGTCTACCCGCTGCCCGACGAATACGTGCTGTTCACGTCCGAGCAGCTCGGCCGTATGTTTGCCGAATTCAACCAGCGCCTGGCAAACGCACAGCGACAGGCGCTCGATGCGGGCGCCATCGGCGTCACGACGCGGCTCTTGCACGGCTGGGCCCCGGACGAGATCACGAGGTTCGCCTCCGAAGGTGGCTTCGACCTGATCGTCATGGGGACGCACGGCCGACGCGGCATCAAACACCTCGTCCTCGGCTCCGCCGCGGAGCGGGTGGTGCGAACGGCGCTCTGCCCCGTGTTGACGGTGCGAACGCCCGAGCGCGCGTGAGCCCAGCGCCCTGCAAGAAAGGCTCGGAGCGACATGCAGACGATCCGCGCCGAGCACGAGCGAATCCACGCAGCGCTCGTCACTGCCGGGCAAGCGCCTGGACGCGTCGGCCATGCCGCGCGAGAGTTGGCGCGAGTGCTGCAACCCCATTTCGAACGCGAGGAAGAGATCGCGCTTCCCCCGCTCGGCCTCCTCGCGGCGCTCGCTGCGGGCGAGTTTAGCCCAGAGATGCAGAGCGTCTTGCCGATGACCGACGCCCTGCGCGATGAGCTCGATCGAATGCTACGAGAGCACTCGGGTATTTCCGTGGCGACGCGGCGGCTGGAGCAAGTGGCGGTCGACGCCGGCCGAGCCGACGTGGAACGGCTCGCTCGAGAACTGTCGAGCCACGCCGAGAGTGAAGAAGAAGTCTTCTACCCTGCCGCGCTCCTGGTGGGTGAAGTGGTGCGAGCGCGCGCGGATGCAGCCGACCGCCGCGCATCCGAATGATCGAGGGGTACACACGCTGCACCACGGGCATGCCCGCAGATTGGCGGCCCTTGCTGGATTTGAATGCAAATCAGGCACGTACGCGGGCCGCAGCTGCGGTGTTCCCGCACATCACGAAACCCGTCTCGAGCGGCAGGCAACGAGGTCAGCATGAACATTTCCATCAGTGGTCCCAGTGGCCGTCCAGCGCGGTTCCGCGACCGCCGAGATGCCGGCATCCAGCTGGCCAGCGAGCTTCGGAACCATTCGTTCGAGGACCCCATCGTCCTCGCCCTGCCCCGCGGGGGAGTCGAAGTCGGCTACGAGGTGGCTCGCGCGCTGCACGCCCCGCTCGACGTGTGGGTCGTCCGCAAGGTGGGCGTCCCCTGGCACCCGGAGTTTGGTGTCGGTGCCGTCGCCGAAGGCGGGTATCTCTATCTTGCCCGGGAAACGATCGCGGCGCTCGGACTTTCCGAGGACGATCTATCGGGCGTGATCGAAAGTGAACGCGTCGAAGTCGAGCAGCGGGTGCGACGGTTTCGCGCTGGCCGCCGTCCACCCCGTCTCGCAAGTCGCACCGTCGTGGTGGTCGACGATGGCATCGCCACAGGGGGCACGGTTCGCGCCGCCATTCGCTCGATCCGCGCCGAAGGTCCTGCGCGCATCGTGCTGGCCGTGCCAGTTGCTTCCCTCGATGCGCTCGAGGAGCTCGCTCCGGAAGTCGAGCAGATCGTGTGCTTGCTGGCACCGGAGTCGCTGCACGCAATCGGCCTCTGGTACGAAGACTTCCGGCAAGTCTCGAGCGACGAAGCGGTGCGGCTGCTCGAGCGCCGGCGCGAGGAACAGACCCGAAGTCCGAGCACGACGAGCGACGCCGTGCCCCACTGAGCGAGCTGGGCCCCGGTCTCGTGGCATTCGCCGCCGGCGACGCCCTCACTCGACCGACGTGATGCCCGCGCGAATCGCGTAGTTCGTCAGCTCCGCTATCGTTCGAATGTTCAGCTTGGCCATTGAGCTGGCGGGGGTGGGTATCGACGTTGGTGATGGCGATGTCGATGGACACGGCAATGTCTGGAGGAGTGGCCTTCGGCGACCAGCCGCAGGACCTCGCGTTCACGCGGGCTCAGCACCTTCGGGTCGGCATTCGACGATGCGAACGCGACCTGGAGCCCGCCCCAATCGAGGACCCGTGAGCGAGGATACGGTCCCCCAGGCCCGGGCTCACCTGCTCGAGCCCGGCCACGACGGTGTTCACGGCCAGGACCAGTTCTTCACACGCCGAGCCCTTCACCATCAGGTAGCCCGAGGCACCGGCCTGGAACAGCTGCGCACGTAGAGCGGCTCGACGCTCGTCGACATGCCGATCACCTTGACCTTGGGGCACCGTGCAGAGCGCCGGGCTCGCTGAGAGTGAGCCCGCTCACCCCGCGTCCGGGCCGCTTCGTCGTCATGGCACATGGCTTGCTCCTCGGTGGGAATGCGTCGCGACTCAAACCTCATCGTTATCCTTGCCTGCGCCATCGGAACCCTCGCCTGTCAAACGAGCACGCGAGAGGAGGGCTCGACGCTTCGGACGGGCTCGGATCTCTTCTCTTTCGGCTCGAAGGTGCGCCTGGCCGAGCCCGCGAGCGGCGATGTCATCGCCGCGGGAGAATGGGTGGAGATAGGCCAGTCCGTGAACGGCGATGCCATCGTGGCCGGACGCCATCTGACGTTGAAGGGACCCTTCGCATCCGACCTGTACGCCGTGGGTGAGCAAGTGGACGTGGACGGCGCGGTGGGCGGGAGCCTGCGGGCTGCCGGACAAACCGTGCGCGTGGGGCCCCAAGCAGAGCTCGGCGCGGGCGTCAGCATCGCGGCGGGCGACGCGGAGCTTGCGGGCACCTTCGAGGACTATCTACAGGTCGCCGCCGGGACGACTCGCCTCGACGCCAACGTCGCGGGCGACGTCGAGGTGGCTGGGCGATCACTCGATGTCGGACCCTCCACGGTCGTCGGTGGCAGCCTCACCTTTCACGGACCCGTCCCCCCAACCATCGCATCCGGCGCCCAGATCGCCGGAGAAACCATGCATATCACAGAGGCTGCACGCCCTGATGGGAGCCAGCGCGTGCTCGGCATGGCGTTCGCGATCGCGTGGCTGCTCGGGCTGGGTGTGGTGGGCACTCTGGCCTATGCGCTGCTGCCGGAGTTCACCCGTTCGGTGGGAGCGGTCGTGCGGCGCCGCCCCGGCCATTCGCTTCTCATCGGTAGCGCTCTCTTGCTCGCCTTTCCGCTCGGTATCTTGTGCTCATTCCTATCCGTCATCGGGGTGCCGCTCGGGCTGCTCGCCCTGTACCTCTACTTGCTCTTTGCACCGATGGGATACCTGACCTCCTGCATGGCGTTCGCCGACCTGCTGTCAGAGCGTGTGCGTCCGAGAGCTGAAGCTCGCGTGAGCCTGCGTGCACTCACGCTCGTCTTGGTCCTGACCGGGCTCGCGGTGCTTTCTACTTTACCCTGGCTCGGACTGCCGCTCGGTTTGCTGCTCGCCGTCATCGGTCTGGGCGGATTGGCCTCTTCGCTCTGGGACAGATTCAGACCTCGCCGCTCGAGCGAACCCGTCGTACAGACGCCAAATCTCAAAGCGCGGGATGCTGCGCACGAAACATGACGTCCTGTCGCCGTGTGCCGTCCAGCCGCGGGCTCGGTCGGATATGAGGACCGCCTTCAATGTTTCACCAAGCTTTCACGAGGCATGCTCGCGCCCGCGCCGGCGGCGTCATCATGGGCGCACTGCTCTTCGCCGGCGCTTCACCGCGCGAGCGCCACACGTCCCGGCCGGCTCGCTGCGCCCTCGTCGCGAACCGTCTGCGCTGGCGACGCCCGGCGCGAAAAAATTGCGTGCGCGAGGACGGCTCGGATTTCCCCTGAGGAGTCGCTCGACGCCGTTTCCCCACAATGGCCACCGTCGCGCCCCCTGGCGCCATCGCCGCGCTCCAGGCGTTTGCGGTATGGCATGACCATTGCGAGGGCCGTTGCAATGACGATGAGCCAGACGCCCCGCTGCACGTTGGAATCCATGGGCTCGAAGCCTATCCGCGCCATTCACTTCCGATCCCAACCGGTGCCGCTGCCGCTTCAACCTTCACCTGGCAGTGTGATCGACGATGTCACCCAGGCGCTGCGCAACGAGCATCCTTTGGATTTTGCCGTCGTGCCCTGCCGTTTCGCCTTGGTCGATGACAGGCTCGAGATCGACGGCGAAGTGCCCTCCATCGCGATCAAGCGCCGGACGCTGCGATTGGCGGCGGCGCACCCCGCCGTGCGCCGGGTCGTGGATCGGCTGCGCGTCACGCCATCCTGCACGATGAGCGACGCGATGATCGTCGAGTCCGTTGCTGACGCTCTGCGTGAGGAGGCGGCGCTGAGGGAGTGCTCAATCCGCCAGCGCGTCAGAGGCACGACCGAACACGTGCAGCAACCATCGCTCGTGCGCGGCGAGATCTGTGTCACGGTCGAGGACAGGGTCGTCACTTTGGCTGGCGAGGTGCCCACGCACGCCCACAAGCGCCTCGCCGGCGTGCTCGCCTGGTGGGTCCCCGGCACGCGCGACGTCATCGACGAGCTCGATGTTCTCTCTCCGGACCAGGACGACGACGACGGTATCTCCGACGCCGTGCGTACGGCGTTCGAGAAGAACCCATTCGTCGACGGGAGTCAGATCCGAGTGTGGACCATTGCGAGCAGGGTAACCTTGGCAGGTTTGGTCTGGAGCCGCGCGGAGCGTCAGGCCGCGGAGAACGACGCCTGGTCCGTATTTGGGGTCGTCAACGTCGATAACGAGCTCTTCGTGGCCGAGTCGATCTGAAACGTTGACGGGGCAGCCAGCGCCCCCCGACAGTCCCCCGGCGGCGCGCCCGCCGAGCGGAGCCACCCTCAATGGAGGGCCGCTCGAGTCACGCCATCGCCGACCTTCTGGAGCGCGTCGCCGAGCTGCTAACGGCGCCAACGGCTCCGAAGACGTTGAAATCATCGCCGTGACGCTGCCCAATCAGGAATCCAGCCACCGCTCGAGCTCACGCTCGAGCGGGTAAAGAGCTTGCACGGCCAGGGCGGCAGTGTGCTCGGGTCGTCGCGGGGCCCGCAAGATGTCGCCCAGATGATCGAAACGCTCGACGGAAGCGCCATTCGCTTCGATGTCCGCGCCCGCGATCGCCCCCCGCGCCTCTTCGACGGCCTGGAACGGCATCGGCCTGCTCGAGCTCATGGGCAGGCACGGCGGGTTCATCGCCGCTCATGCTTGCCTGGCGAATCCGGACGCCAACTTTTGCCTGGTGCCGGAGGTGCCCTTTCCGATCGAGGGTGAGGGCGGGCTGCTGTGGGCGCTCGAGCGGCGTCTCGAAGCACGCCGCCACGCGGTCTTGGTCGTTGCCGAAGGAGCGGCTCGAGACGTCCTGCAGGGGCCCGGCGCGCCACGAGACGCCTCCGGCAAGCTGCGCCTACGCGGCGGCCTGCGCCGACGAGGGCCCATGGGCCTCGCTGCCCCGCCGGAAGGGAACTGCGGCGCGTCCGCCTGATGCTCGCAGAAGAACCTATCGAGCCGTCATCACCCGGCGCTCGGCGGGTTCGTTGGTATCGACATTGCAAGCCGGTTCGGAGATGAGCTCGAGCGTGCGCGACGGAAAAGAGCAACGACCCCGGGGAAAGGCACAGTCCCACCCCTGCGCCCCATGGATCGGAGGATTGGCCGGGTGCGCACTGCTATCAGCGATCGGCTGGGCATGCACCGAAGAGACGGCGACGCGCGCCGACCCCGCGACGCTGGCGCAGACGGTCACTGCCGGAGGCTCCGCAGCGAGCGCTGTAGCCCACCCCGCCAGCGCCGAGTCCGTTCGGGAGCGCACGACCCATGGTCAGATGCTGAGCCACTACGGCGACACGGCGGCCATGCGCAAAGCCC
>WUUC01235741.1_pt1 | contig 12398 bp, 10 predicted proteins | sample 6278441 | NCBI WGS metagenome assembly WUUC01 (sample SAMN13675441, study PRJNA597444) | soil metagenome | isolation source: soil | place: USA: Washington | collected 2017-10 | reverse complement strand
TGAAATCACACATTCGAACAATGTTGTGGCAGGTAGTCTCGAACCTTGAAGGCATAAGAGAATAATTCACGGAATCGACGAAAATCCCATATTATTCTGACTTTTATTTAAAATCTGACGCGGGTATGACTTTGGGTACCGATTTCCAGAGTATTTATCGGATAAGGTCATTTCGTTGTGGACAGGCAATATTTTCCTTAGATGTACACTACTTCTAATGGACCTGCACTTTGCAAAAAAATGGTCAATTTACCATCTGCTTCATAGAGATTATTGCTTCCGTCGTTGTTTATACTAGTTCTTAGTTCTTGCATATTGCTTTACTGAAATGACTACTTCCTGAATCTTATATTGTCCACTGATCTTACGACAGCCATATACAGCCAGTATGGTATTTGCTTTTACAGCAGGAATAATTGACTCAAGTCATTTTTAAAGTGGGTCTATATTCTCCTGGTGTAAAGAATAGATCAAATTTCAAGTCTTTGAATATGAATAGATGTTGATATTTTTAACCGAATTGGTTAAAGAAATAAAATCCTTCTGTGACAAGATCTCCAATTATTTGATTAAGAAATGTCCCCCATCACTTGCTTCCTTCACACGTTTACCCTTACCGTTTGGTATGATTCTCAGTTTTGCACCTCGAAAATTTTTCTTTAATTCTTCACCTTTAAAGACTCTATCTAAAAATATGGACAGAGCTCCAATTTCCGAATGTGGCTGGTTTCCTATTGCTACGTTGTAATCCGCAAGGGTGTATACCTCTCTAGGGACTTTCTGCGCCCCGATAATCACTAAAGCTTTCGTTAATTTCCAAATCTTACTAATAGCATCGTCAACGTTAATACCATACATTGTCAGATGAATTACCTTGCCGGAATTTTTTTTCCAACTGTAAATTACATTCTTCCAATCTTGAACAATTTCAATATTGAAGTCTGATTCGCCTCCCCAAATATTCCCAACTTTTGCGATAGATTCCTTTATGGACTCGTCAACTTCCGTCATATAGATTGTGCTTGCTCCAAACGCCCTCGATACCAACGCTACATGGGTAGTTATACGATCATCACGAACAAACCTGTGTCCTATCCTAAGAACTGATACTTCCATAATCAGCTCCTCGACTTGTTAGTTGCATCTCCGTAAACTCTTTACCATTGATGGGGCATATAATGCAATTCCTATATCTTTTCGATAATTCTAGCTTACAACAAAAATTAAGCTTTAGAAATCACCAAACAATTCTTCGTTTGATATCAGTGGTATGTCCAATCACTAACTGGATACTAAGGGGAATATCGACCCGCCAAACAGACATATAGTGGCTTCAAATTTTTATTCCGGTCGGATCAATATATTGTTCCTTTAGATTGAGTATGCGATGTTTTGTCTCGGTCGATGTTTCAATCAAGGATAGTATCAATGAATTACAGAACAGAATAATCTTGGAAGAAGATTGGAAAACTGACCAAATCAGACCAGTTGAAGGGCAGAATCTTCATTTCACCATCATTTTTTTAGGTGAGATACCTTCGGAGACTACTGATATTCTCAAATCACAACTGTCAAGTTTAGTATTTCAACCGTTTAATGTAATTTACAAAGGACTGGGAGTATTTCCGAGTATTGCTAATCCGAGAATTGTGTGGATGGGAACAGATGTTGAGGGGGGAGAAAAACTCATAAATCTCTATCAAAAAGTCGCGGCCTGTATCAAAGTTTCGGGCCTTGCACCCGACAAACCATTTATACCTCACGTCACATTGTTTCGCATAAAGAATAGAAGGTTAAGAATGTCCAATATGTTAGCAAAGTACAATGACCTAAAATTTGGTTCAGATTTCATTGATAGAATCCATCTCAAGAAAAGCCAGCTTACCCAAAACGGGTCTATCTATTCAGATATACTTACAGTGTACGGAAGATGACCACTTTAATACGCTCTATTACTTCTCGGGCGTTAAGATATTTGCAACCGTCGGCGAGAGAGAATGAGAAGCTGACAAGAATTGCACACAAAGTCATGGAACTGGTTCGTAACTACCCTTCTCCTCTAATAACTGATGTGGTCTCTGGGGGATCTTTTGCCAAGGGGACGTGGATAAAAGGCGACGCGGACCTGGATGTATTTGTCAAAATAGACCCTTCAGTTGAAAAAGTTGAATTCGAAAGGCTGGGCATGGCGATTGGATTGCAATCCTTAAAAAAATACAAAACGCAGTTGAGATACTCTGAACACCCATACGTGGAGGCTTTTATCAATGGAGTTCGAGTGAATATTGTCCCATGCTATAACGTGGAATGGGGAAAATGGAAAAGCGCTGCTGACCGATCACCATTCCACACAGAGTACATTAATAACCATCTTGACTCACATATGAAGCAGGAAGTTAGGCTACTAAAAAAGTTCTTGAAAACTGTTGGAATATATGGAGCGCAAATAGCTAAAGGTGGATTAAGTGGTTATGTGACAGAAATTTTGATCCTAAAATATGGTACTTTCGTCTCAACTTTACAATCCATAGCTGATATTGCTAGTACTAGACAAATAATATCTGTCAATAAAGTTGATAACGATGTTTTGAAAACCTTCGAGAGCAATATTGTCATAATCGATCCAGTTGATCCTAGGAGAAACCTAGGAACAGCTATTTCACCAGAAAGCTTAGGGAAGTTTATTCTTGCTTCCCGAGCGTTTATTCATAGACCTTCTTTACATTTTTTTGGCGTAGGAAAAAATAGAAAACCTAGAAACGTAAGGCTAGATTCAAATCTTCTGATAATAGAATTCAAGTATGAGCCGAGAAGCCCAGACATAATTTGGGGCCAGCTGAAAAAAACGCTTAACTCTATTTCAAAGCAACTACAGCTATCTCAATTTGATGTAATCCGAAGCACTTGCACAACTGATGAAAAGGGATTTGCTGCGTTAGTATTTCTCTTGCGATCAGTTACTTTGCCATCGTATACTGAAAGAATTGGACCTGATGTTTTCAGGAAAAAGGAATCCGCGAACTTCATTTCCAAAAATGCCAATGAGTCTCTGTTGATCTGGACTAACAGGGAAATGAGACTTGTCTGTCTTTTCAAAACTAAGGTAACAAATGCTAAAGATTTTCTTCATTCTTTATTTTCCGAAAGACTAGGAAGCATTGGAATTACCGAGGGATTGAAAGAAGATATTCGAAACGGTACACTGAAGATTTATACTGGCGACGAAAAAGGGATGATCAGCGGTATAGTAAGACATGCTGTCAACAAGGTCACTGCAACAGAACGATTTATTACAGATCAGCATTAACGCAGACTCTCCCCATTTAGTTGACGTCATTTCCTACCCAAGGTTTGATAATAATGAGTATCTTGAACGTCTAAATGAAATACGCTCATTAGGAGTTAGATATGTCGTTTGGGGTGGTAGGTCGGTACTCGGAAAAATTGCAATAGTAGGAAAAGGATGCGTAAGTCTGGTGCTAAGAGCAAAATTTCAAGATCAAACCATATGCGCTCTCAAAATTAGAAGGTTAGATGCCAATAGATATAGCATGGAACGAGAAGCAGAACTACATAAGATAGCAAATTCAGCTGGAGTAGGACCGAAGATTTTTGGAAATTCCAAAAACATCATTATAATGGAGTTTATCGATGGATTGAGCGTAATTGATTGGATCAAACGAGATGAGAATGTTTCTGATTCTAGAATAGTCCTCAAGATTATCTTCGAAATTTTGGAACAATGCTATCTTTTGGATAGAGCACATCTTGACCATGGTCAACTTAGTTATTTGGACCATCACGTAATCGTTTCAGGATCGTACGAGGCTACCATTGTAGATTTTGAGAGCTCAAGTACTCAGAGAAGAACATCCAACGTGACTTGTGCTGCACAGTCGTTACTATTGAATGGGTTCATTTCAAAACGAATAGACGACATACTGTCTCTTCAAAACAAGAAAGAACGACTCATTTATGCATTAAAATTATATAAATCATGTCAAACCAGAACAAATTTTGATAAAATACTAGACTTCCTTCTAGAATGAGAACAGTTCAATCATTATTCAATCATTATAAAGAATTGTATCGGGATTTGATCCAACAAAAAAGCTATGACAAGTCTCATACTTCGGTCAATATTTGATTTGCCTATCACTGATTTAGTGGCTGGCTCTCGAAATCCAGATATTAGTGGGCAAATTACCTACTAGGGACGAAAAGATGGCTGAAGATACATCATCCGCAACCCCATCGAATGCAATTCCATTCCCTACGTTGACGATACTTTATTTGCCATCTGAGGCAAGTGAAATAGTCGAAGAGATCAGTCAAAAGTATAGCAATATGACTACAGAAGGCTGCAAGGGATATTTCCACGGCGGTGTAGAAAGACAGTACTGGAAAGTCACCATATGGAGTCAGGGAATTGACAGCTTATGGTTCAATGCAATTATTGCTAGGGTAAAGGACCTAGCAAGTGTGAATTCAGTTCCAATTGTCTCAGGGGGTATAATGTATGCCATCTAATGCGATTTACTGAAACAGATTGCCAGGATTATTCTATAATCTACAACCGGGAGACTACATGTCAAACAGACGTATGTAAATCTCTGACCAACTTGTAAAAATCTCTATTCGAAATTAGAAATGAATGAAAAGTATCTTATCTCGAGTGGAGCTCTATCAAGTTGGAACTACCATTTGCTTACTTTTTTCCCAATTCCTTTTCATATCATGAAACCAATCTAACTATGCGCTTAGCCGGTGTCTAAACTTCCCTACTAAAGGGTTCAAATAGCATAATCGATATACAAATGGTTTAATGGGACTTGAATCTGAGAATATAATTCATATCACAACTGCTACATGGGATAATAGTGTTCTTAAATCTGAAAAACCGGTTCTAGTTGATTTTTGGGCGGAGTGGTGTGGTCCTTGTAAGATGGTCGGACCCGCCCTTGAGCAGTTGTCAAAGTCTATGAATGGGAAGATAAAGATAGCAAAGTTAAATGTTGACGAGAATCAGGATATAGCCATGAAATATGGGATAAAGTCTATCCCCTCATTGTTGCTCTTCAAAGAAGGCAATGAAATTGGAAGGTCAGTGGGAGCTGCTCCTAAAGAGAAATATCAGCAGTTTGTGGAGCAAACTTTATCGACTACCTGAGATAGAGATAAGGAAGCATATTTTTGTTATGTTATAGAAATATACTTAGTTCATCGTCTGCCAAAGCATTAATATTGTTTCATTATAAACGATAGCAGGTATTGGGAAAAAAAGAACTTACGTCTCTTTTTTCGTCTGATCCTGATAGATATTACAAAGTCCCATTATTTGATAAAGTCGGATTCAGTCGGCAAGTATGTAGTAGGTGCGGTAAGTTCTTTTGGTCTATAGTTAACAGGGAATCGTGCCCCGACCACGAATCTTATGGTTTCATAAATAATCCGCCTACGGGTAAGCGATTGGATTACATTCATGCTTGGAAGGAAATTGAACCGTATTTTCGATCCAAAAATCATGCTATTATTTCTAGATATCCTGTTGTTTGTCGATGGCGCGACGATCTTTATTTCACAATAGCTTCGATCGTTGATTTCCAAAGGGTTATGGGTGGCAAAGTAGTTTTTGAACTTCCGGCAAATCCATTAGTTGTACCTCAAATGTGTTTGCGTTTTAACGATGTTGAAAATGTAGGCTTGAGCGGAAGGCATTACACATCCTTTTGTATGGTCGGGCAGACATGTAATGCGGATTTACCTGGGGGATACTGGAAAGACACATGTGTAGAAATAGATTATGGAATGCTTACCTCCGTTCTGGGAATAAGGCCGGAAGAGATTACTTTTGTGGAAGATGTGTGGATGGGAGCAGGGGCATTTGGTAATTCTTTGGAATATTTTGTCCGAGGACTTGAACTAGGTAACGCTGTTTTCACTGAATTCGAAGGGGATGAAAATAATTTCCATATCATGAAAAATAAGATCATCGACATGGGTGCAGGTTTAGAGAGGCTCTCATGGATCACAATGGGGACCCCGACTAGTTATGACTGTTCTTTTGGCCCTGTTATAGAAGCGCTAACAAGCATAACCGGGACTAATAATCATCCAGAAGTTATTGGCAAGTACTTCGAAATTATGTCTGGCAAGATTGGAGAGGATTATGTCATGTTGAATAGCAGCTCTGGAATGAGAAGCATCAACCCAGTAAGATCGGTCATTGCCAAGAATATGGGGATGCAGGAGGATAAACTTGCTAGAATAATCTCTCCATACGAGGCGATCTACACCGTAGCAGATCACGCACGTACGCTTTTATTCGCTATTGCGGATGGATCATTACCTTCGAATGTAGGAGGAGGTTATAATCTACGAATAATTTTAAGAAGATCACTTTCGATTCTGGAAAGAATGGGTTGGAACGACTTGAAGCTCGGCACTGTTACTGACTTGCACATCGATTATTTAAGACAAATGTACCCAGAGCTTGAAGAACACAGAGATGATATAAAGACAATACTAGAAATAGAATCTGAGAGATATCTAGGATCTAGGGAACGAATGTATGCGTTGGCAACATACGTAAGAAAAGCTGATAAAAAGTTGACAATTGACGATCTGATTAAAATGTATGAATCCGATGGTGTAACACCTGAATACCTATTGGAGGCTGGGGCCATACAAAGCATACCCTCAAGTTTCTACACCAAACTCGCTGAACTACACAGTGAACAAGCTGCAGGGCAGATTCAAAAACCTATAGTCAGGGTAGAGGGACTCCCGGCGACCAGGCTATTATATTATGAAGATGAAACTAATCATGAATTTGATGCTACAATACTTAAAGTTATTGACAATAGATACATTGTGCTTGACCAGACCGCCTTCTACCCAAGAGGCGGCGGCCAAGAACCTGATAAAGGAAAATTAGAATCTCTTGAAGTAGATGAAGTAATAAAACATGGAGACGTAGTATTACATAGACTTCGGAATACTAGTAATAAGCTTAACGAAGGAAATATTATAAGTGGAAAAGTGGACGTTCAAAGGCGTAATTCAATCACTAAACATCATACCAGTACTCATATACTGAATAGCGCTGCAAGAAACAATCTTGGCCCATGGGTATGGCAGAATTCTGCGTTTAAAGATCAGGACTATGGAAGGTTAGACATCACACACCACTCAGCATTGACCAAGGAAGAAATTGAAAGAATTGAAAAGAGTGCAAATGACATAATTACCCAGAACTTGCCTGTTTCGATTAATGTATATGGCCGTGGAGAGGCTGAGCAAAAATATACTTTCAGAATATATCAGGGTGGGGTTGCCCCTACTACTAACATTAGAATAGTCAAGATTGAAGGATGGGATATCGAGGCTTGTGGTGGAACTCATGTAAGAAGGACTGGTGAGATAGGCCTTGTAAAAATCACAAAGTCGGAGAGAATTCAAGATGGAGTAGTAAGATTGGAGTTTGTCGCAGCGAAGTCAGCGTTGAATTATATACAAAGACTTGAAAGCAGTCTAAATACTATCGTACAATCTTTGGGTACTAGCAAGGATAAAGTAGTAGAGTCAATCCTGAAACGTAATGAAGATACTGAATTATACAAGAAAAAGATTAAATCAATCCTCAGGAAGGTTGCTCCTCTGATTGCAAAGTCTGTAATATCGGAAGCAAAAATCACTCCTGTGGGTAACGTAAAAATTTACAGCATTCACGATGAACAACTAGATGACGATTATCATATTTCGATAGGCGAAAAGTCAGTTGAAATTGACAAATCCCTTATCTATGTTGCCGTATTTACAAAGGGTGAAGGAATTAGTGTTATTGTATTTGCTGGCGACAATGCCAACAAGTTAATTAAAGCGGGTACTATTGCAAAGGAAATCTCCGTCCAGCTGGGAGGTTCTGGAGGAGGGAGTGAACGATTCGGTCAGGGAGGAGGCAGTATCAAATACAAAGAGAAAATCAATGATGCTTTACTCTCGGTAGAAGAGCTAGTGGTAAGACACAGTAAAGAGTGATCAATGAACTGAAAAATTCAAGAGGTGATAATGAGATCAATGTTAGTCGAGCCCGATACGCCAAACTCAATCTCAACTCTATTGATGATAAATGGCGACATAGATGGGAAGATCTCGGCATTTATAATGCGGATCCTTATCCAGGTAAGAGAAAATATTTCGTAACTGTGGCGTATCCATATCCAAATTCGCCTCAACATGTGGGACACGGGAGAACGTACACTCTGGCCGATATTCACGCGCGGTATATGAGGATGAAGGGGTACAACGTTCTATTTCCAATGGGTTTTCATTATTCAGGAACCCCTATCCTTGCAATGTCCAAAAGAGTTGCATCCGGTGACGAGGACTTGATAAAAATGTTCAAAAGAATATATCATGTCTCTAGTGATCAGATTTCAAAGTTTGTCGAACCCATAGAAATTGCACAATTTTTTCATAATGAGATTAAGCAGGGTATGATGGAAATGGGCTACTCTATAGATTGGAGACGCGAGTTTACTACTATTGACAATGCATATTCACGATTTATTTCTTGGCAATTCAAAACTCTTCAAAAAAAGGGTCTGATCGTTCAGGGTTCACATCCAGTCGCTTGGTGTCTAAATGATCAAAATGCTGTTAGTCAACATGATACAATAGGTGATGTCGAACCGGATTTTAACGAATACGTTTTAATCAAGTTTGAACTAGACGAACGCTCTCTAAAAATTCCTACTGCAACATTAAGACCGGAAACAATTTACGGTGTTACTAATTTATGGATTAATCCGACATCAAACTATGTGAAAATACAAATTAATGACACAAAAAAAACAAATGGTAAGGAAGTGTGGATTGTTAGCGAACAAGCTGCGAGGAAACTACAATTCTTAAACTACGATGTATCTATTCAAGCAACAATAACGGGGAGTGACCTAATTGGAAAACAAGTCCTCGATCCCGTCAGACATGTTACAATTCCAATATATCCCGCCTCTTTCGTTGATCCTAATAGCGGGACGGGGATAGTAATGTCTGTTCCTGCTCACGCCCCATACGATTATCAGGCCTTAGAGGATTTAAAAAAAGATAACTCAGTTCAACAGGAATTTGGCCTTTCGAATCTCGAAGAAGTAAAACCCATCACCATAATAGGTATTGAGGACAACCCAGAGATGAGTAATAAATCGCCTTCTCAGTCCCCTAATTGGACCGCCAAAACAAATGTAGCTTTGTCTCCAGCGGCTGAGATAATCGAGAAATATAATATAAAGAATCAGTTTGATCCACATTTGCAAATTGCAACTAACGAGATATATTCACAAGAATTCTATAGGGGGACAATGCTAGTGAGTGCAGGAAAGTTAGCAGGAAGAAATGTATCTGAGGCAAAAGAAATAATAAAAAAAGAATTATTGGAAAACCAAATAGCGGATTTAATGTTTGAGCTGGTGGACAGTTCCGTCAAATGTAGATGTGGTTCGGGTTGTGTTGTCAAAATATTAGAAGACCAATGGTTCCTGGATTATGGTAACGAACATTGGAAAAAGTTGGCTCACCAGTGCATAAACGGGATGGACATAGTTCCAGAAGACATAAGACAAGAATTCAACCATGTTATAGATTGGTTAAGAGAAAGAGCTTGTGCAAGAAGGTCTGGTTTGGGGACTAGAATACCTTGGGACATGAGTTGGCTTATTGAAAGCCTTTCAGACTCTGTTATCTACATGGCATTCTATATACTCGCTAAATACGTCAACGATAACTCACTTGCGGAATCACTCAAGAATTATGATAATCCTAAGGATTCATTTTTTGACTTCATATTTTTGGGGAATGGTGATTCTAAACAAGTTGCGAATGATTGTAATGTAGATCCTGGCTTGTTGGAAAAAATAAGAACCGAATTCTGCTACTTTTATCCGTTGGATTCAAGGCATTCTGGGAGGGACTTGGTACCAAACCATCTCTCTTTTTTCATATTTAACCATGTAGCAATTTTTGGGCGAAAGCATTGGCCTCGGCAAATTGTTGTAAACGGCTCTGTTCTTATGGAAGGAAAGAAAATGTCAAAATCTCTCGGAAATATCATCCCATTGCGAGATGCAATTAAGGAATACGGTGCTGATTCTATTCGCCTGGCAATGTTAGCGTCCGCAGAAATTCTACAAGATGCCGATTTTTCATTTGATAGTGTAAATGCGATCCGTTCTAAGCTTTACGAAATTTATAGGTTGGCCATGGAGTATTCCGCCCTCAATAGGTCTCAGGAGAAAGCTCAAGTGGTAAAAATGACTGAATTGGAAGATCGATGGCTGAATAGCAGGCTTCAGCGAATAATAAGCGAAACCACGTCGATGATGGACAAATTAAGAGCTAGAGAAGCAATACACAATATAATGTATCTTTTGGATCAGGATTTAAATTGGTATAAACGCAGGCTTAGATCAAAAGGCCGTGAAAATTCGTTTCATGTGGGCCGTGTTATGGCTGCATTCATTAGCACTCGCGTTAGGATGCTTGCACCTTTTGCTCCATTTTTGACAGAAGAGATTTGGGAAAAGATGGTTAGCAATTTGGATCCTCCTTCCTTGCATTCATCCTCTATTCAATTTGCAGGATGGCCTTTACCAGATCCCGATGAAGAAGATCTAGTTGCCGAAGAATCAGAACTATTAATTATGAACCTGTTAACGGATATTCAAAATATACTAAAAGTAACCAAAATAATACCAAATAGAATTTATGTTTATGTTTCAGCACAATGGAAACGAAGGTTATATCACAAGATCCTCAGTATAATATCAGTTGAGAAGGAGGCAAACTTCGGTGAAATTATGAAAATCCTTAGTAAAGATCCACAAACATCTGCAATAGTGAGAAAAAATGTGGGTTTGGTTCGAAAAATAATTGAAGATATACTTTCGGTGCCCGTTGACGTAAGAAAGAGGCAGCTTAAGATTGGAGAAACCTTTGACGAATCATATCCTATTCGTGATGCCTCAAAACTACTATCTATTGAGAGCACGAATCGCATAGTTGAGATACAGATATATCAAGAAGAGGAGGAACAGAGAGAGGGGAAGAGGGTCGAGGAAGAAACCAGATACAAAAATGGCAGTGGAAATCTAAAGCAAACGATTTATGATCCAAAATCCAAGGCAAGGCACTCCAGGCCCTTTAAACCCGCGGTATACATAGAATAATAATACTATTGGGAATTATTTCTTAACCTTTCAGACCGGTTCTCTTATTCCGACTTTTGTAGGTAATGGAAGACACAATATATAACAAAAAACCGCCGATTCCCATTATTAATCCATAAAGGGAAAGAGCCCCTCTATCAAAATAGCTACCGAGTCCCACTATAATGGCTCCCAATAACAACAACACTAATCCAGCCCGGGCAGATCCTGGTATATTGATTTTTCTCGATCGAGATGAGGTGGTCATAATAAATCTACTTATTTAATATTGTCTTGTTCTTAAAATCTTTAACTAAGTCAACATGTTTCATCGCAATGCCGTCTTGCAATACCACAATATCAACAGTAAGTGATTCCTCCTTCCATACAGCCATTCATACGATATGACAGGCAAAGGAAAACTCACAGAAACCTTAACGAAACAGAAGTGGGTCTAAGTACAATGCTATGGGTATTAGTACAAAATGTACTGGCTACTAGTGGGGAATTATCAAAGATGCTATCAAATCTGCAAACGATAAGACGGACCACTTGAAGGCGCATGAATAGATTCTATAAGAATACGCTAAGGACAGAGAGATACAGGAGTAGCCAAGTATTATTGAGTGGCAACTTTCAGCAATTACCAGAATGAAAGTTTAATCCCTTTTTTTGTATTCCAATTTGTAATGAACTATGGACGTGCTTACCATCCCAAGGTCTTTGCAGATTTCGAAGCGGCATCATCTAGAGCTATTTTGGGTTCCTTAATACCATAGTAAACATCGTTTAAGGCTTGTTTTATATGATCAGCGATTTGAGGATATTCTGGTATGTTAGGTCTGTTATAACCGCTTTCAATCATATCTATTAATTGAGCGTAGTATGGAATTATATTAATCGCGGTCTGTGAGTAGTTTCCTTCGCCTATCGGTATCTGTGTTGGCAGATTTGCATGAGCAGCCAAATAGGGAGAGAGAATTTTCGGCTCTAGTATTGTAGTAATTAATTCCCATGCTAGATCTTTGTGAACAGATGTTGAAGGTATACTTAGTATCCATCCTCCCATCAAAGTTGCGTTTCTATTGTCAAGGCTTGGAACAGGAAACATGGGTATGAAACCTACATTTTGTTCAAAGTGAGTTCGGTTCAGAGGCGAGCTTATCGGTATGTGATGCTGTAAGGCATCTA
>WUUC01120280.1_pt1 | contig 12399 bp, 10 predicted proteins | sample 6278441 | NCBI WGS metagenome assembly WUUC01 (sample SAMN13675441, study PRJNA597444) | soil metagenome | isolation source: soil | place: USA: Washington | collected 2017-10 | reverse complement strand
GTGCTTGATCCTTTTATCCATTTCAGGCATTCATTCCGTGGGGTCAGAGCTTCGGAATCTACCGACAGTTTACCCTTTTTTCAATCTCTAGAATGTTGCACTTACTCTGTTAATCCAGCATTTCCCTATGGCCGATAATGAATTCTGTAGCTCGAACTTATCTCGCTGGCTACTCCTGGTGAGATTAAATTCGGCGTTAGCAGCTACCGTGGCGTAGGCTGCGGATAATGGCGCTAGTTGAGCAGCTGGGTATAAAGTCGAGGATCTGCACCATACCACCCGCTTTTTGAACTGCTGCAGCACCAGCGATAGCATCAGGTTGATAGTCACCTCCCTTCACAAGCACATCGGGTAATAGTAAAGTGATCAGGCGTTCTGGGGTCTCTTCAGTGAAGGGGACCACCCAGTCAACCGCCCTTAGTGCAGCTAACACCTGCAACCGCTGCGACAGCGGATTGATAGGACGGTGTGCTCCTTTCAGCTTTTGAACGGAAGCATCGCTATTGATGGCGACGATCAATCTATCACCCAGCTGACGCGCCTGGGCTAAATAGTGAACATGCCCTGCATGTAAAATATCAAAGCAGCCGTTAGTCATCACAATGCGCTGACCCTGGTGGCGGGCTTCGGAAACCGCTTGTTTCAGCTGTTCTTCGTTAAGGATCCCCCAGAGAGTGCTTTGGGTTGGCACCTTTGCGGCTGTTCCTGGTGGGATCATACACCCTTGTGTATCAAGGTTTAAGAAATTTTCAAGATCAGGCATGACTTTTCCTCCAACCACCCCATGCTATTTTTTGGCATCACGAATCATCACAGATTATTGAAAAAGTACACAAGGTAACGCTTGCAGAGACATTGAATCAATGAGCACCCCTAATCCCGGTATCAACCGTGCTATTATGTACCATAATCTGCGATCAAACACAGTGATCTTCCTATAGCCTAGCACTGAGGATCGAAGGCGTCCCGTAGGCCATCGCTGATGAGAGTAAAACACAGGATCGTTAATACTAGAAAACTACCCGGACCGATCAGTGCCCAATGGGTATGTTCTAGGGTACTGGCACCTGACTGCACTAACGCTCCACAACTGACCATTGGATCTTGTACACTCAGCCCAAAAAAACTAATAAAGGATTCAAATAAAATCATAGAAGGGATTAGCAGCGAACTATAAACGATGATCAGCCCTAATACGTTAGGGGCGATATGACGTAATATAATAGAAAATGGGGTATAGCCATAGATTCGTGCTACTAAAACAAACTCTTTTTGCTTTAAACTGAGTGTTTGTCCTCGCACAATTCTGGCTATATTAAGCCATGAGAATACGCCAATGGCTGTAAAAAGTACTAGCAGGCTACATCCAAAGTAGGATGCCAACGAAATAACAAAAAAAATGAATGGAAGGCTATCTAAGATTTCTAACCAACGCATCATGACTGCATCAACCCATTCCCCGAAATAACCGGCAGTTGCACCATAGAGCATACCCACCAGAATAGCTATTACGGCACTTCCTATCCCCACTACTAATGAAATACGTCCACCCATGGCTGTGCGGACCAACAGATCTCGCCCCAACACATCAGTTCCGAAGTAGTGACCACTGGTAAAATCGGGTTGCAACCAGTAGTGCTCCCAATCTATCACATCATGCTGAAAAGGGGAAAACAGTGGTATGAATACCAATAAAAAGATTAATGTTACCAACAAAAGCACACCGGTCATCGCCGCATGGTTGCGCCTAAAGCGATAGTAGGCACACCACCACAGGCCACGGTGGAGCAGGATGTCGCGGCCTCGCTCCGTCATGGGCTGCCTTAAGGTGGATGCTCCACTGGAGCTCTTATTAAGAGAGTGCTGTATACGCTCTTCCTTTAGCATTTTTCATCCTGCTCCTGCAAAAAACCATGATAGCACGATCGCGAGCTGACTGGAGTGAGTTGCTTCCTAGGTGGATTATCCTAACGAGTTGATCACGCTTCTCCTTTGATGGAGCTGGTGAATCGTCGCCGTAATGGAGCAGTCCGCGATAGCATCGAGGTTCTGGACGGTGCCTCCCGCTTGTTGAACTGCTTGGGCGCCGGCAGTAGCTTCTGGTTGCGAGTCACCACCTTTAACCAGTACATCAGGTAAGATGTTAGTAATCAAGCGCTCTGGGCTCTCTTCATCAAAGATCACTACCCAATCGACGGCACTTAAGGCCGCCACCACCTGCAGCCGTTGGGACAATGGGTAGATGGGGCTCTGGGCTCCCTTAAAGCAGCGAATAGAGGTATCGCTATGGATAGCCACAATCAGTCGGTCGCCCAACTGGCGGGCCTGTGATAAATAGTGCACATGACCAGCGTGTAAAATATCAAAACAGCCATGGGTCATGACGATCCGTTCCCCACGGCGACGAGCGAGTGCTACCGCTTGTTTGAGCTGCTGCTCACTGAGGATGCCATAACCGAGCGCACTACGGCTCAACAGTTCTTGTTCCAGCTCCTGGCAGGTAACCGATGCGGTGCCGAGTTTTTTAACCACTAACCCGGCTGCAACATTAGCCAGCTCACAGGCACATTCCAACGGGGCACCAGCCGCTAGCACGGCGGCGACCACTGCGATGACGGTATCTCCGGCACCGGTCACATCAAAGACCGTTTGTGCTTGAGTGGGGAGATGTAGAGGCGGCTGCTGCCGACGTAGCAGCGTCATCCCCTGCTCTGAGCGGGTGATCAGCAGCGCTGCAATGTCACAGTCAGTCAGCAGCTGCATTCCTCGAGCGACTAGGGTCGGTTCATCTGGACAGTGGCCGACCACCGCCTGAAATTCAGCCAGATTCGGTGTCAATAGCGTGGCACCTCGGTAGCGAGAAAAATCAGTCCCTTTGGGATCGATGCACACCGGGATGCCGGCCGCCCGCCCTAACTGAATTAAGGCGGGAATCGTAGATAAAGAACCTTTAGCATAATCTGAGAGGACCAGAACCTCTGCCGAATCCAGTAAGGCCTGTTGTTGGACGTGGGCAAGGAGTATTTCGGCATCGCTAGGTTGAAAGCGGGTTTCAAAGTCTAGGCGTAATAACTGTTGGTGTTGCGAAAGCACACGGAGCTTCACTAGGGTCTGATAGGCGGGATCAGCAATGATCTGGCTGGTGATATTGGCTGCGCGGAGCGCCAGATTCAGTGCCTCTGCGGCTTCATCAACCCCAGTTAGGCCGACCAAGCAGGTGCTGGCACCTAACGAAGCGATATTCATCGCCACGTTAGCGGCCCCGCCGGGACGCTCCTCTCGCTGTTGGACGTTGACAACAGGCACAGGAGCTTCGGGTGAGATGCGGTCACTGGATCCAGACCAATAGCGATCCAGAACAATGTCACCCACCACAAGCACGCGTGCTTGTTGAAACGGCGGTAAAGTCATTGTCATAGTGTGTGTACCATCAAGCATAAATGCAGCTGATAGTATAACATCGATAGCTTTGCTGTGTGATCTGGATCGGTTGCGCCGACAACAGGGATGGTGTAACGTCCTCTCAGTAGAACATGAACGGCAAACGTAGGCGGGTTTCTATGTCAGTGAATACTATATTAGGGTTGTTTGCTAAATCTCCTCTCAAGCCGCTGCAAGAACATAGCAACAAAGCTTATGACTGCTGTGCTCTGTTGATCCCTTTTTTTGAAGAGATTTTTCAGGAGGAGTGGTCAGCGGCTGAACAGATACAAGGGAAGCTTGCATTGAAAGAAAAACAGGCCGACGCGCTTAAACGAGAAATCCGATTGAAGCTGCCTCGAGGGCTATTTTTGCCGGTTGATCGCACTGATATGTTGGATTTACTCCGTCACCAGGATCAGCTAGCCAACAGGGCTAAAGATATTTCTGGCCGAGTGATTGGTCGCCATTTGCAGATCCCGCAAGTCATGCAATCCGCCTTTATGGAGTATGTAAAACGCTGCCTCGACGCAGCACGTCAAGCTAATCTGGTGATTAATGAGTTTGATGAGTTGTTGGAAAGTGGTTTTCGTGGCCGGGAGGTGGCCTTAGTAGAGAGTATGGTGATGGAACTTGATAAAATTGAAGATGACACTGATCAGCTGCAGATCGCTTTGCGGCGATCACTGATGAAGCTGGAAACTCACTATAATCCGATTGATGCCCTGTTCCTGTATCAGGTCTTAGAATGGGTCGGTAGTTTAGCTGATCAAGCACTCAGTGTAGGCATTCGTTTAGAAATGATGCTAGCACGCTCCTAAATGTTTAATTAACTAGTTAAAGGGTCACTACATGGCAATTTTAATGGAACAGAGCACCTTAATGCTGTCGGTGGCAGCTCTGTTTGGCCTATTAATGGCTATAGGGATCGGCGCAAATGATGTGGCCAATGCGATGGGAACCTCGGTGGGTTCAAAGGCTGTCACGATTAAACAGGCGATTGTTATCGCCATGATTTTTGAATTCGCGGGGGCTTTCTTAGCAGGTGGCGAGGTAGCACAAACCATCCGGGGTAATATTATCGATATATCCCTATTTGATGGAGATCGGTTATCGCTGGTTTTTGGAATGATGTCAGCATTGTTAGCTGCTGCCACTTGGTTGATCATCGCTTCTTGGGCTGGGTGGCCGGTTTCGACAACCCATTCCATTATTGGTGGCATTATCGGCTTTGCAATGGTCACGATAGGACTGCAGGCGATTCACTGGGAACGGGTGCAGTGGATGGCCATCAGCTGGCTGCTTACCCCATTGGTGGCTGGTATTATTGCTTATATTATCTTTAGCAGTATTCAGCGTTTCATTTTTGACACCGATCAGCCCTTTGCCAATGCCAAACGTTATGGACCCTTTTATATTTTCTTAACGGTGCTGGTTATCTCTTTAGTGACGATCCACAAGGGTCTGCAGCACATCGGTCTGCAGTGGGATTTCGGGCAAGCAACGCTAGTGTCCGTAGCCATTTCGTTGCTATTAACCCTGGTGGGTTATTGGTACATTGGGCGAGCGCACTTTTCAAGTCAACAGGGCACCAAGCATTTTACCAATGTCGAACGGGTCTTTAGTCGTTTGATGTTAATCACCGCTTGTGCCATGGCTTTTGCGCATGGATCTAATGATGTTGCCAATGCAATTGGCCCTCTGTCGGCCATTACTACAGCACTAAAACAGGGTGATCTACTGGAACCAACAGTCCATATGGAGTGGTGGATTCTGCCATTAGGTGGGTTTGGTATCGTTTTGGGGTTAGCCTTACTCGGGCATAAAGTAATGGCCACGGTGGGTGTTGGGATCACCGATTTAACGCCGAGTCGGGGGTTTGCTGCAGAGTTCTCGGCTGCGGCCACGGTGGTCATCGCTTCAGGGATTGGCCTGCCGATCTCGACTACACAAACTTTGGTAGGTGCCATTTTGGGCGTAGGCTTTGCCAGAGGCATTGCAGCCTTAAATTTAGGTGTAGTCAGCAATATTATCATCTCTTGGGTGGTTACGTTGCCGATTGCTGCCCTGCTATCCATGGCTTTTTTCCAGCTATTGTGCTGGTTATTTCATTGAGTGACCGTGTGATCAGCCCTGTACAGGGCTTGATATCTGTGCTTTTATACGTTCAGGACAGCCTACAATAGTAGCTGATGGGAACTTATGCAAAAATGGTATGTACTGGGATTAACGCTATTAATGGGTGTTTATCTCAAAGCGGGTCACGCTACGGAAACACACTACATTACGGACACCTTAAGTGTTTATCTGCATGGAGGACCCGGTGAGGAGTACCGCATCGTCGGTTCATTAAATACAGGCGATAAGGTGACGGTGTTAGACATTAATCAACAGAAACAATTTGCTAATATTCAAGATAAAAAGGGGCGCAGTGCCTGGGTGCCTTTGCAGCATCTTACGCAGCAGCCAAGCTTAAAGGCTCGTCTACCGCTACTAGAGCAGCAGATAGCGCAGATGAACAGCCAGTTGGACACTGTTAATGCCGATTGGCAGCAGCGTACCGCCACTTTGCAACAAAAAGGGGTGTCCGGGGAGCAGCAAATCCGGGCGTTACAGCAAGAGAAGCGTGAATTAACCCAGCAGATTGCCGAATTGCAACAACAGCTCCAAACGTTACAACAGCAGATAGATGTCCAGCAGCGTCAAGTATTACTCCAGTGGTTTAGTTATGGTGGTGCAGTGGCCGGTGGGGGGATGCTCTTGGGATTTCTCCTTCCATCACTGGCCGTCAGGCGTCGACGACGTGAGCGCTGGATGAGCTAATTTTCCATGATCAGGCGGTAGTTACCGATCAAGTTATGGACAGCTGCCTCCAAAAATAGTAGGGATTGTAGGAATGCAGTGCTATTTAGTTGGCGGTGCCGTGCGTGATCAGCTGTTGGGCTTGCCCGTGCGGGAGCGCGATTGGGTGGTCGTCGGTACCACCGCTGAAACCCTGTTAGCTCAAGGATACACGCCGGTTGGGCGGGATTTTCCGGTCTTCCTTCATCCAACCACCCATGCAGAATATGCCTTAGCCCGCACTGAGCGTAAAGCAGCTCAAGGCCACCGGGGGTTTGTCTGTCAAGCAACTCCACAGATCACCTTAGAGCAAGATCTGCAGCGTCGGGATCTCACCCTCAATGCCATAGCACAAGCTCATGATGGCACCTTAATTGACCCCTATGGCGGCCAAACTGATTTACAGCAGCGCTGGTTACGGCATGTTTCACCAGCTTTTACCGAAGATCCGCTGCGGGTATTGCGGGTAGCCCGTTTTGCAGCCTGCTATGCCGCCTTCGATTTTCGTATTGCTCCTGAGACGATGGCATTAATGCAATGGATGGTGACGCATGGTGAACTACAGCATTTAACGCCAGAACGGGTTTGGAAAGAGACGGCAAAAGCCTTGTGCAGTGCAGCACCACAACGCTACTTTACGGTGCTGCAGGAGTGCCATGCTTTGCCGGGGTTATTTCCTGAGTTGGCTGACCTCTTTGGGGTGCCGACACAATCTGCTGGGCAGCACTCCGTGATCGACAGCGGCCTGGAGACGCTGCAAGCACTTGAACAGAGTGCGCAACTCAGTGACGATCTGGCGGTGCGTTGTGCGGTGATCTGCCGCGCGTTTGGCAAAGCCCGCACGCCTAAAGCTTACTGGCCAGCCCATCCTGATCATGAGCTGGAGGCAGCGCCGCTTATCCAGGCGTTTTGTACACGCCTCAGGGTGCCCAATCACCCACGGGAACTGGCACTACTTGTCGCCACGGTGGCCCCATTGATTCAGCAGGCACCCCAGTTAAAGCCAGAATGCCTGCTGAAATTATTGATGACGTTGGATGTCTGGCGCCGTCCCCAACGGTTAACTCAAGTGCTGTTAGCTTGTCAGTCGTGGGGCACGAGTACCCAGTGCCACAAAGCCATGTTTCCAGCAGCGGATTACCTAGTGCGCTGCTTCGAGGCACTTTCAGCCGTTAACTTCCATGATCTCAAGCAGGCAGAGTATTCGGGAGCCACTCGTCAAAAAATAGTCTGGCAGCGACGCTTACAAGTCTTGCAACGATTAAGCTAACACTGTAGTCTCCCCCTTTTTAGCTATTTTAATGCCATGGTTGACAGCAAAATAATTCGGCACATTTCGGTGGTCATCCCACTATACAACGAGTCCCAGAGCCTGCCTGAACTATTGGATCGCACGCAGCGTGCTTGCAAGTCACTGCAGCTGCCCTATGAGATTATTTTGGTGGATGATGGCAGTCAAGATGACTCCCCGGCGCTGATCAGCACGGCAGCTAGAGAGATTGATGGAGCAGTAGTGGCGGTGTTGCTTAATCGCAATTACGGACAGCACGCCGCGATCACAGCAGGTTTTCAGCAGAGCAGAGGGGATATCGTGATCACCCTCGATGCCGATCTACAAAATCCCCCAGAGGCAATTCCTCAGTTAGTACAAGCAGCTCAACAGGGTTATGATGTGGTCGGAACTATTCGGATCGGGCGTCAAGATCCAGCTTTTCGCAAATTTTTTTCAAAGCTAGTAAACCGGATGACACAGCGCGTGACTGGCCAGATGATGAGTGACTATGGATGCATGCTACGCGCCTATCGACGTCCTATTGTGGAGGCGATGCTCAACTGCCCAGAGCGGAGCACCTTCATTCCTATTTTGGCCAATAGCTTTGCACGCTACACCACGGAGCTGCCAGTAGAACATTGTGAGCGGCAGTATGGGGAGTCTAAGTATAACCTGTGGCAGTTGGTCAATTTATTATTTGATTTAATCACCTGTATGACCACGTTACCTTTACGCTGTCTGAGTCTATTAGGCAGTGTGATCGCTGTGGGTGGTTTTCTGCTGTCGCTGCTACTGGTCACTTTGCGGGTAATATGCGGACCAGTATGGGCCGCCAATGGCGTGTTTACCCTGTTTGCGGTCCTGTTTAGCTTCATGGGTGTACAGCTGATGGGGTTGGGATTGTTGGGTGAGTATATTGGTCGTATTTATAACGAGGTGCGGGGACGCCCTCGCTATTTTATTCAACAAGTGATTGGTCAACAGGACACCAAGGCGGGTGAACCATGAAAGTCGTAGTATTTGCTTATCATGATATTGGCTGCAGTGGCCTAGAGGCTCTATTAGCTGCTGGGTTTACTGTTCAAGCAGTTTTTACTCACCAGGATAATCCTCAAGAGCACTGTTTCTTTGGTTCGGTAGCGCAGCGCTGTGCGTTTGAACAGTTACCGGTGTATGCGCCAACAGATATCAACCATCCCTTATGGGTCGAACGAATCCGCGCCTTAGAGCCTGACATGCTGTTCTCTTTTTACTATCGCCAGCTCTTGGGACCACAGATCCTGCAGTGTGCGCCGCAAGGGGCTTACAATTTACATGGGTCGCTGTTGCCGCGCTATCGAGGCCGTGCCCCGGTTAATTGGGTATTAGTGAAGGGAGAAACTGAGACAGGGGTCACCCTTCATCAGATGACCGAACGTCCCGATGCTGGTGCCATCGTAGCACAGCGAGCGGTGGCTATTGAACGGAAAGATACGGCCTTGACCCTCCATCGCAAACTCAACCAAGCAGCCCAACTGTTATTAGCTGACTCGCTACCCAAACTGAAGCATGGAGCCCTCCGGCCCCAGCCGCAAGATGAGCGGCAAGCCAGTTACTATGGCGCGCGGACTCCAGCCGATGGCGCCCTGGATTGGTCGCAGCCTGCGGAGAGCCTGTTTAATCTAGTGCGTGCTGTGGCCCAACCCTACCCAGGGGCATTTACCTTTGTGGGTGAGCAGCCACTAACGATTTGGCAGGCCACAGCAGAGAATCAGCCCAGCGATCAGCCACCGGGGACCATTCTCACCACCTCACCGCTACAGATTGCCTGTGGTCAAGGACGGTTAACGATTCAAGCAGGCTCAATCGCCCAAGGGCTTTATCTGCATGCCAGTCAGTTGGTCACCGAAGCAGGGTTGGTCGTCGGCCAGCGGTGTCGATCAGCTGTGGGAGCTGTTGGGGAGAGACCAAGAGCGGTACGAGTATTGATACTTGGAGTGAATGGGTTTATCGGCAACCATCTGACAGAACGGTTACTGCAGATGGGGTATTATGAAGTGTATGGGCTAGATATCAGCAGTGATGCGATACAACGCTTTATTAATCATCCCCAATTTCACTTCGTCGAGGGGGATATCAGTATTCATTCCGAATGGATTGAGTACCATATTAAAAAATGTGATGTTGTCTTACCCTTGGTGGCCATCGCAACGCCGAAGGAGTATGTCCGTAATCCTTTGCGGGTTTTTGAGCTCGATTTCGAAGAAAATCTCAAGATCGTCCGTTACTGTGTAAAATATCAGAAGCGCATCATTTTCCCTTCGACTTCAGAAGTCTACGGCATGTGCGATGACGAACAGTTTGATGAAGATCATTCACGGCTGATTGTCGGACCCATCTGCAAACCCCGTTGGATCTACTCCGTCTCTAAGCAGCTGTTAGATCGCATTATTTGGGCCTATGGACGTGATCAGGGGCTGCAATTTACCCTGTTTCGCCCCTTTAACTGGATAGGTCCTCGATTAGACTCTCTGCAATCCGCACGCATTGGCAGCTCAAGGGCAATCACCCAATTGATCCTAAATTTAGTCGAAGGAACACCGATTAAATTGGTGGATGGTGGCGATCAAAAGCGCTGTTTCACCGATATTGATGAGGGAGTTGAAGCGCTGTTTCGAATCATCGAAAATCCTCAAGGAGCTTGTGATGGCAAAATTATCAATATTGGCAACCCAGATAATGAAGCCACCATTGCAGCACTTGCTCAACTGCTCGTGCAGGTTTTTGAAACACATCCCTTACGGCATCACTTTCCCCCCTTTGCCGGATTTAAGGCGATAGAGAGCCATGCCTATTACGGACAGGGTTATCAAGATGTTGCCTACCGCCGACCCAGTATTAATAACGCGCGGCGTTATCTGCAGTGGCAACCTACCATCGCCTTGGAAGAGACGGTGAACAAAACCTTAGATTATTTTCTGCGGTCGCTGCTGGAGCCTGATCGTGCATGAAAGTTGGTTTACGCATTGATGTAGACACCTGGCGTGGCACCCGCGATGGGGTACCATGCCTATTAGAGATCTTGGCCAAGCATGGAATACAGGCCACCTTCTTTTTTAGTGTTGGCCCCGACAACATGGGCAGGCACTTATGGCGTTTGATGAGACCCGCTTTTTTATGGAAAATGTTCCGTTCACGGGCACTCTCTCTGTATGGTTGGGATATTCTCTTAGCAGGAACAGCCTGGCCTGGCAGACTAATTGGCCAGCAGTTAGGAAGCTGCATGCGCGAAACGGATGCCGAAGGTCACGAAGTGGGATTGCATGCTTGGGACCACTATAGCTGGCAAGAGAAAAGTGACTGTTGGCCGCTCAGCACCTTAACGACGCAGTTGCAACAAGGAGTAGAGACGCTGAGTCAGATTCTTGGGCGGGCAGTGACCTGCTCTGCCGTACCGGGTTGGCGTGCTGATCAGCGCGTTATCGAAGCAAAACAGCCATTCCAGTTTACTTACAATAGTGATTGTCGTGGTGATCGCCCGTTTCAGCCACGCTTAACCGATGGCAGCGTTGGAACGCTGCAGCTACCGGTTTCACTACCAACATTTGATGAGATCATCGGGCGCATCGTGACTTTGGATCACTACAATGAGTTCATACTGAAAGAGATGCAAAGCCAACCGGAGTACGCGGTCTATACGCTGCATGCTGAGGTCGAAGGGATCATGATGGCCCAGCTGTTTGATCAGCTGTTGGTGTCAGCCAAAGCGCGTGGACTACAATTTTGCCCCTTAGGAGAGCTACGCCCCATGGCTGGGGCCCGCGTGCCAGTGGGCACTGTGGTGAGGGGCCCTTGTCAAGGGCGTGAAGGCTGGGTTGGCTGTCAGCAGCTAGAACAGGTGCTGGCAGGATGACAAAAATGGGGCGCTGGCTACTGCTGCTATTTTTTGGCATTTTCTATCTACTACCTCTGAACGGCCGGTTACTGTGGATGCCAGATGAGACACGTTATGCAGAAATCAGTCGTGAAATGCTGCAGGAGCGGGAGTGGGTAGTCCCTAAATTGTTGGGGCTGCGATATTTTGAAAAACCGATAGCGGGCTATTGGTGGAATACACTCAGCCAATGGCTGTTGGGCGAAAACCGCTTTGCAGTGCGCTGTGCCTCTGCTCTGGCCACCGGCCTGAGCGCGGTGATGATTTATGGTTTGGCTTGGTATTGCTGGCGCTGCAGGCGTCGAGCCTTAGCCTCCAGCCTGATCTACCTCTCCTCGTTGCTGGTGTACGGTATAGGCACCTATGCCACTCTGGATGCGCTGTTAACCTGCTGGATCACACTGGCGCTGTGTAGTGCCTACGTGTTATTAACGACTGCGAACCGCCGCGACCAGCGCCTGGCCGCTATTGCTCTAGGGCTAGTGACCGGGATAGCTTTTTTAACCAAAGGATTTATCGCTTGGGCGGTTGTGGCAGTGACAATGCTGCCTTATGTGCAGTGGCAAAGGCGTTGGGGGGTACTGTTCAAACAGGTTCCCTGGATCATGTGCTCACTTTTGTTCGTGAGTACACCTTGGGTGATAGCCATCGCCCAACGAGAACCAGACTATTGGCACTACTTTTTTTGGGTAGAGCATATTCAACGATTTGCTAGTGAATATGCACAGCACCGTGCGCCCGGTTGGTTCTATCTGCCGCTACTACTGCTCGGATCTCTACCCTGGTTGGGGCTACTGCCAGCGGCACTGTTGCGCGGCTGGCAGCAGCGGAAAATAGACCCCAGTCAGGGCTATTTACTGAGCTGGCTGATTCTGCCACTCCTGCTATTTAGCTTGGCTAAAGGGAAGCTGATCACCTATATCCTGCCTTGCTTTGCACCGCTGGCCCTCCT